>CESM01004426.1_pt1 | contig 56876 bp, 54 predicted proteins | sample 361421 | NCBI WGS metagenome assembly CESM01 (sample SAMEA2622219, study PRJEB7988) | marine metagenome | isolation source: saline water (ENVO:00002010), including | reverse complement strand
ATTTCCCAATATTAGAGAAATAGGTAGCAAAAAAATTAATTTTTCAAATAATTTTGCCTGTAAAAAAAAATTTATATTTTTTAGTTTAATAAACATTTAGAATGATTAATTTTATATATTGATAATTTTATAAAATTTTTATCTTTGTAAAAAGGATTTCGTGTTAAAACTTTTATGTCATCACTAACAAATATTGGAGTGATACATAGACTAAACAACTGTTTTATTTTATTGTGTTGAAATGATGTAATTAAATATTCTGGTTTTTTATCTAAAATTAATTTCATAAAATAACGAACTTCCTTTTTGTCTCGAGCGATTTCAAGATTTTCTATCCAATCAGTTCTCAACTGATTAAATGTAAAAAAGGATGTTGATCTAAAAGTATTAATTACCTTACTATTTTTAGGAATTCTATCATTAACTATTTTTGCTACATTATAATATATTGCGTTTTCATTTAAAACTTTTTGTCTTAAGTTGTTATTTATCATACCTGGGGCAAGTGAATAAACACCATATGTTAATATCAATATATAAACAAAAAAATGAAATTTTAATAAAGGACGTAAATATTTATAAAAAATATTAGAAAAATCTATACCACACAAATACAAATGAAAAATACCTAAATAATATAAAAGCAAATAATATCTTGTATTTGTAGAACTTAATATTGAAGTACATATATACAAAACTAAAATAAAAATTCTTATCTCATAAATTTCTTTATCTTTATTTTTTTTAAATAAAAATAAGAATAATAATGGAATTCCTAAAAATGTAGTTACTTTTTCTATAGAAGGTGGAATAAACAAAAAAATTGGAAATATTTTTAAGTAAAATATTCTCTCTAAGTTATTTTTACCATATTCTAATAATGAAAATTCATAATGTCCTCTTAAATAATCTAAAAAAAAGTTCATTCCAGGTTTTGAGATAGGTATAGGATAAAATATTGTTTCTATTAATGAAAAATTTAATGTCTTAATCTTCCACAAAAATACTGGAATAATTAAAAAAAGAACAATTATTAGAGAATAAATGAAAATATTTTTTAATTTTTTAAAGTTTAAACACTTATAGACTAGAAATAAAAAAATTAATGATGATGAAATAATGAAAGTAAATTTAACTAAATATGAAAAAACAATTAAAAGTAAAACTAAGAAAATATTTTGATCATTTATTGAGTCTTTATTCTTTAACTCAAAAATAATTCTAAAAGCCAGTAAATTAGAAGCCACTCCGATAAGTTGAGGTTTTGCTGAACTAAAAATGAAAATAAGCGGTGTAATAGCAAAAATTAATATTAAAATATTTTCAATTTCATTTTTTTCAATTTTTTTTTTAATTCCTAATATTGTTCCTGTAATACTAAAAATCGCAAATATTTGATGTGATGCCCCAAACGAGTCTGATCCTAATAAAAGTCCCAAACCAATTGTTGGTTCAATAATACCTCCAAAATATCCATGTAACCATGTAAGGTTAAGCGGATTGGGGAAAAAACCTAAATTCAAGATTTGTATAGGTATACCATAATGATAATCTAGCGAATCTGCGTTTGTAGCGGGTGAAAAGGAAATTAATATAAGACAAATAAATACAAAAAATAATAAATAAAAATCTTTTGAATATTTCAATACAATCGAGAAATTTATTTTTTTAATAATGTAAATTAATTGAAATAATCCTAATATTAAAATTATAGCCGAAAGTAATTTATATAGTATGATTTGATGAAAATTATACAATGAACTAAAATATATTGGAACAGAGATAAAAATTAGTCCAAAAAGTCCATAGTGAAATTCCCTAAATTTCAAATATTTTAATATTTTTTTTTCACATATAAGCCTACCTAAATTATAAATTCCCAATATTAAAATAATATTAACAAGTAAAGACTGGGGTGAATTAATTTCCAATAACGAATTAATCATAAAAAATATTTATAAAAATTAAATTTAAAATTACTTGAATAAGTAAAAGTTTAATAAAATCAAATCAAGAAATTTAAATTAACAATTAACAATTAAATATATAAATTCTTAAAATTTTGTTTAAAATGATTATAAAATTTCTTAACAATCTTTATGATTTTAAATTTTACATTTTTAATAATCTCAGTAATTGCTAGTTATAGTGTTTTTATAAATTCAAACTTTATATCGAAAAAACTTAAAATTATAGATTTACCTAAAAAAAATTCTATTCATAAAATACCAATCCCAAAAACTGGTGGTATAATAATACTAACAATTTTATTTATTGAGTTTTCCATAACAAGCTTAAATGATTTTAGAGTTTCGGATTTAATAGAGTTTTTTATAATTTTTATAATTTTTATAATTGGTTTAATTGATGATATAATTGATTTAAAACCAATAATTAGAATTATACTATTAACCTTATTCTCATTACTTTTGATTAAATCTAATGAAATTTTCTTAATTACAGATTTAAATTTTAAAAATTTCTATAATACAGATATTTATCTTAAAGAATTTGCCACAATTTTTACAATTTTCTGCATAATTGTCTTTTGTAACTCTTTTAATTTTATTGATGGTATAAATGGTCTTGCAATTTCTTTAGGAATATTATGGATATTATTAATTCCAATTGATATTATTGAAAAAATCTTAATTGTTACATCTCTATTATTTATTTTAATAAATAATTTAAAAAATAAAATTTTTTTAGGTAATTCTGGATCATTACTTTTATCATTTTATATAGCTATAAAATTTATTGAATATTACAATAAAACAGAATTTTTATCGGCCGATCAAATATTTATATGTTTTTTAATTCCTGGCTTAGACTTAGTAAGATTATTTTTTGAGAGAATCTTTAATAAAAGATCCCCTTTTTCAGGTGATTTAAATCACTTCCATCATTTAATATTTAGATATTTTTCATCAACAAATAAATCATTGGTCTTTTATTTATTTTTAGTTTCAACATCAATTGCAATTTCGTTTTTGAGTGAAATTAAATCATTATATATAGTTATTTTTAATTTTATTTTATATTTTATAATCTTAAGTTATTTTAAAAGAAAACTAAAATAACTTTAAGAATATCTTATCAAATTTTATATATAATTTTTTTTTATTATATTGTTTTGCTATTTTATGTGATGCTATTTTTGCTTTATAAATTTTATTTATAGATAAAGATTTTATCAAAACTGACAATTCCTTGATTGTAAAATCTGTACTTGAGTAACCGCAATTATTTTTTCTTATAAAATTACTATAATCAACTAAGGGATTTGAAATTATACATAATCTACCTTGAATTGATTCAAATAATTTGTTTGGCATAGCATGCATATGATTAAAACTACTTTTTAAACCAATAAAAATACCAATATCGAATTTATTTATTTTTTTTGGAATACCTTTCATATTGACTGGTTTTATAAATTTTACATTTTTGACGTTTGAATAAGTTTTCTTTAATTTTATATAATAATTTTTATTTACTATTTTAAGCATCAAGAATATTTGATAATTTTTTCCTAATAATTTACCTAACTCAAAATAATTTTCTATCTTCCTTGAATAAGAACAAATACCATGATGTACAATCGATACTGGAATTTTTGGTACTTTTGGTTTTAACTTATTATAGTCTGCTACACTATAGAATATTAAAAATTTCTTTCTAAATACTTTTTGATATTTTTTCCCAATATTTTTTGAAACTGTATAGGCAATTAAAACTTTATTTAAACTTTTTTTAATTAATTTAATTATAATTTTATTGAATAGAGTATACCAAAGAAAATTTTGATTAAATTGCTCAGGATAATACTCTCTTGCATCCCATATTATTTTTTTGTTATTTATTCGATTTGCTACAGAATATAAAATTTTAAGGTCAAAAATAAATATGTGATCATATTCATTTAAATTTAAATTATCTAAGGAATTATAAAAAGGATAACAAAAACTTTTAATATCACCAATTAAAATCTTTATTAATAATAAAAAAAATTTTAAAATATTTTGACTAAATAATTTTCTTAATGAAAAATCTTTTTCAAAATTTAATACAAAATGATTTTTTTTTATTTCAGGTGAACTAGAAGCTGTATGTAAAAGAATTTTTTTTTTTAATAAATATTCATATATTCTTTGAATTCTTGGATCTCCAAAAATATTATCTTGAGCAATTAATAATATTTTTTTTTTACTATTCGAGAATTTTTTCATTAATTTTAATTCGATAATCTTATTTTTTCTATTTCCTCTTCTTTAGGATAATCTATAAGAACAGAATTAAATTTACCATGTAACGTAAAAATTGCTGATGCTCCTACTGCATTTACACCTAATTTTTTTGCTTTAATAATATCATTTAAGTCGCTAACCCCACCAGAATATATAATGGGGGAATCTACAATTTGTCTCACTTCTTTTAAAAAATCAAAATTTAATCCTTTTTTTGTTCCATCTCTACTTACATTGTAAAATAGTAATTCTCCAAAATTAAAATTATTTAGATTTTTAATGTAATCAAATATATTTATTTCTAACATTTTTTTTTTTTTGTAATCATAAAGTGCAAAACCATTATTTGTTTCAATAAAATTTATACAGGCCAATACACTTTGAGATCCAAAATTTTTAATTAATTTTTCTATATCATGAAAATTTTCAAACAATTTTTGATTTAATAAAATTTTTTCTACACCAGCTTCAAATATCAAATTACATTGATCTATATTTTTTATTCCACCACCATAAGTAATGGGTGAAAAACATTGGGAACAAATTTTTTTGATTAGTTCTATATCGGGATCCTGATTTGTTAAAGATTTACTAGTATCTAGTATCATTATTTCATCAACAAATTTTTCATTGAAAATTTTAATCGTATTAGTTGGATCGCCTACATATATTTTTTCCTCAAAATTAATTGTTTTTATTAGGTAGTCATCTTTAATTGTTAAAATCGGTATTACTCTGAAATTATACATAAAAATTTTGAATAAAGTTTTTTAAAAATGACATTCCATATTTATGACTTTTTTCAACATGGAATTGCACTCCTAAAATGTTTTCCTTTTGAAATGAGGATATAAATTCTTTACCAAAAATTGTTTTACTTAATATGTTATTTTGATTTACTTCATCAATATAGTAAGAGTGGCAAAAATAGAACTTATTATCATCATTTTCAAAAAGATTATTTTTTTTTTTTACAGATATTTTATTCCACCCCATATTTAATGATACTCTTGTTGAGGCTAGTTCAAACTTTTTGCATTTCCCCTCTAAAAATTTAAGACCCTGTTCTTGATCATCTTCTTCAGAGGACTCAAGCATAATTTGTGCACCTACACAAATACCAAGAATAGGTATTTTTTTTTCTTTTATAGTAAATTTTAAAGTATTAGATAAATCATTGTTATTTAAATATCTCATAGTCTCTCCAAAATGACCTATGCCGGGCATAATAATTTTTTTTGAATTGAAAATTTCTTCTTTTGTGTTGATAATTTTATAATGAGGATAGCCAATATGATTCATCATGTTAATAATAGAGTTAATATTTCCAGAATTTAATTTTAACACTGAAATCATTTAACTTTTCTTTCCAAAATGTAATTATCTAAAACTATAATATCCATTTTTGTTCTTAAAAAACAACTTATAGCCTCTTTGGGTGTATTTACTATTGGTTCATTTTCATTAAATGAGGTGTTTAGTAAAATTGGAATTCCATATAAATTATTAAAACATTTTATTAATTTGTAAAATTTTGGATTTTGTTCATACGTTAAACTTTGAACTCTAGCAGTTCCATCTGTATGAACAACTCCTGGTATAATTTTTTTTTTTTCTTCTTTTACATCTTCCACAGATGACATATATAAATTTTCTTTATCACTCTCAAACCAATTACTTTTTTCTTCTTGTAAAACAACTGGTGCAAACGGTCTAAAATTCTCTCTTCTTTTAATTTTTAAATTAATCATGTCTTTAATATTAACATTGGATGGATCTGCGATAATTGATCTATTACCTAATGCTCTTGCACCAAATTCTATTTTACCTTGAAACCAACCAATTACATTTTTTTCTGATAGCTTTATTGATATATAGTTAATTAAATCATCTTCATTTTTATATAATTTAAAATTGAATAAATTTTTATCTAAATTATTAATTTCAGTCTCAATTGCCTTTTTGTCAAAACTTTGCCCAAGATAAGGGTTTTTAAGATTTGTTTTTAAATTTTTTTTAATTACCTCAAAAGCGGCTCCGATAGAACCTCCCCCATCTCCTGGTGCATAAGGTATAAATATATTTTTAAAATAATTTTTTTTAAACAAAAGTTGATTTGCTTTTGAATTTAAAGCACATCCCCCAGCATAAACGAGATTCTCATATTCAAAATTGTTTTTTATATAATAAATTATTTTTTCTAGGTAAAATTCAAATACTTTCTGGATAGATGCTGCAAAATCAAGATATTCCTTTGAGGGTATTTTTGTATTAATATTTTTTTTTAATTTAAAAATTTCCTCAACTTCGTTAGAAAAAATTTGATTTTGGTTTAAAGAACCTTCAAATTTATAGTTAAAATCGTTTCTAACATGATTGAAAAATTTTAAATTTAACTTATAAAAATTTTGGTCATTATTAAAAAGATTCTCTAAAATTTTTTCAAAATATGTTGGTTTTCCAAATCCAGATAATCCCATTACTTTATATTCATCGCCATAATTAGAAAATCCTAAAAATTGAGTGGATGCCTCATAAAAAACACCCAAAGAGTGTGGGAAAAAAACTTTTTTTTTAATTTGAATATTGTTATTTTTACAATCAGAAATTGCTAAACTTGCAAAATCACCAAATCCATCTAACGATAAACCTACAGCATTTTTAAAACCTGACGCATAATAAGCTGATGCTATATGTGATAAATGATGTTCTATGTAGTGAATTTTGGCATTTTTAATTCCAATTTTATATAGTTCATTTTTTATGCCTATCCTTTTTTTTAATCTATTAAAAATTTCAAATTTTTTTTTTCCTAAAAGATAATTTTTACCAAAATAAAAAGTTTTTCTTAATAAATTAGCTTTTGGATTAATATTAATTGCTACATCGGTAATTTCATTTGCATCAATTTTACATTCATTTATTGCCGCTAAAATAGATGTTTTTGGAAATCCAGACCAATGTTTTTTCCTAATTAACTTCTCTTCCTCTATAGCAAAAATTAACTGATTATCTTTGAATATACATGCAGAAGAATCAGCATGATAGCTATTAATACCAAGAACATATTTCATTGATAAATCTAAGATATCTTTAATTCAATACAGACATCATTTTTCCTTTATAAGCAACATAATAAATTTTTATATTATTAATGATTAACCTTAAATAATTCATAAAACTTTAAAATTACTATATATTATTTTAGTGTCTTATATATCAGTTATAACAATTGTCAAAAATGGCATGCCTCATTTAAAAAGTTGCATTCAATCAATAAATTCACAAAAAGAAAAAAATATTGAACATGTAATAATATATTCAAAATCAACTGACAAAACCCTTGATTACTTAAAGTTACAAAAAAAAAAAATTATAATAGATAATTATTCAAATACTAAATTTGGATCATTAAACTTAGGGATAAAAAAAAGTAGCGGAAATTATGTGGGAATTTTACACGCCGATGACCTATTTTATTCCAAAAAAACTATTTCAAATATAGTAAAAATCTTAAAAAAAAACAAGCCAGATGTTCTTTTTGGAAATATTCTTTATGTTAGTAGAAACAATCCATCTAAAATAATAAGAAAATGGATTAGCTCTGACTATAAAAAAGATAAAATTTTGTCAGGATGGATGCCAGCACATCCTACATTATTTATAAAAAGAGAGATTTTATTAAAAAATTTATATAGTGAAAAATTTCCAATCTCTGGTGACTATGATTTTATCATAAGACTTTTTAAAAAAAATTTAATTACATATTTTCATAATTTTTATATAACTAAAATGAGATATGGAGGAGACAGTAACAAATCTTTGAAGAATATATTAAAAAAGATGATAGAAGATTATAATATTTTAAAAAAAAATAAAATTAATTTTCCAATAATTAAGTTATTTTTAAAAAATGTAACTAAATTAAAACAATTTTTTAAATGAAAATAACAATTAGTAAAAATCTAATTGATAAAGTTTTGTTAATTGGATTTATCTTTACTTTTTTTTCAAAAGATTTTTTTTTTAATTTTTATTTTAAGAATATCTATATAGACATTTTCTCCTATATTTTTTTTACAGTAGTATTTTTTTTTTATGTAGATCTTAATATTTCTCAGTGGAAAAAAATTTATTTTATAACATTAATAGTTTTGGGGATCGAAATTAATATAAAAATATTAAACAGTTTTTCTATCTTTCCTTTATTGAAACAATTATTACCTATAGTAATAATTTATGTTACAACTTTCTTTTTTTTAAAAAAAAATTCATTAAACAAAATTTTTGATTATTATTTAAAAATCCTTTTTGTGGTATGTATCTTCGGAATAATACAATCCATATTAGATAATTTTTTTAATATTTATTTATTTCAATATATCCCTCGAAGAATTGACTCTATTTTTAGAGAGCCGTCTCATTTTGCCTCCATGATAGTACCTGGATTGATTTATGGAATTTTGAATTTTAAAAAATATCAATTATTCACACTAATTTTCGCAATTAATTTATTTTTAACTTTTTCTTTTGCTGGATATTTAGCTTTATTATTAACTTTTGTTTTAATTTTTTTTACAAAAGAAAAACTAAAAATTTTGTTAATTAGCTTTAGCTTAATATCGTTTATTATTGTTGTTATTTTAACTGTTGATAAAAAAAATGTTAATAATGGTTTTTTAAGTTCAATTTTAAAAAATCAAATTAAATTAAGAGATATTTCTAAAACTATTAATCTTAGCGATTTTAATAACTATATTGATAATGATATAAGAAATCTTGGAATCTACTCTGTATCAAGTAATTTAGTAGCTACTGCTAATTTTTTGATTAATAGTCCTCTAGGATCCGGCCTTGGGGGTCATGAAGAAGCTTACTATTATTACACAAATAAATATCAAATGTATGGCTCATTTACCCAAAGTGATACTATGAAAAAAAAAAGGTATGGATATAATTCAAAATCAGCACACAGCTTGTTAATAAGATTAGTAAGTGAATTTGGTATTATTTTTATAATATTCATTTTATTAATTATTGGAAAACTTATATTACACATAACAAGATACACTGATGAAGAAAAAATTATTATTATTACGTGTATATCTTATTTTTTATTTAGATTTATTAAATTAGGTGGTTATTTTGATTATGGTTTATACTTTTTTGTAACTGCTTTTTTATTTATAATATTTAATCAAAATGAATCAAGTACATACAATAATTACACAAATTAAAAAAAATTATAAAGTATTTATTCTTGTTAATTTTATTTTTATAACTATTTTAATATTATTTTATAATTTCTCACAAAACAGAAATACCAATAAATATAATTACAAGATCACAATAGAATATAATGAAAAAAGTTCATACTTGTACAGATTTGACATTACAAGTTTTGCTGATAAGGCGTTGTATAAAAACTTTAAAAAGAATAAAATCTATTTAGAAAAACAAATTTTTTTACCTCAAATTGATACCTACTATTTTTTTATATTAGATGATGACCTCATTAATGCCAATGATATATTTGAAGAAAGAGTTCAACATTTTCTGAAGCAGTTTATTAAAACAAGAGAAATTATTATTAAGAATCTTGAACTAGAAAATAATGATCTTTTAAAATTTATAAAAAAAAACAAATCGTTGGAATGTCCCTCTTTAATAGAAATCGAAAAGATCACTTGTAAAAATATAAAAGACTATGAAATTAAAATTTTAGAAAATTTAGAATTAATTGATAAAATAAAAAAAGAAAGTTTTGATTATAATTTTTTAAATATTATCAAAAATATAGAATATTCATCTTTAGATAAAGAATATAAGTTATACTTAATAATTTTTATAGGCTTAATTTTAAATTTCCTAATAATTTTTAATCAAAAAAATAAATTTTTATAAAGTTTAATATTTTTATTTTCAGATGAAAGAATAAATTTTTTAAAATAATTATAGCTACTTTTTTTTAAAATCTGATATTTTTGATTATTCATACTATAAAAAAATTTCAAGGATCTAGATAACTGATCTGACAAAATTGATGGGTGCACTAATCCATCAAAATTACTATCATAATCTGACCAAGGAGTATTATCACTAATTATAGATGGTATACCTGCGGATAAACATTCAACTATTGTGTGGCCATAATTTTCACCATGTGAAGGGTGAGCCAAAAAATGGTAATTTTTTTGAATTTTTTGAATTTTATTGTTTGGAATTTCATCCTTAAAAAAAACGTTCAAATTATTCCTCTTTATTAACAATTTAAGATAATTGTAATATTTTTTTTCAATAACCTTTCCATAAACATCTAAACTCATATTTTTACTTTTAATACCGGTTTTTTTCATAGCCTCAATGAAAGTTCCTAGATTTTTCTTTGAAGTAATATTAGAAAAATAGAAAAATTTAGCCAAATTTTTTTTTTTATTTTTTTTTAAAAATTTAATGTTTGTTATATTAAGATTGGGTATCATTTTAATTGAATTAGGATCGCACTTTATAATATTTTTTATGTCAACTTTTTCTTTAATTGAAGTAGCATGAAAAATAATGTTTTTTTTTTTAAAAAGTTTTAAAAAATAATTTAAAAAAAATATATAAATTAATTTTTTATATTTAGATTTAACAAAAGCTTCTTCACCTAGCATTCCTCTAGGTGAAATAATTATTTTTGGTTTAGTATAAATTGCAATAATGAGTGGGAATAAAAAATGCGAAAAACTATAAATTCCATTGAGATAAATTATTTTTGAATTATTTAAATATTTACAAATATCCAAAGTTTTAAATTTTTTTTTATTCATAAAAAATGAATTTTCAAATTTAAAGAATAAAAAAATATTTTTCTTTTTTTTAAAAACTTTTTGAAACATTAGATTTAAAGACTTATTTGGCCCTGACTGGGACGTTGGCACATCATTTACAAAGCAACAGATGTTATATTTATATTTTTTCATAAATTTTCCTCAATTTAAAACTTTGAGTCTTCCATTCCCACTTTTTAATATTTTTTTTATTAATTTTTTGAGTTTTGAGAATATTTTTACGAATTAATTTTGCAATATATTCACTTGAAATTTTTTCAATCATGCTACCACCTAAATCTTTTATTATTTCTGTAGCTGCACCACAATTTGTTGAAATAGCGTTTAAACCAGATGCCCTTGCCTCTAAAAAAGGTATTCCAAAACCTTCACTAATTGATAACTGTACATATACATCAGATTTTTCTAATACTTTAATTTTATTTTTTTCTGAAATCATACTTCTAATTTCTAATCTTTTTTTTTGATCATAAGTTTTTACTTTTTTTAAGAAAAGGTTGTAATAATTATTCTGATCTTTGTTTCCAACAATAGTCCATTTTAAGTTTATATCTTTTAATTTTTTTAATATTTCAGGAATTAATATTAAATTTTTATGATATTTGAATGAAGAAATTGTAAGTAAATTATATCTAAATTTTTTATTTTTTTTTTTTCTTTTGATGAAATTTATATCCGTACCATTTCCTACAACTTTAATTTTTTTATTGATAAAACTTTTATACTTAATTAATTTTTTATAAACATTTTTACTAGGAACAATTATAATTTTACAAGGATTAATTTTTATTAGATACATATGTTTTAAAAAAATTAGTAAAAAGTAAACTTTGTTAAAAAAAATAGAAATTAAATTATTATTAAGGAATAAAGGTTGATTTTCTGCTGGGGGCAAATTATGACAAGTCCATATTATTTTTTTTTTATATTTTTTTAAAAAGTGAAAATAATGTCCATACATACAATGTATTAAATCAATAGATTTTTTTTTAAAAAAAGAGTCCAGTTCATTCTCTAAATTTGTTAAAAATTCTTTTTTATTGTTACTTTTGATTTGAAAAATATGTCTACCATATTTATCTCTATAAATTTTTTTCTTCTTTGAGTGCTTAGGAACAAAAAGGTAAACATTTGTATTTTCCAATTTACTTAAATTCTTACTCACCTCATGCACATATACAGCTGTCCCTGCTTCAAATCTGCCATAGGTTTCTGAAATAAGAACAACATCCATTTTTATAAAATTTTTTTTGTCTTAAATATTTTTTTATTCGAAAAAAATAATTTTTTTAGAGCAAACATAAATGATGAAGTAAAAATAATTAAATTTAAGATAAATAAATATGGTTTTAGTATTATCAATTTACTAAAAAAATACTTTCTAAAGATGATTAATAATGTAAACAAAATGTTTATATTAAAAATATGTTTCAAATTAAAATATATTTCACCATAAAGTTCTAAAAACGCCTTTTCAAATTTATTAAAATTTCTTATTCCACCGGTTGTAGCCTTTAAATGAATTACTTGTGAGCAAGGATCAAATAAAACTTTAATTTTTTTGTGAGCTGCATTGAATAAAAAATCAGTCTCTTCTCTGTGAGCCCCTTTAATAAAATTAGTATCCATACCCCCTAATTTTAAATAGGTTTTTTTTCTTGTTGATAAGTTTGCCGATCTGCCGATTTTATATTTCCTAACTTTTAAACTTGAATCTAGTCTAAATAATCTCCAATCATTTTTAAAAAAAAAAGACTTACATTTTGAAAGAAAGTTTTTTTTGTTAGAATTAGAACCTTCTTCTAAAATCTTACCTGCTACAATCTGCACATCTTTATGAGTATAATTTCTAAGGTGATTTTTTAAAAAAAACCGACTTAGAATTTTTACATCATCATCAAGAAATAAAACTATATTTGATCTTGCATTTTTAACTCCTAAATTTCTTGCAGCTGAACTATTAATTATATTCTGATAAAATAGTACTATTTTTAATTTTTTAAATTTCTTTTCTAAATTTTTATAGAATGTAAAATTAATTTTTTTATTCTGATCAATTATTATAACTTCAATATTTTTTAAAAGCTGATTATTTAAATCTTTTATTGTGTTAAACAAATATTTCTCTCTATTTATGGTTGGTATAATTACTGATAGCTGTGGTTTAGTATAATTCATTTAATATTTTTTTAATATGATGATCATAGTTAAATTTCAGAGCATATTTTTTTCTTTTTAAATTAAGAGTCTTATTAAAATATTTTTTATAATTTTTTGAAATTTTATCAAAAAGAATTTGAAATTCCTCGCTAGATTGATTTTTTGGAAAATATATTAAATCAATATTATTTTTATAAAAATCAAAAATAGATGAAATCATTGGTTTTCCTGTGGAAATTATTTCAAGCAATTTATGAGCATTAACATTGTATTTTTTTTTTGGAATAGTTAAAAATAGGTCCTGTTGATTAATAAGATAGGGTAAATCTGCTGGTTTAGTTTTTTTTATAAATTTTACATTTTTTTTTCTTCTTAAAATTTGAATTATTTTTAAACTTTCATTTAATGAATTAAAGTCCTTATAAGGATGATTTGCATCACTATTTCCTACAAATGTAAAATTTAATTTATTATTCTTTTCTATAATATTTTTTATTTTTTCTAAATCAAAACGTCCAGATATAAAATTTCCATATAAACAGATATTTTCAAGTTTTTTTTTATCTTTGTAAAATTTATGCTTTGCTTGTTTTAAAAAATATAAATTAAGCCCATGCGGAATTATTATATTTTTTTTTGCTTTATTTTTAATTTTAAATAATTTGCTTATAAATACAATTAAATCAATTTTGTTAGTACTTTCATGAAATTTTTTTAAATTTTTAATTGGATCTACAATGTGAATAATTTTTTTCTTTGAGTCAAAATAATTAATAGTCTCATAATTTTCTTCATCAAAAGACCAAACTAAATCAAATTTTAATTTTGTTATATACTGAAATGCCTTAATAGAAAATTTCAAGAATATTCTATATAAAAAATTTAAGAATGTTTTGATAAATAAAGGACAAAAAATATTTAAGTCAATTATATTTAATCCAAAGTTCTTCTCTTTTTTGATTTTAAAAAAAAAAAATTTTTTTTTTAATATTGATGATATAGGATTTAAAAAAAATACCTCATGTCCTAACTTTTTTAAATGAATCGCATAATATTGTTTTGAAACATAAAGATTTGTCCAGGTTTGTGGTGAAATTATTAATATTTTCACTAATATTTACCCTCAAATAGTTCATAGGTTTTTTTTCCATTTTTATTAATATTAAATCTTCCTTTAGAAATTCTTAGACAATTTCTTGATAGCTTTGAATACATTCTTTTATTTAAAGCTATTTTAGATATTTTTTCTGCAAAATCTTTACTGTTATTACTTAAGCAGTAAAGCCCATTAAAATTGTCTTTAACAAGATCATTCTTAATATTTTTATCTAGAGCCAAAATTGATGGTATGCCATTAATTCCAGCCTCCAATACAGGTCTTCCAGCGGCATTTAGATAGGAGGGAAATGCAATTAAATCAATTTTTTTATAAAAATTATCCAGCTTTTCTCTAAAACCAACAAAATATATATTATTTATTTTTTTACTATTTTTAATGAGTAAATCTGAGAAATTAATTCTTAATTTTAAAATGCTATACACTTTTCCTAAGAAACTTAAATTATAAACTATAGGTCCTACAAGGATGAAATGTATTTTTTTATTTTTTAAAATTTTTGCAGCTTCTAATATCATTGAAACTCCTTTTGAATCTGTAAAATTTCCAACAAATCCTACATAAAAAATATTTTTTTTATCTTTAAACTTAACTTTTTTAGTTATTTGTTTAAAACTATTGTAAATGATTTCGCTTTTGTTTCTAAAAGTCTTTCCTAGTGAATTATAAACATCTTTGTCTATAACAATAAATTTTACAATAGCACTAGTTAAAAATTTTTCTTGGATTTTTTTTAATAAAGAATTTTTTTTATTTTGAAGAGATCTAATATGGCAATATATCTTTATATCTGGATAAAAAAATTTAATAATTTTACCTATTGGTAAAATAGTAATGTCATTTAAGTGAATAATATCAGGCTTAATTTTTTTTATTTCTTTCATGAAAAACAAAAATCTCACTAAATAAATAAATTCCCTAATAAATATTAAAGATCTAAAACCAGTATAACTTCCCCAATAATTATTATTCATTTGAGGCAATCCAATAATAGTTATAAAATTTAGATTCATTTTAGTGAGAACCTCTGTAACACTACCTGCTGGCGTAACTATTGTACATTCATAATAATTTTTAAGATATTGCAATAGAAAGATTAAACTTGCTGAAGCTCCTCCATAAACTCCACTATGATGAAAAATTAATAATTTTTTTTTCTTTGAAAAAATATTTTTCATAATTTAATGACACTTTATGCAAATATTTACAAACAAATTTGTGACTTTTATTAGAGTAAATATTAATAGGCAAACTTATAATATGTTTGCAACAAAATTCTACATTTTTTAAAAAAATATTATTTTTTTGAAAAAATTGTTTATACAAGGGTTTTGTGTAATAAATTTTAATTGGAATGCCATGGGACGAAAGTATCTTTATTAATTTATTTCTATTTTTTACTAAAATTGAAAAATTTCCATAGACATGATTCTTGTGTTTATCAACTTTTGTATAGCCTGATATTTTGTTTTTTTTCAAAATTTCAATATATTTTTTTGCAATTTTTTTTCTAATTTTTATTTCTTTTTTAAAAAATTTAACTTTTTCAAGTAAAATGGATGCTTGGATAGTATCAAGTCTTCCATTAATACCAAGAGTTTTTGCATTATTATATGATGTTTGGCCATGATTTCTTAGCTTGATTAATTTTTTATAGATATTTTTTTTATTAGTAGCAATACCGCCTGCATCACCATATGCTCCTAATATTTTACTTGGAAAAAAACTATAAGTTATAATATCTGCATAATTAGATAATTTTTTATTATTTATAGATGATCCAAAACTTTGTGCGGAATCTTCAATTATTGAAATTTTGTTTCCAGTCAATTTTTTAATTTTGTCAATATCACATGGACATCCAAATAACGATGTTGTTACAATAACTTTTGTTTTTTTTGATATTTTTTTTTTCAAATCTTCAACACAAATGTTGAAATCATTCAAATTAATATCAACAAAAACTGGTTTAGCTCCTAATATCAAAATAACTTCGAGAACAGATATCCATGAAAAACCTGAAGTTATTACCTCATCTCCTCTTTTAACATTCAATGACATCAAAGATAAAAGTAATGAATCTGTTCCAGAAGAAGTTCCAACAGCATATTTTGTTTCTGAAATTTTACCTATTTTTTTTTCAAATTTTCCAACATCTTTACCGAGAATAAAATTTGTTGTATCTAAACTTCTTAAAATTGAACTTGTAATTTTTTTTTTATTAAATTTATATTGTAAATCTAAATCAAAAAACTTTACGTTTCTTTGCATTTTTTGCCTTTAAGTTGATAAGTTCTGCCAGATGCCCTGCAAGTTGCCTTTTTATTACCAGCAATTGGTAGATCTAATTTTTCTCCAATATGACTGACCCATCCAACATGTCTACCAGGATTTCCTACTATTAATGAATGTCTCTCAACATCTTTTGTAACAACTGCGCCAGCTCCTATAAAACTATAATCTCCAATTTTAATACCATTTATAATTGTTGAATTTGCACCAAAAGTTACTCCATTGCCAACTTTTGTTTTTTTATAATTATTAGTTGGAAATTCACTTCTTGGATTTTTTACATTCGTAAATGTCATGCTTGGGCCGCAAAAAACATATTCACCTAAAGTAACACCTTCAAAAATAGACACATTATTTTGAATTTTACAACCTTGGCCAATTTTAACTTTATTACCTATAAAAACATTTTGGCCGAGTACGCTACTATCACCTATTGATGAATTACTAGATACATGTGTCCAGTGCCAAATTTTAATTTTTTTTCCTAATTTAACTTTCTTATCAATAATTGCAGTTTTATGTATAAAATTTTTAGACATTGTGAATTGTTTTTAAGTTATAATAAGTATCTTTAATGTCATTTATTGAAATTGACTTATTTTTTATAATTTTTTTATAACAACTTAAATGAAGATTATTAAAATTATCTGTAAAATCTACTTTTTTGTTATTTATCCACATAACTCTGAAAGATTTCTTTTTATTTCTTATAAATTTTTTATCTGTAGACAAAAGTAATCTAACATTAGCTTGTTGAAAATCAATTTTACCAGTTATAGTTTTTTTAGTTTTCATAGAAATTGAAACATTTTTACATTTTCCAAAAAACCATGAAAGCACATCAACAAAATGTACTCCGATATTAAGTAACAATCCACCTGATTTTTTAGTATCCCCTTTCCATGAACTTAGATACCAATTTCCCCTTATGGTTATATATTTTATATCCACAATTATGTTTTGTTTTTTTTGTAAAATTTTAGAAAATAAATTTTTTTTTAATTTTATTAAATTAGTATTTTCTCTTAATTGAAATATTGGAAAGCATTTTTTATTAAATTTTTTTTCTAATTTTTCAACTTTTAATAGTTGATTGAAATTAAGTACTGTGGGTTTTTCACAAATAACATTGCAATTATTTTTAAATGAACTCTCTATATGCCTCAAATGTAAAAAATTTGGAGTACAAATAATAACGTGAGAAATATTATTTTTTTTTAAATCAGAAAAGAATTTATGTTGATTTTTATAAAAAATACAATTTGGGAAAAAATTATCTAAAAAACCAACATTATCATGAAGATCAGAAGCCATTATTAAATCACATTTTAATATTTTGAGCACATTTATATGCCTTTTGGCAACAAACCCTGCGACGCCTATTATTGCATACCTATTTTTTTTTTTCATTTTATGTGTAATTTATCTATGAATATTTAATTAATTAAACAATATATATACTACATTTAATTATGAAAATAAAACCATTGAAAACGTCTGACTTGTGTAAAACACTTAAGCTAAATTATATTGGAAAAAACATATTAATTAATGGATTCAATAATATTGATAATTTAAAAAAAAATGAACTTGGTTTTTCTAATGATTCAAATAAAAAAAATTGTGTAATAATTTCAAATAAACAAAATAAAGTTTCTAATCAGACTAAAATTTTTTCAAAAAATCCAAGATTAGACTTTTGTAGAGCTTTAAAAATTTTTGAAGAAAAAAAATTATTAATTATAGACATAAAAAAAAATTATATTCATAAAACATCTAGTATAAATGGAAATATTGATGGAGAAAATATATTCATTGGTAAAAATACTATTATAGAAAAAAATGCAGTTATTAAATCTAATGTAAAAATTGGTAATAATTGTATTATTAGATCTGGTTCAATAATCGGTGGCGACGGATTTGGTTTCGAAAGATTTGGGAATGAGATTATTCGATTTTCACATTGGGGAGGGGTAGAAATTAAAAATCATGTAGAAATTGGTTATAATTCTTGTGTTGATAAAGGAACTCTATCTGACACCATTATCGACTCATATACTAAAATAGATAATCAAGTACATGTTGGGCATAATGTGAAAATTGGAAAAAGAAATTTAATTACAGCACACGTTCAAGTCGCAGGAAGTGCAACTATTGGTAATAATTGTTTCATTTCTCCTTCTGCTAGTATTGCTAATAAAGTAAAAATTTTAGATAATTGTTTTGTTGGTATTGGCTCTATTGTTGTTAAAGATTTGAATAAAAATTCAAGAGTATTTGGAAATCCTGCTAAAAACTTAAAATTATTTAAAAAAAATTAATTAATTAACTTATAACTTTGTATTTCTTTAATTAGATTTGAAGCTTTATGTCTAATTAAATTAGAAATTTTTTGATTTCTTTGCTCTTTTCCAATCCACCAAATAGGATGTATGTTTAGTTGGAAACTTTTTTTTTGATTTATTATTCTATAATCTTCGGTTGGCATACCAAATCTGAATTTTCCTCCTGAGTCTGAGTAATAAATCTTGGTTATATTTTTTCTATAAAAATTTAAATAAGAATTTAGATTAATATTTTTTTTTTCAGAGCCATATTTGTGTATTGAAAATATTTTACTAGCGGGAATTAATTTTTTTAAATATTCAAATTTAAAAACTAGATCATCTTTTGATGAAGCCTGAATCTTATTACTCATATTTAAATGCAATCCAATAAAATGTTTCATTTTTGAAATTTTTCTAAGCGCCTCTATATTTTTTTTTTCAAGTAAATTATAAAATGGTGAGTCTACTAGAAAAAAAAAGTGAGATTTAATTTTTAAACTATAGTCAATTTTAGCTATACTTAATGCTTTATCTACATCAAAATCTACATCGTGTCTTAATAAAATATTTTTTTTCAATTTAAATGATTTATAATTTACAAATTTATAATTTCTCTTAATAAAAAAATTTAATAATTTTTTGTAATTTCTGCTGTTAAAATTATTGTTATTAAAATTCATGCTATTATTTTTAAAGAAACTAGTATATTTACTCGTACACTAAAAATGATTACTTGTAAAACTTGTATAATGGACTCAATCTCAGACACAGAGTTCAAAATAGATAAGGAAGGGATCTGTAATTATTGCAATGACTTTATTAAAAAAAAAAATCAATATATTTTTTCAAATGATGAAGAGGAGAGTAATCTTAAGAAGATTTTCGAAAAATTTACGAGTGAAAAATCTCCTGAAGGATACGACTGCTTAACTGGATTAAGTGGCGGAGTAGACAGCTCATACATTATAGATCTGTTATCAAGGATGAAACTAAATCCATTAGTGGTTCATTTAGACAATGGATGGAACAGTGAAATTTCTTCAGACAATATTAAAAAACTTTTAAATAAAACAAAATTTGATTTCAAAACAATAGTAATAGATTGGAATGAATTTAAAAGCCTTCAAAGGTCTTTTCTCAAAGCAGGAGTAGTTGACACAGAAATTCTTACTGATCATGCAATAATGGCTTCTTTATATAAAGTTGCAAATGAACACAAGATCAAGAATATTATAGGTGGAAGTAATTACTTAACAGAACATGGAATGCCAAAGAATTGGATATGGTACAAAACAGATTTGAGCAATATTAAAGATATAAACCAAAAATTTGAAAATATAGAGTTAAATACTTTTCCTACTCTCAGTACTATTGAAATATTTTATAAAAAATTTATTTCAAAATTTTTTTCACATTTATTTTTTTCACCAAATTTTACACTAATACTTGATAAAATAAATTACAAAAAGAATAATGCTATTAATTTGTTAAAAGAAAAATACGAATGGATATATTATGGAGACAAGCATTACGAATCTATTTTTACAGAATTTTATCAAGCCTACATCCTTATAAAAAAATTTAAGATTGATAAAAGAAAACCACATTTATCTTGTTTGATTCGAAATGGAGAAATTACAAAAGAAGAAGGTTTAGCCGAATTAAATAAACCAACATATTCTAATATAAAACTAAAAAATAGAAAAGAATTTGTCTTAAATAAACTTAATTTAAGTGAAAAAGAATTTAATACAATAATGTTGCAGAAGTCAAATCCTCATAATAAGTACAAATCAGATAAATTTATTTTTGATTTGTTAAAAATATATAGAAAAATATTTAAATAGTGTAATTTTTAGAAAAATTAAAAATGTTTAAAAAAAATTTATTAGAAAAAATTAAAAATAAAAGAGCTATAGTAGGTGTGATAGGACTTGGGTATGTTGGGTTACCTCTATGTTGTGCTTTACTAAAAAAAAATTATCAAGTTTATGGTTTTGATAAAGATGAAAAAAAACTAAAAATTCTTAAAAATGGTAAAGTCTACCTACCAAACATTAAACAAGATTTTATTAAAAAAAACTCATCTAAATTTCATATAAGTAAAATTAATTCGAAAATAAATGAATGTGATATAATTTTAATTTGTGTTCCTACACCGGTAAATAAGAAAAAACAACCAGACCTTGATCCAATTAGAAAATCAATGATAGCTATTTCACCATATCTTAAAAAAGGACAAATGATAATCCTAGAAAGCTCAACCTACCCAGGAACAACAAATGATTTAATAGCCCAAAAATTAAAAAATAAATTTATATTTGGAAATAATTTCTTTATTGGTTATTCACCAGAAAGAGAAGATCCGGGTAATAAAAAGTTTAATTTAAAAAATACTCCTAAAATTACCAGTGGTTTAACTAAAAATTGCGAAGAAGTTACAAATTATTTTTATAAAAAAATTGTAAAAAAAATAATACCAGTATCCTCAATCGAGACAGCAGAATTTACCAAGCTGTATGAAAATTCATTTAGGTCAATAAATATTGCATTGGCTAATGAAGCAAAAATACTTTGTAAGAGAATTGGTATAAACATTAATGAAGTTGTTGATGCTGCTAAATCCAAACCATTTGGGTTTAATGCATTTTATCCAGGTCCAGGTGTAGGAGGACATTGCATACCAGTAGATCCATTATATCTTTCATGGATAGCAAAAAAAAGAGGTTTAAAGATGGATTTCATCAATCTTGCAGGAAGAATAAATGACCAAATGCCTAAATGGATATTTCAAAATATAAAAAAAATATTTAGAATTAATAAAATTTTTAAACCCAAAATATTGCTGATCGGTATTGCATATAAAAAGGATGTGGGAGATTATAGAGAATCACCATCTTTAAAATTAATTAAAATTTTTATTAAAAATAATATAATATTTTCATATCATGATAAATTTGTAAAAAAAATTCAAACTAGAGAATTTAAAAATAAATTTAGGTCGGTAAAGTTAAATAAGTCTACATTAAAAAAATTTGATGGAACTATAATAATGACTAACCACAGCTACTTGAATAAAAATTTAATAATTAATAATTCAAAAATAATATTTGATACTAGAAATTTTTTTAATAGAGATTATAAAAACATAATTAAATTATAATTTTAATAAATATATTTAAATAATTTTATAGAAACATTCTAAAAGAAAAATTTATTTGAAACTCTTATCATTTTTTAAATTTAAATATTTTTACGATTTTTTTTAGAACCCTTTTTGGGGTAATTTTACTTATATAATTAATTTTATTAAAAACCTTTGTTTTAAAATCACTGTTTCGATAATTTTTATAGCTATTTTTAGGTAATGATAATAACGAAAGAAATTCAGCTTTACTGATATTCAACTTGCCAATAAAAAAATTAATATCATTTTCTAATTGTTCTTTTTCATAAAGTGGTTTTGATAATTCCCTTAATGCTTGCTCTCTAGTAATTTGATTAGATATTATTAAACTTGATAAATGTGCTTTTCTTTTGTCATAACCATACCGATTTGGAAGTATATAACTTTGAAAAAAATTAGTAAAAAAAGATTCTCCATGCTTATATTCATAATATTTCCAACCAATCTTTTTTAGTTCTTTAATTGCGTTTTCTTTATTATATGTAATAAAATTTAGCGGTCTTAATTGTTTGAATTTTTTTAATTCAAATTTAATTCTGTAATCATAAAAAGATATAAGCTCATAACCTATAAGTTCGCCACTTCCATGTTTTTTAAAAACATCTTTGATAAATACATCATCCATAGCATCGTTTCCCCAGCTATTAGGAAGAATAGACTCAGTAGCATAATTTCCACCACTGATAAAATATCTTATATTTTCTTTTAGTGCTAACTTGTATAAATATGCAAAAAATACATGATCTTGTGGAATATCTTGATTAGGAATTCCTGATTTTAGAAATGCAATTTGTAACCTTCTCATTGTATTCCAATTCACAACATGTGTGTGAAAATCATAATTACAATATTCTATTATTTTTTTTATATTTGAAACAGAAATATTTGAATTCCATCCAGCGTCTACATGGACTGCAAGAACTCTAAGATTAAACTGTTTTAAAAATAAACACAAATATGAACTGTCAACTCCACCACTTACACCAATAACACAGTCATATTTTTCTTTTGCCTGAATTGATTTTATTTTATCTATTTCTTGCTTTAGTAGCGAAAATCCTTTTCCATCTTTATTTTTTAAAATATGTTCGGAAGCAAAAATTACATCTTCACAATTAGAACAAAAGCCTTTATCATTAAATTTTATATCTGGATCACTTGTGTCCATTACACATCTTTTACAAATTTTATATTCTAAAGGTTGGGGAGTCATTTGATCATCTTAAAAAGAATTTTTTTTTAAAAAAAAGTTATTTTTTTTATTAAATTTAAATTTTTTCTTGGACATGCTACAAAATTTGGACCAAATTTAAAATTATTCATATTTAAATTAAATTTATTTAAAAAAATAATTCCATTACTTGTTAATTTACCAACAACATAATCATTTTCTCTAAAAAAATTATATAAATCACTCAGTAAATATCTAGAAATACTGTTAGCTACGGTATATTCAAATTGAACCAATTGTATCTTTTTTTTTTGTATCATTTTTTTAAAACCAATCAAAACTTCTAATTCCATACCCTCAACATCAATTTTAAGAAAATCAATCTTATCTATTTTATTTTTTTTACAAAAGAAATCCCCTTTTTGAAATTTAGTTTTAGTTTTTTTTGATTTAACATCAGGCCTTGTATTATACAATGAGTTTTCACCATCTAACGATGGATATTCATAAAAAAAATCAATTTTATTTTTTTTACCTAATCCGAAATTTAATATTTTAAAATTTTTATTTCTAATTTTATTTAAAATTCTTAACTTGCTTGGTGTTATTTCAAAAAGATAAAAGCTGCAGTTTGAGAAATAGTTATTAAAATATTTAGACCAATAACCATTATTAGCTCCTACATCAAAAATAACTTTTAAATTCATTTTTTTTTTTTTTAAAATTTTGACTAAATTATTTTCTCCATTTAAACTTCTGTCAAAAGAATAATTATTTGAAACTTCCGAAATAATTAAGCTTAATTTTTTAATAAAATTTGGCAATAAACCTATAGAATTAATTCTTAATAAAAAATTTTTTATCAGGTAGTGAATTTTTAATTTATAATTCATTTTATTGTTTTTTCAAAAATTGAAAAATACATTATGATAATTTTTTACAATAAATCAAAATTATTTAAATTTGGTAAATGAACTTTCTAGTGTTTATATGATTAAATTATTCTAAATTATTTCCTATTGAAATTAACTTAATAGACTTGCTATTATTTACTATATATCTGAATGGATCAATAACTGTTGATCCATCTGGAAAATTATAATTTTTAAAAACTTCATGTTTAGTCCCGATAAAATATGTGGCTTTTTCAAATTTCGGTTCTGATTTATCGACGTAAGGATCGTATGCATTAATTTCAACTTCTTTATTTTTTTCTTTAAGCAAATTTAATAATAAAATTGATGGACTGCCTGTTAAAATGTTTGTCTCTGGTTTGAAAGATTTTCCTAGTATAAAAATCTTTCCATTAACTGTATTTTCAAGTACTAAGTCTCTTAACCATTCACTCTGCTTCTCCCTCTGCATCATTATATTTTCGAACCAATCAGAGCTAAGATTGAATTTTTTTGCTAGCCAAGACAAAGCAATATTATCTCTTGGGTGACATCCCCCCCCATCTCCCATTCCTCCTGTTAAATATGCGTCACTTATAATTCTTTTACCTGCTAACTTTAATCCGTTCGTAACATCATCTACGTTAGTATTTGGTAAATGATGACACATTTCCATTACAGTATTTATGAAACCAATTTTAGTAGATATGTAAGTATTATACGTTACTTTGATCAATTCAGCGTTTTCTATTGTAGTTTTAAAAAAAGGAGATTTGTGAATAGTTTTATAAAATTTTTCTGCAATATCTGCGGCTTCAGGATCATCAACACCAAAAAGAACAAACTCTGGAAACATGAAGTCTTGCATGGTGGTTCCCATTGCAATAAAAAATGGATTATAACATAGCTTTGTATAAGAACCCAGTAACGGTTTTATTTCTCTTCTTATTGTTCCTGGTAAAACTGTAGAAATTATGATTACTATTTTTGAAACTTTTTGTTTCTCAATTTCTTCTGACAATGACTTCATACCACTTATCAAATATTCATAATTAAAATCAACACGTTGCTCAGGAATTTTAGTTATACCTTCATATAATGGATCATGAGGTGTTTGAATAGGAACAAATATTATGTCTGATCTTTTTACCACTTCTCTGATACTAGTAAAATCTATATTTGATCTATCTAGATGTTCTTGAGCCCAGATTTCTCTATAGGGTATCTTTTTTGCATCTATTATTGATTTTACATTTTCTGAAATATCATAACCACAAACGGTGTGACCTTTAGACTCCACAGCTAACGCTACAGGCAATCCTAACTTTCCGAGACCAATGAAACCGATATTCATAAAAACAAGTTGCGTTATATATTATTAATTTTTAATTACAACATTCAAATAATCTAATTGATCATTTAATAATTTATTTTTTTTATTTACTGAAGAATAGTTTTCATCCAAAGAATAGCCATTGGTTAAATTTTGGAATACTTTTAACAAATTATTAAAATATATAGCCCTAGAACTAAATTCACCATATGGATCAAAAATATCACGTAGTATAACTTGCTTGTTACAACTATTTAAATCACCTACTATTCCTGATCCAGCAAAGGTAAATGGGTGTCTTTTTTTATGATGCAAAGATAGTAAATAATTAATTGAATGTAATATTTCTATATAATCTTTTGTTGATACAAATCGATTAAAGAAAATAATTTCTATATTTTTACTTTTAAAAAAATTTAAAAATTTTTGATCAACACTTCTGAAATTACCCATAAAAATAAATTTTATTTTAGAACATTCTTTAATACTTAAATTGGTACAAGCGTTAATCAAAAGTTTGTAATCTCTTCTCTCTGGTTCGTAAGAGCCTGGGATACCAATTACAATTTTATTTTCATTTTTATTACTTAATAAAACTTGTTTTTTTAAATTTAAAGAATATAGAAAAAAGTTTTTATTTTCATATTTAAATTTAGTATATTTATTAAAATATATCAGCTGGGTATTTGACTCAAATATACAAGTTTTACAATTTTTATAAGCTAGATAACGAAAAAAATTAGCAAATGAATAAATCAAAAAAATATAATAAAAATTTTTTTTATATTTTTTAAAATTTATTTTAAAATAATTTTTAATGTTTTTTGTAAGTAAAAAATATTTAGAATTTCTAATTTGAAGTATAATTTTTTTTCTAAATAAAAGAGTGTAAATAAAAAAAAGAAATATATTAGGTAAAAATTTATAATATGTATTTTCAGCTCCAGTACTTATGTGAACATAGTCATACTTATTTTTTTTTAATAAAAGTTCCAAAAAAAATAAATTTTTACTTTTAATATCAATAATTTTATATTTATCATAATCCTTGAATAAATCAGTGATCATTTCTTTATCAATGTTCCAATTTAAAGCTAATGTAACCTCATAATTTTTATTTTGATAAAAATTACTTAAATGATCCAGAACATGATAGTGAGTTCCATTTTCAATTATTAAAATTGATTTTTTCATTATTTATTTTAAGAATTAAAATGATCTTTAAAAATACCCTCTGTTCTTTCCAAATCTTTAAACAAGCCCTGTGCAGCAACTTTACCCTTAGAAATTAGAAATATATTATCACACTCTCTTATTGTTTCTAATCTATGCGTTATCATTATCAAAGTTACCTTGCCCTTAAGAGAAGTTAAGGTTTGAATTATTTTTTTTTCTGTTTCATAATCTAAAGAACTAGTTGCTTCATCAAATATAAGAATTTTTGGATTTTTGTATAATGCTCTTGCAATACCAATTCTTTGTTTCTGACCACCACTTAGCTTAATACCATTATCGCCAACGAAAGTCTCATACCCATCTTTTAATGTAATTATAAAACTATGAATGTCTGCAAGTTTTGCACAGTATTCAATTCTGCTTAAATCTATATTTTCAACATCATATCCTAATGCAATTGATTCTTTTATAGTCATATTTCCCAAAAATATTTCTTGAGGTACATATCCAATAATTTTTCTATAACTGTTTAGTTTATTTTTTGGCATGAACTTTCCATCTATTATTAAAGAACCTTTAGTTGGACTAATTAATCCTGAAATTATATCAACAATTGTGGTTTTTCCTGATCCAGTTGCTCCACAAAATCCAATGAATTGATTTTTTTTGATTTCTAGTGAAAAATTTTCAATTGAAAAATTGCCTGATGAATATTTAAAGCTTATCTTATCTAATTTTATATTTTTAATAATTTCTAAATTATCATTATCATAACTTGTATTTTGAAACTTAAGGTTATCGAACTCTTCTTTAAAGGAATAAAGAGCATTAGCATGTGTTCTTAATGCAATCACTGTCAAAAATACTTGATTAATTGCAGGTAGAGCTTTAATTGAGGCAACAGCAAAAAGTGTTAACAAAGGTAAAAAATTACTAAAATCTCCATATTTATTTGAAAAGTATAAACACAAAATTACAGTTCCTATAAAAAGAGTAAATTCCATTATTACTCTTGGAAATGAAGTAATGATAGAATTTTTAATAAAAGTATTGGCTAATTTTTTTGAATTAAACTTATGTGTATTAATATAAAAATTTTCATTATCTATAAACTTTAAATATTTAATATTATTTAATGAATCTAATATAGATTTTGTTTTTTTAAAATTATAAATACCTATTTTTTCTCCATGTCTTAAAGTTATTTTTTTTACAGTAATAAAAAATAATAAATAAAATAAACCAAGTCCAAAGATTGCAATGAAAGATACTAAAAAATCTACGTATAAAATTGATATCGCGATAATAACTAACATGGAAAAATTAATTATTAATCCAATAAAATTACTGATAATTTGGTTTTTTATTCTTGGTATATCATTTGCTATTTTTGAGATTAAAGTAGATACATTATTTTTAGAAAAATATACATAATCCTCTTGAATATAATATTTAAATATTTTCTGTTCTAAAGTTTCTCCAAACTTGGTTGAAAAATATGAATTTAAATAAGTTGAGCAAAGTGAAAAAAAAGTGGAAATCGTTATACCAAAAATAGATATATAAAATAAAAAATATTTAAACTCTTCTAAAGAATCTATATTTAAATAATTATAAAATTTTCTAAATATTTCAATTTCTAAAATTTTCTCTCCTGACGAAAGTATCGTAATCAAAGGAATAATAGAAGTTAAACCAAATATCTGCAAAATATTTGAACAAATTGTAAAAAAAACTATAAAAAAGAAAAAATACTTTTGTTTTTTTGAAAAAAGAGAAATTATTGTTTTAAAAAAATTCATTTTAATTTTATTTTTTTATTGCTGTTTTATAAATATTTGCTCTAACTGTCAGATCATTTATCACAAAAGCTGTTTTTATAAAATGGTAATGAGCACTAATAAAAAACTATAAAACTATAATTTATTGAAAAAAATTGCAAATTATTAGGCCTCATTTTATTTAAGTCTAAATTTTAATTAATTTTAACAAAGATATGATTTTTAATAGTTTATTAAATGAATAAAGGTTATACATAAAAAATTTTTAAATGATAAACAAAAAACATTTCATCAATGAACTTGAAAATTTTAGTTTTTTTCAAAAAATAAATAAATTAGAGAAAAAAAAATTATCTAAATTAGACTATTTAATCGCATACAGAGAAGATGGCCTAGGAAATTGCATATTAAACTATTTAAATGTCTGTAGGATTGGAAAAAAATTAAACTTAGAAGTTAGATTATATTGGAATAAAGAAATCAATAAAAGAGAGGAAATACTTTTTAATGTAAAGAACGAATTTTCAGGTTTTTCAAATCTAAATATCTTTAGATTCATTAATAGAAATAAACAATCATTAAAAGGAAATCCTAGATGGATATACGAAGAAAGGTTTTTAATTTTTGAGGGGGAAAATCATTTAGATGTGTTGAGTGAGATTTGTAAGTTAGCTAAAAAATTAAAAATACAACCAGATATTGAGAAAAGAATAAATAAAATTAAAAATAAAAAATTTAAATACAGTTATCATATAAGGAATGAGACTATGACTGCAACTAAGGGAAATATTGATACTAAAAACAAATATTATAAATGGTATGCTAGAGATAACTTAAATCTTGGTAAATGGTTTCCTGAAAATCTTATAGTTAAAATTATAAAAAATATAACAATTGATAAGAAAGCTAAACTTTTATTAATTACTAGTGATATTAAAATTAAAAATAAATTAAAAAAAATAAAAAATGTTAAAATGAATCCTCTTTATAATTCTAAAGAGAGTGGTTTAAATCAGTTATTTCTGGATCTTTATATTCTTCCCAAGGCTGAAAACTTTATATGTAATCCCCATAGTGGATTTTCTTTATTTGCAGCTTTATTGTCTAGTAATTATGTATATTTCCCCACTGATTTCGTTTCTTCAGAAGATATATTTCATGAATTAAAAAAAATAATCTCAAGTCAATTCTATAAATTAAGAAGTCCAACTTTTATGTCATTTAAAATTATTAAAATTATTTTTTCTAAAATTTATAAAAATTTTTATTTAAATATTTTTAAAGATTTTTTTAAAGAAAGAATAAATTAATAATTATTTTTGATTTTATCATTATTATTTTTGAAAATTTTAAATAATTCTGAAATACCATCCTCAATTTTTATAGAAGCCTTAAAGCCTTTGCGTTCTATTTTCTTATTGCTAACAAAATAGTCTCTTTGATCTGGATCTCTTCTATTTTTTATAATTTTAATTTTTAAAGTCTTTTGTTGTTTTTTTATTTTTTTTGCTAACATTAATTTGCTTATATTGGCAGAAGATAAACCTAAATTAAACACATTAGACTTTAATTTAGAAAAATTATTAATAGTAAAAATTATTGCATTAACAACATCTCTTACATGAATAAAATTTCTTCTAAAATGAGGCTCAAATAGAGTTAATTTATTTTTTTTTATAGCAGTTGATACAAAATTGTTTACCAATAAATCACTTCTCATCCTATAACTATGCCCAAAAACTGTAGCTAATCTAAAACAAACATGATTTTTGGCATTTGAACGAACAAAACTTTCTGCATCACATTTTGTTTTTCCATATAAAGATATGGGATTTAATGGACTAGTTTCGTCACAATATTTATTTTTTTCTCCTATACCATATCCAGAGTTTGTAGTTAAAAAAATTATTTTCTTTTTTTTTAAAAATTTACATAAAAGTTTAATTGCATTTAAATTTACAGATTTAGCCTCTTGCTTATATTTATCACACAAAGGTGCACCCACTAATCCAGCTAAAGGAATAAATAAATCATTTTCTTTCACTAATTTTTTAATTAAATTTTCATTTCTTGCATCACCTTTTATTAACTGAAAATTTTTATAAAAAAGTAAATGATTTAAAGAATTTTGATCATATTTTATTACATCTAAAACAGTAACCCTATGTCCAAGCTCAATTAATTTTGTGGACAACATGGATCCTATGTAACCTGCACCACCTGTAATTAATATTTTCATTATTTTACAATTTTTTTTCTTTTATAATTTTAAAAATATCTGACTTTTCTTTTACTAAAAAAGATTTAGCAGAAATTTTTTTTCCAAGTTTGATATCACTTTTCTGATCTCCAAACAAAATATATTTAGTCTTATCTACAGACCACTTGTTTTCTATTAATTTAATCATTCCTGTGTTGGGTTTTCTTAGTAATTCATGATATTTTGATGAATATTTTCTGCTCTCTTTGAAATATGGAGCATAAAAAAAATCATCTATAAATGCATTTTCACCATAAAGTTCACCTCTAATCCAATTTTCTAATTTTTTCAAATCTTTAAAACTATAATAGCCTCGACCAATACCTGATTGATTACTAATAACAAATATAAAGTAATTTTTTTTGTTAAAATATTTTATTAATTTAATTATATTTTTTTTCCAAAAAAAATTTTTATGGTGATGTACATAACCTAAATCTTCATTAACCACTCCATCTCTATCTAATAAAACAGCAGGTCTTTTATAATTTTTAAATATTTTTTTTGCTTTTTTAAGATCTTCAGGTGTACCTATATCAATGAAATCATTAGAATTATTTAATTGAAAATAGCTGAGTCTCTTTTTTTTAATTAATAACGGTAGACAATCATTTTCTAAAGAATAAATTTTATTTTTTTCAAATAATTTAAAAAATTTCTTTTTAAATATATATACACCACCATTAACATATTTTTCACTTTTGTTATTTTTCGAAATACTGACGATTGTTTTTTCTTTAATTTTAACACCACCAAATTTTTTATTTTTAGTCTTTACTAAACAAATTGAGGCGTCTGTATTACTTTTTTCAAATATTTTAATAAAATTGATATAATTAAAATTTAAAAAAGTATCTCCATTAATCAATAAGAAAGATTCATTTAAATGTTTATAGGAATTAATTATTGCACCTCCTGTGCCTAATGGACTCTTTTCCTCTAAACATAAAATTTCAGAATTGTGAATTTTTTTTTTATGATATTTTTTTTTAAATAATTGATGTTTGTAACTAGTTAGAAGTATAATTTCTGAGAAATTAAATCTAGATAAATTTTCTATAAGTATATCTATAAAAGATTTTTTACCAAATTTAATTAATGGTTTTGGAGTTGTTTTGGTTATGTTACCTAATCTGGTACCTTTACCTCCGCACAAAATTACAGCTTGATTAATTTTTCTTTTCAAAATTTTAAAAATTATTTTCTACTAATTCACAGATAGTATGACCTATTAATATATGCATCTCTTGAATTCTATCTACCCTGTTGGAGGGCACTTCTAAAAGAAAATCTGATATATTTTTGTTCTTATTTTTATTTCCAGTGAGTAAAAAAGTTTTAATTTTTTTTTTTTTAGCATATTTCAAAGCTTGAATTATATTTTTACTTTTTCCACTAGTTGATATAGCAATTAAAAAATCTTCTTGATTTCCAATAGCCTCTAATTGTTTTGAAAATATCTTGTCATATGAGAAATCATTACCAATAGCTGTTAATAAAGAACTATTTGTTGTTAAAGAAATAGACGCCAGAGCCTTTCTATTTTTTTTTAAAAATTGTGATGCTAGCTCTGATGATAGATGTTGGCTATCAGCAGCCGAACCTCCATTTCCACAAAAAATTACTTTACGGTTATTTTTTAATGTTTTTGTTATTTCATCAGAAATTTCTGAAATAATATCTATATATTTTTTATTTTTAAGAAATTTTAATTGTTCAATTGAATTTTTAATATTATTTAAAATTATTTTTTTCATGTTTAATTGATTTAATTCTATTTACAAATTTACTTAATTTGTATAACTCTTTTACAGATATTTAAATATAAAATATTTATAATTAAATATAACTTTTTAAAATTGTAAAATCAATTAAAGATAAAATTTTAAATCTAAAACTTAAATAAGTTATTAAATGACGAAAGAAAACAACAATCAAATAAAAAAACTTAAAAAATTTGAAAATAAAGTGGCTGAACTTTTTAATAGTAAAAAAATTCGAGCTCCTATACATCTTTATGAAGGAAATGAAAAAAACCTTATAAAAATTTTTAAAAAAATTTATAAAAAAGATTGGGTTATATGTTCCTGGAGAAGCCATTATCAGTGTTTATTGAAAGGTGTTCCAGAAAAAAAACTATTAAACAAAATTGTTAATGGTCATTCAATTTCTTTATGTTTTAAAAAAGAAAAAATTTTTTCCTCGGCAATAGTAGGTGGTTCATTACCTATAGCTTTGGGCATTGCAATGGCCTTGAAAATACAAAAGAAAAAATCAAAAGTATTTTGTTTTATTGGAGATATGACTTCTGAGACTGGAATTGCTCATGAATGTATAAAGTATTCTAATAATTTTAAATTACCAATTAAATTTATTATTGAGGATAATAATTTATCTGTATGTACAGATACTAGAAAAATATGGAGATTAAAAAAATTAACTTACGAAGTGAAAAAAAATAATAAAGTTATTTACTATAAATATAAAAATAAATTTCCCCACGCTGGTGCGGGTATACGGGTGCAATTTTAAATATGACCTATTATGAAGAAATAACACGTAGTATGACATATCTTTCAAAAAAGAAAGATACTATTTTTTTAGGTCAAGCCGTCACTTATCCAGGTACTGCAATGTTTGGAACTTTAAAAAATGTAAATAAGAAAAAAAAAATAGAGCTTCCTGTGGCTGAAGAAATGCAAATGGGTATGTCACTTGGCATGTCTATGGAGGGCTTAACACCAATAACAATATATCCTAGATGGAACTTCCTACTTTTAGCAACAAATCAAATTGTAAATCATGTAGATAAAATAAATAAAATATCTAATGATGAATTTAATCCTAAATTAATAATAAGAACTGCTGTTGGATCGAAAAAACCTCTTGATCCTCAATCACAACATTTAGGAGATTTTTCAGATTTCTTTAAAAAGATTTGCAAAAATATAAAAGTTATAAAATTAAATGATAAAAAAAATATATTTAATTCTTATAGAAATGCATATGAGTATCAGGGAATAAGTCTTCTGGTAGAAGTGGCAGATAAATATAACGAATAATGAAAACTAAAATTTTAATATGTGGAGGATCTGGATTTATAGGTCAAAATTTAGTTAATTTTTTTAAAAGAAAAAAAAAATATACGATTTGGGCAACATATAATAAAAAAAAACCTAAGTTAAAAAATGTAAACTGGATTAAAATAAACTTATGTAATCCTAAGGCTGTAGATAGAGTAATTAAAGGAAAAGACATAGTTATTCAAGCTGCTGCCAGTACATCTGGTGCGAAACAGATAATTAATAGACCATATATTCATGTAACTGATAATGCGATAATGAATTCATATATAATGAAATCATGCAGTGATAACAAAATAAAACATGTTATTTTTTTCAGTTGTACTGTGATGTATCCAAATACGAAAAATAAATTATCAGAAAACTTCAAAATAAATTATAATAATATTGATCGAAAATATTTTGGTGTTGCGCAAACAAAACTGTATATAGAAAAAATATGCAAATTTTTCTCTATGATAGGCAAAACCAAATTTACTTGTATAAGGCATTCAAATGTTTATGGTCCTTTTGACAAATTTGATTTAGACAAAAGTCATTTTTTTGGAGCTACTATAACAAAAGTTTTAACCTCAAAAAATAATTCAATACTTAATGTTTGGGGAAAAGGAAATGAATATAGAAATATGTTATATATTGATGATCTTTTAAGTTTTGTATATTTGGTCTTGAAAAAACAGAAAAGTTCTTTTGAAATATATAATTGCGGTTCAGATAATGCTTTTAAAGTAAAAGATATAATATTGAAAATTATAAAAATAAGTAAGAAAAAGTTAAAAATTTATTATGATATATCTAAACCGACTATTAATATAAATATTTTAATTGACTCAAAAAAAGCAAAAAAACAAATTAGATGGAAACCAAAAATAAGCTTGGAGAAAGGTATCTCAAAAACTATATCATGGTATAGGAAAAATTTTTTAAATGAACTTCTTTAAAAATAAAAAAATTCTTGTGACTGGAGGAACAGGAATGATAGGAATACCTTTGGTTAATGAACTTATTAAAGCAGGAGCATCCGTTACAGTAGCATCTTTAGACAATAAAAAATTATCTAATCCAAATGCAAGATTTTTAAAACTTGATCTTAGAGAAAAAAAAAATTGTATTAAAGTTTGTGATAACCAAGAAATAGTTTTTCACCTTGCAGGCGTAAAAGGTTCGCCATTAATGACAAATAAAAAACCAGCGAGTTTTCTAGTTCCTACTGTAACTTTTAGTATGAATATGATGGAATCAGCAAGAATTTGTGGAGTAGAAAAATATTTGTTTACAAGTTCAATAGGAGTTTACGCAAATGCAGAAAAGTTTAATGAAGACAGTGTATGGAAAACTTTTCCGTCAAAAAATGATAGGTTTGCTGGGTGGGGTAAAAGAATATGTGAATTACAGGCTGAAGCTTATAAAATAGAATATAATTGGAATAAAATTTCAATTGTAAGACCTGCAAATGTCTATGGTCCATATGATAACTTTGACGTGAGAAACGCAATGGTAATACCTTCGTTAATACAAAAAGCAGTTTCATCCAAAAAAATATTAAACATTTGGGGTGATGGAAGCCCAGTAAGAGATTTTATTCATGCAAAAGATGTCGCAAGAGCAATGATGTTGGTGGTTAAAAAAGGTTATACTAAACCTTTAAATATAGGCTCAGGAACTGGAAATAAAATTTCTGAAATTGCAAAAATAATTTCTAAGAATGTTTCTAATGGTCCGTTAGATCTTAAGTTTGATAAAACAAAACCAAGTGGTGACAAAAAGAGAATAATGGATACAACCAGATTAAAAAAACTTGGTTTTAAGCAAGAAATTGACTTAGAAACCGGATTAATTCAAACAATAAAATGGTTTGAAAAGAATAAAAAAAAATTTGATAGATACAACTCCTTTTTAGAAAACTGAAAAAAAAAAATAAAAACATCCTAATAATTGGTGGAACAGGAAAACTTGGTCCTTATATTGATAAGTGCCTAAGACGTTTGGGATATAAAACTTTTATCATAAGCAGAAACAACAACATTAAAAAGAAAAATGTTATTAAGATGAATTATCCGAATTCAAATATTTTAAAAAAATTTTTAAAAAAGGAAAAGATTTCAATAGTAATAAATCTAATTATTTATAATCCAAAACAAGTTAAAGAGGAATTAAATTTATATAAAAATAAAATTGAAAAATATTTTTTCATAAGTACTACGGCTTGTTATAAACCAGCATTAAAAGGAATATTAAATGAGAACTCTAAAACTGGTAATAATATTTGGGAATATGCATATAAGAAGTTGAAATGTGAAAAAATTTTTTTAAATAGTTCCAAAAAAGAAAGTTTTCCTGTAACTATTATTAGAACTGGAAATTTTTATAGTAAAAAATTTATTCCATATCCTATAATTAGATCTGGTTTTGAGTGTCTTAAAATTGCAATTAAAAATAAAATTTTTTTTATTCCTAGAAATATTAGTGAAAATTTCTGGTCTTTAATACACGTAGAAGATTTTGCAAATAATTTTGTTAAACTTTTAGATAAAGAAACAAATGGAAAAATAATTAATATTGCAGGTGAACAAAAAATAAAATGGAAAAATATTTTAAAATTATATTCACAAACATTAAAAATTAAAGTTAAATATATAGAATTAAAAAATTCTATTTTTTCGAAAAATGAGAAACAAGCAGGTTTGGGAGATAGATGGAATTCAAAAATTTTTCATAATAAAAGAATTAGAAAATTAAAAATTAATTATAACGAAAAAATTAAAATTGAAGATGGTTTAAAAAAGTCAATTAAATATTTTAAAAAAAATATTAATAAATTTAATTATGATAAAAAGAAAATTTTATTTTATTTAAATAAAATTAATTAGTGCTTATTAATCCTATTGATCCATTATCATTTTCTAATGCAAGAATAAATGTATTATATTTTTCATGATAGACAATATCTCTTATTCTTTTTCCCAAATAAATTTTTTCAAACGTTATAATTTTTTCAAAGTTTTTATCAAAGTTAATTCTGTATAACGATCCACCATTTAAAGAGGTAACAAAAAAAGAATTTTTCCATTTATTAGAAAAGTTGTTATTTATTTTTATAATCTGTGAAATTCCAATTGAAGGAACAAAAGAAAAAATTGGTTCCTCAAAATTATTGTTAATATGATTTTTTTTTAATGATAACTTTGATGCTGATGGTTCTATCCGGTAAGGTTCACCATAAGAAGTTGTTGGCCAACCATAGTCTTTTCCGATTATTATCTTATTAATTTCATCACCACCTCTAGGGCCATGCTCTGTAGTTAAAATATGCTCATTATCAACCACTATAAGTCCTTGGGCGTTTCTATGACCCGATGATAAAATTTTTACTTTTTTACTTTCTAAATCAATCGAATATACAGCTCCCAAATGATCATATGAATACATATTAATTAAATTTTTATCATCATTAAAATTAAATGAGTCTGATGTAAAAATTAATTGATTATTTTTTATAGCTAATCTACCACCAGTTGGATGTTCATAACAATCTATGGAGTAATTAATTTCAGCAAAATTTTTAAAAATTAAATTATCTTTTGTATCGTGAGCCATTAATACATTAGCTTTACAACTAGTCTTATCGAAAGTAGCTATATATAAAATATCGTTATGAAACAATGTATCGGTTATTTCATGATTTTTGTTTAAATTATTATCCACTTCTTCAATATCTAAGAATTTTTTTTCTATCAAAAATTTAGTCTTAATTTTATATGATTTAAGATCACTAGAAAAAATAAATAGGTAATTACCATCTTCATTCAAATCTAAATAAAATTTACTTGTAATACCCTGAGCAAAGTTAGGTTTTTTTCTTTTTGTATATTTTAATAATTCCTTTGGTAAATGTATTTCTTTAAAATTAAGTTCTAGAAATTGTGTAGTTGGAAAATATTTTTCATTATAACCATAATTTAAGTTTTTTTTTCTTAATTTTTCGATTAATAAAGCTTGTTTATCTATAACTTGATTTTGTTTTAAAATATTTTCAATCTTTATATTTCCTAAAATAATTTTTTTAAATAAATAATAACTTAATTTGATATCTTTTTTAGGAACTAAATAAATTAAAATTATTATCATCAAAGTAAAAATGAGACCAATAATAATTAAAATAAATTTTTTATTTTTCATTCTTTAAAGATTTAAAATAGTTAATTGTTTCTTTTATATGTAAATCAATATTTTTGGATGTAATAAATAAATTATATGAATTTAGTTTAGAAGAATTAAAATTATTTTTGAAATTATTAAATTTTTTTCTAGACCATTTAATTCTAAATTTTTTATCATAGTCTTCGAACTTAAGAATTTTTTGTATCATTTCTTTTAAAGAATAATTTTTATCCATTGCAATATTAAAATCATCATATTTTTTTTTATTTTTTTTAACTAATTTAGTTGAGATATCAACAAGATCTTTTGCAAAAATATAATTTTTTTCGTTTAAATAATTTTCTGAAACAAACAACTCAAAATAATTTTTTCTTTTTGAGTTTACGATTTTATTTATATATTTTGGAAAAGAGTGGCAGGTTTTAATGTTAAAGTCATCTTGGGGGCCAAATATTTCTGATGGTCTTAATGTTAAAATTCTAGTCATTTTTGAATTTAAGGCATAGTATTTTGCAGATTTTTCTAAAAACCTATAGACTGTTCCAATTAATTGGTATTTTTCTATTGGATCATTGTCAAAGTAATATTTTTCATAAAAATTGTTAATATTTGGATAACCGACAAAGCTGCTCAACCAACAATAATTTTTAACATTAAGCAAGCATGCTGCTTTCATCATATTTAAATTTAATGCAATAAAGTTATCTAGATCAGGTTCATTTTGACTATTAATTTTATCTGTTTTATTAAAAACCTTTCCTGCAAACATATAAACATCGTCAATATTTTTTAAAACTTTAATACAATTTTTAAATTTTGATAAATCTGTTTTTATATATTTAACATTTTTGTTTTTAATTAATGGTTTTTTTTTATGATAAACAGCTAAAATTTTATAATGTTTACAATTGGAAAACTGATCAAGTGCATTAAATCCTACCAGACCTGAGCTACCAGCAATTAGAATTTTTTTTCTTAATAAGTTAAGTTTCTTTGTCCTAGCCAATTTTGTAAATCTTTTAAATTTTTTTTAATTTTATCTTGCGTTAGATGTTTTCCATTTGTCTCATATTCAAAAGGTAAACCAACTTCCTCCTCTTCAGAAAAACGATAAAGTAAATGTCCATATTTAGACCAGTTTTTATCTATTGATTTAATTCCATATTTTTTTGGATCTTTTGCAATGGGTGAGCCTGGTACTGGTAGAAAACCAGATACGCTAACATAATCTGGAGTTGTTTTTTCTAAAAATTTTATTGTTTTTTCTAAAATATCATCTTTTTCACCTGGCAATCCTAAAATTAAACATAGTTTTACTTTAATATCTAATTTTTTACAGTTATCTATAAAATCTTTTATGATTTTCTCATTTTGCCACTGCTTATCAATTATCTTCATCACATTATTGTCTACTGTTTCAACACCAACCGCTAACTCCATGCACCCAGACTCTTTAGCTAACTTCAATTGATTATAATTAGCTATACTTATTGTTTGTCCCCTCCATTTAACCTCACTACTTTTTATTGCCTCTAAAGTTTGTGTTGAGATTTTTTCGTTTGGTGAAATAGCAACTTCATCTTTTACTAAAATTGCATTAATTTGATAATTTTCTTTTAAATATTTTATTTCATCTTTAATCATTTCAGGAGATTTTACTTGTAAGAGTCTTGGTACGTTATACGTACAATAAGCGCACTTAAATATACAACCTCTAGAAAAATAAACTAAAGTTCCGTCATAATCTCCATATTGATCAAATAATTTTTTATTTACTATTTTTTCTCTAGATAAAAAAGACCTATCAGGAAATTTTGTATTTAAAAAAGGTATTTCTTTATAGTTGGTGTTATAAATTTTTTTTAATTCATTTTTATTTTTATCATTGATTATATTAACAAATGAATTTTCTCCTGAGCCAATTACTAAACTATCAAAGAACTCAGAACATTCATCCTGACACATATCTACATGAGTTCCTCCAGCTGCAATAGTACATTCAGGAAACTTGTTTTTTAAAAAATGGCTAATTGAATATATTTCTTTGGCATCACCTGTTTTAAAAATCCAAAAAAAATAGAAATCACTTTGTTTTATTTTTTCTAATTGATTTTGAAAACTATCTTTTTGATCTGTTCTCATGTCAAAAATATCTACATCAAATTCTTGATCTCTGACATGTGTGGCATAGTACAATTCCCAGTAAGGCTGATGTTTAAATGGATCTAGGTAATAATGCCAAGATGGCACAATAAATGTTACTTTTTTTTTCATACTTATAATTTATCTTATAAAGCTATCATTGAACTTTAGGATTAAATTAAATTAAACAATTACACCCTACTTCTACAAAAATCTAATAGTTTTTTTACCGATTTTTCAAATTTTACTTTTGGTTTCCAGCCAGTATGTCTAATAAATTTTGAACAATCAGCTCTCTGTAAAGGAATATCTACAGGGCGTAATAAAGTTTTTTTTAACTTTGGTGTTATTTTAACTTTGCTATACTTTAACAATACATCTAAAAATTTTTTTACTGAGATTACTTCTTTGCCACAAATATTATATATTTCACCTATTTTACCTCTAACAGCAGATAACCAATAGGCTTCCATTGCATCATCAATATCAACAAATGTTCTAACACTTTTTAAATTACCATGATAAAGAGTTTTTTTTTTATACTTCTCACACTCAGCAATTTGCATTGCAAATGCTGTCTGAAATAAATTTCTTCTTCTGGCATTTGTATAAGAAAACATTCTAGTTATAATTATTTTTAAATTAAAAGTTTTAGAATAAACTTGAGAAATTAGATCTTGATAAGCCTTTGAAACACCATAGGGATTTATTGGCTCAATTTTTTGATTTTCAGTTATAGGCATCAAATTTTTTTTAACAATTCCATACACTTCTGAAGTGCTACAAATGATGATTATAGGATCATACTTTGTTGATCTTACAGCTTCTAATAAGTTTGCAGTTATTGAAACGTTATTTTTTGCAAATGTTAAAGGATTTATAAAAGAGTCTTTTACGTCAGCGTCAGATGCCAAATGAAAAATTACATCTGGTTTAATATTCCTTAACAAATGACATAGCCTCTTATAATTTTGCATATCTACTTTATGTAATTTTAAATTTTTTTTATATTTTTTTAAAATAGTTGAATAACCTTTTGACCTGTAAAATCCATGAACTTGGATATCTAATTGTTTATTAATTATATGTTCTGCAAGATAACTTCCACCTGATCCACCGGCACCAGTTATCAAGCATTTTTTAAACTTTCTATTCATAATTAATACTATTTAATATTTTACAGATAATTTTAATTTTCTTTAAACTTAATGACGGATAATTTCCAATGTAATATCCATAAAAATGAATATGATCAACATTTTGAAAATTATTTAAATTTAATTTATTAACTATTTTTTTTATATAAGGTTGCCTAATTTGGTTTCCACCTCCAGCATTACCTCTTCTAAATTCTATTTTATTTTTCATTAAAATATTTTCCAATTTATTTCTATTTTTTAAATTCTGTTTATTAAGGACTAAAGGGAAAGCATAATTAGAGGATCCTTTTAATTCAAAATCAGTCCAATAATAACTTGAGTCTAAATTTTCTAAAAAATATTTCAAATTTCGAGTTCTAATTTTATTATTTTTAGTTAGGCGTTTTAACTGATTTATTCCAAGAACTGCTGAAATTTCATTATTTCTTACATTATATGCTGGATATAAAAATATAAATTTTGGAGAGAGTTTTGGATATTTTTTAATTATTTTATTTTCAATTTTCTTATCACCTATCTCTCTTGCCATACCATGTGATCTTAAAACTTTTATTAATTGATAAATTTTTTTGTCATTGGTACAGATCATACCACCCTCTATTGTGGAAAGATGATGAGCATAATAAAAAGAAAAATTTGACATTAAACCAAAAGTTCCTACTTTTTTTTTATTAAATGTAGCTCCATGAGACTCACAGACATCCTCAATTAATTCAATTTTTTTTTTCCTTAAAACTTTTAAAAGATTATTTGAAAGAGCATTAAATCCTTGTATATGACTTAAAAAAACAGCTTTTGTATTTTTATTTAATTTTTTTATTACTTGAGTTTCATCCATACCTAAAGTTTTTTTGTTAATATCTACAAAAATTGGTTTAAAATTATTCTGAATTACTGAAGCAATATCTGACACCCAAGTTAAAGAAGGAACTATTACTTCACCCTCACCTTTTAGGATTCTTAATGCAGTCATGGTTAAAAGGTTTGCAGATGATCCCGAATTTACAAACACACTATATTTTACACCTAACCATTTGGACCACTCCATCTCAAATTTTTTAACCATTAAAGATTGTGTAAAATTTCTTTTTTTGTTCCTTTTTAAGAAATATATTATTTTTTTTACATCGTCATCAGTGATGTTGTTGTCCATTAATTTGTGTTGAAAAGATTTCATCATATATTAAAAATTGAATTATTTTTGTTAATAATTGTAGTTCCTGTTTTTTCAAAATTAAAATCTACATGAGTTAAATGTTTAAGAGATTTTTTAACTTTTTCTTTTGTTTTTTTACCATCAATTATAAACATTATAAATCCTCCCCCACCAGCCCCAAGTATTTTTCCAGCTAAAGCTCCATTTTTAATTCCCAGGTTATAAATTTGATTAATTTTGGAGGTTGAAACTTTAGAATTTAAATTTTTTTTTAATTCCCAATTTTTTCTTAATAGCAATGAAAAATTATTCAAAAAGTTAAAACTATTTTTACTTTTAATTAATTTATTAGCTTCCTCTGTTATTTCTAAAATATCGTTATACATTTTAAAGTTTTTTTTTAAATCTTTTATTTTTTTTTTTTCTATATTATTGCCAAATCTAGAAATACCTGTAAAAAAAATTATTGTATTTTTTTCTAAAATTTTTAATTTACTTGAATCTTTATATTCTTTGACTCTTATTTTTTTCTTATCATAAATAATTTCATTAAATCCACCATAGGAAGTCGCATAATTATCTTGATAACCACCAAATTCACCCATTAAGTTTTTTTCAAGGAATACTGATTGTTCAGCTAATTTTTTTTTATTTATTTTTAATTGTTTTTTTTCTATTATTGATTTAATCAGAGAAGCTGAAAAAGCAGAACTAGCACCTAAACCTGATAGTGCTGGTAAATCTGCAAAGTGAATAATTTCTAAATTATTTAGTTCTTTAGAGTAATAAAAATCCAATGCATTTTTTATAGTTGGATGTTGAATTCTGCTTATTTTTTTTACTTGTTCTGTTTTGTAATATCTAAGCCTATATTGAAATGGAAAAAAAGGTGGCAATGTTCTCAATAATACATAACAATATTTGTCTATTGTTGTAGAAATAGTCTTTCCATGTTTGTACTCTTTAAACCATTCTGGAAAATCTGTACCTCCTCCAAAATATGAAATTCTAAATGGTGATCTGGTAATTATCATTTTATTGCTTATTAAATTTATTAGATATTGTTAATTGTATTTACCAGTATTATATTTTTCTTAACAAAGAAAGAATCTTTTTGTTTTGTTTTGATATTGACAAAGTGTTTTGCGAAAATTTTAGAAATAAAATCAAATTTATTATTGTAAGTAAAGTCTGGATGTAGAAAATAATTAGCAATAATGCAGTTTCTATTTTTTTTTGGAGGTTTTATACCCCTATGAAATGCAATTGTATTTACCAAAATAATATCGTTTTTTTTTTTGCACAAATCGGAATAATGTTTTTTTATAAAATTATAATCAGAAATTATCATTTATAATGAAAAATAATAATAAAATTTAATTATTAAGGTTCCGTATAATATGTTTTTATAAATTCTTAGTGAAATCCTTAATTGATGAATAAAATATGTTTTTTTCATTACTTTCCAGGTATTTAGTACTCAAATTGTATATCGGGGATAAATTGCCATATGGGTAATATTTTTCAAAAGTAAAAATTAAATTTTTATTTCTTGGTCTCAAAAATTTAAATGCATTAGATATACCTCCGATAAAAAAATCAGGCGTGAAGCTAATATCTTCTACTGGAGAGTTATTATCCAAAACTTGAAATTTAAATTTCTCGTATTTTTTTAGGATATTTTTTCCATCAACAGATTTATTCCAATGAGGATGTACTTTAAAAAAAATTGAATAATTTTTTTGCTCTAATTGTTCTAGCAAAAAAATTAAATCATTAACAAACTTTTTGATTTTGAAGTTTTTAAAAAATAAATCATGCTCGTGATAAAGAATAACAACACTTTTTTCGATATAGTTTTTTTTTTTACTTTTTGCATAAACTTCATTAATTTTTTCATAAAAATTATCACTCAAATTTAAGATTTTTTCGTTCTCAAATTTTTTTTGCTTTATCGTTAGAAATAAGTTACTTTTTGTAAGTATCATTTTATATTTTGATCCAGATAAAAAGTTATAAATTTTAAAAAAAATATAGATACTGGGTTTGTGAAAAAGAAAATTGATTTTATTTAGCTTCTTAAAGTAATACTGAAATTCCTTTACACGTTCTAAATAATCAAAACAGATGATTTTAAACTTTTTCAAACTACAAATTATAAACGGTATACTTCTAGAATTATGACCACCAAAATAATAAATAACATCAAGTTTATTAAATTTTCTAAAATACAAAGATAATTTAAATTTATAATAAAGTAATCTTGGTATAATAAATGATGTTTTAATTAAATTAACTAGATTTTTTTTATTTGAAATTGTCGGTATATTTAAATTAAGTAATTCACAATTGATTTTTTTTAGTAAAAGATTTTTATAAATTTCTGTATCTTCTGTAATCACAATTGATGCGATGTTATTGGATAATAATTTTTTATAAATATATTCTGCGTACAAAATTTCTCCATAAGAGGACACTAATATCAATTTTTTTATATCAGAAGATTTATTCATTTTAATTAACGTAAAACAGTATAATTATATTAAGTATTAATTGGGTCAGCTTAGAGACTAAATCCATCGTCAACAACAATATTTTGCCCATTTAAATATTTGCTACTGTCACTAAGTAGAAATATTAATGCACTGCTCAAATCTTTTGTATCTAGTAGTCCTTTATTAAGACATATCTTTTTATAATTTGATCTAAATTTTTTAGATTGTTTATTAATTATTCCACCTGGACTTAAAGTATTCACTCTTATGTTCATACCTTTAAAATATTTTGCCATATATTTAGTTAGATGTATTAGCCCTGATTTTATGACAGCATACTCTACTGGCATTGTAATTTTGGTACCTTTGTATATTTCAAATTTTGGAACCATTATTCCATAAACTGATGAAATATTGATTATATTTCCAAATCCCTGTTTTTTGAAATAAAGCGAAAACTGCTGTGATGTTAAGAAATAACCACCGAGGTTTATTGATAAGTTATCCACGAAGTCATTATACTTAACATCAAAAAAACTTTTTCCATAATTTTTATTTCTAGGATAAGCATTATTAATTAGACTATCTATTTTTCCATACTTATTATGTAAGTATTTAATAGATTTTTTTACACTATCTTTTGAGTTGATATCTAATGTTATTAAATCAATATTTTTTGAATTTAGTTCTTTAGATAAGTTTTTTTTAACTTTTAATCCTAATTTTTTATTTTTGTCTGCTATCACAGCTATACCATTGTTTGCAATAATTGTTCTAATAAACTGCTTACCTAAAAGTCCAGCACCTCCAGTTACAATACAAACTTTACCATTGATTTCAAAATTTCTTTTTATTGACATAATTAATTTGTAAATGTTTAAGAAAAAAATTTAATTGTTTCTCTTAAAGCATCTGCTTGAATTTTCATTTCTTCCTCATTTTTCTGATTAGTTGTAAATTGCATAATTTTTTTTTGAACCTTTTCAGCGTTAGGACATATTCCTAAATGTGTTTTAAATCGATTTTTTAAACCAATTGATTTTAAAATTTCTTTAATTTCTTCTACAGAGTCTTCCAAATAACAAAGTGTCCATGCTGCATAAAAGCCATCTCCACCATTTTCTATGAACTTAAACCTAAATTCTTCCCATCCAACTTGGTCATTCTCTAACGTAGCTGCAAAAGCATAAGAACTGTTCACATCTCCTTTTGGTGTTTTTTGTGGCTTAATCCAATCACATTTTGTATCTTCAATAACCTCACGATACATTGTTGCCATTCTCACTCTTAATTTTACAAACCATTCTACCTTTTCAACTTGCGCCAAACCTACTGCAGCAGCTACTTCAGGCAGTCTATACATAAAACCAAACTGAGAATGTCTCTTAAATTTGGGGTTTTGGAATAAGTCCTTTGATACTCTTATTTTTCCACTAACAGCAGTAGCATTTCTAAAACCTTGGCACGTCAATTTTCTTAAATTATCTGCAATTTTCTCGTCATTACAGGCTAAAATACCTCCATCGCCTGTTGTTAAATGTTTTGAATTTTCAAAACTCCAACTAGCAATGTCTCCAAATGACCCCTCAATTTTTCCTTTATGTGTTCCCAAATAACACTGAGCACAATCTTCAACCACTCCTAATTTATGTTTTTTTGCTATTTTCATAATCTCAGTCATATCACAAACTTGTCCATAAAGATGAACTGGCATAATTGCTTTTGTCTTAGGGGTTATGCATTTAATAATACTATCAGGATCAATATTAAAAGTTTCAGGATCAATATCTGCAAATACAGGTATTGCATTGCAATAAAGTATGGCATTCATACAAGAAATTACTGTTAAGGGTGATACAATAACTTCATCCCCATACCTAACTCCTAAAGCCCATAATGCTGCATGTAGAGTCGTTGTTCCTGAATTTGCTGTTATAACATATTTAGAATTAAATTTTTTTGCAAAAGCTTTTTCAAGACGAGTATTCATGTTTCCACTGGTACCACTTGCAAAACCTGAGTCTAATACCTCTTTGACATACTCATACTCTTTTTCATTAAAGCGCCATGAAAGATCACCCATTTTTCTTCTCCATTTTTTTCATGATATTTTCTACTACATTAAAATCCAACTGATCATCTATTTCGTAATTTTGCCATCTTTCAATTAAGTAAGGTATTGTTTTACTAGTATAAAAAGTCTTATTTTTATAGAAAGACCTTACATTACTTAAATATATAACACCATAAGGAAAATATGCGATATCAAGTTCTTGACTTTGATGTATTTTTTTTTTTACAGCAATATAAGGATCTACAAATTTTTTAGAATTTATTTTTTTTGATATTTTAGGATGCTCTAGGTAAATTTTTCCAAGACTTACCAATGTTTCTGCTTTTGAATTATTTATTATTTTTTTAATAGCTTTATCTATATCATTTTTTGCTCTTAATGGTGAAGTTGGTTCTAGTAATGCTATGTAATCAAATTTTTCTCCCATTTCTTTAAATTTATCTAGAGCATGAATTACAGCTTCCCAAGTAGGTGATTTATCTTTAGAAAATTTTGATGGTCTCAAAAAAGAAACTTCTAAACCACAACCAGTAGAAATATCTCTTATTCTTTGGCTATCAGTAGAAACAAATATTTTATCAATTAATTTAGATGATAATGCTGCTTTAATAGTCCATTCAACTAATGGTTTTCCATTAAGTTTTTTTATGTTTTTATTAACTAATCTTTTGCTTCCACTTCTTGCAGGGATTACTGCAATTATCTTTTTTTTTTTATACATTTAACTAAATTTTTGAAAATTTTGAATGGCTAATTTGTAATCATCTACTCTACCAATATCCAGCCAATGCTCTTCTAATGGAAAAGAAATTGTTTTTAATTTTTTACTAATAATTTTTTTAAAAAGTGTAGGCATATCGTAAAATTTCTTAGAAATTAAATTTATACATCTAGGATCTAATATATATAAACCCGCATTCACAAAAACTTTACGAGTTGGTTTTTCCTCAATTGATTTTATGTTTTCATTATGCAAAATAACTTCTCCATAAGGTGACTTAATATTACATTCTTTAACACACATGGTTGCTTTAGATTTATGCTGTGTGTGAAAATCAAGCATTTTATCAAAATCAAAATTTATCATTAAATCTCCATTAATAACAAAAAAAGGTTCCTTGGGTTTTTTTTTAAACAGACTTAAGCCTCCAGCAGTTCCCATCCTTTTTTTTTCTTGGATATATTCAATATTCACTCCAAATTTTGATCCATCACCAAAATAATTTTTTATAACTTTTGATTTATAGTTCACACATATTATAAAATTTTCATATCCACTTAATTTGAATTTTTCTACTATAGATTGGAGAATTGGTTTATTTCCAACTTTAAGCATTGGTTTTGGAATTTTTTTGGTTAAAGGTCTAAGACGCATTCCTCTACCACCAGCCATAATTACAACTTTATTTAATTTCTTTTTAGATTTTGCTAGCTCATCTAATATATAAATTCCTATTACTTTTTTATTTTTATCTAATACAGGAATTTGATGAACTTTATTAGTAAGTGAAATTTTTAATAATTTTTCTCTAGAGTCGTTTTTACTAGCAGTTATGGGTTTTTTAAAAAATATTGATTCAATAGAACTATTTACATCTAAACCTTTTAAAAACCCGTTTCTGATATCTCCATCAGTTAAGGTGCCTAACAACTTTGCTTTTTTATCTACTACGAGTGCAACTTGAACTGCTCCTTCAGTGATTACTTTTAAAGCGTGTTTAATTGTTGCTTTTTTACTTATTTTTATTTTATTTATATTCTGCATTGTATTTTAATAATTTTTATTTGCATTTACTTGATAAACATAAAACTTTTAACATTACTTTGCAAAAATTAGTAATTTAAATAGTATCTATTTATAAATACTAGTTAATACAAATAAACTTTATTCCTCATAGTTATGTCACAAAGTATCATGAATTTGGTTATCAAAAAAATGATTTAAACTTTCACAAGAAGAACAATCGGTTACAGATCTTACATTAATTGAACTTATATAAATATTAGTGAAATGATGCCAAAAATTTACATTATACAAATTAGGATTTCTTAAAACTTTACACTGAAATCCAATAGATAAATCTTCCCAGGGTAGTTTATTATAAATAGTACTAAGAAAACTCTCCTTTCGTACTTTTAGCAATAACTTTTTAATTTTTATATCTTTATTTAAAAAACTTTTATTAAATTTAGAAATTTTATTGAATAATATTTTATTTTCATTGAAATTTATTGAGTAGTTTTTATTTATTAATTTAAAATTATCATCAGTTAAACAAATATATAAAATTAAATTATCTTTAAATTTAGAGTTTATGAAATATTCTTTTATATAATCTTCGTCAATCTTAGAATATTCCTTTTTATAATATTCTAAATACTGTTCTGGTTTTAAATCTTTGGTTTTTTCAACATTGATATTCTTCTTATCAATTAACTTATTTCCATTAAAAATATAGACGTCATCTTTTAATATATTTAAGAGTTTAATTTTTCTAATTTTACAAAATTCTGAATAATCATCTATAGAATTTTTTTTATTATATTTGTAAATTTTTATATCCCTTTTTAATTTTTCATTAAAAAAACCTGCATAAGGCAAAAAATAATTGGGTGTTATTTTTTTTATATGATCATAAACTTTTTTTTTTAAAAAATTTTTATCTTTTAGAGAAATTTTTATTTGTTCTTTTAATTTATAATTATCAAACATAAGAGGATATCCTGAAGCACCGCCAGCGAATGACGAGGCAAAAAAATTAGCTTTAGGTAATCTCTCAAAATTTATCATATTAGAATCTACGCTAAGTAAACCTGTGAATTCTCCATTTGAAAAATATATTCCAGAATCTTCTCGAAAATCACCTGACTTAAAAATTGTAAAGTTCAGATTTGTACCTCTTAGATTAAATAAGATGTTAAAATCTAGTACATGAATATCTTTAAACCCTAAATCCTTAATATACATTTCGGTAGATTTTGTTAAAAAATTTGGAACTACAATGGGAACGCTTTTATTTATTTTGCTTAAGGTTAATGGGTGGAGATGATCTGGATGATTATGACTTATATATATAAAACTTGAATCATTTAGTTGATCTATCCAATCATTTTTAGTTGAATTATTTAGCCACCAACCTGTATTAAATGCTGGACCAATAGCCCATGGATCAGTTGAAAAAGAAAAATTATCTCCAGTTATTTTTAAAAAAGCATGATTAAAAAATCTGACTTCAGTATTACAGTTATTTTCTACCTTTTCTATTTCTGGTATGTAAGAAACATCGTTGATTTTGATGAAATTTTTATCAAGAGTATATTCAATTTCCTTTTTTTTTATTCCATTTTCATAAGAACCTGTTGATGGATCAAATTCCCACATATGGATTGGACAAATAGCTTTACTACCTTTTGAAATAATTTTACCTCCTGCATGATCACATTTTCTATCATAAATTTTTATTTCATTATCTTTTTTGTAAATAATGAAGGTTTCAAAAAAATTACTTCCAGGTTTAAGATTTTTTAAACTTAATTTTAGTTCTTTAATTTTAGTTGAATACCTTAATTTTCCAAGATTTTTAAACATTAATTGAAATATAAATATAATTAATTAATATAAAATAATATTTTTTCATTATTAAAAACGAATGTCAAAAAAATTTTTCTTCAAAATATTATCTAATTTTATTTTTTTTAATTGTTTTAAAATTTTTTTACTTGATAATCCATTATCATAAGGATTTTTAACTGTACTCAGCATATTCTGAAAACTCTTAGAATAAATTTTATTCAAAGATTTTTTAATATCTTTTTTTTTTGCTTTACAATCAACAACACTTTTTGCTTTAATTCTACCTTCTTGTCTGTTTCCAATATTTATAGTTCCTATCTTAAAGCTTGGAGCTTCTAAAATTCCACTTGAACTATTCCCAACTACAACGTCTACATATTGTAAAGCACTCAAATACCTTAGATGTCCTAATGATATTATACCTATAGAATTTTCATGGTTTTGGCTTGTGTAAAAATCTATCATTTTATTAATTTCTTTACCGCCAGTATCACTATTAGTTTTTGTAAAAATGATATTTGTATCCTTTAAATCTTTAATAGCATCAAGTAATTCCTTAAATTGTTTTTTTGAACTCTGATTGTCTAAAGTAGAGGGATGAAATGTAACTATAATATTTTTTTTATTTAGTTTAAATTTAATTGATTTTTCAAACTCAATTTTACTTAACAATTTTAGTCTTTTAATACTTTCAATACCCATACCTCCAACATTGAAAACCTTACTAGGTTGCTCACCTAATTGAATAACTCTTCTTTTGTATTCTTCTGTTGCTGTAAAGTGGAAATGAGCCATTTTTGAAATACAATGTCGGATAGTATCGTCCCATGATCCCTTGGTTAATTCCCCACCATGAATATGAGCTATTGGTATTTTTGATATCATTGCTGAACTAGCCGCACTAAAAGTTTCATATCTATCACCTGTGAGGACCAATAAATCAGGTTTTAATTCTTTAAAGGCTTGAGAGAAAGATGTTTGAGCTATGCCCATAGATCTTGAAATACCAACGCTAGTATCAGAGACTAAATTTATATCAATCTTTTTGTTAATTTTAAAATCTTTCTCAATTTCTTTATATGTTAAGCCATATTCTGAACTCAGGTGCATACCAGTAACAATTAATTGAAGTTTGAAATTTTGATCAGCTTTAACTTCTTTAATCAACCAATAAATCAATCCATATTCTGCACGTGATCCTGTTATTATACATATTTTTTTTCTTCTCATATAAATTCATCTTCTTCGTAATTTTTTTTTGCTATAGATCCATATACTTGATCCCATTTCATAGGACTTAAACCGTAACCAGGTCTCTTTGTAGTTATATTTTTATCATTTAAAACTTCGCCTTTTTTAATTTTTGTTTTTGCTACTATAGACTTTCTAACTATGTCTATGTTCTTTAACTCACTTTTTGAGGGTTTTTTTAAACCATTACCTAAAGCTTTTTCTATATTCCTAATTGATCCAACCATCATTTTTAGTTCTTCTGGTGCAAGACTAGCCTTATGATCTGGTCCCTCCATCTTGGTATCTAAAGTAAAATGTTTTTCTAAACAGCTCGCGCCCATTGCAACTGCTGCTATGTCAATTTCTATACCTAAAGTATGATCACTATATCCATAATTTATATCCAATTCTTTTTTTAGAGTTAACATAGCTTTTAAATTTACATCTTTCATTGGAGTTGGATAAGCGGTATTTGCGTGTAAAACTGTAATATTATTCTTTTTTGTGCCAGAATTAATTAAAATTGATACAGCACTTTTTACTTCTTCCATATTTGACATCCCAGTTGATAGAATTATTTTTTTATTTAATCTTCCAATATGTCTAAGATAAGGAAGATTTGTAATCTCTCCACTTGGTATTTTAAATATTTTTAAATTTAATTTATTCAAAAGGTCAACGCTATCAATGTCAAAAGGTGATGATAAAAAAATAATTTTTTTACTTTTGCAATAAGTTATAATTTTTTTATGTTCTTCAAAACTAAATTCTAGTTTTTTTAACATGTCAAACTGATTTTCATTTTGATTTTTAATTTTTTTTTGATAAATTGCTTTTTTAGCATTTTTTGTTACAAAACTTTTTACTTTAAATGTTTGAAATTTTACCGCGTCAGCTCCTGCTGAAGCTGCAACATCAATCAATTTTTTTGCTGTATAAACAGAGCCATTATGATTGACACCTGCTTCAGCAATTACAAAGACACTCATTTCACCAAACTACCAGCTTTAATAAAAGTATTATCCTTTATTATTGAATTGTTATTTGTTGTTACATTACTACCAACGAAACATTTAGAACCAATTCTGACTCCACCATTAATAATTACATTCGTGGAAATATGACAATGATCATCTATAGAACAATCATGTTCAATTAAAGCTTTTGTATTTATTATACAATTATTGCCGATTGATACACTTGAGTTAATAATTACATCATGCATTATAACGGTGCCTTTTCCAATTTTTGAGTGTTTAGAAATGTAAGCATTTGGAGATATAATCTGAGGTAGTACAAAACCTACTTTAATTGCTAAATCATAAAGTTTAATTCTTGTTAACGGGGATTTAATCTGCCCAACAGTAATTAATGCGTTCTTGTATTTCTTAGCCAAATTTTCTAAATCATTATCGGTGCCAATTACTGGATATCCTAAAATTTTAGAACCCAAAAGTTCAGGCTTGTCTACTATTCCAGATATTTCAAATCTCGCCTCCTGTTCTATGACATCAATTACAGATTTACAATGTCCACCACCACCAATCAAAATAATTTTATTCATAGGATAACACTACTTGGTAAATTAACTACACGCTCAGCTAACCATTCTGAATTTTTTAAATCATCGCATTGAGCATATTTAAACATTGGCAATTTGTTCATTAATGTCCAAATTGGTCTTGTAAGAATTCCATTAGAATTTGTTTCTTTTAAAAATAGATCTCTTTGAGATTTGTCTTTAAAAATAATACTGTTCAACCAATAATTAGATTTACAATCTACAGGTTCTTTAAAAAAATTGTAATCAGTGCTTTCAATAAAAGCCTCATACTTTTTTGCTAACTTACGTTTTTTGCTTATAAATTCTTCTAATTTTTCTAATTGTGCTACCAAAAGTGCAGCATTTAAATTAGGCATACGATAATTATAGCCAACCATATCATGATTAAAATCCCACTTATGTGAAATTTTAGCAGTTTTTGTTATGTGTTTTGCTTTTTCAGCAAGAGATTTATCATCAGTAACTATACAACCGCCTCCACCAGCTGTAATAATTTTATTACCGTTAAAACTAATAGCTCCAACTTGTCCAAAAGTGCCTGTATGTTTTTCTTTATAAAAACTACCTACGCTTTCAGCTGCATCTTCAATTAAAAACAAATAATACTCTTTACAAATTTTTTTAATTTCCTCAATTCTGCATGGATGACCATATGAATGCATAGGTAAACATGCTTTAATTATTCTATTTGATTTAGTATTAATGCACTGCTCATTTTTTATAATTGTATTATTTTTTAAAAAAGATCTTAGAGCAGATGGAGAAAGACCCATGGTATCTCGATCAACATCGATAAATATAAGTTTAGCATCGCAATAAGTAACTGCATTACATGATGCAACAAAATTTAATGATTGTGTTATTACTTCATCATTCTGACCTACATCAGCTAAAATTAATGATGTATGAAGAGCTGCAGTTCCATTAGTGGTGGCGATAGCATATTTTGAACTAACATATAGTGCAATTTTTTTTTCAAATTCATCAACAAATTTACCTACAGATGAAACAAAATTACTATCAATGCATTGGTTTAAATATTTTTTTTCATTACCAATAAATTTTGGTTCATGTAGAGAGATTGTATTTTTTGTATCGTATATTTTTCTTATAAAATTTATGAAATCGCTAAACATTATAAATCTCAGACTTATATGTTTTTAAATTTTCTGGCTCCAAAATCCATTCAATAGTTTTTTTCAATCCTTCCTTGATGCTAATTTTAGGTTTATAACCAGTTAACTTATTGATTTTTTCATTATCACACCACAACCTAAATACTTCTGATTTTTTAGGTCTTTTTCGAACTTTATCAAAAATAAATTTTACATCTTTAGACATTAATTCATTAATTAATATGAAAATATCTTCAATACTGATTTCCGAATTAGAGCCTATATTAATTATCTCACCAATTGTTTTTTCACTTTCAGCAAGCATAATAAATCCTCGACAACAATCTTCTACATAACTAAAATCTCTAGTAGGCAACGTGTCACCTAACTTTATTTCTTTTTTCCCAGATGCAATTTGAGTAATAATTGTTGGGATAATTGCGCGTGCTGATTGTCTGGGGCCATATGTATTAAAAGGTCTTGCAATTGTAACAGGCAAATTAAATGAATTATAAAAACTCATAGCCATTGCATCAGCGCCAATTTTAGAAGCGCTGTAAGGAGATTGAGGTTGTAATGGATGTTTCTCATTAATTGGAACATATTTCGCAGTTCCATATACTTCACTTGTAGAAGTGTGGATTAATCTTGAAATATTATTCTCTTTTGCTGACTGACAGATATTTAATGTACCTTTTATATTCGTGTCTACATAACTGTCTGGTGAATTATAAGAGAATGGAATTCCAATCAGCGCAGCTAAATGGAAAATTATTTCCACATCTTTTGATATATTTTTACAATAATTTAAATCTCGAATATCTCCAGTTAATACCTCAATATCATTTTTGCAGCTTATCTTTTCAAGCCAGCCCCAATTATTAAATGAATTATAATGTGCCAGGGCTTTAACTTTATACCCACTGGCCACAAGAAGTTCGGTCAGATGTGAGCCTATGAAACCATCTGCACCTGTAACTAAAACTTTTTTCATTTTTATGTTGCAATACCTGTAATTAATATTTTTTATAAATCTATTTTTGATACTAGATTATTAAATAAAGATCAATTTGTATACTGTAGAACACTTATCACTTTATAGATTAGTTGCTTTATATTATAAAAAGAAGTGATTGCTTAAAAAAATTTTAAATGAGTACAATAGTTCATATTGGTCTTGGTAAAACTGCTACAACAAGTTTGCAAGAAAATGTGTTTCCAGAAATACCAAGGTTGCGTAAAGAAATTAAATATAATGAAAGAGAAATAAGACATTCAATTAAAAAGCTTTGGTTTCTTAATAATAACAATGATGAAGAGTTAAATTTTCAAAAAAAAATTTTAGAGCAAAAACACTTTATTAGTTTGGAATATTTAGTTAACTGGAACCCGCGCAATTGGGAAAAAACTGCTGATCTAAACCTAAGATTATTTGGGAAAAATGCTACAATCATTATAACTGCAAGAGAAACGGAGTCTTATTTGCGAAGTATATATCAACAAAGAATCCATGAAGGAAATATTTGTTTGCCTGAGGAATTTTTGATCAATAAAGATGATTACAACAAACTTGAGCCGTTCTTGTCACAAAAAATACTTACTCATTTTGATGTGGATAGTTATGATCTTGAGAAATTATGGCATATATATAATTCAAGATTTTCTAAAGTCTATCTGGTACCAGTAAATTCTATACATAGTTTAGAATTTTTGCGTGAAATATTTGATCTAAACGAAAATGAAATAAAGAACTTACGCAAATATTTTAAAAAAAAAAGACATAACATTGCTTACTCGAAAATTGCTATGAAATTAACAATGTTTCGTCAAAAAATTTTAATGGTAATTGGTCTAACACCAATAGGAAGTGATAAATCTTTATTTGATTCATTTAATTCAATTTTTAAAAATAAATTTTCTGATTCTAGGGCTTTCATCGAGTTAAGTTTTTTGGAAAAAATTACACAATTTCCCGAAAGATTTATTAAAAGAATAATTCTTTCATATGGTTGGCGTTTTTTTATGCAATCTTTTGTGAATAAAATATTACCTTACAAAAAATATGAGCTCCCAGAAAATATTTACCGGAATGTTGAGCTTGCTAAAAAAAACGACATGTTTCTTTCAAAATTTGAGATGAAAAAATAAATATCAGAATACAAATTCAAGATTTATAAAAAATATAAATAATCCAACAACTAAATAGTAAAAATATCTGATTGTTTTATAAACAAATCTTCAAATGTAAAAGTACTTCTTGTTTAAATAAAAATAAAAATATCAAAATTTTAAAAAATTTTTTTCAGTGCATAAATCAAGCCATTTGAGCTATTAGTACTGGT
>CESM01000390.1_pt1 | contig 62167 bp, 50 predicted proteins | sample 361421 | NCBI WGS metagenome assembly CESM01 (sample SAMEA2622219, study PRJEB7988) | marine metagenome | isolation source: saline water (ENVO:00002010), including | reverse complement strand
TCCATTTATGATTGTTGAGGCTCGATATAACTGTTCTAGAAGAACTACCGAAGCTAACTCATGAGGTAATGTGATTTTACCCAGAGAAATCGAGGAATAACCTACGCCATACTCTCCGAAGCCTTCGGGAGGTCCTATTACGAGGTGTGTTGTATTAGTTGAAATTCTCCAAGACTTTAACTTAGAAGAAAAGCCTATTGAATCTAATTCTTCTCCTTTCTCTTCAAGAAGTATTACATTTTGCCCTCCGGATTTATCCTTTATGGATTTTAAGTATTGACCGGGATCTTTCTGATTACGATGTTCGGTGAGATAAATTCCTTCACTGGATAATCGATTGGCATAATCCGATATTGCCATACGAAACGCAGTATCTTTCGCCTTCCCGTGAAGGTGCACAACTATACGACCCATATGGGTAGCCGGAGATTGTCAACCCTTGATTTATTCGTAAGCATCAAGGGTAAGTGCATACGCGTCCCTCTTGGATAACATGTCTTGGTGGCCGTTCAAACGGAAGACTACTGTGTTCAAGGATGATCTCCACATAAGGGGTACACGTGTTTGGATTCAAGATCTAAGAGAAGTCTGTGAACGTCATTTTGATAACCATGTAGAAGGTCAAAGATTAGTTAGAGAAATGCAAATTGAGTGGACTGATGCCCATACCTCGGGGGATGTTAATGATGCTCTTTTAGAGGGTCTAGATAGGCGTGCGTTGCGACTTTTACGTGCCGATAATAGCGAGTGGTTAAAGTGGCTAGATGAAGAAGATTTTTGGATGCCTGGGTGGCGAGAAGAAAACAAAGAGGATGTTGACTGATATGGGACTACTGGATTCTGTGGATTTCTGGATTGGCCTATTTATTGGAATTGGAATTGTTTCTCTGTACTATGCTAAATATCAACCATTCCCAGAATATGGTAATCAATTTGGATGGATTAATCTAATCGTTGGACTTATATTCCTACTTGGAGAAAATGGACCACGGGATACTTCAATTTTCGCTCCGTCTATTACCGCAGCGATTATGGGGGGTCTTTTCGTCATCTATGGGGTCCGCGAAATGGTTGTTACAAAACGGGATGTTCTCATGGCCCCATTTGGAGGGGTTTTATTGAGCGTGGGGACCATGAGTCTTCTGGCTGAAGCTTGGATTGAAATGAGTAAAACTGATCAGATTATTTCATTCATATTGGTTTCAATAGTAATAGGCATGGAGATATATCTTGCGTTCAGGGGCCTAGTCGTTGGTGTACAAGGGATTACTTGGTCGAAATCCGGCCTTAGACAAGTAAATCGGGGGCTCCTAGAAGGCCCCCATGGAGCAATCTCACACTTTGAGAGATCCTGGGATATGGATGATCAATGGATAAATGCAATGAGTCATGCTGCATTAGTTCTGATTAACCAACAATTGGGAAACACAACTGATTACAAATATCATCTCGAAGAATTAGAATCGATTGGGGGCTGGGATGCTGTTGACGAAGCTTGGATTGAAGCAATAAAAACAGCACTAGAGAAACTACAAGATTCACACAAGGTTACGGACGATTGAAAGACAAGTGATGATTCGGGAGTGACAATATGGTTCGCATAACAAAAGTTCACACAGGCGGAGGAGATGGCGGTGATACATCTCTTGTTGATGGAACTCGTGTTGGAAAAGAGCATCCTAGAGTCGCAATGTATGGCACTATTGACGAAGCGAATTCGGCCATAGGAATTGTACGAATGGAATTAACAAGATCTGAAGGAGAAGGGTTTTACCAAAAAGAGGATTATGAAAAGGCAGATAGAATGCTTGGTGTAATTCAACAAGAATTGTTCGATGTAGGGGCAGAATGTGCCTGCCCGCCTGGAGGTGTGCCCGAGCAGATGACCGTAATCAGTGCTGATGCTGGAGTAAGACTAGTGAATGAAATGGATCAAATGTTACGAGATTTAGAGCCTCTGTCCTCATTTATATTACCTACTGGAAGTCCTGCTGTGGCGCATTTACACATGGCAAGAACCATTGTTAGAAGAGCAGAAAGAGAAGCGTGTCTGATGAGAGATGAAGTTCGGACGGAAATTATCAGTTACCTCAATAGACTCTCCGATCACTGCTTTGTACTAAGCCGCTGGCTAACAGCAAAGTCAGGTGATGATGAAACCCTTTGGACTCCGTTGGGAAAAAGAGGATAGAATACTTGAGGCATTAGAAGGAGCCGTTCTTGACTAAGTAAGAATGGGCTTCACTTAGCATATTCTTTTCTTGATTGAAAGTGAGTACCTCTTCTGCTTCCTCAAAATTTAACCATAGATAATTAGTATGCTCATGGGACAGTTTTACTTTCAACTCATCTGTTAGTGCAATGTACCAATAAACCTGTTTCTGAATCTCTTTACCCTTGTGCATAAAACTGTATTGAGTTCTTGTTTGCCAATCTAGATCTATGTCTATATTTTCTATACCGGTTTCTTCCAGTAATTCGCGTCGTGCCGTATCATAATGGTCTTCGTCGCCTTCTACATGCCCTTTTGGAAAAGACCAATGCCCCTGAGGGTACTGCAGCAAAAGGACGCTGTCGTAATTGAGAAGAATGAATCCACAGGAGGTCTCCATTAGTCTCGGAATATAACCACCCATATTTCGACTCTTCTTTACAATGATCACACTTCAGTTTAACCACTCTTGGGAATTAATCAAATGTGAGATGCTGCGGATAGCCTTGATGACCCACCCCGCGTTGATGCTAGACATCCGCAAAATAGTAACGGATTCTGACCTAGATGGAATTGTTACTGCGGCTATTTTGAGACGTTGGTGGCCTAATTCAGAAATTATTTTTGGCCATCCTGGTGCTTTGAGAGCAGGGATGTTTGATCAGATAATAGATAGAAATACTGCCGTTTGTGATTTACCACGGCATTCACAGTGTGGATTGAGTATTGATCATCATCAATCGAATCGGCCTGTTGGGATAGAAAGTAAAGATGTGGTGACAGTTTGGAGAGATACACCCTCTGCCGCAAGAATTGCTTATGACCTAGTTAGAGAAGTCAAGGACCTAAATGATATGGAAGAAATGATGGAATGGGTAGACAAGTTGGATGGTGGTTCTGTCACGAAAGACGAATATCTCTCCGATCACTCAATTGTTTGGCTTGGAAGAGTGATTGGTGGTAATGACAATGTCGCCATTTATATTGTTGAAGCTTTAGCTAGAGGCGACTCCGTAGAAAATATTCTATTGAATGATTTGGTTAGTACTGCATTGGAAGAAAAAAAGAAGAAATTCAAACGCGCTGATGGATTGATAAAGGAAAATTTGACAATAATAAACAGACTTGCTGTAGTTCGTTTAGAGAATATGGGAGTTCGTTCTAATGGATACAGAATTACTGCACTTGCTGGTGATGATTGTGATGCTTGTCTTGTAATCCACGGAGATGTGGGGGCTGATTTTGATGATAGCGAGGGTTATCCCGTTTCAGCCTCATTTTACACTAATTCATTCCTTCACAAAGAAGGAGGGATTTTTGATTTGACTCAACTTGCTATGAGATTCGATAAAGACGGAGGAGGGCATGCGAATGCTTGTGGATGCAGAATTAAACCAATAGATGATGGGATTGTTGTCGAAAGGGGTGTTGATGTTTTTGATATAGATAGAAACCTACAAATTTGGCTAAATATGTGGGCGAATAAAGAAAGTTAAGATATTAAATCGATTAGCCATAAAAATCCAAGGAAAGCATGAATTATGATTAGTAGCATTATAATGTCATATTTACTACTATTTTTACTTCCATCACTTCTTGATGTGTCTTTTGATATTGTTAATTTGTTTTTATCTCGTTGTTTAAAATAAGTCAATAAAAGAAGTCCTATAACTCCCCCTCCAGCATGTAAGCCTCCAACACCACTTGGAAATATTGCTTGGATTATTTCCATTTCATCTGTACGCAGACTGTATACTAGATTCGCGAGGAAGCCGGTGGCTACAAGTATCCAAGCAATACTATATGTCGTCTTTCTATAATCCTCAGAATTCATTGTGAGAAATCGATTCTTTATTTCATTCGAAATTAAACTAGATTGGTGTTTTTGACGTTGACGCATGATCCATATGATAGCGAATAGAGCAACTATCGGGTGGAGAGAAAGTATGACCAAGTCGATAGAGTTCATGGGTAACCGTAAGGGATTAAGGTCTTGAGTCCTCTCTACGAGTTCTTGCTTTGCAAAGCGATGTCTTGATGTATTCAAGCAGTGGGCGATGGTTCCCGGAGTTGCGTTGGTTGGAAGACTATCTGCTAGAGTGTATTGATCGTCTTCAGAGGGCTGGGGAGGACGAAGGCAGAAGAAAAAGGGAACTCCAGAAGCCAAAAGCATGGTCTCTGCTCACTATTGAATGGAAGGCTTTGGCAATGCTCGCAGCAACAAATGCCTCACCGAAATCGATTGATGAAAATAATAAATCTGAGAATAATAATCGTAATCATCGAGCAAGAATTGGGAGAAGAGGTGGGAGAGGGTCAAATTTCAGTCTTGAAGATCGTTTAGAACATCCAGAAAATGTAATCAGTAATCCAAATTGTTCTGCTGCATATAGGTTGGCCGTGTTAATTGCACAAAAAAGCAGAATGGAGAATGGCTGGAATGAGAATTGGGATGAGGCTCTACAAATCTCACGTGAAGAATGTGAAAACGGAGTGCATCCGGTATGGGAGAGGATGGCTAGAGAGGCCCCTCTAATTGCTGAATTGGGACGATTTCAAACAATTAGTTCGGAGGTCTTTGATTCGGACTCATCGGGATGGTTCGAACTTACTAGATTTGACCCCCAAGATTCTTCTGCACTTCTGGAATGGTTAGATTCGTGTCCTTTGAGATTAGATCAACACCAAGCACATTCGCTACAACGTATAATTAGAGATTTACGATCTGGAAAAGCGCGGCCGAAAAAATGGAAAAAATGGATGGATCCATCGCTGACAGGAATGAAAGAAGATATTTCTATGTTGGAAGGTATGTTGCTTGCAGCGGCTTCTGACAAGCGAGCAAAAAGCGTATTTTCCAACATTAGCGATACTGATTCTGACCTTGCTGATATTGCAAAGGCGCATTGGAATTTAATTTCGCTCCGTGAAAATAATGTTTCTAATTGGTTGGAATTAATATCTATTCAAGATAATAATCCTCTCAATAGAACAATACTTTCTGAGGCGTGGTTACGATATCAAACCGTAAATGATCTTAAAATTGAAGATTTAATTACGGGATATGGCCTACTTATTGAAGCAGGGATTAATGTCGAACAAGAATTGCTATGGGACATCATATCTGGCTTACTGGAAGAGGGGGATTTAGAAGGTGTTTCAAAATATACCTCTAATGTTATTATAGAAAACTCAAATCAAATGGCGATTGCACTTGATGTGGTGAAAACAAATAATGACAATGATCTTCTAGAACTCATTTTAGAGACAATGGAAAAGTCAAACGAAGAGATTGTTCTTGAGGCGATGCGCGATAAAAAAACTCCATTATTAATTCGTAGAAGGGCCGCTCAGATTTTATCTCAAAGTGATTCGGATGAAATTGACGAAATACTCGATATACTAACTCAGGCATCAGACATTGAAGGATTGAAAAAATACCTCCTTGCAAATAATAACATTGCTACGGATTTCCCTCAAAGAGGCCTCCTAGTTTGGCACCTAGTACCTGCTAGCAAGGCTGTAGATGATTTGGATTCTCTTGATAAAATCCGACGTTTGGCAATCAATTCTCTAAGTGATTCGAAACCCGATTTAGCAATGACTGATGCATCTTCTTCTCTAATTGCTCTGATGAGTGGTGTTCCTTCTTCGATGGATGCTGTTCATGAAAAGCTAGATTCGGATGGTGTTTTAGCATTAAATGAAGTTAGAAGGGCTTTATCTGCTGATGGCGATGGCGTAGTTAAGGAAGCAAAAATTGAGAGTTTAGAACAGTCTGTTTCTGAATCTAATCTAAATCTTCTCGAGAATAATTTATTCTCGGCATTAGTCAATTCTTTGTTACTAAATCGTGCAACGATGGATCTGAATCTCAAAAGAACCAACAGGGCACTCGAAAGTCTTGGAGTCTTATGCTCAGATCCCATGGTTACAATGCGTACAATTCGTAATGCAAGCGACCTGGTGCTGGAACATGAAGTTGCAATACCTGAATTAGAAGTGTGGTATCGAACTAACGATAATGGATCTGCAGAACATCAAATTGTGAGGGCAATGTTATCGATATCTAAGGATGATCGAATAAATGCTGCAAGAGCATATAGAGATGCTGCAATGAAGGTAAAGCATGACTTTGAAAGATCCTCATTATTACTAAGAAGATCATTAATCGAATTTGCCCATGCAGGGGGATGGAAAGAGGCTGTAAATCTGATTGATGTGCACTCCGAGCTTACTGCCTCAATAACTTCGAGATTCCAGTTGTATCTGAGAACTTGTGCTGATGCTTATGCGGGTAAGAATGAAATTGCAACTCAGAGAATTATTGAATACATTACAGAAAGGGAGCCAGGAGACTCGTCTATTGATGGTATAGATCAGGATGCTATCAAAAGACGAATTGAGATGCTTGATCGAGCAATGAGTTATGCTGCAGATCACCGTTTACCAGAAGATCCGTTTCATGGCCGAGTTAGGGCTGCTAGGATGATGCTGCGGAAAAGTGAGAGCAGTCGAAGAAGCGAATTAGAAGGTAGATTTATGCTCGAGTTAGAAAAGAAAGATGTTCTTGAAATCACCCTAATTGCAGAGGAGGTCGCAGAGATTTCTCCGATCAGAGGGTTGAGGATGTTTGAGAGAGCAATTGATTCTAATAATTTCAATCCTAATCAAATAAAGGCCTTAATTAGAAGCCAAAAGGCCATGTTCCGTCGTCATAGTAATACAATCCCGATTAAACATCGACGCGCTTTACGAAATATATCTCTAAAACCATTGGTTGTAATAGACACTAACATATTGATTGATGCATTAAAGGATGATTTGTTGAGTCAAATCTCTCAAGACAATATTGGTATTTTTGATTGGACAATTGAACGTGCTTTTGTATGGACCCTCAGGCGTCGTTGTCAAGAAGGGCTTGTTCAACTATACATACCCAATATTACAAAATTGGAGTTTGTTAATCGAACGAAAACACCTGAAGAAACCCTCTCTCTATTCAATGATGTTTATCTTGATCATAAAATTTGGAACGAAACAATAACACCTGAGATCCTTGAGCAAAGAGTTATGCACATCCTTAAAACATTCGATAATAGCAGTTTGAGGCTGCCCACTGATGATAAAGATACGACGGTTATTGAGACATTCCTTTTGAGCCACAAGGACATATTCTCTAAAATAACTGAGGCTAAAATGCTGTCTCGCGATGATATACCTTCAAGAACAAATTTGGAAGGAAATGAGATTTATCCTGAACAAGGAGATATAGATATCATGTATGATTGCTTTATCCATGCCAACTCCACTGTACCTGATCTTGGATCTGTTCTTGTCGCATCGAGAGATTCAGACTTTATGTTAATTAGTCGGGCTCTTCAAGATACTTTTGGATTTGGCGTTATATCGAATGCTCAACAACTTAATAGTAAAATTCTGTAAATTTACAGTTTAATAGAGTCGCCTAATCTTCTCATTATTGTGGTTGCTGACTCTACGCTATTTATTGTCTCGACACTCTTTCCTGCGGACCAGAGATCCTTTGAGGATTTTTTCTTACCTCTAGCTAATGCCCTCATTCTCCAGAATGAAATCCCTGTAATCAATACTCTAGTCCTATGCTTGAATCTGCTGTTCAAGAGTCTCCTGATTATCCAATTACTGTGTTGCCTTGATCCTTTGGTGCCTATTATTGCTATTGGGACCCCAGTTAACTTAGTTGTCCACGTAATATCTTCTTCATTGGCTTCAACAATAGCAATCTTGTAGTCCTGAGGAGTATTACATTCATGTGTTGCTATGAATCTAGTACCCATCTGAACTCCATCATATCCTAATTTCAATGCTTCATTAAGTTCCTTTTCACTTCCTATTCCGCCAGCACAAATCAGGGGGACTCCCAAATCTGAAAGATTTTTGTACATCTCTTGCATTGACATTTGACCTAGATGTCCTCCGGCTCTATCGTTGACACAGATTAGCCCGTCAACACCACATTCAATTCCCTTCTTTGCATGGAATCTGTTCGTCACATCATGATATACAACGCCGCCATTTGCGTGAACCTTCTCACACACCCAGTCCGGTTTTCCTAGGGATGTGACAAAGAATCTGATTCCTTCATCTAGGGCTATATCGATCCACTCCGACATTCTCTCGAGATATTTGTCACTGCCTTTTTCGATTAGTGCATTGAAGCCTATTGGCTTGTTTGTGAGGGTTCTAATATAGTGTATAGCCGATCTCAATCCCTCTTTAGTATCAGGCTTATCATAACCATGAACCATTGTTGCTGAGACTGGTTGAAGAATGGCTATTCCGCCCCCTTCAGAGGCGGCAGCAACCAGTTCTGGATTTGAACAGGGGTACATGGCTCCACAAATTATTGGATACTCGATTCCCGTATGCTCAGTTAACCTAGTACTGATCATATTGTTCACACACCATCAATGACTAGAAAATTCCATTTGAAGACCCATTCGGACACTATTTCTCCAGAGGTATCCGTCCCGATGACAACGAATTCTCTATCTACTGGTTTACCTGTTTTAGCACTCTCTTCAATCGCCTTGCGCGCTGCCGCTATATCGTTGCAGACGAATGTAATTCTTCCTTTTGCTCTCTTGATAAATTTCGCCTCAGTGCCAACAACAAACATCCTAATTTTTCCGGGCATAGACCTGGAAATTGCAAAAGGAAATGCCCCTGTTGCTAATTCTGCCCCCATCCCTTGAACAGCCCAATACATCGTCTTGAATGGATTCTGCGTTCTCCATCCTCCAGGTAGGGAAGTCACGCAGGATTCGTGGTCTAGATTATCTATTCTAAGTCCAGCAAACCAAGCAGCTGGCATAGATATAGCTGTAAATGTCCTAAACTTCATTCGCCCCTTCAAGCGCTTAATTTCAGAGGTCAATTTACTATCATCTATTGGCATGGCTTCACTCCGCTAGTGAATTAACTAAAACACAATACTTCTTCATTGCATCTAATTGACTGGTGCCTGAAATATTGTTCCAAGCCTTCCATTTTGCACGGTCTTTTAGACCTCCTCTAGCCCTTCCTTCACAGTCTCCCTCAGTCGCCTGCTTGAACAATGCATACAAATTCAATAATTGCTCATTTGTCGGTTTTTTTCGAAGTTTCCAAGCCTTATTACAAGCACGCTTGAATCTGAGCCTTAAGGACTGAGTCGGCTTCTCTGACATCACATCATCTCCACTGGATAGTCCATCAGGTTCTTGTGTCCTGATTGTATTCTAGCTGCAAGCCCTACAGTTTCTGGGAAGATTCTATTGAAGAAGTATCTGGCACTAGCAACTTTTGCATCGTAAAACGGAGTACCTTTCTTATTTAGGCTTATTTTGGCCATTTTAGCCCACATATATGCAAGGAGTACGTTGCCGAAGTAACGGCAGTAATCCGTTGCTCCAGATGCTAAGAAGTGTGGGTTTCCTTGTCCCTCGGCTATCATTAACAAAGTGAGTTGTTGGAGACCTCTTACTCCTTGATGTAATGGCTTATTGAATTCCGCCATCTCGGGGATATCCTTGTTATTCTCAATGAATTCGGTCAGGGGCCACATGAGATATCTCAAGTTTTTACCCATGTTCTGTGTAATCTTCCGCCCTGCTAAATCTAGGGCTTGGATTCCATTTGTTCCTTCCCAAATCTTCGAAATTCTAACGTCTCTATAGAATTGCTCCACTCCGTATTCTGTGCAATACCCTGCCCCGCCCATCACTTGCATGCATGTGCTGGCTGACTCGCATCCGAGATCTGTGAAGTGTGCCTTGACAATGGGGGTGAACATGGCGACTAGCGCCTCTGCCATTTCCGCCTCCTCCTTGTCGTCGCTGTTCATCTGGTCAAGGAGTATTCCGGTCCAAGCCGCGAGTGCTCTACACCCCTCTGTGTTCACTTTGGCTTCCAACAACATCCTTCTAACGTCAGGATGAACAAGGATGTTATCTGCACTCTCATTGGGATCTTGTGGTCCTCTCAAGTCGCGGCCCTGTCTCCTTTCCTTTGCCCATGCTAGGGAGTTCTGATAAGCAATCTCAGCAAGTCCAATACCCATCATTCCAGTTGCAAGACGTTCTCTGTTCATCATCTCAAACATGAGTGGCATTCCCTTGTGAAGATCCCCCACCCTCCACCCTATACTTTCGTCAAAATTCATAACACAAGTTGGGGATGCGTGGATTCCCATTTTTTCCTCACTCCCTGAGCATGTAACTCCGTTGTGATCAGTCCTTAAGGTATGAGAGAGTCCCTTGACGCCTCCTGATTTCCATTCTGATGGAAGATATTTTGGGACTAAAAATAGAGAAATCCCTTTCGTTCCTTCTGGGGCTCCGGGCGTCTTGGCGAGAACTAAGTGGATGATGTTCTCAGTCATGTCGTGCTCACCATATGTGATGAAAATCTTGGTTCCAGTGACCTTGTATGAACCATCGTCTTGTGAAACTGCCTTGGTTGTTATAATTCCTAGATCCGTTCCTGCATGAGGTTCTGTGAGGCACATTGTTCCAGCCCACTTACCCGATGCGAGTTTTGTGGCAAAGTAGTCTACCAGTTCCTTTTCTCCATGCTCAGTTAGGACATCGTAGACCCCTAATGAAAGAGCAGGCAAAACGCTCATTGCCATGTTTGTGGAGGTCCCTATCTCCGCCCATGTAACTGCTTGGAAGAATACTGGAACTCCCATTCCTCCATGTTCTGGCTTGCAGGAAGTTGAAAGCCATCCTCCTGCTATACTCTCATTATATGCTGACTTGAATTCCTCTGGCATCTTTATCGAGCCATTATCGAATACCAGACCTTTTCGATCACCTAACTGATTGATGGGGAGCCAGACCTCTTTTGCGTGCTCCCCCCACCCCTCTGTGAGCATTGAAAGAAAGTCAGTATCGAAGTCATATCCTAGTTTTTGGGCTATTGGAATTGCATCGAACATCTCATTGAATAGGAAGTCGTAGTCTCTGATTGGCGCATTGTATTCTACCATTTTCCCACCTCAATTCCTCAATGGTTTACCAGTCTCAAGCATGTGTTGCATTCTGTCAAGAGTGTCGATATCTTGTGCCAGTCTCGCAATCGCTGCCTTTTCTAAAGAAAGGATTGTTTCCTCATCCACTTTTTGGGTAATATCGGTATCTCCACCAGAGAGAACTTCAGCCAAGGCTGTGGCGACAACCACATCATGAGGTGTTGCCATCCCTGACAGAACCAGATCATTTAGAGCGAGTTGCAGAGCTAGCATTCCAGAAGCCCCTGGTAGAGAATAACTTCTGGGTTCGGGTGGAGAATATTCCTCTGAAAGTTCAATTACCAGAGATTTGGCATCTGCTAATAGCCTATCTCTATTCATTGTAATTCGATCTTCGGGGCCTAAGAAGCCCATTGATCGGGCCTGTTCGGCCGACTTGGCGACTTGTGCGGTTCCAATGTACTCAAATGCCTTCATGACAGGACCCATGGGGCCTTCACTGACTAATTTGAATTCATTCAATCTGCCCAGAAGTTCCTTGCAACCTCCCCATGCTGGTATTATTCCAACACCTACCTCGACCAAGCCCACGTATGATTCAGAGTGGGCTTGAATGGCGTCGCAGTGCATTAACACCTCGGCACCTCCACCAAGGCACATGCCGGCAGCAGCAGCGACAATGGGGATTTCAGAGTACTTTATTGTCTGATACGTGTCTTGGCCAAGAGCGATGAAATCTTCTAGATCTTTCCAAGCAGCGAGATTTGCGGCAAAAAGGGCTAGTCCAAGATTGGCTCCCGCGCAGAAGTTGGAAGCGTCGTTGCCGATGACTATGCCCTTCATTCCCTCTGACTCAGCCATATCGACTGCATTGAGCAGCATCTCCATGTTCATTGGGTCCATTGCGTTCATCTTGGTATGGTACTCGACCAGTAGTACTTCGTCGCCCATGTCCCAGATACTGGCAGAACCGTTTCTCTTCAGCGGCTTCCCCCTGCGCTTCAGGTCGGCCACATTGAGAGTTGATTCGGATCTCTCGACGGTGACTAACGAGCCGTTCGGTGCAAGTCTGTTAATTTCTCCCAAAAGGGAGTCATAGAAACTTCCGTTCACATCCTCTGTTTCAGACTCGGCTGCTGTTCTCAAAAAGGTAGGAACGCTGCGACCAGTGGTCTCGAGTCGCTCAATCATGCTCGCAGCGCCGATGGAGTCCATCATCTCAAAAGGACCTCTCTTCCAGTTAAATCCAGCCTTCATGGCAGTATCTATCGAATAGATGTCATCGGTCACTTCAGGAACTAAGTGGGCAGCATATGACAGTGTATCTAGAAGGACGTCTGAAACGAAGGCCCCCCCCTCATCAGGATAGTCCATCAGCGGGCCAAGCCCCTGTTTGCCCATCTTGGCCGAGGGGAAAGCGGCCTTGCGATTAGCTGACGCATACTCGCCGGTAGACAGGTCTCGAGCCTCCTTGACGCGCTTGCCACCCTCCTTGTTGAGTCGGTAGAATCCTCCCTTGCTCTTTCGCCCCGTATACCCGTCCGCGATCATATCCTGGATGATATCTTCTCCTGCTCCCACTATGTCGTGGAACGGATCGTCATCTGGTAGATGTGAGACTAGGCTCTCGATTACATGCACACTGAGGTCTATGCCGACAAGGTCCATCAGTCCGAACACGGCTGTCTTCGGTATCCCCAACGGCCGCCCCAACATGGCGTCCGCCTGCTCGACGGTTAAGCCATGGTCTATTGTCGCCTTAAACGCCCTCTGAATGAAATAGACACCAAGCCTGTTGCCTACGAAACCGGGCGTGTCGTTGCACATAATTACTCGCTTCCCAAGGCTCCTATCTGCGAAGTCACACAGTCTATCCTTCACTGAGTCATCTACCTCGGATGAGGTGACTACCTCTAGCAGAGGGAGATATCGAGGTGGATTGAAGAAGTGGGTGATGAAGAAGCGTGAGGCCATTCCTGAGGTCATGCCCTCAACCAGTTCCGCCCTAGGGATGGTCGAAGTATTCGAAGATACAATGGTTTCAGGTCCTATGTGCTCCGACATGCTGGCATATAAGCTCCTCTTGATTTCGAGGTTCTCGACTATCACCTCAATTACCCAATCAATATCGGAGAGTTTTTTCAGGTCATCCTCTATGTTTCCTGGAGTTATTCTCTTCGCATTTCTCTTGTGCATGAGCATCTCCGGATTTGACTTATGCATCTTCTGGATGGCCTCTCTCGCTAGCGCGCTTCTGTCGTCTGAATCCTCTGTAACAATATCAAGAAGTAGGACCTCGCAACCTGCATTCGCGCAATGAGCAGCAATTCCTGCACCCATTACGCCACTACCAATAACGGCCACTCGGTCTATAACGGATGATTGTGAAATTTCTTTTGACATTTCTTAACCTCATTCGTATTTCTCAAGAATAGTAGCTATTCCTTGGCCACCGCCGATACACATTGTCGCAAGAGCATGATTTGCTCCATTGCGTTGAAGTAAACTTGCGGCTTTTCCTGTGATTCTAGCGCCACTAGCACCCAATGGATGACCTAGGGCAATAGCGCCACCATCCAAATTAACTTTTGATAGGTCAAGTCCAAGTTCTTCGATTACTGCAATAGATTGCGCTGCAAATGCTTCATTCAATTCTATTATGTCAATATCATCGATAGAAACTCCTGCTCTTTGGAGCGCTTTTTGAGTTGCAGAAACCGGACCTATGCCCATAATTTCAGGCGGACACCCAGTAACTGCTGCTGAAACGATTCGGGCAAGTGGTTTTATTCCATTTTGATTTGCGAATTCCTCGCTGCAAACAAGAACAAATGCGGCCCCATCAGTTAGTGGTGATGAGGTGCCGGCGGTTACTGTTCCTTTGACATCAAACACAGGCCTCAACTTCGCCAAGGCCTCAGTGTTGGTGTTAGGACGAATGCAAGTATCCTTCTCTACTAAACCATCAGATGTTTGGATACTTATTATTTCTTCATTTAATAGACCTTCGTTAGAAGCATGGAATGCACGATTCTGGCTCTCTATTGCAAACGCCTCTTGGGATTCTCGATTTATTCCATACTTGACAGCAAGGTTCTCTGCCGTCACCCCCATAGAGGTGAATGCCTCGGGATATATTTCGGACATTCTTGGATTGGGCATCGGATTGAATCCAGTCATGGGTATACGCGACATGGATTCGATTCCGCCAGCAATAAATGCATTTCCTGAGCCCATTGCTATACGTCCGGCTGCATCATGTATTGCCTGCATACTTGACCCACAAAATCGATTTATTGTTACGCCAGGAACTGTCTCGGGCAAATCACTCAAGAAAGTTATCATTCTAGCAATATTGTAACCTTGTTCCGCTTCCGGAAATGCCGTTCCTACAATTACATCATCAATAAGGGAAGGATCTATCCCCAATTTTTGTAACAATCCATTTACCACTGTAGCCGCTATGTCATCTGGTCGTGTGCCAGCTAACTCTCCCTTTCGGGCGGGTGTGAAAGGAGATCTTGCATATCCGCCTATTAGTGGCATACATCCGCCAACACTGAGTGCAATAATTAAACCGTGGAGTGATAAAATATACAACTACTACAAAAAAATACATCCGGTGCACTATTTTACACTGCTTCAGTACGTCTTTTAGTCAGATTAGCAAAGAAATAATCAATTTTCTTTTTTCCATACAGATCGGTACCGAATGATTTCCGGTTCATCAGAAGATAAATTAGCTTTTACAAAATCAATAGGGAGAAGATTTGATCCTATTGAAGCGATAAAAGAACGTGAAAGGGGCCAAGGTGGGCCATCAAATTGTTCTTCTTTTTCATTCAATCTCCCAATACAGACGAGGTGCCCTCCTTCTTTGAGCAAGGGGGCCAAGTTTGGCGCGGCGAGAATACGAAGTGGTTCAGGTATTGCCTGGAGAATGTGAACTTCAACAACTAGGTCAAATGATTCCTGCCAGTGTTCGGGTAGTGAAAGGAGATCTGCAGTTTGCCAATCAATATTATCTGTTGGATGATTTTCTTTGGCCCACTGTACAGCAGAAGAAGATATGTCGAATGCTGTCACTTCCCAACCCTGCCGTGATAGATATGCTGCGTCTTCTCCAAGTCCACAACCTACAACTAAAGCTCGTCCTCGAGATTTAATGTCAAAACACCATTCGACAAGGAAACGGTGTGGTGCACCATCTGACCACGGAATCCAATATTCATCCCCATTGGCTGTTGCATAAAGGGTCTCAAACCAAGATAAGGAGCCATCATCGGCTTGGTCTCTGATTCGCAGAGTGTTCTCCCTAACCTCATCCATGAGGTTTGACATTACATGTGAGATATTAGCGCATCTACTATTCAGTAACGAGTTCGGCGCTTGCGTTGTCGACGATTTCGAGAGCGCCCATTATTGCGCTCGCCACCCGACTTACCTTTCGAATTTCCTCTCGAATGGTTGCCTTTGGGCTTGCCTTTGGTATGTCCAAAGAATGGTTGGTCTTTGGATTTGTCATTTCGCACTTGTCGTTGTCCTCGACCCCGATTTTGCTGCTTCTTTGGGGCCTTATCGCCCTTACGTGATTTGGCCTTCTCAGAATGGAATGGGTGATTTGTATCTACATGGATACCTTGACGAATTGTTTTCTCAATACGTCGTAAATATTCGCCTTCATTCTCGTCGCAGAAGGCAATCGCGATGCCTCCCTGTCCTGCACGTCCGGTACGTCCAATACGGTGCACATAGACCTCGGGTTCGTTGGGTAAATCCAAATTAATGACGTGACTGATGTCTGATACATCTATTCCACGACTAGCCACATCTGTGGCGACTAGAACCTTTAGGGTGCCTTTGCGGAATTGGGCAAGAGCTTTCTCCCGTGCGCCTTGACTCTTGTTTCCATGGATGGCGAGAGCCTTGATTCCATCTTGTCCAAGTTGCTTAACAATACGATTGCAACCATGTTTGGTGCGACTGAAAACGAGTGCCTTCTGGGGGTTTTCCTCCTTGATAATATGAGTCAAAAGTTCTCTTTTGTCACTCTTCATAACGAACATCAATGATTGTTTAATTGCCTCGACTGTTGTTGATTCGGGTGTTATTGATACACTTATTGGATTATGTAGCATGTCACGAGATAATTCAACAATTGAGCGTGGCATGGTAGCACTAAACAACAAACTTTGACGATTCTCAGGGATTTGTGCTAGAATCTTTCGGATGTCTCGGATGAAACCCATGTCAAGCATACGATCTGCTTCATCGAGAACTAGAAATTGCACATGAGACAAGTCTACATGCCCTTGTGAAATGAGATCGAGTAAACGGCCTGGGGTGGCAACTAGAATATCGACACCTTTACGCAAAATCTTCACCTGAGGTTTTTGGGATACACCACCGAACATAACCATAGAATGGATGTCAAGGTGTTGAGCATATTGCTGGATATTGTCATGAATCTGAGCTGCCAATTCACGTGTTGGACATAGCATCAGAGTACGGATACGGCGTGGACCGGTCCTGGGGTCATTAGCCATAGCATCGAGAATTGGTAGTGAAAATGCTGCAGTTTTTCCTGTACCTGTTTGAGCACACCCGAGCATGTCGTGTCCTTCAATAAGAGGAGGGATGGCTTCTGCCTGAATTGGAGTAGGAGTGACATAACCAATTTTGTCGAGGGCGTCCAACAAGGGTTGGCACAGATTCAAAGAAGCAAAATTCATCTAAATCGCTCACATATGCGATATCATAGCGTCTCCAAAAGAAGAGCAAGTCATTAGTGTTGCATCGTCCATCAAACGCTCGAAATCATATGTTACTGTTTTTGCAGATATGGCACCTTCCATGCCCTTCACAATTAGATCTGCTGCCTCTGTCCAACCAATATGTCTTAACATCATTTCAGCGGATAGGATTAGGCTACCGGGATTGACTTTGTTCATTCCTGTATACTTGGGAGCAGTTCCATGAGTCGCTTCAAAAATTGCGATGCCGGTATTGTAATTGATATTCGCACCGGGGGCTATGCCTATTCCACCTACTTGAGCGGCAAGGGCGTCTGAAATATAATCGCCATTCAAATTCATTGTTGTTAAAACACCATATTCGCGTGGACGGGTGAGTACTTGTTGCAACATTGCATCCGCTATTACGTCCTTTATTAGTATCTGATTTCCTGTTATCGGGTTAGTTAATGTACACCAAGGTCCACCATCTAACTCTACTGCTCCAAACTCGTCCTTGGCTAACTGATAACCCCAGTCGCGGAATCCTCCCTCTGTAAATTTCATGATGTTTCCTTTGTGAACAAGTGTTACGGATTCTTTGTCATTATCTATAGCATATTGAATTGCTGAGCGGACTATTCTTCCTGTACCCTCGATACTGATTGGTTTGATCCCAATTCCTGATGTTTCCGGGAATCGAATCTTTGTAACACCCATTTCATTCTGAAGGAAGTCGATTACCTTCTTGACTTCTTTACTCCCTGCTTCCCATTCTATACCAGCGTACACATCCTCGCTATTCTCTCTGAATATGATCATGTCTACATCTGCTGGATTACGGACTGGGCTAGGCGTTCCTGAATACCAACGAACTGGCCTTACGCAAGCGTATAGATCCAATTTCTGACGAAGGGCTACATTGAGGCTGCGTATACCTCCTCCTACTGGAGTAGTGAGGGGGCCCTTAATCGAAATAAGTCCATTTCGCATAGCTTCTAGTGTGTCTTCAGGCAACCATTCTCCAGTCGCATCAAATGCCTTCTGGCCCGCTAGTACTTCTCTCCAATGTATTCTACATGAATTGTCATACGCTTTCTCAACTGCAGCATTTACTACATCAATCATAACTGGAGTAATATCAATGCCAATTCCATCACCCTCAATGTAGTGAATTACAGGCTCTTTAGGAACGTCTAGTAAACCTTCGTTTATGGTAATTGGTTGGCCCTCGGTCATGTTCCTCGTTGACTCCACCTAGCACTTATTGATGAAGCCAACCCTTCAAGGGTGATGCCCATACTCAACGATTCATGAATGGAGAGGTCCGATGGACTGAGGATGATGGTTATGTTGGTACTACTGGAAGAGGTAAGCGATTTGGCATATATGGGGAGTCTACCCCCAGCCCCATGGAAATGGTCCTACATGGACATGCTGCTTGCTCATTGATAGATGTTATCGGTGGGCTAAAACATAGAATTGAAGACGTTGAATTTGCAACAATAGAGATTGAAGCGGAAAGAGCTGAAGAGAAGCCTCGTGTATTTACTCATATCAATATGAAATATATCGTTAAAGGAAACGTTCCAGAAACTCTTGTTCGTAGATTAATTGAAAGCAGTCATGAAAAATATTGTAGTGTGGGAATTATGATTACGCGTTCTGGAACTTCACTTGATTGGAGTTTGGAATTAATCTCCTGAGTTAGTGAAATAATAACATTAAGAGTGATTTTGAAATGGATTTAAAATAATGAATTGGTATCTGAATCAAGCCACTTTACCCTCAATCATTAAACACCCTCCTTGAGCACAACCGAATCCTTCGCGCAAGGGAAGTATCCGAATCGCGGCCGAAATGAATACTATGGAAGTGAATTTATGCAGACTAGAACCAAAGACAAAACTGCTGGAGGAGAGTCAATTGAGGCCGAAACCGGTCTTGTCGTAGAGCGTCGGTTCACAACTGCTGGTGCAGACCCCTTTGATCAATTTGAATGGATTACAATGGATGTTGAAATTAGAAATCCTGATGGGTCCATGGCAGATTCTATCGATGGTGTGAAAATGCCTTCTGGCTTTTCGGGAGTTCCTGGGACTGTATGTGCTCAAAAGTATCTGAGGAAGGCGGGAGTTCCTGCCGCTCTTCGTAGAGTAGCAGAAGAAGGCGTTCCTATTTGGTTACAAAGATGTGAGCCGGATCACGAAAAATTGCAAACTCTAGATGCAGGTGAAAGGTATATTGGCGAAACTGATGGTCGTGAGTTATTCCGTAGATTGGCTGGGACTTGGACATACTGGGGGTACAAACACGACTACTTTGCTAGTGAGGCTGATGCAAGGGCTTTCTTTGATGAAATGTGTTACTTAATAGCAAGTCAACGCTCTGCTCCGAATAGTCCACAATGGTTCAATACTGGACTGAATTGGGCATATGGTATCGAAGGGCCTGCTCAAGGGCATCATTATGTTGATGCAGTGACAGGGGAATTATGCCTCTCTGAAGATGCTTATACACATCCACAGCCCCATGCTTGTTTCATACAATCAGTTAGTGATTCACTCGTAGGTGGATCCGATTCTATTATGGGTTTGTGGAACAGAGAAGCTTTGCTTTTCAAGTATGGGTCGGGGACTGGTTCTAACTTCTCTAGAATCAGAGGAGCGGGCGAGCCACTTTCAGGAGGAGGGACCTCTAGTGGACTTCTTTCATTCCTAAAGATTGGAGACAGGGCTGCTGGAGCTATCAAGTCCGGCGGAACAACTCGTCGGGCAGCAAAAATGGTAACTCTAGACCTTGACCATCCTGATATCGAAGAATACATTGATTGGAAAACTACGGAAGAGGAAAAAGTATCTGCGCTTGTAATAGGAAGTAATATTCTACAAAAACATGCCAATTCTCTAATGGATGCAATATGGGACTTTGACGATGAGGTGGGGAGATTTAATCAAAATAGCAATTCAAATCTGAATAAGGCTATGGTGATGGCGATAAGAGATAGTGTACCTCAACCTCATATCCAAAGAATTGTGGATTTAGCAAAGCAGGGCTACAAGGGATTGGAATTTGAAATCCTAGACACAGACTGGCAAGGGGAGGCTTACGCTTCTGTATCTGGACAAAATAGCAACAACTCAGTTAGAGTCCCGAATGCATTTATGGATGCGGTCGAAAAAGGAGGTGAATGGGGCCTCTACTGGAGAACTGAATTAGAAAAGGCGGAGAAAGAGGGGAGAAATGCTGAACCTTGCAGATCTGTTGATGCCCGTGGTCTTTGGGATAAAGTCGCCTATACGGCATGGGCTTGTGCCGACCCAGGCGTGCAATTTGATACCACCATCAACGAATGGCATACGTGTCCGGAAGCGGGGAGGATCAATGGATCTAATCCGTGCTCTGAATATATGTTCCTTGATGACACTGCGTGTAATCTAGCTAGCATTAATCTACTTCATTACTATGACAAAAACACGCATGAATTTGAAATTGAAGATTTTAAGCATAGCGTTAGACTTTGGACGACCACTCTTGAAATCAGTGTATTGATGGCCCAATTCCCATCTGAAGCTATTGCAAAGGGGTCTTATGAATACAGAACTCTTGGTCTTGGTTATTGCAATATTGGATCTCTTCTAACTCACATGGGAATCCCTTATGATGATGAGCGCGCTTTTGCAATATGTGGTGCTATAACTGCAATAATGTGTGGAGAATCTTACGCCACAAGTGCAGAGATGGCATCCTTCTTAGGCCCATTCCCAGATTACGAAAGAAATGCTGAATCGATGCTTCGAGTTATGAGGAACCACCGTAGGGCGGCCTATGATGCTCCGAGTGATGAATACGAGGGGTTGTCTGTGTATCCAATGGGAATAAACTCAAAGAAGTGCCCCAAGGGACTTCGTGATGCGGCTCGTGGTTGTTGGGATCGGGCTGTCAGAGATGGCGAAGAACACGGTTTCAGAAACGCTCAGACTACGGTGATAGCACCTACAGGGACTATTGGTCTTGTTATGGGAGCAGATACAACTGGAATTGAGCCTCAATTCTCAATGGTACAGTATAAACAACTTGCAGGAGGGGGTTCTCTTAGGATAATAAACCAAGGAATACCAAGTGCTCTTTCAAGACTTGGTTACTCTGAAAAAGAGGCAAAGCAAATTGAAGAATATGTTGTTGGGACTGGGAGAATAAATCCAAGTATTCCTATGAGTCGGTTGGTTGATTCTGGATTTGATGAAAAATTAGTCAACAATATTGAATCAAAACTACCTACTGTATTCCATATTAGAAGCGCATTCACTCCATCCATTCTAGGTACTGAATTCTGCAAAGAATCTCTAGGTATGTCGCAAGAGCAATGTGATGATCCTTTCTTTGATGTTCTGAGCCATCTTGGGTTCACTCATTCGGAAATTGATCAGGCAAATACAGTCATCATAGGCAGAGGTACCATAGAGGGTGCTCCTGGATTAAATGAAGAACACTTGCCAATATTTGATTGTGCTTCGCCTGGAAAAGGTACGAGATCGATTGCCCCTCAAGGTCACGTTAAGATGATGGCTGCAGCTCAGCCATTCATTTCCGGGGCTATATCAAAAACAATTAATATGCCAAATGACTGTACCATCGAAGATGTAAGAGATGCCTACAACCTTAGTTACACAACTATGAATAAGGCGTGTGCTGTTTACAGAGATGGTAGCAAACTTTCTCAACCATTAATGGGTCAACTAGTAGAGACCACCGATATAGATGAAGAAGATTCGGAAGAAGAAATTGTTGTGAAGAAAATGGTAGAAGAAACTGTTGAGGCTTTACCTGTACCTGAACAGGCGGCAAGACCTTTGGCCGAATCTTTTGTGAATTATATAGCCACTAGAAGACCACTTCCAAATAAGAAGAAAGGAGACAATGTCAAGGCCAGAATTGGAGGTCACAGTGTGCGCCTCATTACTGGCGAATATCCTGATGGTAAACTTGGAGAAATCATACTTGTAACCTCTAAAGAAGGTGCAGCCTGGAGAGCTATGTTGAATCAATTCGCAATAGCGGTGTCTATTGGACTTCAACATGGTGTTCCATTGGAAGCCTTTGTCAAAGTATTCACATTCCAGAAGTTTGAACCAAGTGGAATGGTAGAAGGCGGTAGCGGTAGAGTCAAGATGGCCTCGAGTCTTGTAGACTGGATCTTTAGAGAATTAGCAATTGAATATTCTGGAAGAGATGATTTGGCTCACGTCGCAGCAGCAGAAGATTTCAATCAATTCTCTATTAGTAAGCCAGAAATTACTGAATTGGGTATTATGAGAACTGAAGGAGAAAAGCGTGAAGTGCAGATGACATTGGAAGCAAGTGTTGCTCCAATACAGAATATTGATGCTGAAACAAAGGTCCGCCAGGCAGCACGAGAAATGGGATTCACAGGAGATATCTGTACTGATTGTGGTAGTAGCCAAATGGTTCGTAATGGGACCTGCTTGAAGTGCAATTCCTGTGGCGCCACCACTGGATGCTCGTAAATCTGTGACTACAATAATGCGTAGGCTTCAGAACTTCTCATCTTGACCCATTTCGCTAACATCTCAAAAGATTCAGGACTCGTCTGTTTAACAGACTCACATGCTTTCCGGAAAGCCCCCGGTGCAACTCTTGCTTGCTCGACGAATAAGTTGCCAACACGAGAGTGCCCTAGTTCAGAGGATGCAATCCATGCTGAAGAAAGGAGAGAATGGGGGTCTGTTGGATTTGCGGACATATAGTCACGGAGGCCAGATTCAACCAATCGTTGTGTCGCCTTTTGGTTGCCTTTAGTGATAATCAATTGTGCCCTTGAAACAAATTCTTCCTCAGATATACGAGCGAGCCCTCCAACAAAGGAGGCGCAAAGTGTCTGGATGGAATCATCTTCGTCGCTCAGAAGGCGGTCAACGAGGGTTAAGGCGAGGTTTGGTTTTTCGGCATGGATGCGAGAAAGTGATGTGGCAACTGTTCTTCGGGCGCTTACCGAGCGATGATCGGCAGACGCCACTAGAATGTCTGTCGCCTCCTCTGAAGAATGTGATAAGATCTGTAAACCAGCTCGAACATATGGGCTACTATCTTCCTCTGCGAGTCCAAGGCCAAAAATGACGCGTGAAGGAATTTCTAATGTCGAGCATAGATGTAGTGAAACAGATAGGTTCTCCAACCACTTGGGTAGAACATTTGTCGATGACTCCGATTTCATCGACAATGTGTCGAGGATAGTTGTTGCAGCCATTGCACCCGCAGGATGTGGCGGGAGTGGGTCATTATTCGTCATCTGAGGGGACCAAGCAATTTGGTGATGGCCTACAACATTTGCATAAGGTAAATTCCCAGGAGTTACTGCATAGGCAATCGCCTCAAGTAAATAGTAGCAATCATCCCGGGCGATTGCTGTTCCTCCTAATGCTAAACCCTGTAGCAAGGATACCCCCAGATACCAGCGATCGGTATCTGGGGTTGTTTCATCCAATGCAACAGTTAACCAATCTCGAACCTGTAATGCTAAAATTCTCTCTGAAACTTCTGTTGAATTTGATACTAGCCATTCAGATTCTGCTTCCTTGGGATCAATCGCACGCCGGACATGATCTGGAATATGAATCTCACAAACCTCTGCTAATCTCATATTAAATCCTTGACGGTCGATGGCAAAGACTCCGGCGGCCTGTCTGACCAATGAGTCAGCATTGTCCGGAGGAATTGCGGGAAAATCGGGCAATTCAAGGGGAGGATTCGGTAGTGGTGCAATATCAAATGCTTCTCGCACCGCTTGCTTGAGTTTCTCATCAGTTATTTGCCAGACTAAGGCATTGCCTTCACGTCTGGTCATTGGGACCGACTCAAATCTCTAGTTCTATGTTCAGGTTTTGGATTAGTTCCTTGTACCTGTTTCTGATAGTTACTTCAGTAACTCCAGCAACTTCAGCAACTTCTCGTTGAGTACGGCGTTTACCACACAAAACAGAAGCGATGTAAATTATTGAGGCTGCTATTCCAGTAGGACCACGCCCACTTGTAAGTTCCTTCTCCTGTGCCTTGGCGATTAGTTCGTATGCCTTTGCTTGAACCTCAGCATCAAGATCAAGTCCTGAACAGAATCTAGGAATGTAATCTTCTGGCTTAGTTGGAGGTATTTTCATCTTCAATTCGCGGACCATGAATCGGTAGGTTCGTCCTATTTCTTTACGCCCCGTTCGACTTGCATCGCCAATCTCATCAAGAGTCCTTGGATTGTTACACTGACGGCATGCAGCATAGAGTGATGCTGCGGCCACACCCTCGATAGAACGCCCTCGAATTAGTCTCTTTTCCACTGCTTTCTTGTAATTTACTGCAGCAGTTTCGCGGATTGTTTTTGGAAGATCTAAACGGCTGGCCATACGGTCTAATTCTGCCAACGCCATTGCAAGGTTACGTTCAGTGGCGTTGCTGACGCGAGAACGCTTCTGCCACTTTCTCATACGATAAAACTGTGAGCGGTATCTGCTGGAAATTGTCTTTCCTGAGTAATCTTTGTTTTGCCAGTCAATATCTGTTGACAATCCCTTGTCGTGCAGCATAACGGTCATTGGGGCGCCTGTTCTAGCTCTCTGGTCTCCCTGTTCTGGGCTGAAAACACGCCATTCCGCTCCTTGATCTATGACCTTGTCTTCTAAGACTAGGCCACAGTCATCGCAAACAACTTCGCCTCGAGTCTCGTCTCTATTAAGAGCCCTAGACCCGCATTCACTACACTTGACAATATCCTCAACTAGATACTCTGACATTACTCTTCACCACCCTTTCCTAAGGAAAGGTAATATATTCCGAATTGAACTTATACTTAAAGGTTATACTACAATAATCAACTTATTAATTTTGCATACGTGTCTTTTCATTAATTTCGCTAAGGGTGAAATAGCAACATGCTTTGGGAGGGCTGGTAGGAGCGTTGTCTATGAGCAATAATTGGCCTCCAGAACAGGTTTCTTTGACTCCGGGGAAAAGGATCCTGTTTCTAACTAAAGATCTTGATTTGATTCGTCGTCAATTATATGAGGGGCTAGATCTGAAGATGAGTGATCTCTGTATAGACGATCTTTTGGACGACATAAACACGGATGTAATGACTCCTGCTTGGGTTTGCTTTGATCATGATCCTGCGGTCCTCGCAGAAAACGCCTATGCAGGATTAATGCACGAAGGTAAACGTGTATTTGAGCACAAAGCATTGATGAATGGAAATTTCGAAGTTATCGTCTCGGGCCATCGGAAAGGCACAGGTAGTAGTCGAGAAACTGCTGCTCAGTGTGAAAGATGGTCCGGGATTAGAATCGTAATCGCCGCTTCTTTTGCACCAATTCATGAAAGAAATAATATTAATCTAGGGCAACTAATGGGCGATCATCAGCTTCTTCAGAGATTACAAAATGGAGAACACATATCTCTTTCTCAATTTACAAGTAAATACGACCCAGTGACTAAATTGATTATTGAAAATGGAGGAATTTTCGCCTTTGCTAAGAAGTTAAAGAATTCGACAATTGATTTACCGGTAGTAAGTAATGATGCGATTCCAATGACTATGTTTGAGAAGATGATTTCTAACAAACTCATAGGGCAAAATGGTAAACGAGGATTTGTCCGACCAGGAGATGCTGTTATCGCTCAAGTAGATGGAGGGTATTCACATGAATTTACAACCGCTCAGGTTCACAATTTTTTGTCGTCAGAGTATGGTATGGATTACGCATTACCTAATCCGCCAAAATTTGCTGTTTTCGAAGATCATCTGTTATATGCAACTGGAGTCGCTAGATTTAGTAAATTCGCAGAAAAGATACAAACTCTCAGAGATTTGCAAGTTACTTTTCAAAAACATACTGGTGTAAGAGATTACTCTGCAAAAAATGGAGTTAGTCCGGGGATTTGCCATCAGGTTGCAAGAGAGGAATTTATTGATGTTGGCGACTTTATTCAAGCCACAGATAGTCACACGTGCATGGGAGGCGCTTCAAATGCTTTGACCTACGGAGTTGGTTCGACAGAATATGCAAACCTTGTTCATAACCAATTTTCCTTTGTTAAGGTGCCTGAAAGTATTCGGTTTGAGTTAGTCGGATCATTGGACCCGGGTTGTACTGCAAAGGATGTTATTCTTCACATACTATGGAAGTATGCAGCAAAATCAGATACTCTGGATAGGTCTATGGAATTTGGTGGGCCCGGACTTGCTTCACTTTCAATGGATGAAAGAGCTACATTATGTAATATGGCTACAGAATGTTCTGCTAAAACAGGAATCTGTGAGCCGGATAATCTTACAGTTGAATGGCTCCTTGAAAGGCGTAGTGACTTGAATGAAGATGAAATCAGAGATGCTTTTGTATTTCCTGATGAAGGTGCAATATATCATGGGGGCACTCATATCATTGATCTTTGTGAAATAAGGCCAATGGTGGCTCATCCTGGAGACCCCAACAAAGGAATCCCTTCAGATCCAACTAATGGAGCATATATCGACGAAATTGGAGATGTTGCAATTGACATTGCTTATGCGGGTTCTTGTACCGCGGGAAAAGATGATGATTTTGCATATTATGCAATGGTCACAAAAGCCGCTCTTGATGCTGGTTTAAAGGTTGCAGAGGGAGTAGATTGTTATATTCAATTTGGATCTAAATCAGTAAAGGATCTGAGTATAAGAGAAGGTTGGAATGATCTTTTTGAAAGAGCAGGTATTACTCTAATTGACCCAGGGTGTGGAGCGTGCATAGGGGCAGGGCCTGGGGTATCAGAAATTGAAGGGCAAGTTACTGTATCGGCAATTAATCGTAATTTCCAAGGTCGCTCTGGGCCTGGGAAACTCTACCTCGCAAGCCCTCTGACAGTTATGGCTAGTGCATTTACAGGAAAAATTTCTTCATGGCGACCAGGGATGTTCGATTGAAGGATTAGGTCTGTAAATCGGCCTTTAGATAGTTAGTTCATTCCGTATGGTTAAGTGTCTTCCATTCTCGGACTACCTTGTCCACAAGCAGGCCCCGTGTCATTAGGACTTTGGGAGGACCTGAAAGGAGGAATAAGCGATGGCAGATGCAGAGAAACTTGCAAGCAAACAAAAGCAGATTTCAATCAGTGAATTCTTTGAAAAGAATAAACATTTTCTTGGATTTGATACATTACAAAGAGCTGTAATAACTGCGGTTAAAGAAGCTGTAGATAATTCTCTAGACGCGTGTGAAGAAACTCGTATATTGCCAGACATTAATGTGGAAATCAATAGAATTGGAAGCGAACGCCTTGAATTAATTTGCCGGGATAATGGGCCTGGGATTCCTCGTGATTCTATTGAAAACGTATTTGGAAAATTCTTACTTGGTTCTCGTTTTCATGCCATACGTCAAACTCGAGGGCAGCAAGGTATTGGGATTACAGGAGTGGTGATGTATAGTCAACTTACTACTGGGTCAAAAACAAGTGTTGTGTCGAAGATTACATCAGATTCTTCGGCTGTTTATGTTGAACTTGGTTTAGACACCAGAAAGAATAAGGCCACTAAATCCAGTGAGCGGAGAGATGTTTGGTTTGAAGATGGAGAAGAAATACAACATGGGTTGAAAATTAGAACTGTAATGAAAGCTAAGTACCAAAGAGGGAGGCAGTCGGTACATCAATATCTTCGAATGACGAGTATAGTAAATCCTCATGCAACAATTAAACTAATCGTGCGTGATAAAGAAGGAGAAATCATAGATCAAGGTAACTGGATTAGGACAACAGATAGGTTACCTCGAATTGTCGAAGAGATTAAACCACATCCACACGGAATACAACTTGGTCAATTACAGCGAATGCTCAAAGAGGCTGATGAACGGAAATTAACTTCCTTCCTGAGACATAATTTCTCCGGGGTTAGTCAAAGGGCTGCCAAAGAAATTCTGAATGCTGCGGAATTGGAAGAGGGAAGGACTCCTGCCAGAATTAAGGGTGATGAAGCACAGGCTATGATTGAGGCTTTCCAAGGGATAAAGTTGCTATCTCCGCCAACAGATTGTTTGTCCCCAATCGAAGAAATGTTGATCAAAAAGGGGCTCTCAAAAGCTATTGATTCAAGATTCGCTTCAACAGTTACTAGAAAACCAACTGTGTCTCTGGGAAACCCGTTCCAAATAGAAGTGGGACTTGTTTTTGGTGGTGATTTACAATCAGAGGGTCCTATTGAAGTATTGCGATTTGCCAATCGCGTTCCCCTAATGTATCAGCAAGGTGGTTGTTTATTGACAAAGGCGTTGGAATCTGTTGATTGGAAGCGTTATGGATTAGATCACCCAGGAGGGAGGGGTTTGCCAAAAGGGCCTGCTGCCGTTCTAATTCATCTTGCGTCAACCAATGTTCAGTTCACTAGTGAGGCGAAGGAAGCCGTGGCTGACAATGAGGAAGTATTCGAAGAAATCAGAAAGGCTATGTTAGAAGTTGGAAGAGGTTTACGGAATCATCTAAAGAAAAGTTCTCAGCGAAAGAAGGCTCAAGAAAAATTTGATTTAATCAATATTATTTTACCAGAAATATCAAAGAAAACATCTCAACTACTTGGGAGACAGGAGCCTGATTTGTCCCCTGTAATTACAAAAATAATGAATGCGGTTTTCCTTGAAGACGAAATTATTTGGGATAAAGAAAACAAGACCTCTATTTGTTCAATTACTATTTACAACTATACTGCGAGAGCGAGAGCTTACACTATTTTAGCGAAATGGCCGGAAGGAGAAGGTGTTGCGATTATAGATAATCCCAGAGGGGGAAGAAAGGAAACTACTGGTCTTTGGAATTGGAGGCTTGATACTTTAGATCCAGGGCAATCAGCAAAAATTCAATTTTCTGTTTCGGGTCTTTCAAAGGGAGATTGGACTGAATCGGATATATTTTTCAGAGGGAATGGGGATATTATTGGAGCCACAAAAATCGATGAGAAACTGCTAGATGAAATGCGAAAGATGGATGCATTAGCGGCTGCTGAAGCAGAACATTCTGCTCTATCTGAAGTTACTACCATACAACATCTGGTTGAAAGAACCCCTGAATCTATTCTGAATGATGCTGAAGTTAGTACGTTGTCTGAAGAAAAAATTGAGGATAGTGAAAGCATACCAAGTCTTTGGGCTTATGAGGAGGGGAGTGAATGAGTGCAAATGGATTTACTAAAGAAGAAGTGATTGATGCACTACATAATATTGCATCTGAGATGCATAACAGAATGTCAAAGGGAGAACCTCCTCGAATGACGCTGCCCGTAAGAACAAAACAAAACATTGCATTTGATAGGAAATTAGGTGTGTACAAATATGGGAAGAAAAAATCTACGCGAGATGCAACATCTCTAGGTTCGGCTAGACAATTATTACGCGCTCTTCATGTCACTGAATTTATTGAAGAAATGATAGAGGCCGGTAAATCATCTACTCTGAGAGAAATGTACTACATATCAGAAGGATGGGGGCATGGAAAGTTTGGTTCTCAAAATGAAAGTAATAATCTTGCCGAGGATCTTGAAATCGTAACAAAATGCATGCGTGAAGATTTCAAACTTAGACCGGAAGAAGATGGGGCTCGAATAATAGGCAACATTACCTTTGAAGAACGTAACCGAAAAGGCGAATGGATGAAGATAAATTGTCGTGATGATGTGGGAGACTCTGGGTATGGAGTTCCTTACAATGTCGAGGCTGAAAAACTGCGACTTATTGATCATGATGTCGACTTCATTATGGCAATTGAGACCGGTGGTATGTTCGACAGATTAGTGGAGAATGGTTTTGATGAGGCGGCCAAGTGCGGATTAATCCATCTAAAAGGACAACCTGCTAGGTCTACTAGGAGGATAATAAAGAGAATGAACGAAGAATGGAATCTTCCTGTATTGGTTTTTCTTGATGGCGATCCTTGGTCATACCGCATTTTCGCATCTATTGCTTATGGAGCAATTAAAACAGCACATATTTCTGAATATCTGGCCACCCCTAGTGCCGTATATTTAGGAATAAGGTCTGATGACATTGAGGCCTATGATTTGCCTTCGGATGATCTGACTAGTAAAGATATTCAAGCACTTAATGCAGAATTATCTGATCCAAGATTTGCAGATCCAGAATGGCAAAATGAGATCAACTTAATGCTAGAACTTGGAAAGAAGGCAGAGCAGCAGTCACTGGCAAAATATGGGCTTGATTTCGTAACTGATACATACTTACCTGAGAAATTAAGAGAGCTAGGATTCAACCGACTTTAAGCAGCCAAGCATCAAATGTAATCAGGTCTTGAGGTAAGTGTGAGTGTTGACTGGCGCCGTATGGCTAAGTTAGTTTGTGCGGTATCAATAATCCTATTATTGACCTCTTTGATCTTGGCTTTATCCCCACTTGTTGATGATGCGATGCGTAGTAGAGATCCAGAATATCAGAATATTGCACGCTTAGAAGCGGGTGACTCGAATGATGTAGAATTGTTTGATTCTAATTGCTATCTCGCATACCGACTTATCGAAGGGGATGAAAATATTGACGCTGATCTTCGTATGATTAAACAAGATGGAGTAGAAGAAGAAGGTTCTGAACCTTCATGGCAAAATTTTGACTTGCCTACTTCTGATGGTAAAGAATACAGAGTAGTACGAACTTTCTGCTTTGGGTACGAAGGAAATTATTCTATCCACAATGATGGAACCTCTACATTATGGTTAGTTAATGACACTGAAGGCAATTTCGAGGCGTTTTTTGATCCTTATTTTTTGTTGATGAGTGCTTCATGTTGCTTTGGATTAATCACAGGGATTGCGGCAATTATTCTCGCAATTATGTCGCTAAAGTTTCAAAACACTTCTGAAAATAAAGTCGCGGGCATAGTTGTCAATGAAAATATCATGAGTACTGATGAACTATACCGGTCTTATCATAAAATTAGTACTGGAAATGAAGTTGTTTCCGTTGCAGATCCTTTCATTGATTACAATAAAGAAATTGTTGGAATTGAAAAGTTGGAAGAAGAAGTGAAAGATGGAGTCGAAGGAATCTCTGAGAATGAATGGAAAGAATGGGATGAAGGTTAAATTAACAAAAATTTTCAAAATTGGTAATTAATTGGGTTTTTATCCCCCCTCCAGTACACAACTTCAGGTTGGATAGTCGTGGTCGGGTTTGATGAGGCGCTAGACATCCTTGAAAACAAGGCAAGAAGGCAAATCTTGAAGAGATTGGTGAAGGAGCCTCATTACCCGCTACAGTTAGCTGAATTGCTAGATATTAGTCAACAGGCAGTCGTTAAACATCTTCGCGTTCTTGAAGGTGCTGGATTTGTAGATTCGCAAAAAGTTCCTTCTGAAAAGGGAGGGCCTCCAAAGAAAATGTATACGGTTAACCAATCTTTTTCGGTGCGACTTGATTTAGGACCTAATCTATTCCGTGCTGAATATAGGAATATGCCTCGGGGTGGTGCTATGCGTCTTTCTTCTCGTCTCCCGGGCAGTCTTGGAAATGTGGTTGAAAAAATTGGCACTAGGAGAAAATTACCAATGGTAGAAGCCATGGGTATGCTTTCAGATATGGATTATGCACTTGAAAGGATAGATGAACAACGAGATGCAATTATTGCTCTTCATCAACAAGTTATGCAAAAAGTTGCACCTGAAATAGATGATTCGTCCGAATCCTATGAGGAAAGGCAATTGGCACATGCAATGCTAAATCAACCAAGAAGGCCACTCGATTTGGATTTATTCAGTCAGGGACTTCGTATTCAGTCTATGCATGCAGAACAGATGATGGAGGGACTACGAGAGCGCCTTCTAAGGGACTTTGCGAACCATAGTGGCAGCCTAGTTGCTGCTAGAGAAGGCACCCCCCTTCCTTGGTGGCTGGTTAAGTAATCAGAAAGTCTGATTGTCATCATCTAAATTCGCCAATAAGCTACTCTTCTCTGCATATCGGTCTAAGGCTTCCATACGGCGACCATACATTACAACTCCAGCGACTCCCATCAAGGCAAAAGTTGCAGCGAGAATTATAGCAGGTACGGACCACTGTGCAATTACTTCGACACCTACGTCAAGGAATCCATAATTTGATCCCATCTCTCCTGGTACCTTTTCTGCATTGTTATCTTCATTGGATTCCACTATCATATTCTCAGGATCTAAGACTACTACAACGTCATGGCTCCCCGCCTCTACAATGTATAGCAGAGTTATCGTAGGAGGGTCGTCGTTTCCTCCGGGGCCTTCAGGCATAACTGCTTCAACGAGTTGTCTGTAAGCAATGTTTTCCTCATGACACCCATTCCTTTCAATTGATTTAACTGATTGATCCAGACACAAAACAATATTCACATCTGTAGCATGTATGTTACCATCATTGCGTATCTGAACGCTAACCGAAATCATATCTCCAACTGATGCCCGCTTCTCATCTACAGTAACACTCACTATCACTAAATCGGGAGCACGAAGTCTCAATTCCAATATTTGCTCATTTGTGTCACAATTAGGAGGATAATTATCAGGTAGGCCATCGGCATTCGCATCCAATGTGCATGAGTCGTCCCAAATAGGAGTCTCGTCAAAGTCTCCATCCATTTCGGAGGATCCGAATGAAGATAATACCTTGATTCCAAGCTCACGGTCACTAAGAGCTGCTGCTGGATCTATAGTAATGATTGCAACCACTTGAACTGTACTATAGGCCTCCATCACGGGTAAAGTAACTGTGTTTGGAGAGGTCCCTGCAGCTGTTTTGAAACACTGATTTGAGTCAGCCGTTTCACCTACTAAGAGAGTGATACAAGGCCTTTCTAGTGGATATTCGGTATCAAATCCTTCAAGCATTGCAAAATCAACTGACCACCCAGATAAGGAATTCATTCCTGGATTAGAATCCCAACCAGCTCCCGTTTGAGTGTGGTTGTGAAGTGTAGGTTGATCTGCCACATTTCCAAAGTTTGTTACATTAAGGATGTATCTTACAACACGACCTGGCGCTGTTGTCTTTATTTTTGACTCAACAGAGGGGTCTAGTTCAATTCGCATGTCATGGAATTCAACTACCTCTATTTGCAGCACTATACTATCTCTAAGTCTGGTTCCTTGATATGGCTCCTCACTCAGAACATCGAGTTTGATAGTATAATCTCCTGCAAATGTTTTCTCTGGAACATTTACATGAATTATCATTTCCTGAGTTTGGTCACGATCTAGTTCTTCAAATAATACCCTCGGTATATCTATATCCCAGACGTCCGAATTACCCTCGCTATCTATAATTGAATTGACGGATATATCAAATCGGTCGGCCCCATTACCTGTATTCTCAATTGTTGTTTGGAGTTCAAAATTTTCTCCTGGGCGTAGTTGAAGAATATTTTCAGGGACTGATGCCTCTAGATCATACACCTGAACTACGTTGGTTACGAGGACAACTGAATCTCTTACACGTGGAGCACCCTCAAGATGTGCTCTAACATTGACGGATTGCCCCAATCCGGCTGTTGCATTATACGGCGCGCACATAACTGCCGTAACAGTATAGGGTGTTTCTACAAGTGACCAATATCTAGGATCATTGTCATCAATTGAATTCCCTCCAGGTGCATTAGTGAAGTCCAGGTCGACGGTCCAATGGTCATACCTCCATGTTGATTCTGAAATTTCTGGAGGTCTCTCTTCAGGACCACCTGGTGTGGTGAATATTAGATATCCTGGTGTGAAATACTTCGTGACGTCTATGTCGAAATTAGCACATTCTCCAGGTAAGACATACTGAGTAGTATCTCCCATATTGAATACTATATTTCCTGAGCTTCGTATTGATACGTTAACCCATAATTCAAGCACATCAAATGTACCTCTATCGATAGATAATACCGGTTCTCCTGTAGACCATCCCTTCAGATAAATCACGAACGTACCTGGCTCTTGAGAAGTCGGGACACTGACCTGAAGGTTTCTAGTGACTGACTGACTGGGATCTAATGAAAGGCTGGTTGGGAAAGAGACACCCCAGCCAAATGGAAGAGCCCATTCTGTTTGGCCTTCAAGTGTTGCAGGATCATAGAAAGCAAAAGTATCATACACATTACCTGTATTTGTAACTGTGATTGAAAATATTGCTGATTGTCCCTGTTCCACGTCAACTTGGAAGTGACTTGTGTCAAGATTGATTCCGTGGACCACATCCATCAAAGTGAGGGTTAATCTATCATCCGTAATTGCAGGGTCTTTGCCTGAAACTGCAGTTACTGTGATAGCCGCTAATTCATCTTCATTCGCTTGATAAATTGTAGGCGCTCTTACACGCATGTACACTTGTAATACTTCTCCACCTCTAAGGAATACAGGAGTTGAGTCAAAGATTGGTGTGTGATTTGTTGCAAAGAATAACGTGGCTGTCCAATTATTTGGGACCCCGTTCATGGTCACAGTGAATGTGTCTGCAACAAGTTCGGCGGGACCCGGGGTAGGGTTTGATATTGTCATATTGTAAGTTGTTTGCTGACCGGGCTCGATCGTGTGGTAGTAGGTCTCAGTTTCTGCGAGAGATACATCAACAAGACCGGTTAATATGTGAACATAGCAAAGTGTGTACTGGCCTTGATTATTTTGATCGCTGCACCTATTCGTATCTGACCATGCCACATGAACACCACTGCCTAGGTCATTTGCAAAGGCAGGAGGTTGGCCTAGATCTGGAGCAAATGGTGAGTTAGGGCCTAATTTATCTGATTCCCAGGTGCTGACTTCATGGTATTCCCACTCATCGATGATTCCTTGTGCTAATGAATTTAGAGGGAAACCATTAGGATATTGATCGTTTGTATTGTTCAAACGTACATACATTATCGTCTCGCCTTGAGTTTCGTTACCATTATCCAGCCAACTTATGTGAACGTTGTCAAATGAATCTGTAAGAATTTCTGGCATATGGGAATTTGCCCCGTATGGCCTATCTGAGTCTATGCCATCTAGGCCTTCAACTGGAGATATTACTGAATCTGTAATTTGTTTGATTCCATATGAAGGCAAACCTTCAGCTACTCCATCCCATTCCATTGTTCCCCTCAATCTCAGTCGAGAGTAATATATCTCATAATTAACATCGATTTCGAATCCATAGGCACGTCCATCCATCCATGCAATATGTGTGTTGCCAGATGTGTCGACTGCAATTGAAGGATGGAGACTGAATGCATCTTGAAGTGTTATTCTAGTGTCATTAACAACTACTAGATGGCCACGTCCTAATTGGTCAGTTGAGGGGCCAATGTCTTCTACATATTCTCCGTCTACAATTCTTGTTCCAGACTGGCCTAATGTCCAATAACTAGGCGGCCTTTCTAATAATGAATAAGGGTCAAGAATAGAAATGAATATTTCTCTTGAGTTGTTTGTTGCTAAATACACCAATGCTTCAACCATTAATTGGAGGTCTGATGCTGTACTCGATGAAGTTGGGAAGAAATACATTTGGCCTCCAGCATGTGTGTTTCTAAGAGTCGATCCGGGACAGGTTCTAGATCCAATTGAGACTATGCCATTGGGGCACTGAGCGAGATCTTGCATATGAGATCCTACTTCGTTTGATGGAGATGAGAACGCTGCTGCCAAGAGAGGGACAGGGACAATGTCTGCATTAACGCAAGAGTCGTGGGCCTCGTTTATGCTTTGAGTATCTTCAGGATCTCCTGCTGGATCTCCCCCATATGGGCCTTCATCAGAAATTGGTATTACGATATGCGTTGCATTGGGGTTCCATCGGTGATCAAGCTGAGTGGGAGGGTTTGCATTATTTCCCATCCCTCCTTGAGAATCTCGCCATGATAGGCAGGCCCAAGTTGTTGCTGGTCCCCAGAATTCGGAATAATAGCCTCCATCTGCAGGCAGATTTATGGCGCCCTCGTTGTAAACTACTTCAGTAAGGTATCGTATACCTCCTGATGTGTCCTGTGGACTTTGCCCTAGGTGATTTGTGCGTGGGCCTTGACTGCCTGAGCCTCCGGTATTGTATGCACTAGCACAATATCCGCTTGTCGCAGCAGACGGCCAATTACCAGAAAGTGCATAGAGTGTTTCGAATACTGTCATATTGGCATCTTCCAACATTGGTTTAAGCCCGGGGAATGATCCTCCACTAGCAAAATTACCTCCATAGAAAACAACACACATATCAGCCCATTCGGTATTCATCGATCCTGATGTATCAATTGGGACAACCATCTCAACCTTGCCACCTCTTGTATCATCCCATACTACTTGGACAAAATCATCAGCATCGACAGCAACGTCGGGATGGCCTTTGTGACCTATAATTGGAGTCAATAATGTATCCTCTATAGCATCAATAGCCACTCTTCCAGGTATGTCAATGTCTAACATTGTGTAGTATATTTGTGGTTGTTGGTAGAATTTCTCTAATTCCTCATATGCGTCTTCCCAGACAATATGGGGGTTGTTCTGAGAGTCAACAGCGATCGCTGGCCAATCGCGGTTTTGCGTTTCGCTTGCAATTACCTTATCACTTACTATAGATAGTACGTTATCCAATGCGGAGCTCCCGTCTTGGTCGTCCTGTGATGGATCAAGAAGAGTATACATGATTGACCATTGCCCTGTCTGATCTGTCCAAACAACATGGACATTGTCATTGGAATCTACAGCTAGGTCTGGGTGCCATGCGCGATGTGTCCCTGGATCTGAAATTTGGGTTTCATCAATTAAGGTGTCACCTCTAGCATCGAGCATTTTGTAATACAAATGGTGGGTATTTCGACTCCATATGAAATGAACATTGCCCATTGAGTCTGCATCCATTGCAACCATTCTATCGTTGGCATTACCACCATTAACAACTTGAATTGCTTCAGTCAGAACTATTTCACTTCCTTCAGCAGGGGTTGCGATTTCTACTGCTGCAAACAAACTCATCAACATAATCAGAACCATTGTAATACTGTTCCTTGCTTTTACTGTCTCCATAATACACCGGCCTCCGTCGATAGGAATATTGCTATTGGTTCGTTTACAATACTTAACCTCAACCCTCACGCGTCATGGAGAGGGTAGTGATTTTTGGTATCATTTAAGTCCATTTATCCGGATCGAAACCGGAACCGAAGCCACCTGTTTCATCGGTATCTATTGAAGGAGAGGTGGATTTTTTAGATTCTGCTGTTTTTTGTTTGGATTTCTTGGCCTTGGCTAACCAATCATCTACAGGCCCCGGCTTACCAACACCCGAACCATAACCAAATTTTACTTGGTGGATTAATTCTAGTTTTGTAAGCCAAACTCGGCGCATCGTTTGCATGAATGCATTTTGACTTAGGCCATCAAACCAAATCGGACGAGATAGATTGAATGCCTGCAATGGTCCCGGGACATTGTTTCGTGGTTTTCCTACATGAAGTACCCAATCCAGATCTGCTCTAGTTAATTGAACGCGCGTAAGATGCAACCACTCTTCCCATTCATTGGGATTATTAGAGCCATGTTCGCTCATCTCCTTCTGTTGTCCTTCATCGACGCGAGTTACTGAATAAACAAGAACTAGGTTTCTATTCTTAGGGATTACAACATTGAACATATGACCCTGTTTAGTAGGGGGGTACTTGACGTGCAAGTGAAGTAATGCCTGAGCGTCACTTACTTCCTTCACTTCTAGCCTCTCGTCGGTTAACCACTGCTTAACAAGAGATGCAGCGGTCTTACCATCCATAGTAACTCCTAGACGCCTTACTATTTTAGAGCGACGAGTTGAAGGTCGATTGACTCCAATAAATTATTCAATCTTTGACCGGTTGGGCTTTTGGATAATTTCCTTCTGCGAAATGATATGATAAAATCGGTCCATAAATCATAACCATAAACAAAAATTATAGAAGATATGTAAATTAATAAAAAGGCTGCGATCGGATTCAAAAAATCTTCGAGTGTAATTATTCCATCACTTGTCGTTGCGATTAAAACCGATATTGGAATCCACCAAAATAAAATTGGAGAGAACATGCCTGCTAGCATGAAATAGGTTGTTCTTGAGTCAAGTCCTTCATCACTACTACCGGCCAATATCCAGGCTAGTGTTGTTTGGATAATATTTGCTGGAATGGCCACTAGACTTGAGCAGAGCATCATTATTAATCCAAATAATCCTCGTATTAATTCTGTTATTGTGGCCTCTTTTAATAGGTTATTGGGGCCTATTGCATTCGAGTAAAGATTGTTGTCGTTTAGAATGTCGGCCGCAGCCTTGGCGGATTCGATAAGAGGCGTTTCAACTTCGCCCAATCGCTCCCTCACCTTTCTTGTTTCATGAATTTCTTCTGATAATTTTTTTATGGGTTTACCTGCCTTATTTGCTTGCATATTTGCTATTAACTTCCAAGCTCTATAAGTCTCCCAGTCAGAGACTTCAGGGGTTAATGGAGATAATTTGTCAAACATCTCATCCCGCAAAGATATCGTGGCTTCTTTAGAAGGCTCTACCCAAGTTCCCGAACATAGTAATTCTCTACTGGCTAGATCGTATGTTTGAGGAACTTGTATTGTTGGGCCAAATTCTACATAACAGTCAGTACGAACTAGATAATGAGTGCGCCAATGTAAACCTACGGTCTGAATTACTGGTGGCGATTGATTCCTTTGGAATGCAATACCAGCAGCAGCAAGTGCCGACCTAGGAGAGCCTGTCCTCAAAGCATGAAGTCTTGAGTCTTGGTGGGATTTGCCCTCTGGCATAACTACTGCTGAATGTCCTGCGGCCAGACAAGATGATACTGTGAGCATGCCTCTTTGATTGATCATCTTTGCAAATTCTGCATCGACTATTCCGGCTTCTATCTCTGCTCTACGAAGTACTGGTTGTGAACCAAATTTTCTAGCCCACCAACCAATGATAGGTCGTGTCATCAAATCATGGCGGCCAAGTGATATCACTCGTTTGTCTTGAACGCGAGTTATTACCATTGGATCTACGAGCCCGTTGATATGTGTAGACACGTAAATCACCCCTCCTTCGGTGGATGGGAGTTTATCATTTTCAGATTCTCTGAATATGAATCGATTTCCAAATTCAAACATAATATTGAGTAGTCGAGTGAAGAATGGGCTACCGGGGTGTCGGCCAGAATGATCCCACGGCACACGTTCTAATTTCTCACGCTTCAAACGGGTTGCACTCTTCGATAATTCTGGAAGTATTTCCGGGGCTCCCCCTTGGTTTGACACGGTATCCGGAGAGGGGGTCAGGTTGAGAATACACCGCTTCTATTCGACAGCCGAAGAAATGGCGATTGCGAGTTCTGATGCTTCATTTGGATCTATTTTTCCATATTCCCAAACAAAAGAATGGGTTGAGTCTGGATATCTTGGAATGATGTGGATATGGACGTGTGCGATAGACATACCCGCCTCCCGACCATTGTTTTGGATCAGGTTATATGCTATTGCGCCAGTTCCTTTCATTACAGCTCTACAAACTACTGGAAGGGCTTTGCCAAGTGCAGCTGCTGATTCCTGACTGAGTTTGTCCATAGAAGGGGCTGGTTCTTTTGGAATCAGAAGTGTATGGCCGCGTGTGAGTGGTTGAATATCTAAAATTGCAAAAACATATTCATCCTCATACAAGATATTTGAGTCGATTTCCCTATTTATTATTCGGGTGAAGATGGATTCTTCATTCTGCATTAAAACCACTCATGTATTTACTATTTGATTTGCTAATTCAATCATTCCTTGCAGTTTTAATGCTGTAGCCATTTCTGTATTCATCACCCTTGATTTATCAGTGATTTTGATTTGTTTGGATTTTAAATTTGAAAGGTATTTGGATGCAGATTGTAGAGATGATTCATTTCTTTTCCCATTAATACAACTTGACATTACAGACTTTAGAGTCGCGGCGGTTTGGCCCACTGAATCGCCGTCAGAGTTGTAGAGAGATTCTATTCTTTTTTGGGCATTTTCTACTTCTTGGCCAATAAGTTTCGAGCCTGAAAAAGTTGATTCTTTCGTCCATGTTCCTGCGTGTGAGCCTGCGGATTTACCAGTAACCAAATCCTCTAGCATTATATTCCCTGGAAGGATGCTTTTTCCATGCATCCCAGTATACGCTGAGCGCCCTGCAGCATATAGTCCGGTGGCCCATTTTTTACCACCATCCATAGTTACTCTTCCGTATTCGTCTACTGGTGCCCCTCCGATTGTTGCTGCGACTCCAAATGTAATTGGTACTACATCATTAGAAATATCAAGACCAAGTCTAGTCTTCACTCGCATTCTGGTCTGGTTGAACCACACTGAAGCGGAATTGTCAATGCCTCTGAGGTCCAATACACTATCATCAATTCCAACTTCTTCTGGCGGTATGTCTTCACCACTTGATTTTCTAATACGGCCTCCGGACCCTAGTAGGTCAAAGGAAAGAAATGTGTCGGTATCGCGAATTGTAAGTGGGTGATTTGGTAAATGCTCCATGCCCCCTAGTTGGATACCTGCTGAGGATGCGAGGGCGGCACCCTCTCCGGCGCCATTCGCAGGAATTGACCATATGCCTTGGTACCCCTCTGTTGCAAGAATTACTGACTTTGCCTGAATCCCAAGTATTTCTCCTGAATTTAAGTCGATTGCAGTCAATCCTCTGACTTGATTTTTATCCATAACAAGAGAAAGTGGACATATGTTTGAGCGGCGTACAATTCCCCTCTTCATTACTTGTTCCTCAAGTATTCTAGTTATGTTTCTCCCTGTTGAATCACCACAACCAGTCATCCTTGGCATTGAATGTCCGGAAATCTGTGAAGTGTGAGGTAGTCCTCCCTCGCGTCGGCGAAATACAAGACCCCATCGCTCCAGTTCCGCTACGGTATCTACTGCTTCGCCACATATTCTTGCAGCAACGACCTTGTCTGTAGATTCTCCTCCAGCAATTATTGTATCGTCGCGATGTGCCCCTGAACTAATTTCGTCAATACTGGCAGCGAGTCCTGCCAAATCAGTACCACTCTGTCCGGCACCTATCCCGGCTGAATCGATAACAAGAGGGGGGGTCCCTGAGTCTGCGGCTGCGATCGCTGCCCTAAGTGCTGATGGACCCGCGCCGACTATTACCAAGTCCCAGGACTCCATGGTTCTCGGACTTGGCGAGTGCCACGTCCGCCATGAATATGACGCTTGGGGATTTGCCAAAAATAATTACAAAGTTATGTTCAATCATTATTGATCTGCTAAAGAAAGAGCGATTCTCCTCACTTCGGATGCCGCATCGGACATTCTGTGGCCCATGCTCTCTGCTTGTACTCCCGAAGACAGTATTGTTTGAACTACCATTGATTCAACTGTTTCGCCTGATTCATCCCTTATTGTCACTTGAATTGGGTGAGGTCCTGAAACAGAGTCGGCCCAAGCCAAACCAATCCAAAGTATTGTTGCGTCGGCTAGTAGTCGACTAAATTGATCAATTGAGCTCCGTTTATTTTCGTCCATCTCAAATGAGCTTCTAGACTTCATCGAATGAGGAGCAGGTATTCTTATTGTTTGGACTTCTGGTTCTCCCTCGGCTGAAAGTATCTCTACCTCTATGGTCTGGGATAATCCAGTGTGATTATGAATCATTACGAATAGATCGCCTTGCCCCTGGCCGCACCTTGGAGGTATGTCTAGATCAAGTCGCCAAGTCTCCTCATTATGATTAGTGTCGCCATGAATTACTGAATCTTGAAGTCTATCTGCTAGGCGAAATAGCCCCGGTTGCCATGCTCTAGTGTGACCAAGAAGTCTGCGTAGTGTTACAAGATTAAATCTAGAATCTTCTGAAATTAAGCCATCAATTGCTGATACCTTGAATACGCGTCTAGTTTCACTCAATAATCCATTTTCATCCAATAAACCAATGTAGTTCAAGTGTATGGCTTGTAATAGATGTTCGACTGCATCCGCAGAGTTTTGATCTGAACGTACATCATCGCTCAAATCCTGTAGCCATAAATCCCATTGGCTTGCTGTTTCGGGATCTAAATGGGCGACCAATAAATCCGTCATTACGTGATTTAGGGCACTGTTATGTAACGTTGGAGCATGTAATGAAAGAAGAGGAAATCGATTGGATCGCATAGGGGCCTTATTTTCGACGATTAGTGAATTAAGAGCCGCGGTAGAGCCTAGTGCAAGACACAGCCCTAGAAGAATAGAAGAGAGGGTTTTTCCAGCATCTAAATTCCAAAGCGAGAATAATATTGCTGTACATAATAAGGCACAAACAATTCTCACTCTTTCTCTGATTCTTCTCTCATCTAAAGTATTCAGAATTCTTTCGACTCCGGGGTATGCATTCATTGAAATCTTGTCTACTGTAGGTAAGCGTAAACGATCTCTGGCCGACATTCGAGCGAAGGTCGCAGCTAGTAGAGCGGGAATATAGACAAAAGTTAACACGGCATGTAAGGAAATAGCAACGGGGAAAGATGCATATTCCCACCCAACAAGAAGTATGCCAGTGCTAATTGGCGAAATAACAGAAAGTAGAATTCTTAATTGTGGTTGTGGTTTACTCGAAGATACTCTTGTCCATAATCTACGACCTGTATCTCTTGCTTTAACACGGAGATTTAGTGCGTGTTCTTGGCGTTTGTACCTTTCACTGTCTTCCGCGTAAGGAGTGGGCAGGGTTCTGTTGCTCACAGCCTTCCGACGTGTCTTCAGTCTTGATTCTCTCCCTCTGTTATGGCTATTTGATGTTTAATTTTTGTACCCTAACTATTCTTGAGGAGGGGTTACTTCCGCGGAATGGGCGTGTAGCATAGCCTGGATAATGCACTGGCCTCCTAAGCCAGGGACCGCGGGTTCGAATCCTGCCGCGCCCGCCATTGACTAACCGAAAGCTAGGCCGTGTTTGCGGCCTGATTTAGCCACCTTATGGAGGAAGTTTTCGAAAGGAATTCTTGCATGAATTGTAGACCTTAGCCCCACGTCGCATTCTGATAGAGCGGTAAGAACCTCCTCTCTCAATTCGTCAGAAAGTGCCAGCCTACGCCCGATCATAACTTCATGTAATTGAGACACTATATCATCCGAATCTAAACCATTGTCACTCATTAATCGGTCCACTTCTGCCAGAGCGCCCCCTAACACTCTACTCCTACGTCCGTTTACATTTTCCCAACGCCATTCTATTACTCGACCCCTTAGGGCTAATTCCAGAAGATGTCTTCCGGCTTGGAGGGTTGTGGCTTGAACCAGATTGTGAACTGCAGAGCGATTGTCTGAAAGTCCTCTATGACTCAGCATTTCAAGTGTGAAAATTGCTTTACGAAGGTTTCCCTGAGAAATGTAAGCTATATCTCCTATTACGCCGTTGTCTACTACTGAATTTGTTTGGCTAGCAATAGAACTCAAGGTTTCCTCTATGAGGCCTCTATCTGTTGCTGGAATTCTAATCATTCTAGTACGCGAACGTAGGGCATCGATAAGTCGAGATGGGGCTCTTGCAACTAGGATGAATCTGGATGCATTGCCTACCATCTCCATCATTCTTCTAAGATAAGCTTGCCTGATTGAGCCTAGATAATCTGCATCTTCTATCACCAATAATCTACTAACTGGGATCTGCCCCTCAATTATCTCGAGTTCGTGACCTGCTGGAGGGGGATTTTTTGGGTTGGCTTCGATGATTCCTCTGTCATAGGCATCAAGGCTTAGTCGGCCTGCTAAGGTATCATCTGATCCTTTTCCACCGGGCCGGAGGAATTCTTCGAATTTGGCCATGGCCCCTCTAGTTCGTACAAGATCTCTGGCCTGGAGTACATGAGTTGTTGCTTCCCAGCCAGGGCCAAGCATTTGACGTGCTACCAGTTTCCAACAAGCAGTCTTACCAACTCCTGATGGACCTGTGATTAGTAGATGCGGAGGGTCGGGAGAAGTGCTAGAAGAAACCAATGCATCTCGTACGATTGGACTGATTGCTAAGTCGTTAAACGTGAGTGGCGCGTATGATCTCAGCCAACTCGCCATAGTTACGCGGGTTGGTGACGGGTCTTGAAGTCCGCGGAAAATTACTCGGCTTTCAGGATCTTGTATCCACTTTCAGAGCCTTCTTTCCTAGGCTTAACAAAGATACGGTAACCACATTTGTGACAGGACTTGCCGACTGCGCCGACTTCTATCCACTCAATATGTCCACAACGTAGACATTTGTAACGAGTTTCTAGAGCGTCCATTGGAGAACTGCAATGATTGCATGAAACATCTCCTTCTGCCGCATACGGCTTGCGGTCTGTACGGTTGCAGGAACGGCACTTGTAGAGCGTGAGTCTGTTTGCCATCGGGCCGCCGACCTAGCCGGCCTTCTTCAATCTGCTCATCAATTTCAGATTCCGTCTCTCGCCTTTTTACAGATTTCGACGAAGTTTTCAAACATATTTGCACCATATTCAGAATCGTTTACTTCTGGATGAAATTGGAGGCCAAAACGGTCACCTGCTAAGTTCTCCATGGCTTGAATTGCGCACGAGTCGCTTCTTGCTGTGATTGTGAAATCATTAGGTAAAACTTTCACTTCGTCGTTGTGACTCTCCCAAACCGTCTGAATTGACGGTGTGCCGGCAAAAATGGAGCCCCCTCCATTGACCAATTCAATTGTTGCAGCACCAAATTCGGGTGCAGGGGCCTCGCATGCTTCGCCTCCGTAAAATCCAGCCATGAATTGGTGGCCCGCGCATATACCAAGTATTGGGATGTCAAGATTTAGATATTCAGCACAATTTCCTAATTCTCCTGTCAAACCAACTCGTGCTGCCCCTCCAGAAAGTATTAGCCCGTCTAAATTGCGTAGTTCCTTCAATGGAGTATTATTGTTAATAATCTGAGTATCTACGCCTAAATATCTCAGCATTCGCCATTCTCTATGAGTCCATTGACCGCCATTATCTATGACGTCGATTACGAGTTTGGCGCCCCCCATAACTCGAGCGGAGGCAGGAGGATGATGAACAATACCCTTCTCAAAGGTTGAAAAAGAGAAGCGTTGTCGTGCCAATCCAGCCCCGATGGTGTAGTGGCCTATCATGCAGCCCTGTCGAGGCTGCGACCCGGGTTCAAATCCCGGTCGGGGCGCCACTCTTTTCTCACTCTGGAGCGACCCATGCGTGGAATGAACATAGACGCAGGGAGGCGCTGTAGTCTCGTTTGATAGAAAGTGAGGGAGGTGGCTTTCCGGATAGCAAAGGTGGAAGGAGTTTCTTTATCGTTTCATTTGCATCTTCTATCTGAGATTCTTCGACTATGACTCTTCCTCGAATCATTGTTGCGTTATTTCTATCTAAAAGTGGGATTAAATCCGGAAGATATTCTAGAGTTCTGTGTGGAAGGTTGATTATTACTAGATCCCACTGTCCTTGTATTTCAGTATCATTGGCTAATTCTGTTGCATCGGCTAATCCTACCAAACGATTACTATGTATTCTTTTAATTGGAATGCTATCTTTTGGATATGGTCTTCTGTCCCACTTTGAGAGGTTCTCAAATAATAGTTCTATTGCAGCTGGATTGAGGTCTGTGGCTAATATATCATCGAGTAGATCTCGCTCGGATAAAAGTGAAGATAAGGCAGGACCTACTCCACAGAACGGGTCGGCAACACGTATTGCTCTACCTAACTCATTACGTAATTCCTTGGCTAGCGATAATGTTTCCAAACGTTCAGTCTGAAGTTTGGTGGAAAAATATGCTCGGCTTGGGTCGCAGCGGATTACTCGCCCGCTTTCTTTGAGTGAAACTTTCGTCGAGAGAATTTCGGGGGGTGCCAATTGAAGAGAAGGCCCAGTTAGTATGCGGCCTGAAAGTCTGGCGCCAATAGGACGTAGTTCCCGGATACGAAATTCGCCTTGTACGCCGTCATCTGCCAAGATTAACCTAATATGAGGGTGGACTCCTAATTTTGCTCTAGCAATAGAGTCTGTGTATTCTGCGACTGAGTCATCGATTTTTACTATTATCATATCTCCTATGAACTCATGATTAGCGGGCCAAGCCTCGCTTTTACTGTCAATGATTTTCTGATCTATTTCTTTGGCTAAAAGAGAAATCCAATTTGTTTCTGCTCTTTCGTCCGGCACCCCTCTATGCAACTCTATTGAGTAATTTGACAATTCATTCGGTAGAACCGACGGAGCATCTATATCTAGAGGTATTAGGCGTGATTTGCCATCTTTACTTGAGAAAACTCTGAAGGAAATAGTCCCCCATCCGCATGCTCTGACATGCCCCAGAACGGACTCGACCTCGTGGTTCGGAACTACTAGGTGGCGCATCATGTTGATGATGGGCAGACACCCCCCTCGCTTCACCATGACGGATGGCGCACTCCCCTCGGGACTCTGGTTAATTGGCCTAGGGCCTGGTGATTTGGGTCTAATGACGGCGGATGCAATAGAGCACGCTAGGGCATGTAAATATCGATTCTTGGAGGGGTATACGGCAACTCTTCCGGATGACCAAGAGATGCGACTGGAAGGGTTAGTTGGCCCTTGGAAAAGGGCAATGAGGCCTATGGTTGAGAATCCTGAAGAAATCCTTGCAATCGCCAAAGAAAGTTCTGTAGCATTATTAGTAGTAGGAGATCCTATGCAAGCCACAACGCATATTGACTTAGAGAGTCATTGTTCGGAACAGGGTATCGATTATTCGATTATACCTGGAATTTCGGCGACTTCTCTAGCTGTTACCGTTTCTGGCTTGCAATCATATCGTTTTGGAAGACAGGTCACACTGCCTTTCGATTACGGGAATTATCTTCCTACTTCGCCGCTCGAATTAATTGATGCAAATTATACTAACAACTTGCATACCTTAGTATTGTTAGATTTGGACCCCACCGGGATGGGTGTAGAAAGCCCCCAACCAATGAATCCCTCTAGAGCAGTGGGGTTGCTACAGAAGATGTTTGAAAAGTTAGTAGAAGATGAAGGGCGTGTTCGCGTAAGTATGGCTACACCTATTACTAAGTGGAATGGTATTTTACTCAGCGATTTGGGTACAACCGAACAGAGAGTTGTTTCGGGTAATCTTGAAGATTTGGCGGCAATCGAAAGTGGGCGTATGCATTGCCTTATACTTCCAGCCAAATTTTCTGGAATGGAAGCCGAGGCCTATGAACGTCGGCGAATGAAGATCTAAATGGAGTGAGAATATGGCTAAACCTCCTGCTGAAGTACGTTTTCCTGGCGATAAAAATAAACGAAGGAAAGTTAGAGTACGGGGGATTAAGAAAGCCTCCAAAGAAATTCAACAACGACTAGACCGAAATCTTGAGGCGTTATTGGAAGATCCTGAAATATTCCTTCCAGATATCAATTGTGAATTGGGAAAACCAAGAAGGGATCCTCTTGCATTAACTCTCAAAGAAATAGATGCTGTTTCCTCAAAGCGTCATGATCGTCGTTGGTTGACTAAGCGTATGACCAAACGTAGAGGAGATATGGTTTGTAGGTCTCTTGCGGGATCTTTACTTGCTGCAGGTGAAGAAGATACGTCAACGGTTTCGGTATACAATAGTCCGATATACGGGGCTTCAAGTTTCATTAGGCGAGGGAATGGGAAGCAATCACATATGGTTGGAATACAAAATTTCACACACCCTAGATTGAGATTATTAGTGTGGGATGATCATGCCAAGGCTGGAAATTGGTTCTTCTCTTGGAGTGGGGGGTTTGTTTGTACCGGACAAAATGCAAAACCACCAAGAGAATGGGTAGAAGATATTTTACAAAATACTAGTGTTTCATTTTCGGGGACTGATGTATTATATTCGAGTGGCCTAGAAAAAGAAATTGTAGAGGAAGGACAGAATACAGAGTCTGGTTGGATGAGACTGATCATTGACGATTTTGTAATTGGGCTTTCAAGTGCTTCTTTGGCAAAAACAAATGAAGATCCATTTGTTCCATCCATCGCTCTCAATATGATGCCTCCTAAACTTTCTTCGATATCGGAAGTAGACTGGATGTGGAGGCCTAAGGGATGGCCGGCTGAAAGGGCATTATCTGAGGAAGGAAATGAGAGGTTGGAAGAGGTAATCTTAGCTTGGTTAAATCTTGCATTGCCTGATGATAAGGTTGCGAGATCTTGTCGCAATGCAATTCTTAGTTCGATTGAAGAAGGATTTGTCGCTGGTAATCACTGGTTTTCCATTGACGATAGAGATGATTTTCTTTCCTATCTACAGGGAAGCGAGGATGAAAAGGTTGCTCTGGCTACAGTGCTGGATTCAATTGAAGGTGGACTTTTAGTAAGGGCCGATGGAGTTATTCTTAATTCAGAAAATGAAGTTATAAGATTCGAAGATTCCTCTTGTCACCCCATACTTGTCGCTTTATGGGAAGATCATGGCCTTGATATTCTAAGCTCAATTTATGGGTTGATTGGAGATGAAGCCGAGGAAATTCATCAAAAGCAGGCGAAGCGGAAGCAAGGCTTTGCGGCATTTTTACGAGAACTCGGAGGGTCCATTTCTGCTGCAAAGAGATTAGAACGGCTTCCTTGGGAAGATGGTGCTTTACCATCGCCACTCTCTTTTGCTGAATCTCTTGTTCGGAAGGCATCTGAAGATGGTGTTGCGTCAACTGTTGCCTTGTGTAGAAAGGCAAAGGGATTGGAGTCGGCAATGGGTTGGTCGTGGCTGGTTGTACACAATCGTACGGAATCAGATGCTTGGCGTTTTGATGAGTCAAGTAGAGACAAAGGTGGCGATTGGGTTCCTGCCATGACTGCCCTTTGGGATGCAGCCGATGCCCTTCTTCTAAAGGGGGATTTAGATGCAAAGGAAGATTATGTTGATGCTATGAAATGGCTTGCCGAGATCTCTGGATCTGGTCCCTTACCTTTATCCATATCTTGAAGATCGTGTTCTAAAGATTACTTTGTCAATGGGGCATCACAATCCAAATCGCTACTGCAAAGAGAGAGATTCCTAGTACTGTGTTCAAAATCTTGGCTTGACCTGGTGTTGAGAATATTTTGCTAAGTCCTACGCCAAAGGCCGACCATGTTAGTACCGCCGGAAACCCCGCAAATGAATTAATTAGAACAAGTATTACCTTACTGTAAAAACCACTCCCAAATAGTGTTGCCCATGAAGTCATCATAACTAGAAAGTGAACCCAAGCCTTGCCGTTTACAATCTGTAATACCATTCCTGTTGAAAAACCTAATTTTTCAGTTTCTGTACTTTCTTTTTTGTTAATTGGATCTTGGGATGCTATCTTGAATCCCAAATACGCAATATAAGCCGCACCAATATATGTCAGATAGAGGAATATTTCTTCATTTTCTTCAATAAATACTGTTGCTAGTCCGACTACTAGTCCTAGCGAGGACCATCCTACAAGCATACCCAAAGTCAAAGGGATTGTTGCTCTAAAACCATGTTGCGAACCATGAGCGGCACAAAGCATATTGTTTGGCCCGGGGGAAAAACACATTGGGACTATGAAAACCAAAAAGGCGGCTAGCCCCTCATAATCCACGACATCACTTCTCGCTATTTTTTTCAAGCAAGGGTTGCAAGATGGGTTTCGCTTTGAGCAAGAGCCTTGGAAATATCATTCCAGATGTCTTCGACGTCTTCTATTCCTATACTCATCCTAACATATCCGGGGACAACTCCTGCCTCATGTCTGACTTCCTCGGGAACAAACATGTGGCTTGAATTGAATGGGCATTCTACTAAGCTCTCTACACCGCCGAGGCTGGTTGCCTCGAAAATCATATTCAACGATCTCATGAAATGCAAAGCCGCTGAATCTCCTCCCTTAACTACAAAACCAAGCATACCAGTGCCCTTAGGTACGATCCTTTGTGCTACTTGATAGTCTGGGCTACTTGGTAAACTTGGGTGATTAACATGCGAAATCATAGAGTGTGCCTCTAGCCGTTTGGCAATTTCTGCGGCGTTTGATGTGTGTATTGGCATACGTGCATGTAATGTCCTCATACCTCGTTCTAGAAGATAGCACATATGGGGGTCTGCGGCACCACCAAAGTGAACCTTCTTGGGAAATATTTCTGCGACCAAGTCTTTTCGGCCTACTACAAATCCTGCAATGAGGTCTGAATGCCCACCAAGATATTTGGTCCCTGAATGAATTACTAAATCAAACCCGTAATCAACAGGGTTACATGCATATGGAGAAGCAAATGTGTTGTCGACAATTGCAATTAAATTATGTTTCTTTGCGATTTTGACCATGGCTTCTAGATCACACACTTTGATTACCGGATTTGTAATTGTTTCAACGTAGAGTATTTTTGTGTTGGGCTGTATTGCTGCTTCATAAGAGTCGGGGTCTCGCATATCTGCCATTGTCACTTCAATGCCAAAACGTGGCAAATCCTCCGTCATTAGGCCATAAGTCCCTCCATAACAATCAGCACTAGCCACCATGTGATCCCCTTGAGAAAGTAGACCCATGAGTGTGGTAGAAATTGCCGCCATACCGCTTGCAAATGTTTCTCCGTCTTCGGCACCTTCGAGGGCTACAACCTTGGCTGCAACGCCTTCTGAATTTATACTTGATAAGCGAGAATAAAGAGATGCATGTTGAGCACCGTCTGCCCAGCCTTGATACCTCTCATCGGTTAATCGGTAAGTTGAGGTGAGGAATACTGGCGTTACAGCTGCTCCATCGACATTTTGTGTCCCAGACCAAACGGCTCTAGTTGCAAACTCCTTGTCGGCGTGTTTCTCATTCATAACCCTCCGAAAGGGTCCACAGAAATTAACTGAACCCTGAGTGATTCCTGAATAATGGCATTTAGTAATGAATTATATTCAGTTAGCGCCATATACCACGAAGAAAAACTCAACCTTGAACCCAGTCTGAGTATTCTTTCGTTGATTCGACGGGCCACCAGATAATCTGCGGAACATCATAGGAATGTTCGGATTTTATTTTAGAAATTAATTCGCTTTTTTTCGATTTGGATGTCTTTATTTGTATATTCCATTCTGGAGTGTTCTGGATTTTACCTTCCCATCGAAATACTGAGCTGATTCTCTTTATGTCTACACAAGCAGCTAGATTTGAGTCGATTATTGATTGGCACCACATGCCCACTTCGGCTTCATTCAGTTCTCCGGGCAGGGTTGTCTGTACTATCCACACCTGTTTCTGCATGGGTTTCGGAAAGCATACAAGGCAATCAACCCAATGGAGAAGTTTGAATGCGAGGATGCCTTGGATCCTTCTGCGGTGTTAATCTGGTAGACATCACAAAACCAATAGACACGGGAGATATACCCTCCTCTGGTTCACATTTCGATGTGATTGTTGTAGGGGGTGGACCTGGTGGTTCTGCTGCAGCTGCCTATAATGCCCTAAATGGGTCTCGTGTCTTATTGATAGAAAAAGAAATCTGGCCTAGAGACAAAACTTGCGGAGATGCGGTTGGAGGGAAATCGCTTTCACACGCGAAAGAGCTGGGGGTGCTGCAGTTAGTTGATGAATCTCCTCATTATGTAGTTGATTCGATACTTTTCGGTAGTGCAAACGGTTCGGAAGTCCGTGTAATGCTACCAAAGGAGGCATATGAAAAACAGGGCCTACAGTCTGGTTATGCATTACCAAGGCAGCAATTTGATTATCTAATGTTCCATAGATGTCAGCAGATTGTTCGTGAGAATGGGGGTTCTGTAATTCAAGGATTCTCAGTAATGGAGGTCAGTGTTGAAGGAGAGGGCCCCGATGCTCGAATAACTGGAATTATTGGCCGCGTTGGTGGGCCTCGTTCTGAAAAAGAAGATATGGTATTTACATCAGCACTAACTATAGGTGCTGGAGGTTTCAATTGTCCAGTATCTAGGACGATTACTCTTGATATTTTTAATGAACCACACCGAGATGACGATCACTTCTGCGGCGGATATCGCGAATACTGGGAAAATGTGGAAGGGCTTGATGGAGGAGAAGGACCTATTGAAATTCACTTTGTAGATGAGGTCATTCCGGGTTATTTCTGGCTATTTCCCGTAGGGCAAGGAGTTGTCAATGTAGGAATTGGTATGCTTGTCTCAGAGGAGAAAAAAGGTAAGAGAAAAGGGTCTTGGAGAGGTTTGAAGAAGACTCAGCAATGGCTAATCAAGGAGCACCCACGGTTTAAAGACAGGTTTGCGAATTCAAAGATGGTTGCAGGATCCGCTAAAGGCTGGCAACTACCTTTTGGCTCGCCAAGGAAAAATCCACCATCCTACCAGCCGCGTCGTGGGGCAATGGCTGGAGCAATGACTGTAGGCGATGCAGCCAGCCTAGTTGATCCGTTTAGTGGAGAGGGTATTGGTAACGCTCTACTCTCGGCTAAGATGACAAGCAAATATTTCGATAAGGAGGCTCACTCTGAGGGGTTCCCAACAGAAAAAGCAAATGCATACATGGAAGAATTATGGGGCGTACTAGGTAAAGAATTATCCAACTCTACGAAACTGCAGAAAATGATGAAATGGAAACGATTGACTAACTGGTTCATCAAGAAAGCCAATAAAAAAGAGGAAATTGGCACGATGATGTCTGAAATGATTGCGAGTAAAGATGCTCAGACGGAACTTTGGAATCCTTGGTTCTTGTTTAGAACACTAATCCTTCCATGAGGTATATGCTATGATTCTAGAAAAGACTCTGAGTGGGATAAAAGCTGTATTTCTCGACCTCGATGGTACAATTTACCTCGGAGACAATCTGATAGATGGTTCTCTAGATTTCCTTTCTCGTTTGGAAGAGGCTGGAATTAAGAGGTTCTTCCTATCAAATAATTCCAGCCGCTCAGTGAGACAATATGTGTCTAAATTACAGGCTATGGAGATCCCTGCTACTGCCGATGAGGTTCTTCTGTCCACTCATGACTTATTGACATGGTTAAATCAAGAAGGGATTAGCCAAACCTATCTAGTTGGTACTGAAGGAATGAAAGAAATGTTAGAAGAATCTGGTGTCATCACTAATTCAGTAAATCCTCAGTATGTTGTTCTTGGATATGACACTGAGATTACTTACGAAAAGCTAACCACAGCTAGCATACACCTACATAGAGGAATTCCGTTAGTCGTGAGTCATCCCGATATGGTGTGTCCCTCGCCAGAAGGAGGATTACCCGATACTGGGGCTTACATGGCATTGTTAGAAGCGACTACCGGAGTCAAACCAAGTCACATATCGGGTAAACCAAATCCAGGTATGATTCTACATAAGGTCGAGGAATTAGGACTCAAACCAGAAGAATGCGCGATGGTTGGAGACCGGCTTTATACAGATATGGAGATGGCTGATCGGGCTGGCGTCCACGGAATCCTAGTGCTTTCAGGAGAAGCAACTAGGATTGATCTTGAAAATTCAGATCAAAATCCAAGTTTGGTTGTTGGCTCTGTTGCTGAACTTTGTCTACGGGGCTGCTAATCTCCAACAGAGTGGTAAAACAATACATTCGGTGGTCGAATAAGGGTGAGTTTCAATAGTCGGCTGTGAGAAATGAGCAATGTGGAGAGAGATTGGGGCATTCAAGATGGTTCTGATTGCGATTTAAATCAGCTGCCACAAATTAGGAGTTGGCCTCGGCTTTCGCCTCATGTTGAGGCTGTAGAAAGATTGGTTTTGATGGGGGCAATAGAAGATGGCCCTCTCAGGGATGTTCTGATGCGAACGCCCAGAGGTATTCACTCGCTTGCTTTACCTCTTCCGTCTTATAATGAAGGTCTGGTAAACATAGAAAGTAGTGCACTAAGAGTTCCTTGGTGGCCGAACTTGGATGCTCCGAATTCATTGCTTCCTGGTGTTTATGAAACCGCGCAAGTGATCCAAATGCTAGAAATGGAAAAGGGCGATTCGGTGATGCTTGTTGCACCTAGAGGCAACTGGTGGAGTGAAATTTTGATGCAAATGGGGGCAAGCCGATTGCGCATAATAGAGGTTGATGATGATCGACGTAATGAGTTACAAAGAAGGTGGGCGGAACTGAGACTTGATATTGTTGCAGATGCTTGTGGTTGTGATGTCGAATGGTCGTCTATCTCAGATGCCTATGTTAATTCGCCTGAAGAGGGGTGGGACCGTATCCTTGTAACCGCTGGACTCCCGAGTATCCCAGTAAGTTTACTGATGAGATTATCTTTCAAAGGGATTGCAGTTGCGGCAATTGGAGAAAAAGGAGGTACTATTCTACAAACCATAGCAAGACAAGGAGAAGGGGAGTTTCAAACTCAGTGGCTTTCGATTTGGAACGTTGATATGATACAAGAAGAAGTTGCAAGAAGTCTTTGCGACTTGGCGCCTCTAAGTGAAATTGAGCCTTTTGTTAATACAGATAATCTGTCATCAAGAGAGGCTTGGATTGGGGCAAATAAGGAAGCAACCAAAGACCGTCTAGGATCAACTGGACTTCTTGAAATGATAGAAGATGTGTGGAAAGAAGTTGAAGTTTCAATTGATGAAGAAGAGTTAGGGTTGCGCTCAGTATTGGCTAATGACTTGTTTAGAATGGGGAACGTATTACAGCGATTGGGGATTCTTCGTGTTGCTGCAGAACATCATGGTAGTTCTTTTCAGTTGTATCCAACACCTGAAGCGGCATGTTACCTTGGAATGACCTTCTCAATAGAAGAAGAAGATGGTTTGGCGTGGCAAAGAAAGGCGATAGAGACAAACCCCGATTATGGCGGTTCATGGAATGAAATAGGAGAGGCTTTTCTTGAGATGGGGGAGGCAGATCGGGCTATTGAATGGTTTCGAGGGGCAATAAATTCGGTCAATTATTGTGAACGAGGCGCTGCTTGGGCTAATTTATCACGATCACATCTGGAATTGGGGCAGACCTTCTCTGCATTATTTGCAGCACAAGAGGCGGCGGTTCTAATGCCTAAAGAAATAGAGTTGAGTCGGCTTTTGGAACAATTAACTGAAGATTTAGCATAGGCTCTTTGATCATAGAGTGATATCCTGAAATGTGAGATGTCATGCGAATGGTATGGTCACGGTAGTTACGGGAGCGTCTGGCTACATTGGCAGTTACATAGTGGCTAATTTATTGGCGAGGGGCGAAATGGTTCGTGCCACTGTTCGAAATATGTCCGACCCAGAACGTGTTGATCATCTAAAAAATTTGGAGATTGCTGAGGGAGGCGGGCTTGAGATTATTGAAATGGATCTTTTTGATTCGGATGCAGTAGATTTGGCAATTGCTGGTTGTACTGATGTGATTCATACTGCAGCGAGCGTGATTGTGCGCTCAAAAAATCCACAAAAGAAGATTGTTGATCCGAGTGTAATTGGAACTAGAAACGTTATTTCCGCTATAGAAAAGTCTGGTTGTGTAGAAAGATTTGTGCACACTTCATCAACTGCAGCAATAAGGCCGTTAAATTGGAATGATGGTCAAACACTTACGACTGAATCTTGGGCTGATGATGCCACAGTAGAAGAAAATCCCTATGGCCTAGCCAAGGCAAGTGCTGAGAAAATTGTCAGAGAATGGCATGAAAATCGGCCTTTGGAAGATCGCCCCCGTTTGGTCACTATACATCCATGCATGGTGTTCGGACCTCCTATGTCTCCTAGACACTTGAGAGGTTCTCTTTCTCTTCTAATGACTATGATAAGACGAGAGATTCCCATGGCTCTACCGATGCAAGTATCAATTGTAGATGTAAGAGATGTGGCTGAAGCGCATGTAAGGGCGCTTACTCAGGGAGAGGATAAGGGGCGTTACCTGGTCGTAGCTGGAGATATGATGATGGGGGAAATGGCTGAGTCTCTAAAGGAAAATTATCCTAATAGGAAATGGAAAACTCGTGTCGCCCCATATTGGCTTGCTCTTATAGCCGCATTTTTCCATCCTAAAGTGGATGTTTCATGGGCTAAAAGACACCTGAGAAAGAGGTTGTATTGGGATGCAACTCCTGCAGAAAATGAATTAGGGATGACTTGGAGGGCGCCAGAAAAATCAGTGCTAGAAACCATACCTCCAATTCTAGAACATGACTGGGTTAGTTGAACTGGCACACATCATGTTTAGATTCTGAATGCGCTGCGGCGATTAATGAAGGGTGCTTCAACACTACTAGCGGTGTTAATCGTTGGATCAATGATTAGCGGTTGTTTTGGTGGTGACGATAAAACAATGCCTGAACAAGATTCGCCATTTGTGTTTGAGCAGGGAGAAATACCTTCTACTACTTGGTATCATTATCCTGGAACTGTGACTTCACCATTCGCAGTGGATGCAACTGATTACAATGCCGTTAATAATGCAAATATTACTCAAAATTTGAGTGGCAACAGTATTCCCTTCTTTGCTCAGGCGACATATTATGGCACGGGCTGGGATACTTTTGAACCAACATTAGGCGTTACTAGTTCAGGGGCGATTTTCTTTACTAATTACAACGGATTGGGTGATGGGACACATATTATTCGTTCAAGGGACCAAGGCCAAACTTGGGAAGATGTGGGGCCCTTTGGTATGTCTGACGATCAAGGCCAAACCCCTAACTCGAATGATCCCTATCTCTATGTAGATAAATTCAATGATAAATTGGTTAAGTTCGATATGCATGCACTTACTGCAATGTTTGTTGAATATTCTGATGACGATGGAGAGTCATGGAGTGTACCTTTCCCTGTTGAAGGATATTATGCGCCTCAAGATCATCAAAGCATAGCGTCTGTACCACATGGTAACGCAATAGTTGGAGATGTAGTCTATGTTTATTGTATCAATACTGGATCTCCGGCATTAGGGGCCCAGTGTTCTAGATCATTAGATGGTGGACATACATGGGATGCCCAACAAATTGGATATCCAACTGAGAGTTTTGGAAATCAATGCTCAGGCCTGCATGGACATGTGGCAGGAGGTTCGGATGGTTCTATTTATCGAGGTAATCCTTCGTGTGAAGGTCCTGCGGTATATGCTTCTCATGACGGGGGTTATACATGGAGTGAGCACACCATCACTACTGAGGTAGGTATGCAACAAGGATGGCATTCCCATGAAGTTGCAGTGGCGGTTGATGAGGCTGGAAATGTGCATGCGACATGGATTTCGACAGATATGATGCCTTGGTATGCTTACTCCCAAGACAAGGGGCTGACCTGGTCCTCACCTGTTATGGTCGCCGCTCCTGATGTTAAGGAGTCGGGGTTCCCTACCATCTTCGCCGGAGATGAAGGACGTGTTGTCATAGGTTATATCGGAGAAGTAGTAGATTGTAATGAAATGAATAATACTACTGCAAATCATTGCGGATGGGGCGGATATATGGCAATAATGACCGATGCTTTCGCAGAAAACTCATTGATCACTAGTGTTGTTGTGAACCTCCCTGAGGATGCCCTAGATGTGACTAGTGATTGTGGCAATGTTCGCTGTGGAGGCTTTGGCGATTTTATTGATGTGGAGCTTGATGATGAAGGTCGGCCTTGGATCGCTCTTGCTCATAACGCTGCAGGAACTGAAGAAGCAATTATTGGGACCTTAGTTACGGGGCCAAGCCTCTATGGAGATATTGTTCAACTGTATGATTTACCACTGGGTGGCGTATCGAGTCTGAAAATGATATGATTAAGCGGCGGATTCAACAACCGGTTAGTTGTCGGTTAATCGTGAGTTCACACCGGGTCGTTGCTTTGGCGATGATTCTGTTAATGTTTTCTGCACCTCTAAGTGGGTGCTTCAATGATAGTACGTCAGAGCCGAACTCTGGCGACTTGTCTATTGACATATCATCCTCGTCGGGAGAAGGAGTACCGGGTTACTTCGTCGACATGACATTTCATGCTAGTAAGTCGATGGCAGTATACATTCCCTACTTACTAATGGACCCTGTATCGATGTTCGTCCAGAACTCGACCGTTATCGATTTAGAAAAAGGAGGAAGTGAAACAATCTCTATTCTCGCTCCTCCAAGAAGTGATATGATGCTATTCATGATTGGCGATATGGGCCGAGAAAACTGGCCGGTCAGACAACAGGATGAGTCATGGATGACTTGGTGGGCACGAGGAGGAGATAGTGGTGATTCGCCTGAAGCAATTACCAGAGTCATGGGGGGAAACACAACTTATGATACTGTCAATGCAACTAAGGATAGTGGAGGGCCGGTGTCGGTTTACTCGTACTTGACAACACGAGAAATGTCAGTCGGTATCGAAGAAGGGGGCGCTCATTCCAGTGGTCTGTTACATGGAAGGTTGGTATACGAACGCCTGTACGAAATTACTGATCCTGCAAATACTTTGGACGTAGTGGACGGGAAAGCGGGGTACTATGATCGGTGGGCCGGACAAGGCAACCCTGCCTACGAAGATGCTGCCCAATACCTCATTTCAGAACTTTCATCAATGGGGTTAGAGGTCATCCAACATCGGTATGAATTTACAGACATATTCCAAGTCCAAAATCCAGAGGCGTACAATGTATGTGCATACAAATGGGGCAGTGAGTTCGTCAATGAGTGGTTAGTGTTTGGAGCGCACTTTGATATTGCTCCTCCGGCAAATGCATTACTTCTTGATCCACATGTAACGGGTTCTAGATCATATGGAACAAGAGTTGGGGCATATGATAACTCGGCGGGAACTTCTATGGTACTTGAAACGGCCAAAGTTCTAGCTGATTTTGAAAGTCGTAGAACTATGGTTTTCTGTCTTTGGTCGGGAGAAGAAGGGGGGAAGCGCGGTTCTGATTATTGGACTGAATATTATGTAGGAGAAGATAATCCTGATGTCACCGTTACGAATTATATCAACCTGGATATGGCTGGAGTTAATTGGCCTGGAGGAGGGGGGGCCCCTCATGGAGATCCAGATCCGCAAATTGATGAAGATGGTTATCCGAAGGATGCCGAAGTTTGGCCAATGAGAGTGTACATTGGACCTGGCCCTAATCATGACCAATTAGATCAACCGGGGATGGTGGGTCTATCAAACTGGATTGGAAATGATGCATTGGGACTTGAAGAACAAATAGGGACTCTTGTTGGTGTTAATTATTCGGCGGATACTTGGAAAACAGATGTGTGGCTAGAAATGGAACGGCCTGAAATCATAGTCTACGAAGACACTACGGCACGCAGTGATCATGCTAGTTTTCAAGACAACTTGGGTACTGTGACTGTGGGTTTTGGTGGATTGGTCGATGGTTATTGGTGTTACCATCAGACTTGTGATACTCTTGAAGAAATGGAAGAATGGATGGATACCACTGGAAAGGGCTACGGAGAGGAAAACACAGGAGTTGCAAATCTAGTCAATAGCCTAGACATGATCACTTGGTGGGCATTGATGACCTTCTTCCACTGTGATGAGAAGCCCGTTCTGAATGCTCTTTGACCTATTCTTCGTCATGGTACTGGTTCCACCAAAATAGCGTAGGCAATCAAGCCAAGGAGGAGGAGAAGTACCATCTTGTGTTGTTTTTGGTTGGTTCTCTTTTGTGCTTCGGCAACAGCAGAATCGCGAGATTTCTCGATTAAGTCCTCTGCCTCGTCTACTGTAAGACCTCCTTCCTTAGCAGAATGATTTGCATCTTCGGAGGCCATTTTAGCCGCTATTTCCTTTTCATAATCGGCATAGTTCTTGTGTTCTCGAAAGGCTCCTCGAACTGTGGATTTCACTGCTTCCTCAGCCAAACCCTTGAGAATTCCGCCAAGTGGCATGATCCCTTGGATATATAGGGAACCAAAAAGATGGTGCCGTCATTAACTGCTATTCATACCAAATGCATCGTTAGTTCGTCCATTCAATTGGGAGGTGTATTTCGTTCCTCCTCATGAATGGTAAAGTCGACATTGGATTGTCGTAAACGGCCAACTTCGCTTCTGATGAAGGAGTTAGACCTTCATCCTCAACCAACTTACGCAGCTTCTTCTGTAATCTCAGTGACTTGTTAGGGCGAGAGAGCCCTGAAAATTTCAGAACAGCCACGATCTCTCCTTCAACGTGAATTAACTTGACTCCTGAGTCGTTTGGTTTGGGTAAATCTTCCATCTTGTGTTCGGCGGGCATTGTGAAAGCCATGAGGGATTCTTCGCCTGAATCCCACATGTGGACTGGGGCTGTCATTGCAATACTTTGTTGGCATTCATTTCCACCGAAAATGTACCCTGCAATTCTTCTGAAAGGCCTGGCTGATTCACCGTAATTCATACCTCCTATTGTCACTCTAGCTTGTATGGTATCTACATATTTTCGGACTTCGAATTTCTTGTACTTCTTGAGTATTTCAAATTGGGGTTCTTCTATATTTTCTGCCATAAAATAACCCCTCATAACAAAGATTTTAGGTGCTCAAGATTGAACCAGAGGAGGCTAATACAAATGGCCATCCATATGTAGAATACGGGGGTGGACCATGTCTTTATCTTCCTACCATCAAGTGGTCCAAAAGGTAGCATGTTGAATGTGGCCAATACAGCATTGGCCCACATCCAGGGGACCAATATTGGTTTTACTAATCCGATAGAGGCCGCACCAAATAGAACTGCGATTAGGCCTATAACCCAGAGAGCTATGTTTGTCACAGGGCCTGCTAATGCGATTTTGCCAAATTGCTGTTTAGTTGTATTACCCATTACCATAACAGCACCCGGTGCCATGAATACAAGTCCAGTCACAGCGGCAAGTATTACCCCAAATCTAAGACCTGCTGGTGATGCTCTGAATTCAGCCCAACAACCATATTTACGTGCCACTATTTTGTGGGCAATTTCGTGTAAAAGGAATGCGGGACCGAATGCGACAAAGTATTTTCCTCCTCCTATGATAAACTCTGAAGGATGGTTTAATGCCTCAAATATAGGAGCAAAGAGGCCACCTGTGTTTACGGACATGAATGCTAGTGCCAGAGTAAATGCGAAGGTCGCCAGGGTAAGGTGTTCGATTTCCTTCTTCGAAAAATGCCAAATAGAGCCTTTGTGAATGTATACGCGCTTTGGTTTAGGTGTCTCTCCAAATACCCTGAAGAATGGTTCGCCGCCTCCCTTATTTGTAGCAAAAACAACTCTTACCGAAGGTCTTCGCCTTGAACTATCATCTCTTGCAGACGAGTGACTAGGGGGTGCTCTCTTACTTTCGAGCTTGTCAAAGGGGTCGTCATCTACCCGCCAAGCCCGTGGGTCCCTTTTACCCGTCACGATCATTCGTGGAGATGGTGTCGTAATAATGCTCGTAGATGTCAATCCTCATCCTCAAGAAGTTCGCCCACTTCCGCAATAAGGTCGTCCCATGTTTTGGTATCTAATTCGGAATCGGGCCCGAATAATGCAAGCATTTCTTCCCTTTCCTCCGAGGAAGGAGGGGCTTTTGCCCAAGGATTTTGGTTGGCTACATCTCGAATTAATGATTTATCTGCTTTTGATCTTTGGCGCTCAAACCTAGCTTCTACTTGTTGAAGCGTATTCATTTCTTCATCGCCTTGATGTAAATTGATGAGTTTTTGATAATAGATCATTAATTCTCCATGTGCGGTGTCATCAATGCTTTTCTCGGGTTCGGCCAACATACTGACAAATTCTCTGGCGAGGCGTTCGGCTTTGCTCGATGCTGGGCCACTAGTCAGGTTGTCTCTTGCCCTTGCATGAGAGTCAATGCACGTACGGCATCTCTCTGTACCAGCGACATCTTGTGCATCACACGTAAGGCAGCAAATGGAGAATCCCATTTGCTCCATCGCCCTCCTTGGAAGTGACATACTGGATTAATCGGAACATGGTTTAGAAATGAATGCTACCGAAATAAGTTCCACTATAAGTGAAATTATCAATAGTATATATTATGCCATTTTCCTTGCTTGTTTCACTAATGAAACTATTTCATCTCGTGCTTCATCAGGAGTTGTTGCTTCATTTTCGAATCCCAAACGTATTGGACGTGGCCCCTGCCCTGTCATTGCAGACATCTCAAAACCATAACGATCAATACCAGTCATTACAGCTTCAGATGTATCTGTTGCTTTACTCATTGCTTTGCAGCAGACAATCATTGCATCTTCATGATCCTCATTCATATGAGTAATGATATCATTAGCGTGGGGTGCTAATGGATCTGGTTCTGCTGAAAACCAGGATTTTTGATCTACCCAAGACATGCGGCCAAATCCTCCAATGTATCTAATTTCATCTACTTCTAGAACATAGAAATGAAAAT
>CESM01232297.1_pt1 | contig 67959 bp, 63 predicted proteins | sample 361421 | NCBI WGS metagenome assembly CESM01 (sample SAMEA2622219, study PRJEB7988) | marine metagenome | isolation source: saline water (ENVO:00002010), including | reverse complement strand
TAATTTTATGAAAAAAACAATAATCTTATTATTTTCTATTCTAACATTCTACTCTTGTGATGACAGTAGAAAGGTTTTATTAGAAGGAGTTACTTATGTTGAATTAAATGTAAGAGCTACACCAGATCCTTCTTGGGATGGCAATATAATTGATGAACTAGTACCTGGAGACTTAGTTAGTATAATGTCTTTTAACGAAAAACCTGATAGAGATGGTATTTATTGGTGTGAGATTAGATTAGATCGTACAAAATTATATAAAGGAGAAGAAATTAATTATGCTTGGGTTGCATATAGAGTTAAAGATTTACCATATGTAGTTGATAAAGAATCTTGGAACAAAATAGAAATGATGTATGAAATGGAGAATGAAAGAGATTATAATGAAATTTTGACAGGATCTAAAACATGGTTGACCCAATCTATATATGATTATGTATATCCAGAGAGGTTAAAAGATATTAAGTATCATTACGACAATACAAACTATGAAGATGACAGAAGTGTTTCAGATTATGATAGGGAGAGACCTACTCATTCTGTTGATTACACCGATGAAGATCGTTATACACAGTATTGTAGAACAAGGATTACTACATCTAGTGCTGATAGAGATGAAACAGCTTTATATGCTGTTATTTTTAATCAAACACCTAGAACAATTCATTTTTTTAGACTTGATTCAAGAATAAACAGGGGTCAATACGTAAAGCAACAAGATTTCGGAAATTCATTTAATTCAAATATTAAGTCAATAGAGAGGAAAACAAAGAAAAGTAGTATATACTATAAGGACTATTATGGATATAAAACTAAGTTGCAAACAAATTATGATGCTATCAGGATAAGACCTCATAATAGTCGCGATAGATTTATTATATATAATGCTGCGGATTATACAAGTTCAAACATGCAAGAAGCATATTTTAGGTGGGTAGAAGAATACTAATTAAAATTAAGATACATTATGAAAAAAACTAAAATTATTATTTTAATTTTTTTAACTTTCTCTTTTTCTTGTAATTCAGATAAAGGAAATGCTAATAAATCAATTAAATCAGCAAATAATATTGATAAAAAAATTGATTCTGAAGAAAAGGAATTAAAGAAAAAAGAAATATCAGAATACTATGCATATGTAGATAAGTTAAGAGTAAGAAAAGTACCTGGATTACAAAGAAATGCAGAGATTGTTGATGTAATTGATGAAGGAGAGAAAGTTATATTTTTAAACGAAATATCTGAAGAAACCTATGAGGTAAAATTAAGAGGAAGGGATATGATAGCTCCTTTTTATAAGGTAGAGACAAAAAAAGGGGAAATTGGATGGATTTTTGCTGGAGCACTTTCCTCATTCCCTGTAAATGTTGAACATTATAGAGTAGCTATATTTTTTGATGACACTAGAAATACTTCTGATTGGTCTTATTATGCTTCAAATGCAATGAATGATTTATTGGGAACGGGTGTTGAATCAATTTATGTAACAGATGATTTTGATGAAGTTGAAATAAGGAATTATAGAGGAGATATTATTGGAGTTGAAAATATAAGTCGAATTGTTAAGAAAAACGGTATTGGAGTTGTATGTGTTGAAAAAGGAAGAAGTCAAAAATTTGTAGATTATTCTCCTGATATGTATTATTATATTTTAGATATGTTTGACTTATTAGGTGTTTGCCGCTAACTAAATGAGATTTTTAATATTCTTTTTTCTTCTTTCTTTTTTTTCATGCATTCAGAATAATAGTCAAGATAATATTATAGAATCAAATTCTTTACAAATTAATCAAATAGATAATAAAATCACTATTCCTGATACTTTCTTTTATTCTACAGAAGAAATTAATTTAGAAGATATACAGGTTCATTATTGTAATAAATCTGCACAAGAAGATATTGTATTGGTTTCTCTTCAGTTATCTTATATAGATTTAGAAGGAAATCATACTATTGGAACTTTGATTGTAAATAAAGAAGTTAGTGATGAGGTTATAGATATATTTAGTGATATCTATGATTGTGGGTTTAAGATTAATAAGATGATACCTATTTATTATTATAATTGTATAGATGATTCATCAATGACAGATAATAATACTTCTTCTTTTAACTATAGAACTATTAGTGGAAGCAGGAAGCTTTCAGATCATTCTTATGGGAAAGCTATAGATATAAACCCTTTATTTAATCCTCATGTGAAAAATAATAAAATTATGCCAAATAAAGCAAAAAAATATACTGAGAGGGATTCTAGTGTAGCTGGTCTTATTACTTCAAATGATTGTGTGGTAAAAGCATTTAAAGATCGAGGCTGGTATTGGGGAGGAGATTGGAAATATTCAAAAGATTATCAGCATTTTTACAAATACTAATTGTTACGGCTAGTTACATTCAGTGTTTACCCCAAAAACAAAATTCTCAATAATATTTAATTCTTTAGCAGCATTTGAACCTGAGAACCCTGAAATATTGTTATATGAAATAAATTTTCTATATTGATTCAAGAATTTTTCAGACAGAGGCATATATGACCAATGCCATTTCTCCTCGTTGTATCCAGTTTTCCTGTTCGTTAAATTTTTTGAGGAATATACTTGGCAAAATCCAAATAGATGTGCATTTTCACTTAACCACTTATATTCTTTTTTTGCTTTTTCATTTGTTTCTGTAAAGTACTCATCAAAACCATTAATATCTATATCTGTTCCCCAATGATGTCTTGATGTAGCTGGCATTGAACTCCATAACATTATCTTTTTAATTATTTCTTTTTCTGAAATATTATCTTTTTTATATTTCTCAAACTTTCTTTCCCATATTTTTTTTTGATCATAAAAATTTCTAGTCCCAGAAACTATCTTTAATAAGATTCCATCTAATTTTGCTGCATTCTTCATTTTAATAAATGCTTCTAATGTTTCTTTATGAAGGTACATTTGATTCTTATTATGGTGAATATTATCAACCAAAATGAAGTCAGGGTGGTTTTTTGGATCAAATTTTCCCATTAAGAAATTCATTAAATCTGTATTGTTATTATTTTTTATAATTTTTTCTTCGTTCATTAACTCAGTTTCAAAGTTTAAGTTACTAGATTTTTTAAAATTTAGTTCATCAGAGAATATTACACTGTAAACCAGACCTTTTTTCTTTTCATATAAGAATGATATTATTGAGCTATCATTTTTGAGAATTATTTTATAACTTTTACCAATTTGTAAACTATTAAAATTAAAATCAATAATTGATTGACCAGCAATTTGAAGGATGTCTTTGTTGCTTACTTGAAATTTACTTAAAATAGAACTAAGTGTTTGTCCTGGTTTAACATCGTTAGTAATTTCAATATTATTATTCTCTTTTTTATTTTCATTCTTAATTTTTGGATTTTCTGTTGTTGTTAATGAGTCTTCAATTTTACTCTTTTCTATTTCTATATTATTAACAGTGTCAATTTCAATTGTAGTAATTTTTTTTTCAATTCTTATGTTTTTATTGTTGGAATTAGAACCGCATGATAAAAGGAAAAAACATACAGAAATCATTAAATAGTTGTAAGGCATATCTTAAAATTTTGTTAAGTAAACTTACAAAAATAAATTGAATTTATATGATTTATTTTTCTATTTTTGTCTAGTTTAAAAATTAAAAAATTATGAAAAATAAATTTATAAATATTTCAATTTTATGTTTAATATCTATGTTTTTTTCTTGCGGTGGAGGAAATGATTTTTCAGAAATAGGCCTGCCTTCTAAAGATTCTAGAAAAGGTGAATGGGGTTATGTTGATTTAAATGGTAATATAATATTTGATTTTACAATTGACAACAAGCCTACTTTAATGACAGAAGGTATAGGGTCATATAAGAAGAAAGATGATGATGGTAATTATTATGTTGTTTTTGTTGATAAAGATGAAAATGAAACTAGAACTAATTATGTTCAGTCTCTTTTATTTAATGAAGGATTGGCTTTGGTAACCACATCAACTAGTAAATTGACATATATAGATAAAGATTTTAATGAGGTATTAGTATTAGATCAAGCTGTAGAGGCTGGTTATTTTTCAGAAGGGTTAGCTAAATTTAAAGCAAAAAATGGCAAATGGGGTTTTGTTGATTTATTAGGAGAAATAGTTATTTCACCTAAATATGATTATGTAGAAAGTTTTAACGAAGAATATGCAATGGTCAAGGACTATAGTAATGATAAGACATACAGAGGTATAATTGATACTGATGGAAATGAAGTTATTGAGTTAACCGATAAGTATGATATGCTTTCAGGTGTTTATGAAGGATATATAAGATTTGAAGAGGGTGATGAAATTGGTTATTTAAATTTAAAAGGTGAAGAAATTATTAAAGATGATGACTGGGATTATATTTCACCATTTCAATCTAATGGATACGCGTGTGTTCGTGAGGGAAAAGAATATGGACTTATAGAAAAAGATGGAGAATTCAAAATTAAGATCAGAGAAGATTTCCCTATAATTACTTTTAATAATTTATATCCATATTATAAGGATAGAGAGTATGGATTTAAAAATATAAATCAAGATGTAGTTATATCTGCAGAATATGATCAAGTTCTCCCATTTTTTGGTAATGGAGCGTGGGTCAAAGATAATAAAGATTGGGTTTTCATTAATAAGAAAGGTAAAATTGAAAATGATATTGAATTATATGATTTAGAATTTAATATTGGCAGGAATGATAGAATTGAACATATTTATGCTATGTCGCATGGTAAAAACCCTATAGATATTGAAGAAACTTTAGAGAGTAAGTATGTAGATATTGATGGATTTATTAGTAGTGTTATTAATTTTGATAATACTTTATTTGGAGTGACAGAAGGGTCTAATCCTAATGATGTAATTAATTATATTAATTCAAGAAATTTACTAACTTCTGATTCAGAAACTAAAAGAAATTCTTTTGAATATATTTCAGAGAAATTATCTCCGAGATCAACTAGAATTTCTACATATGATTTATTTGGAAATACTGAATATGATGAGAATATATCTTATTATTTGAGATATTATTTTAATAAAAAAATCTATATAAATGATAATATAGATAATACTATTAAGATTGATAATCAATCATTTATTAATAGAGTAAATTTGAAAGTATCACTAGAAGATAATGCGTATAGGAAAGATGAAGAAATAGTGAGCAGGATTAATGATGAGTTAATTAAAAGATCTTTCATATCTGACTCCAAGAATAATTGGTCTTTATATGAGAATGGATGCTATATAACAGTAAAAATAACTCATTCTAATAGCTCTATAAATGTTGATGTAAACTTTTCTATTGATGGTTAGAAACTTTTTTATGGTATATAAATAATGTAGTTCCCAGCATTAAAAAATTATAGATAAAGTCTTCAATAGGTATAGTAAAAAATCTAATGTTAGAATTCTCCATTTCATTATAAATTACGATTGGTTCTGTAGTAAAAGCACCTGTGAGTATTCCATTTATCAAGATAAATGGAAAATAACTAACAAAGCAGAGTCTATATAGAGATAATAAAAAAGAATTGTTCTTTTTATTTAAATATATCATAAAAATACCAGTGCTTATCAAGCATATGAAAGTGTAAGTTTTTTGAAAATAAAATATACTTATAAAAATTAAAGTAAATGCAATAACAAGATTTATTACTTTTATTTGAAAATTATCATATCTTCTTATTGGGAAGAAATATTCTAAAACTTCATATATGAAGACGCATGAAAACGGTATAAATATAAAGAAAATCCATTCTTCAATTGGTAGATAAAGTAATTTATAACCTAATGTATATTTATCGTTAAACATCCAAATATTGTTATATGTAAAAATAATATCCCACGGAACAAAAATTAGCATCATTCCTAATATAGAAACAATAAGATTATTAAATTTTTTATAAAACTTAATTTTATTTTCAAAACTTCTTATTATAGGAAATGAAATTGAAAATATCATTAGTAAAAGGTATAAGTGTTGTGATTCTAAAAAATTAAACATATTCTTGAAGTGCTAAAAAAAATATTAATTGAGAGATTAATAAAGTAAATCCTAATTTAGGTAAAATCTTGACATCGTTCTTTAAAATAAATGTTTGTATAATGAATGAAACACCAAACCACATTAGATAATTTTGTATAGGAATATATCCTCCATTCCAACTCCAAAAGTTAAGTTTTATTGCTACAGGTTCAATTAAGAAATCTAATAAGACCATAATCATTGAAGATAATAGACTCTTATTAAGATTATTAATTTTTAAATTTTCTACAGATCCTCTAGTAGCGATAGCAAGTATAAACCAGTTTACACCTATAACCAATGGCACTCCAAATGTCTTTATTCCTAGTGTTTCCCCATATTGATATTCTCCAAATAATACTCCTGTTTTTACTCCAAAAGACTCTATTATCATGCTCGTGAAATAAATATAAATGAATGGTTTTATAAATTTTTTAAAATCTAAAATATATAAGGTCAAAATTAATGTAAAACATATGTTATAAGGTGTTAGAATCTTAAAGTAATCAATCATGCTAATAATATTGAATCCTATAGCTCCAATAATATTTAATAGAATAATGATTGTTAATATAATATGTTCTTTACTTTTCACTATTTGATTAATTTATCAATTATTTTAGCAGATGATAATGCTAAAGGAATTCCTCCTCCAGGATGAACAGTTCCTCCACAAAAATACAAACCTTTTATATTATTTGAAAAGTTTGGGTGTCTAAAAAAAGCAGAAACTTTATTGTTGGATGAAGACCCATATAATGAACCTTGAAATGCTCCTGTATTTTTCTCAATACTTCTTGGGTCAAGAACTTTTTCAAACTCTATTAATTCTTCAATATTTTGTTTAAAATAATTATTTAATTTATTGATTACTTTTTTTCTCAATTCAATAATTAATTTATTCCAGTTTTGTCCAGTATTATTAGCAACATTAATCATTACAAACCAGTTTTCACAATCTTCAGGAGCATCTTTATTATTGAATTTGGAGCTAATATTTATATATATTGTTGGGTCTTCAGGAACTCCTGTTCCTTCGTGTATTGTTTGGAATTCAGTTTTATAGTTCTTTGAGAAGAATATATTATGTAAGTTTAATTCATCAAATTTATGTTTGATTCCCCAGTAGAATATAATAGCAGAACTAGATCTTTCTGTTTTAAGCTCTTTCTTAGCTAACTTATCATTATTAAGTAATTTTTTGTAAGTGAAATAGATATCAGAATTAGATATTACTATATCAGATAAAAATCTTTTTTGATTAGTTTCAATTCCAATTACATTTTTTTTGTTTGTGAGTATTTTTGAAACTGTTGAATTTAAATGAAATTTTACACCTAATTTCAGACATAATTTTTCTAAATCAACGATTATTTGTCTCATTCCACCGCAAGCAAAGTAAACTCCATCATTAAATTCTAGGTGGGATATTAGATTTAGTATTGATGGAGCTTTATATGGATTTGACCCGTTGTAAGTTGCAAATCTGTTAAATATTTTTTCAATTTTTTCATTTTTGAATGTTTTATTATTTTTTTCGCTCATACTTGAAAAAATACCAAGAAATGGTATTCTTAATATTGATTTAAGACTATTAAAATTTAAGTATGAAGAAAATTTATGTAAAGATTTTTCTAAAAATATTGATTTAGTAGAGTTAAATAAGAACTGGCTTCTCTCTAAATATTTTATAATTTTTTTAGGATCAATATTAGTTTTCTCAGCAGCTTCTAAAGCAAATTTATTTATGTTACTGTGAGCAATAATCATTGTTTCATCATCATAAAAATATCTACAGCTTTCCTCCATTTTGGTATATTTGAAATCTAAAATATTTTTGGTATTTTCTAACTGAAATAATTCGTTAATTAATTCAGGCATAGTTAATAAAGAGGGGCCAATATCAAATCTATATCCGTTACCATTGATTTCTCCTAATTTCCCCCCAACTTCGTTATTTTTTTCAAAAACGTTTACTTTATACCCTCTATTAGATAATCTGATAGCACATGCTAAACCTCCTATACCACTTCCAATAATATTCACTTTTTTCATGTTTCAAAATATTTGTACTTTATTAGTTTAAATCTTTATTAAAAAGTTCCTTATGTAATGCCAATTCGATATTTGGGTATTTATATTCAAATCCAGATTTTCTTAATTTTTGAGTTGATATTACTAGACCTCCTTCTATTATAGACTTTCTCTGTCCAAAAATAATTTTTAATATTATGTTGGGGATTTTAATTATAATAGAATAGGGGATATATTTTTTTTTAATATTGTAAATAAAATCTTTTTGTGAAATTTTATTTTCTGTAGACAAATTATATGCACCTTTAATTTTTTTGTTTTTTATTGAGAAAGCGATGAATCTGGCTGCATCTTCAATATGTATCCATTCAATAATATTTTTTTTATTTCCAAAAATTGCTCCAATTCCTAATCTCATAGAGAGTAATAAAGATTTTAAGTATCCTGAATTTTTATCAATTAACAAGGAAATTCTCATGCAAATTGTCCTTGAATTTATTCTTTCAAAATTTTTAGCTGCTTCTTCCCAATCTACAGCTAATTTTGATATCCATTCATTTGACGGAGGGTTAGATTCATGTTGAATCTCTTTTTTTGAATGTCCATAATAACCTATAGCTGAGGCTGAGATAAATGTTTTAATATTAATTTTATTTTCCTTACATTTTTCAAAAATTAATTTAGATCCAGAAACTCTACTATTGTACATCTTTTTTTTATTGCTTTTAGTCCAACGATTCATTATATTGAATCCAGCTAAGTGTACTATATGGTCACATTCATAAAGAGCTTTTGGATCAATAATTTTTTTTGTTATATTCCAATAATAATATGATTTTTCTGATTTATTATAATTTGTTGTAAGAAATACTACATTATATCCTGATTTTTCCAGTCTTTTTTTAAGAACTTTAGCTAAATTACCACTTCCACCTGTGATCAGAATCTTTTCTTTTTTTCCAACTTTCATAATATGAAATAATTTTGTTGATTTAGGAATGTTGCAAAAATACAAAATCACATATAAATTAGATTATATTGTTTTCTATTCTTTCTATATTTGCTAAATAAAAATTCTATCCTTTTGATATATGAGTAAGATTGCAGTAATTGGTAGTGGGTTTTCTGGATTAAGTTCTGCCGCTGTATTAGCGAAGGAAGGTCATGAAGTAGTTGTATATGAGAAAAACTCTACATTGGGAGGCAGAGCAAGGCAATTCAATGCAGACGGATATACTTTTGACATGGGCCCAAGTTGGTATTGGATGCCAGATGTTTTTGAAAGATTCTTTAATAGATTTAATAAGGATACTAAAGAATATTTTGATCTAATAAAATTAGACCCAGGTTTTAAGATTATTTTTGATAATAATGAAACAATAAGTATACCATCAAAATGGAGTGGTGTGATAGATTTATTTGAGAGAATAGAGAAAGGATCTTCAAAAAATCTTGAATTATTTATGAAAGAAGCTGCTTTTAAGTATGATTTTGGAATAAATAAATTAGTATATGAGCCAGGTTTATCAATAAAGGAAGTATTTAAAAAAGATATTTTAGTTAATATTTTCAAATTACAAATGTTTTCTTCTTACAGGAAGCATGTTGCTAAATATTTTAATCATCCATATTTAATCGCTTTAATGGAGTTTCCAGTGCTATTTTTGGGCACATCTCCTTCGGATACACCAGCCCTATATAGTTTAATGGCTTACTCAGGCATTAAGACGGGTACATTTTATCCAATGGGAGGATTCAGCAAGGTTATAGAAGGATTTGTTAAATTATGTAAAGAACATAATGTTAGCTTTCTAACTGATGTGGATGTTCAAAAAATAGAAATAGTTAAAGGAATTGCTAAAAAAATATTAACTAACAAAGGAGAATATAATTTTGATTATGTTATAGCATCTGCTGATTATGCTCATGTAGATAATAATTTAATTGAAGAAAAATATCGAAATTATAATGATAGTTATTGGGGAAAAAGAACTTTTTCACCATCAGCATTATTATTCTATTTGGGTATTAATAAAAAAATAGCAAATTTAGATCATCACAATTTGTTTTTTGATGAAGATATAGATAATCATACTAAAGAAATTTATAAGGATCCAAAATGGCCTACAAAACCACTTTTCTATGTATGTTGTCCTTCAAAAACGGATCCTAATGTAGCTCCAAAAAACAAAGAAAATATTTTTTTATTAATGCCAATTGCTAATAATTTAGAAGATACTGAATCTACTAGAGAGAAGTATTTTAATATTATGGTTAGGAGGATAGAAAAATATACCAAAGATAAAATCTTAAAACATATTGAATATAAAAAAAGTTACTGTATTAAGGATTTTAAGAATGATTATAATTCATATGCAGGCAATGCATATGGGTTAGCAAATACCTTGTCTCAGACCGCAAACTTTAAGCCAAAGATTATAAATAAGAAAGTTAAAAATTTGTATTATACTGGACAATTAACGGTGCCAGGACCTGGAGTTCCTCCATCTATTATTTCTGGTCAAGTTGTAGCTGATTATATTAATCAATTTATTAGAAAATAATGAAAAGTATTTTCGACAAAATATCTCAAAATTGCAGCAAAAACATTACCAGGACATATAGTACTAGTTTTTCTTTAGGTATTTTATCATTAAATAAAGAATTGCATCATCCAATATATAATATCTATGGTTTTGTTAGATTAGCTGATGAAATAGTTGATTCTTTCCATAATCATGATAAGGAATTCTTGTTAAATCAAATGAAATTAGAAACAAGAAAATCTATAAAAGAAAAAATTAGCCTTAATCCTATAATACATAGCTTCCAAAAAACAGTAAATAAATATAAAATTAGCTGGGACTTGATTGATCCTTTTTTTGAAAGTATGGAAATGGACTTAATGAACAAGAGTTATACCTTTCAAAAATATGATAAATATATTTTAGGTTCAGCTGAGGTCGTTGGTTTAATGTGTCTTAAGGTTTTTGTAAGTGGAGATGAACAGAAATATAATATAATGAAACCATATGCAATGAAATTAGGGTCTGCATTTCAAAAAGTAAATTTCTTGCGTGATATGAATAATGATTATAATGAATTAGGAAGGGTATATTTTCCAGAAATAGATATAAATAGTTTTAGTAGAGATCATAAGTTAGAAATTGAAAAAGATATAGAAGAAGATTTTTTAGTGGCATTAGATGGAATAAAAATGCTGCCAAAATCTTCTAAAGGAGGAGTTTATTTAGCTTATATATATTATTATAATTTATTTAAAAAAATTAAATTATTAGAACCTTCTTACATATTAGATAATCGTGTTAGAATATCAAATTTTTATAAATTTTATTTGATGATAATTTCAAAAATCAAATATAATCTTAATATGATATGAAGTTGATTTTTATTATATTTTCATTATTTATCAATGTTAACATTTGTAATCAGAGTGCGAATATTGATGAAGTAAGATCTGTTTTTTTATCATGTGAAGGTAACATAGTCAGTATTCAAAAATTAATTGATCTAACTAAAAATGAGTTAGTTAATGAGACAATTATTGTGTATAACAGCACAGCTAATTTAATGATATTAGATTTTATGTATAATCCATTAAAAAAGTATTTATCTTTTAATAAATATACTAAAGTGATTGATTCTATTATTGAAATGAATCCTAGTAATATTGAGATAAGACTTCTAAGATATATAATTCAAAAAAAATCACCAGAAATTTTATCGTATAATAAAAATATTTTTTCAGATAGTTTATATGTAGTTAAAAATATGAAGGGATTAGAACAAAATTTTTTAAGTTATTTAAAAATTTTAATTAAATCATTCTAATATGTCAATAATTTATGGATTATTAATTGTACTAATTAGTTTCATTTCTATGGAATTAATTTCATGGATTACCCATAAGTATGTTATGCATGGCTTTTTGTGGTTTTTACATAAGGACCATCATGAATTGCCAAAGCAAGGTTTTTTTGAATGGAATGATTTTTTCTTTTTGATTTTTGCAGTACCAGGATCAAGTTTTATAATATATGGATCTGAAAACTTCAGCTTTTTATTTTATATTGGAATTGGAATTACTTTATATGGATTAGCTTATTTTCTTGTTCATGAAATATTTATTCACCAAAGAATAAAGATCTTCAGAAAGACTAAGAATAAATATCTACATGCAATTAGGCAAGCTCATAAGATTCATCATAAGAAACAAACAAAAGAAGAAGGGGAACATTTTGGTATGCTATATGTCAGTATAAGTTTTTTAAAGAGGATAAATAAAATATGACAGATTTAAGTTTAATTCTTCTATTAGTTTTTTAAAATGAAATTAGTTTTTATAATATTATTGTTTTTTTTGCTTGATCTGTATTTTTATTTTGGAACAAAGGGTATAGTTAGTAAGTGGTTTAATAAATTTAATGTATTTAATTTTTTTTATTGGGTAGTCTCTATTTTAGTATATTTTTCAATTATTTATGTTGTAGTTACATATGAAAGGAAGACTCCTTCTATTAGATTCAATGATAGTATTATATATTCTAGTATAATATTTATTATTTTGATTTCTAAATTTTTAGGGATTTTACCAATTATAATTGATGATATAATAAGATTCACTAAGTATTTATTTAGACTTTTTAATTCAAATAAGGATACAATTGATCTGAGTCGTTTAGACTTTTTAAAAAAATCAGCAATTATTGTTTCAGGAACTATATTCTTAACATTATTTTATGGAATGGTATTTGGGAGATATAATATTAAAAAGTACTATCAGGATATATTTATAGATAATTGGCCTAATTCGAAATCAAATTATAAAATTATTCATATTTCAGACTTGCATTTGGGTAGTTTTAATAATATAGAGAAATTAGAAGAGGTTGTATCTATGATTAACGATGAAAATCCTGACCTTTTAGTTTTTACAGGAGATTTAGTGAATAATTATTATTTTGAAGTATTGCCGTATGTTGAGACACTTAAAAAATTAAAAGCCAAAGATGGAAAATATTCTGTTTTGGGAAATCATGATTATTGTGATTATGTTGGATGGTCTAGAGATTCTGATGAATGGAAAGATAACTTTAAAAAACTTTTGGAGGTAGAAAAAAAATCTGGATTTAAGTTATTGTTAAATGAATCAAAGAAAATTCTTATAGGATCAAATTTCTTTAATTTAATTGGAGTAGAAAATTGGGGTTCAGGTCGTTTTAATAAAGATGGAGATTTAGATAAATCAATGAATAATGTAGATGATAATTTTCCAACTATTTTACTTTCACATGATCCTTCTCATTGGGAAAATGAAGTGTTAAAGAGTAAATATAAAATAGATTTGCAATTATCAGGGCATACTCATGGAATGCAATTTGGTATTGAGATACCAGGTTTTAAATGGAGTCCTATTAAATACAGATATCGACAGTGGGCAGGATTATATAAAAATAATGGAAGGCAGATTTATGTTAATAGGGGAATTGGTCATTTGGGTTATGCTGGTAGAGTAGGTATTTTGCCTGATATCTCGATACTTAATATAAAAAGTAAGTTGTAATATGAAATTGTTTTCTTCAAAAATAAATTTAATAAAAGAAGAATGGACACTTCAAAATCTGAATAAATGTACATCATTTGATTTTTTAGAAATATTTTATAAAAATCATCCACAAATTAGACATCTTTTTTTTTTAGGAAATAAAGTAAGGATATATGGTCAGGTTTTTAATTTTTCATTATCAAATATGATTTCCTATATTAATAATAATAGATTTTATAATTCAATTTTTAAGATTGTTAATTTTAAGATATTATATTTAACAAATTCATTTACTACTAGTATGCCATCATTTTTTTGTGAAAAAAAAATTGATTTTGATGTTATTGATAAATTAATTAGTTATAATTATTCTCTATTGATTATACCAGATTACTTATTTGAGAACTTAGAAATTGATGATGAACAATATCTTAAGGTTCAAGTTGAAGATGATATGATTTTAGAAATTAAAAATAAATGGAAGAACTTTGAAGATTATAGATCTAATATGAAGAGTAAATATAGATCTAAAATAGATAAAATAATTAGCAAGACTAGTGCATTAAAAATCAGGATTTTAAGTTTTTCTGATTTGGAAAACTATAATAATGAGATACAAAATCTTTTTAATCAGGTAATAGAATCTTCTAGATTTAGGGGGCCTAATTTTAATGTATCTACTTTTTCTGAATTGATTAAAAAAGATTATATAACATTATATGGATATTTTCACGATAATAAAATTGTTGGTTTTTCTTCTGAAATTTATGAGGATGAAAAGATGTTTTCATATTATGTAGGTTTTGACAAAAAATTAAATAAGCAAATTCCAATATACGGTAGAATATTAATTGAAAATATTAAAAACGCTATTGAATTAAATAAATCATATTTAATCCTAGGAAGAACCGCTAATGAATTTAAGAGTAATTTTGGAGCTAAGCCAATAAATTCTTATATTTATATTTTTATTAGGAACAAATTTTTTTCGAAAATATTTAGAGTAATTATAAAAAAAATAAAAATAAATGAATGGAATTTAAGAAATCCATTTCAAAAATAATATCCTTATTTTTTTAATTTATGAATGAATATCTTCTTTAATATTTCATTACTGCTATTAACCGGATTTTCTCTAATTTTCATTTCTTGTTCAGCAATTAATATAAATAAACCATCAATAGTCTTTATTGTAATATGTTCTATTAAATTAGTTTCTATATCCTTAGTGAATGGAAGAGAATTATACTTTTTTATAATAGCACTCCATGATTTCATTACTTCAAATTGATTCATTGATTCAATAATTAGAGGTTCTATTTTTGAATATAAATTGTTAAAAGATTTGTTTTTTAAATAAAGCGACGCTTCATTTGGCTTTCCATTTAGGATCGATAATCCGTCTTCAATATTTATATTTAATATGCAATCAATTAATATTTTTTGACATTTTGCAGTGGCATCTTCAGCAGCATAATTCATTTTATTTTCTAGTAATTTTATTTTATCAGAAAGACCTAATTTAGAAAGTTTATTTTTAATTTCTATGCATTCACTGGGTATTAGTATTCTTATAAATTGATTGTTATTGAATCCATTTTTTTGAGAACCTTTATTTATAGCATATTTTGATCCTTCTATTAAGATTTCTTTTAATCCATTTATTATGTCATCGTCTGTTTTTTCTATCGATATGAAAGAATTATTTATATTGACTTGATGTTGATCTGAGGCATAATCAAAAAAAAATATAAATATTGTTATTAGTAATTTTATCATTATGACTTTCCTTATAAAGAATAATTAACAAATGTAATTATAATTTGAATATTAAAAAACAAAACCCACTCAAATGAGTGGGTTTATTTCTGGTGGTGCTACCAGGATTCGAACCAGGGACACAAGGATTTTCAGTCCTTTGCTCTACCAACTGAGCTATAGCACCAACAAAATATTCTGTGCAAAATTAGATTAATTTTTTATTTAAAGAAATAATTTATAACTTTTAAATAACAAATAAAACATTTGTAAATTTGGATTTAAATTTAAATATGAATCTAATAATAGATATAGGTAATACATTTGTTAAGTATGCTGTATTTTTAGAGGGGAAAATAATAAAAGTTGCTAGAAGCCATAATGTAGATTATAATGCTATTGATGTTTTTTCTAAGGACTATAATATATCTAGAACAATTATTTCTTCTGTAAGAAAAACATGTAAAATAGATGTCAAATCACCTTTATTAATATTTAACCATAAAACTAGAATACCTATAGTAAACTTGTATAAGACACCAGAAACTCTTGGGTTAGATAGGTTAGCTAATATGGTCGGAGCAAGTTCAATTTTCTTAAACAAGAATATCTTAGTAGTAGATGCTGGAACTTGTATTACATATGATTTGATTAATGAGAATAAACAATATCTAGGAGGAAGAATTTCTCCTGGTATACAGATGAGATATGATGCTTTAAATAGGTATACTGACTTTCTTCCAAAATTAGAATTTAAAATGCATACTAAGATTATTGGGGATGACACAAATTCTTCTATCTATAGTGGAGTAAATAGAGGTGTAATCTCTGAAGTTGAGACAATTATTAATGATTTTAGAAAAGAAATCAATGATTTATTCGTTATAGTTACAGGTGGAGACACTTTTTTCTTTGAAAAAGAATTAAAAAGTAGCATATTTGCAGATCAAGAATTACTTTTAAAAGGATTAAATCAAATATTAGAATATAATGAATAGTGTTAGAATTTTTTTGTTAATATTTATATCTTTATACACTGTAGGATCTTATTCTCAAATTTCTACGAATTCCCCATATTCAAGGTTTGGTATTGGAGATTTAAATATAAATACATTTGCTGAACAGAATTCCTTAGGAGGAAATTCTGTTGTATACTATAATGAGAATATAATTAACCCAAATAATGCAGCTACTTATTCTAAGATAAGACGTAAATCCTTTTTATTGTCTACTGGTCTTAACTCAGAATATAATAATTTTTTTACTGATGAAGTATCTCAGAGAGAATATAATTCAAGCTTCAGTCATATCACTTTAGCGTTTCCATTATCTAAAAGATTGTATTTTAGTTCAGGCTTACTGCCTTATTCCAGCGTTGGTTATAATATAGAATATGATTCATTATATGAAAATTTTGAAGATACGATTTCCATATCCTCTAGTGGAAATGGAGGTTTGAGCAAGTATTATATGGGTTCATCTATTAGGATAAATAATATTATTTCAATAGGTGCAAATGCATCATATTATTTTGGAGCTTTAAGTAATAGTGAAATGCTTGATTTTAATAATTTAGAGATATTTAATGTTAATTCAGTAAACAGAATTAATATAAAAGGATTTTCATTAGAGACATCATTGTTGATTACAGCCCCGATTTCAGAAAATCAGAAATTTTCATTAGGACTTACTTACCAAGGTAGTTCTAATTTATTTGCAAAGAATACATTAGTTGGAACAACCTTTAAGAATAATTCTTCATCAACAATTAGTATTAAAGATACTTTTGAAAATGCTATATATGATGGCAAGCTTAATATGCCATCTAAATTATCAATGGGATTAATGTACGAATCTAAACAGTGGTTGTTTGTAGTAAATTATTTTTCTCAAGAATGGTCTGATTATAGTATAGTTTTTCAAGAAAAACAGGAAGATTTTTTAGAAAATAGTAATTCAATTTCTGCTGGAATTCAATATGTTCCTAATAGAAAGTCAGTTAATAGATATTGGGAAACTATTAATTATAGATTTGGAGGTAGTTACAGTAAAGATTATTTAGAAATTAATAATTATCAATTAAATGAAAGATCTGTTACTGTTGGTTTAGGTTTGCCTTTATATAAAAGCAATACTTTTTACAACTTTTCTCTACAATTCGGAGATAGAGGTACCACAGAGGATAATTTAATTAAAGAACAATTTTTAAGATATACTCTTGGAGTAACTTTTAAGGGTAATTGGTTTATAAAAAGAAAATATGATTAATAATATGGAAATAAATAAAACAAATAAAACAATTTTTTTGATAATAATGATCATGAGTTCTATATTAGGATTGTCTCAAAGTAGTTGTGAGACTGATTATGCTATATATAGAAATGAATATAAGCAAAAAAATTATGAGGAAGCATTAAAGTCATGGAGGAAAGTATATAATAATTGTCCGACATATAACCAAAATACTTTTGTCAATGGTCCTAAATTATATTATGATAGAATTAAAAATGATGAAAATAATAAACAATATTATATAGATACTATAATGAATATTTATGATGACAGAATTAAATATTTTGGTGGAGAAGATTATATTTTAGGATTAAAAGGATCAGATTTATTAAAATATTCACCTGAATTATATTTAGAATCATATGTTATGTTAAGGAAATCAGTTACATCTCTTGGTAATAAATCAAATCCTGAAGTTATTCTATCTTATTTTAAATCGTTAGATAAAACACAAAGGAACTCAGAAGAAGTTACTAAACAAGATGTGTTAGATGCATATATTATTTTATCAGATATAATTTCATATAATATTAATAACAACAGTAAATATTCTAAATATTATGAAATTGCTCAAACTAATATAGAGAATATTTTTGCTCCTTATGCTTCATGCGAAGATTTAGTTTTAGTGTTTGGAGATCGATTGAATTCAAATTTTGATGATATTGAATTTTTAAGAAAGATTACATCATTCTTAGATAAGAAGGATTGTACTGAAAATGAAGTTTTTTTTACTGCAGTTGAACAACTACATAAATTGTCTCCAACATCATCATCATCATATGATATGGGGAACAATTCTCTATCTAAGAAGAATTATTCAGAATCAATAAAATATTTTAATCAAGCAATTGAATTAGAAGAAGATATTGATTATAAAGCTTCTTATTATTTGAGATTAGCATATGCATATCAGATGACGAATTCTTTTTCTAAAGCAAGGTCAGCTGCATTATCAGCTGCAGAATTAAAACCTGAATGGGGAGAGCCATATTTAATAATTGGTGATATTTACGTAGCTTCATCTTCTAGTTGTGGTTCGACAAATTTGGAAAGAAGGTCTGTTTTTTGGTTAGCAGTAGACTCTTATAGAAAAGCGAAAAATGTAGATAATTTACTTTCAGAAAAAGCAGATAAGAAGATCTCTACATGGTCCAAGCAATTTCCTTCTAAAGAGGATTGTATCTGGGAAGATTTGCAATCTGGAGATTCATATAAAGTTTCATGTTGGAGCAATAAATCTGTAAAAGTTCGAACAAGAGATTAATAAATTGAGAACTAAATTAATTTTTATTGCATTAATTATAATTTCAATCACTTCATGCGAGAATAGTGAGGATCAGATTATTAATTTTATAGAAAAGAACAATCCACCAATAGAGGAGCTATACAACTCTGAAATTCTATATACTGAAAATGGAGTTCTTAAAGTGAAAGTTATTTCTTCTAAAATGGAAAGAAAATCAGAGGATAGCGAAGTAATTTATTTGTCTGGTGGTATTGAGTTTTATTTTTATAAATTAGATTCTTTAAATTCTAATACGCTATTAACATGTAATAATGCTGTTATTAATAATAATATTATGAAAGCTATAAATAATGTAGTATTGAAGAGTCCAGATAATAAAACACTTAAGAGTGAAGAGTTAATATGGGATAAAGAAAAAGATATTATTTATTCTGATTTGGATGTTGAAGTTATTACTGATAATGAGATTGTCACTGGTGTAGGATTTAAATCAACTTCAGACTTTAAAGAATATGAAATTATGAAAGCGAAGGGTGTTTTTAACATAAATTTAGATCATGAATCTTAGTATCGTTATAATAACTTTGTTATTGTCAGCTTTTTTCTCGGGAGTAGAAATAGCTTTTATTTCAGCTAATAGATTGAAATTAGAATTAGATAAAGCTAATGACTCATTAATTTCTAAAATAATATCTGTACTTACAAAGAATGAGTCTAGATTTATAGCAACGATGTTAGTAGGAAATAATATAGCTCTTGTTATTTTTTCTATATCGATGACTGCATTAATTCTACCATACATAAATTTTATAAATTCTGATCTATTGTTATTAATAACACAAACCATTATATCTACTATTATAGTATTAATTTCAGCAGAATTTATTCCTAAAGCAATTTTTCGAATCAATCCTAATAAGATGCTTAAGATTTTTTCATTTCCATTAATATTATTTTATTATTTTTTATACCCGATTGTATTTATAATGATTAAAATTTCTAGTTGGATATTAAGATTCTTTTTTAAATTAAATATAGATGAGGTTAACCAAGTTTTTAGTAGAGTAGATTTGGATGAATATTTAGAAAGTTTAACAACAAATACTAATGAGTTAAAATCAAATTCAGAGGTTGAAATGTTGCAAAATGCATTAGATTTATCTAAAACAAGAGTTAGAGAATGTATGGTTCCTAGAACAGACGTTATAGCAATAAATATTAAATCTTCTATTAAAGAATTAGTGGATTTATTTATTGACTCAAAATATACAAAGATACCAGTCTTTCAAGATAATATTGATAATATTATTGGATATGCGCATTCTTCAGATTTATTTAAAGATCCAATAGACATACGTTCAATATTGCTTCCGATTCCGATAGTCACAGAAAGTCTTTCTGCAAGTGAGATGTTAGATATCTTTATCAGAAAGAATAAAAGTATATCATTAGTTGTTGATGAGTTTGGAGGAACATCTGGTTTAGTTACAGTAGAGGATGTTACCGAAGAAATAGTAGGGGAAATTGTTGATGAACATGATCTAGAGGAGATTTTATGTCAAAAAATATCAGAGTCAGAATATCTCTTCTCAGCTAGAATGGAAGTAGATCAAATTAATGATAGATATAATTTAAATTTATTAGAATCAGAAGAATATGAAACTATAGCTGGACTTTTTCTTCATTTGCATGAGGATATACCAAAAAATGGTGAAAAAATAGAATATGAAGATAAAGAATTAATTATTGATTCTGTAGACGAGAAGAGTATTCAGAGAATACGTTTAATTGTAAGAAAATAGATGTTTTATGTATTTTTATAACTCAAATAACAATTGTATATTCGCAAGTCAAAATTAAAATATTAATAAAATGGCAGTATTACAAAAAATTAGAGAGCGTACCGTTCTATTATTGTTTATGATTGGAATAGGGATGCTCGGTTTTTTATTTATGGATTCTAATCAGACCGCATCTTCATGTAATCCGCAAATAGATAATAATGTTGGTTCCATATTAGGTGATGATATATCATCAGATTATTTTAGAATTGTTTTAGATCAAATTTCTCAACAATATTCAGAAAACACACAAGGACAAAATAATGAAATTGCTTGGAATAGAATTGTTCAAACAAATATCATTGAGAATTTATCTGAAGATTTAGGATTAGTAGTGTCAGGAAGAGAGATTTATGAGTTACAAACTGGTACTATAAATGACAATAACAGACATTCAGTTTTTACTAGTTTTTTTACAAATCAAGAAACTCAACAGTATGATTCTGAATTAGCTGAAGGTTTTATAAATGATTTCTCTAGCCAAGGTGAAAATTTTAGAAAGTATTTCTTGGAAATGGAAGATGGTGTTATAATTGAAAGGTTATCACAAAAGTATCAATTATTAGTAGAGAAAGGTATGTATTCTACTAATTCTGAGTTAATTAAACTTGTAAATTTAAGAGATCAAAAATCAACCGTTCAATATGTGTCTATTCCATATAATTCAATAGAAGACATAGAAGTGAGTGAAGAAGAAATTTTAAAATATTATAATGATAATATTGATGAATTTTATAATGATGAGGAGAAAAGGTCAATTGAATTTATCACATTCAATGTAACAGCATCATCAGAGGATGATAAGAATATTAATCAATATTTAATTGATTTAGTTGAAAATTTTAATGATTCTGAAGATGACCAGTCTTTTGTAAAAAGATATTCAAGTTCTAGTAATGTATCATTCCAATTTAGAAAAGAATCTGAAATTACAGATCCTAAGTTTTCTAATTTAATTAACATGGAGGAGGGTTATGTTGATGGACCATATAAATTATCTAATTCTACATATAGATTAGCAAAACTTTCAAAAGTATCCAAAAGACCAGATTCTGTAGAAGCTAGACATATACTACTATCATCAGAAAATTATACAATTGATTCTGCTAAGGTTTTACTTAGGACTCTTAAGAAGCAAATAAATGAGGGATCTGATTTTGAAACTTTTGCAATTGACTATTCAGATGATAAAGGAAGCTCTAAAATAGGAGGAGACTTAGGATGGTTTAAAGAGGGGACAATGGTGCCTGAATTTAATGACGTTTGTTTTTCATCAAACAAAGGAGATTTGAAAATAGTTACTACCCAATTTGGTGTACATTTAATTGAAATTGTTAGGGTTAGTAAACTTGTGAAAAAATATAAGATAGTTTATTTAGATAAGGAAATTGTGCCTAGCTCTGCGACTAAAGATAGTATCTATACTAATGCAAGTGATTATATAATGTTATTAAAAAATAAATCTAGTGACACTACATTTAAGAGTTTTGCTGAGAATAAAAATATGTTATGGTCAGAAGGTTTAGATATTCAAATAATGGATTTTGTAATATCCAATTTAGATGATTCTAGAGAAATAGTAAGGTGGATGTTCAATGAAGATACTGATGTGGATGATTTTTCTGAAAATATTTATACATGTGGTGGAAATTATGTGATTGCTTATCTTTCAAAAATTCAACCAAAAGGAAATATGGATTTTGAAACTGTAAAGGATATTGTTAAACTAAAGTTGCAGACTGAAAAAAAATATGAGAATATTTCCTCTCAAATTGAGAAAGATTTTGACTTAGAAAAAATATCAGAAATATTCTCTTCTGAAGTAAAAACAGTAGACGGAGTCAGTTTTGATAATAATAATATTAATGGTATAGGAAATGAACCAAGTTTTGTAGGAACAGTATCTACGATCAAATCAGGGAAGATATCGACATTAATAAAAGGAGTCAACTCTGCTTATGTTTTGTCAGTAAATTCACCAGAAAAATCTTTAGTAGAAACAATTAATCCTCAAGAAAGAAAAAGTTTATTGTCTTCGTTATTTAACAATGTATTTTATACTTACGTTATGGAAATATTAAAAGATGATTCTCATGTTACTGATAATAGGATAAGATTTTATTAGTCTTTTTAATATATGACATTTTATCTTAATATATCCATCCGATAGGAATCTAAGTTTATAAAAATAAACAGAAGTATTGTAAAAGATAATAAAGAAGACCCTCCATAACTCATAAATGGCAAAGGAATTCCTATTGTTGGAGCTAAACCGATCGTCATAGCAAGATTGATGATTAGATGTGAAAATAAGATACAAGCAACACTATATCCATATACTCTGCAAAATTGTGATTTTTGTTTTTCTGATAAGTATATTATTCTTAATAATAATGTACTAAATATAATTAAAAAAAATAAACTTCCTACGAACCCCCACTCTTCTCCGACAGTGCAAAATATAAAATCAGTACTTTGTTCTGGTACAAAATCAAAACGTGTTTGTGTTCCGTTTAGAAACCCTTTTCCTAAAAATCCACCGGAACCTATAGCAATTTTAGACTGAATTAAATTGTACCCTGCATTTAGTGGATCAAAATCTTTGCCTAATAGTACATTTATTCTCTCAACTTGATGTTTTGGCAGAATATTATAAAATATATAATTAACACTATATATTGTTGCGTTACATAATATTGTTATTATTGATGAAACTTTAATACTTCTAATTCTATTTGAACTTATTAAGTAAATTGTTATTATTATAGTTGTAACAATCATTGATAAAATGATTGGATTTATTAAAAGTGTAAATAGCGAAAGTATAATAGCTATTATTCCCATAATTAGAATATTTCCAGACAATCCCTCCCTATATAAGACTAGTATAAATGAAAGGAATATTAATGCGGTCCCAGTGTCATTCTGAATTATAATTAGTAGAAAAGGAATTAGTATAATAATATAACTTCTAATCATTGAAGTTATAGAAAACTTAGAATGTTTGTTTAGACTAAACATTTTTGCTAAAGCTAAGGCTGTAGCAAATTTAGCAAATTCAGAGGGTTGTAATTTAAATCTACCAAAATCAAACCAAGAGCTAGCTCCTCCCACAGAGTTTGGAGTAAATAATACTAATATCAGAGATGATATTACAATACAATATAATATAAATGATAAAGAGTCAAAAAACCTCCAATCAATTATTAAAATAATAAATCCAATAAATATAGAAATCCCAATAAATAATAATTGTTTACCATATTTAGTTGTAAGGTCAAATATAGATTTGGTAATATCATCATTATATACTGAAGCAAATATATTTAACCATCCAAATAAAATTAATATTAGATATAATAAAATTGTTATTTTATCAATCTTTCCAAAAATCTCTCCGGTTCTCCTCATTATTGTAGACTTATTAGATTGCCATTTATCATCTTTCTTTCTAATTCAGTTCTGCTTATATAATTTTTTATATATTTTTCAATCATTAATGAAGCGATAGGAGCCGCCCAATCAGATCCCCAACCTCCATTTTCTACATAAACCGCAATTGCTATTTGTGGATTTTTCTTTGGAGCAAAAGCAATAAAAATTGAATGATCTTTTCCATGTGGATTTTGAGCTGTACCAGTTTTACCGCAAACATCAATTTCATTGATCTTAGAAAGAATTGCAGTTCCATCTATATGTGTTAATGATAGTTCCATCCCATCAATTATAGTTTCATAATGTTTTTGATCTATACTTGTATATTTTTTTTTATTAAAAACTTTCGGAATTGTATCTCCTTCGATTTCTTTTATTATATGTGGAGTTATATAGTACCCTCTATTTGCTATTATAGCGGCTAAATTTGCCATTTGGATTGGAGTTGCTAATAGTTCTCCTTGACCAATAGACATAGACAATATAGTTGAAGACTTCCATCTATTTTTTTTGTAATACTTATCATAATATTCTGTATCAGGGATAAAACCTTTAGTTCCAGATTTAAAGTCATTTCCTAAATAATTTCCAAAACCAAAACTCTCTACATGTTTTTTCCATATATTATACCCTTCATAAATATTAGAAAAATTACTGAAATAATTTTCCCATAATTTACAGAAATATGGATTGCATGAAGTAGCTAGTGATGTTTTTAGATTAACATAAGGATTATGTTGATGACATTTTACAGTTTTGTTGTTACCATATTCATAAAATCCATTACAAAAATAAGTTTGGTTTTTATTTAATGTTTCTTCTTGGAGAGCTATAAGACTGTTAACAATTTTTAGAGGTGAAGCAGGAGGATAACTTCCATTTAAAGCTCTGTTAAATAGAGGTTTGTTTTTATCTTCATTCATTGAGAAATAATTTTTTGATCTATTCCTGCCATTCATATCATTTGGATTATAATTAGGAGAAGTAATTAGTGATAATATTTCTCCACTTTCAGGTTCTATAGCAATTATTGCTCCTTTCTTATTCTTCATTAGTAATTCACCATATTTCTGTAAATTAATATCTATTGTTGAAATAATATTCTTTCCATTTACTGCTAAGGTGTCATAGATCCCATCTTGATAACTTCCTTGAAATTGATTATGTGCATCTCTCAAAATTAATTTCATTCCTTTAGTTCCTCTTAATTTTTTTTCATAGGCAGACTCTATACCTGTTTTACCTTCTAAATCTCCTTTTATATAGTATTTTTCTTTTTTTATCTTATTTTCATCTACTTCTCCTAAAAAACCTATTACATGTGCTGCTACATTAGTAGTGTAATCTCTACTGGTATTTACTCTAATATAGAATCCTTTAAAAGTATTTAATTCTTCTTGTATTTGATAAGCTGAGCTAATATCTAATTGTTTTGAGAGAACACTTTCTTTCCATTCTGAGTATTCAAATGCTTCTTTTAATTCTTTTTTGAATTGATCTTTTTCAATCCCAATTAAATTACAAAGTCTTATTGTGTCAAACTCAATTATGTCTCTAGGAATTACCATTAAATCATACGAAGCTATATTCGCTACCATTAATACCCCATTCCTATCATATATTAAGCCTCTTGCAGCCTGCTGGACTTCAAATTTTATTGCATTATTATTTGCTGATTTTTTAAATTTATTATCAACTATTTGAATAAAAAATAGTTTTATCACTATTATTAAAATGGCGCTTATAAATATATATTTTATAACTTGTTCTCTTGATTTTAATTTATACATCTTAATCTTTTTGGTTAGATAAGAAAAGTTGAAATATTATTATAATTATTAATGTAACTATACTACTGCAAATAACTTTTAGTATAACAAATAAAATATTTTCTAACGAGAAATGTTCTAAAATGAAGAAGAATAGGTTATGTATCAGAATTATAGTAAATGAATAAATGCTAAAAGTTTGAATGCCAAGATTATTTAAATTTAATTTTTCTTTTTCATCGATAGTGTTTTTTGGGATAATGCCATTTTGAATGTATGGTAGTAGAAATCCAATAAATACCAAAGATGAAGAATTCATACCAATATTTCCTTCAAATACGTCTAACATTATTCCTAAAATGAGAGAAATAAATAATATAAACCAACGCTCTGTATCTTGCGATAATGTGATAATTATGATTAAGTAAACTAATGGGTTAATAAAATTAATAAATTGTATATTATTCAGAATCAATACTTGTAAGAAAGTATATAGAGGAATTAACCATAAATATGAGTATAAATTTTTCATAAATCTATAATAATGATTTTTTCTCCTCTTTATAGATAGAGTTAATTATGTATACATCTTTTTCCTTGTTCATATCATTCAAGAATTTGATTTTAATATTATATAGTCCATTTTCAGTACCCTTAGTAAAAGAAATAATTGTACCAATATTTATTCCTTCTGGAAAAATAGAACTGTAACCGTTAGTGGAAATAGTGTCGCCAATTTTTAATTTTGCGTGATTAGGAATGTCATTTATTTCAGCTATTGTGTAATTCATACCATTCCAAGTTAGAGACCCATTTTGCATACTTTCTTTATGGATAACACTAATTGATGATGTTTTATTAAGTATAGATATTGCTCTTGAATAATTGTCAGAAATTGTACTAACAATTCCAATAACTCCATTTTCAGTAATAATTCCCATATTCTTTTTTACACCGTCTAATTTCCCTTTGTTTAGTAGTATAAAATTATTGTTTTTATATACAGAATTACTTACTATTCTTGCTGGAATATACTTGAATAATGGTTTAGAATTTTTTTCAGTTTCATGACTTAATAATGTCAGTAGTTTAGCATTTTGACTTCTTAAATACTCATTTTCTTTAGAAAGATTAATATATTGGTTAACTTTTGAAAAATATGTAAAAATTTTACCAACATTTTCCTGAGTGTATGAGATAAATCTAGATTGTTGAAATTGATTATTTGATATGTAAAGAGTTAAACAAAATGATTCTAAAAGAATAAATAACAGAATCACATGAAATTTCTGAATAAATCTTAATAAATTTTTCATTACATAATATTACTGAATTAGGAATGAAAATCCAGAAGTGTTCTTCAAAGCTATGCCTGTTCCTCTAGCTACTGCTCTTAGTGGATCTTCAGCTACATATACTGGAAGTTTTGTTTTTTGAGATATTCTTTTGTCTAGTCCTCTAAGCATGCCACCGCCACCAGTAAGATAGAGTCCAGTATTATAGATGTCAGCAGATAATGCGGCAGGTGTTGTAAATAGAGCATTCATTATAGCTGCTTCTATAGCTTCAATTGAGTTGTTTAATGCGTTAGCTATTTCTTTATATGTCACTACTACTTCTTTTGGTATTCCATTCATTAAGTCTCTACCATGTACTGGAAAGTTTGGAGGAGGATCATCTAGTTCAGTCATTGCAGAACCAACATTAATTTTTATTTTTTCAGCCATATTGTCCCCAATTGCGATATTATATCTGGTTTTCATATAATTTTTTATATTATTTGTAAACTCATCTCCAGCTACTTTTATAGATTTATCAGTTACGATACCTCCAAGAGAAATAACAGCAATTTCCGTAGTTCCGCCTCCAATATCAATAACCATGTTTCCTTCTGGTTCCATCACATCAATACCAATTCCTATTGCAGCAGCCATTGGTTCATGAATTAACCAGACTTCTTTGGCTCCGGCGTGTTCAGCTGAATCAAGAACTGCTCTTTTTTCAACTTCAGTAATTCCAGAGGGAATACAGATTACCATTTTTAGATGTTGTGGTAGTAGTGTTTTCTTTCTATTAATCATTTTAATAAATCCCCTAATCATTTGCTCGGCAGAATGGAAGTCAGCAATTACTCCATCTTTTAGTGGTCGGATAGTTGTAATACCTTTATGAGCTTTTCCGTGCATTTGTCTAGCTCTTTTACCCATTGCAATAACCTCATCTGTTTTCAAGTCTTTAGCAACAATAGAGGGTTCATCAACTACTACTTTGTCATTATGAATAATTAATGTATTTGCAGTGCCTAAATCAATAGCAATTGCTTCCGTCATAAAATCAAAAATACCCATATCTTAATGTTTAAAATGTCTAAATCCTGTCATTACCATTTTCATATTATTCTTATTGCAATAATCAATAGACAGATTATCTTTAATTGAACCACCTGGTTGTATTACGCATTTCACTCCTTCTTTGTTGGCAATTTCTACGCAGTCAGGAAAAGGAAAAAAGGCATCAGATGCCATTACTGCTTCCTTCAAATTAAAATTAAAAGATTTAGCTTTAATTATTGCTTGTTTTAAAGCATCTACTCTAGAAGTTTGACCAACACCTGAAGATAATAACTGTTTATTTTTAACGAATACAATAGTGTTTGATTTAGTGTGCTTACAAATTTTTGAAGCAAAACTAAGATCTATTAGTTCCTTTTCGTTAGGAATATCATTTGTAACTGTTCTCATATCCTCTATTTCATCAGTTTTTAAGTCTTTATCTTGGAATAGAACTCCATTTAATATAGTCCTGTATTGTACTTTTGAGAGATCTAATTCTTTCTTAGCTAATATAACTCTATTTTTTTTAGTTTTCAATATATCTAACGCTTCTTTTTCGTAGGAAGGCGCAATAATTACTTCAAAGAATATATTGTTAATTTCTTTAGCAGTATTTAGATCTAATTCTCTATTAGTAATGATGACACCTCCAAACGCAGAAATAGGGTCAGCTAAATATGCGTCTTTCCAGCAGTCAATTAATTTATTTCTACTAGCAACTCCACATGCATTATTATGCTTGAGAACCGCAAGAGTACACTCATTAAATTCCGAAATCAGATTAATAGCTGCGTCAATATCTAACAGATTATTATATGACAATTCTTTACCATTTAATTTTGTAAATAGTTTTTTAAGATTGCCAAAAAATATGCCTTTCTGATGGGGATTCTCACCATATCTCAAAATTTTACTCTCTTTTATACTTTCTTTAAATGATGTTTTTTGTTCATCTTCAAAGTATTTGAATATTGCTGTGTCATAATGTGAAGATATATTAAAAGCTTCCTTTGCAAATTTTCTTCTGGTATCAATGTTCGTGTATCCTCGTTCATTTTCTAAAATTGAAAGTAAATTTTTATATTGACTCATTTCAGAAACTACCAAGACATCAGAAAAGTTTTTAGCGGCTGCCCTTATTAGGGATATTCCTCCAATATCTATTTTTTCAATAATTTCTTCCTCTGTAGAACCAGAACATACTGTTTCTTCAAATGGATATAAGTCAACTATTACTAAATCAAATTCGGGAATATTATATTTATTAAGTTGTTCTTTATCAGAATTTAATTTTCGACGCGCAAGAATTCCACCAAAAATATTAGGATGCAGAGTTTTAACTCTACCTCCTAATATTGATGGATATGAAGTTAAATCCTCTACTTTATTTACTTTTATTCCTTGTGTTTCAATAAAATTTTGTGTACCTCCAGTAGAATATATTTCAATACCAAGTTCATTAAGTTTATTTATTATAGGGGTTAATCCATTTTTATGAAAAACTGAGATTAGAGCGTTCTTAATTTGTCTTTTTTTATTCATTTAATTTACTTAATTAATGCAATTTTACTCAATTACTAGGTGATTTTCAATGTAAAAAAAGATGAATATAACATCTGTTGATAACTTTTCAGATTGTTAATTTCTTAACTTAATATTGGAGATTGTATTACAAACTTTAATTGCACTTTTGGATGACTGAATATTCTTGATAATCAATAATAATTTTTCTGATTTCTCTATCATCTCAGATGTAGTAAAATTTTGTTTTAGATATTCTAAGATTTTTTCAAAAGATTCAGATTCAAAATATTGAGAATTTTTATTTGTAGTGAAATAAGCTCTCATCTCACCATTTTTTAATAGTAATCTTTCAAATCCTAATTCCTTTGCGATCCATTTTAATTCTATAGATGATAATAGATCTTCTACAGACTTAGGCGCTTCTCCAAATCGGTCTTCTAGATTTCTTTTAAATAGTTGTAGTTCTTTTTCTTCTTTAATGACATTAAGTTCTTTATAAATATTTAACCTTTCTTCAACATTAGAGACGTATGAGTCAGGAATTAGAATTTCAAGATCAGTATCAATATGACAATCTTTTATAAAATATTCTGTATTTGAATCAGAGAATAGTTCGTTAAATTTCTCTACTTTTAATTCTTCTACTGCTTCATTTAATATTTTTTGATACATTTCAAAACCAATTTCATTGATAAATCCACTTTGGTCAGCTCCAAGCAAATCTCCAGCTCCTCTAATATCTAAATCCCTCATAGCAATACTGAATCCACTTCCTAAATTAGAAAACTGTTCTAATGCATTAAGTCTTTTTCTAGAGTCATTAGAAATTTTATATGAAGGAGGACTAATTAAATAGCAGAATGATTTTTTGTTGGACCTCCCAACTCTTCCTCTCATTTGGTGAAGATCAGATAATCCAAAATTATTTGCGTTATTAATAATAATTGTATTTGCATTTGGTACATCTACACCGTTTTCAACAATAGTTGTAGATACTAATACGTCATAATCACCTTCTATAAAACCAATCATTAGATTTTCTAAAACTTTTCCTTCAAGTTGTCCATGTCCAATCTTAATCTTTGCGTTTGGAACTAAACGTTGAATAATTCCAGCTACTTCTTTGATATTTTCTATTCTGTTATGAATAAAAAACACCTGTCCATTTCTTGAAATTTCATATTGTATAGCATCTCTTATTACTTCTTCATTAAATGAAATAATTTCTGTATTTATTGCTATTCTGTTTGGAGGAGGGGTGTTAATTACAGATAAATCTCTAGCTCCTAATAAAGAAAACTGTAATGTTCTTGGTATTGGAGTTGCGGATAAAGTCAGAATATCAATATTGGATTTAAGATTCTTAATTTTATCTTTAATATTTACACCAAATTTTTGCTCTTCATCAATAATTAATAATCCTAAATCATTAAATTTTATATCTTTTCCAACTATTCTATGTGTCCCAATCAAAATATCAATCTTTCCTTCATCTAATTTTTTTATGGTATGATTTTGTTGTTTAGTTGTTTTAAATCGGTTAATATAATCAACTTCACAAGGAAATTCTTTCAATCTATTTTTAAATGTTTTATAATGTTGTAGTGCTAATATAGTAGTTGGAACTAAGATAGCTACTTGTTTATTGTCGGATACTGCTTTGAATGCCGCTCTAATTGCAAGTTCAGTTTTACCAAAACCAACATCTCCACAAACTAATCTATCCATTGGTATACTTTTTTCCATATCTTCTTTTATGGCAATATTAGCAGAAGTTTGGTCTGGTGTGTCTTCCCAGATAAAAGAAGCTTCTAGTTCATGCTGCAGATATGTATCTGGAGAATAAGAGAATCCATCAATAGTTTTTCTTTTTGCATAAAGTTGAATTAGGTTAAAAGCAATTTTTTTAATCCTGTTTTTGGTTTTATTTTTTGTTGTTTGCCATTTGGAACCTCCAAGTTGATTGATAGAAGGTTTGTGTCCTTCTTTACCAGAATATTTAGAAATTTTATGAAGCGAATGTATACTTATATATAATATGTCCCCATCTTTGTAGACTAATTTTATACTTTCTTGTTTTTTCCCATTATTATCAATTTTATGAAGACCTGCAAATTCGCCAATGCCATGATCTATATGGGTTACATAATCACCAATCTGTAGATTAGTAAGTTGTTTTAGCGTAATAGCTTGTTTATCAGCAAACTTTGTTTTGCTTCTGAATCTGTGATGTCTGTTAAATATCTGATGATCTGTATAAATTGATATTTTATTATCATGATCTACAAACCCCTCATGTAAATTACCGACAATTGTAGTAACATAAATTTCTTTTTCTGAATTTTCTATAATCTGCTGAAACCTTTCTTTTTGTTCATGAGAGGAACACATTATGATATTTAGATATCCTTTTTCTTGAAAAACAGATAGTTCATTAAAAAGAATATCAAACTTTTTATTAATAGAAGTTAGTGGAGTTATATTTGTTTGAATCTCATAATTTTTTTCAAAAATATTATTAGAACTAAAATTTATAAACCTAAACTCTTGTAATTGATTGATAAATTCATTAGCATTAGTAAAAATTTCATGAGGACTAATTTGAAGTCTTTTAGATTCATCAGATTGTTTTTTAAATTCTTCTTCAGCTTTATCGAAATTATGTTGCAGAACTCCTGTTATATGTAGTGTGTCTTCCATCCAAATTGTTGATCCTTTAGGAAGGTATTCTAAGAAGCTAACTTGTTTTTCTGATTCCTTTTTCGCTTCAGTATTAGGTATGATAGATATTTTATCCCTTTTTTCTATAGATAACTGCGTATTGATATTGAAAATTCTAATACTCTCAATTTCATCATCAAAAAATTCTATACGGAATGGATTTTCGTCTGCATACGAAAAGACATCTAAAATCCCTCCTCTAACAGAGAATTGACCTGGATCTGTAACAAATTCTGATTGTGTAAAATTATTTTCGATTAATAGTTTTTCTAATAAATGTGGAGGATGTATTTCAGATACAGATAGTGTAATGGTTTTTTTCTTTAAGATTTTTCTACTTACTACTTTTTCAGAAATTGCTTCTGGATAACTAATAATTATTGAGTTACGTTTGTTATTAAGTTTGTTTAATACTTCTGCTCTTAATAAAACATTAGAATTATCTACTTCTTCAATCTGATAGGCTCTTCTGTATGAAGCGGGATAGAAAAATATTTCATTATTGATTAAGTTTTCTAAATCATTAATAAAGTAGTTTGCAGATTCTTTATCATTTAATATAAAAAGTTGAGGAGATTTAGATTCTTTTATTATTAAAGATGCTATAATGGATTTTGAGGACCCCACAAATCCATTTAATTTTATTTTACTATTTTTCTGCTTTAATATCTCAGAAATACGATCTCTAAAAATAGAGATTGGTAAAAGTTGTAGTAATGATTTATTTTTCAATTTGTTTTATCTCATTCATCATTTTAATATACCAATCTTGATTAGTATCAAAAGGTTTCCCTCCTTTTATTCTATTAAAGTCAATACAACTTATTTCATTATTATTATCTTCATCATAACCAACAACGCCATTAATTCCATTAACCGCACTTTTAACAGCGTAATCAGCAATTGTAAAGATTAATTCTAAATCTTTATGATTTGCTTTTGCAGATCTTCCAAAATATCCACTTTTTTGTACAAGCACTTTATTCGCTTTTAGTCTCTTTGAAAATTCTTTTGCAAACCATTGACCTGGATTTAGATCATCTAACCTTATATGTCCAAAAGCATCTCTTAACACCTTCCCATTCGCTTTTTCTGTTTCTTTTATGATATTTTCAATTCCAGCACCTTCACTTAAAAATATATTTACACAATCATGAGAATGCATTATTTTATTGAGTCTCTCGCATTCTTTATTGAAATCTATTTTTTCTTCAGGAATTAGGACTGAATGGATATCCCATTTTTCTTTGGTTATACCAATTTCTGGAAGGAAATTAAAATTTCGTAATCTTTTTCTATATTCATATGCAGTTGCAGCTGTTAGCCATCCACAGTTTCGACCCATTATTTCATGTATAATTAGTTGTCTATCAGAAGTAGTATTTTCATTAACTATATTTTCAAAAAAAATAGCTCCTTGCTCTGCAGCGGTCCATGCTCCCAATGTTTGTGAGATTGGAAAGACATCATTGTCTATTGTCTTTGGAAGACCGACTACAGTTAATTTGTAATTATTATGTCTTAAATAATTTGATAGGTCAGCCGCTGTAGTATTTGTATCATCACCTCCAATAGTATGTAATATAGTAACACCATCTTTTATAAGTTGTTTAGCAGCAACTTCTAAAGGCACTTCATTTTTTTTAACATATCCTTTTGTAATACAATCCTTTACATTTGTGAGTTTGACTCTGCTGTTTCCTAGCGGAGTTCCTCCAAAATTATAAGCATAGTTAATTTTTTCACTAATTTTCTTTGGAAATGGAATAGAATTTCCTAGTAAAAGACCTTTATATCCATTGAGGTAACCAATGATTTTAACATCTGGATATTTATTAAAGTAATTTTCACTAAGCCTTGCGATAGAAGCAGATAAACAAGGAGCGATTCCCCCAGATGTTAAAAAAGCTATTTTCATTTCATTTTATTTATTTTGCAAATATCGTATTTTTTTAATATCTAAATTCAGAAAGTATTTTTTCAGCAAGAAATTTAGATATTTTTATATTGCTTTCAACAGTCAATCCTGCAATATGAGGTGTTAATATAACTTTTTTGCTTTCATAGAGAAATTTTAATGAATTATTATATCCGTAATTAGAAATTTTCTCAAATGATGTTTGTTCAAACTCCAAAACATCTAAACATGCTCCTAAAACTTTTTTCTTTTTCAAGTTTTTAACTAGATCTTTTGTATTTACACAACCTCCTCTAGCTGTATTTATTAAATAAATATCTTTTTCAAATTTTCTGATAAAATCATTATCTACCATATATTTAGTTTCTTCAGTTAAAGGAACATGTAAGCTTATGATGTCTGCATGTTTAAATATCTTTTCCATAGTACTTTGATATGGATGTTTTTTCAAGTATTTATCGTATGCAAGTATATGAACATTGAATCCGTGTAAGCATTTAGCAAGAGCTGAACCATTATTTCCAAAACCAATAATACCAAATGTTTTGCCAGACAATTCGATTCCTCTATTTTTTTCTCTAATCCATTTTTCTTTTCTAACTTCTAAATCAGCAATATTGATATTATTAAATAATGCAATAATCATTCCAATTGCATGTTCAGCTACTGCTTGTCTATTTCCTTCAGCAGCATTAAAACATTTAATATTTTTAAGTTTCGCATAATTCACATCAATATTTTCAATCCCACTTCCTGCTCTTGCGATAAATTTTAATTTGTGAGCTTTGTCAATAAATGAATAATCTATATTAAATCTACTTCTGATAATTAGTCCACTATATTTTGATATAATTTTTTCAATTTCATTAATATTTAAGTTATATGCTTCATCACAAATAAAATTATTTTCTTCAAGTTTTTCTTTTAAAAATGGGTGAGTTTTGTCAACAAATAAAATTCTCATCATAGAATAGCTTGACCGATTAATAGATAAATAAATAACCCAAGAATATCATTTGTAGTAGTGATAAATGGACCTGTAGCTAAGGCTGGGTCAATTTTATATTTTTCTAAAGTGAGTGGTATAAATGTTCCAAAAAGAGCTGCAAATATAATCACTACAAGTAATGATATACTTACAGTAATACTGACTTCAATAGGAAAATTTAAGATATTAGTAGTTCCAAAAATTATTAATGAGCAGATTATTCCATTGATTAAAGCAACACCTACTTCTTTAGTTAACTTTTTAAAAATTGTATTTAATTTGATAGATTGATTAGCTAATCCTTGAACAACTATTGCTGCTGATTGCACACCGACATTTCCACCCATTGCTGCAATTAATGGAATAAAAAATGCAAGCTGAATATTTTCTTTTATATTAAATAGACCGATAATTTCTGCTCCTAATATTCCTCCAACAAGACCTATTATTAACCATGGTAGTCTTGCTTTTGTAATTTGCCATATACTATCAGACAATTCTACATCTTCAGTAATTCCAGAAGCCATTTGGTAATCTTTTTCTGCTCCATCTTTCACGACATCAATTATATCATCAATAGTAATCCTTCCAATTAAGATGTTATTTTCATCAACTACTGGGACTACAATTAAATCATATTTATTCATAATATTTGCGACTTTCTCATCATACTCTGTTACTAATACTGAGATAATATCTTTATTGGTGATTTCTTTAATAAATTTTTTACTTTCAGTAATTAATAATTCTTTTAATGATAAAGTTCCAACCAATTTATTTTCATCATTAATTACATAAATGGTATGAACTTTTTTCACTTCTGAGGCTTGCTTCCTCATTTCTTTTAAGCATTGAAGTGTGTTCCAGTTTTCATTAACTTTGATTAATTCTTTAGCCATTAATCCACCTGCAGTATCTTCTGGATAACTAAGCAGATCATTTATATCAGAGGCTTGTTCGTTATCATCAATTAATAAAAGGACTTCTTCTTTTCTTTCAGTTGGAAGTTCTGAAATCACATCTGTAGCATCGTCTGTTTCTAAATTTTTTATTATTTCTTTTGCGATTTCATTTGAGGAAAGGTTTGATAATAAATTTTCTCTTAAATCTTCCTCAACTTCTAATAATAATAGAGCGGATTTTTTTTCATCTATTAATTGATATAAATAAAAAGCTTCCTTTTCAGATAAATTTTTTATAACTTCAGCTATATCTGCTACATGAAGCTTATTAATCAATTGATGAATTTTCTTATTTGAAGAATTTGATATTAATGCAGATACTTCTTTCAGAAAAATTGAATCTATTTCATTTTGCTTGGACATTTTTAGTAATTGTAATGAAATCATCTACCTCTAATTCTTCGGCCCTTTTTAGTAGTAAATTATCTATATTTTTATTATAATCCAAAGTAAAGGATTTTAATGCGTTCTTCAAAGTTTTTCTTCTTTGATTATACGAAGATTTAACGATTTTTTTAAATAATTCTTCATTGCATCCAATATTCTTTCTTTTATTTCTCTTTAATGTAATAACAGCAGACTTTACTTTTGGTGGTGGAGAGAAATTGTTTTCATCTAAAATGAATTCAAGTTTCGTTTCAAAGAAAGCTTGAATGAAGACACTTAGTATTCCTCTCTTTTTTCCCTTTTTTGCAATTACTCTCTCAGCGACTTCCTTTTGAAACATTCCTATCATTTCATCTATTTTGTTTTTATTTTCAAACACTCTAAATAAAATCTGTGAAGATATATTATAAGGAAAGTTTCCAATTACTGATATTTTTTTATTTGTCAAGTCGTTAATTTTCATTTTAAGAAAATCTCCTTCTGTTACTAAAAGTTTTGGATATTTTTTTCGTAAGTAATTTACAGAATCTGTATCAATTTCTATTGCATGAAAACTTTCGATATTTTGGTTTAAGATTAAATTTGTCAGAACTCCCATTCCAGGGCCAATTTCTAGAACGAAATTATTTTTTTTTTTAATTAAATTCACTATATCCTGTGCAATATTTTTATTAATCAGGAAATGTTGACCTAAGTGTTTTTTTGCAGTAACTTTCTTCATTTAGATTTTTTCAATCTTTTAAATAATTCAGAAGCGTATACAAAATTATTAAGCTCAATATTTTCAGATTGGATAAGATCTTCTTTATTTCCATTCCACCATATTTTTCCGTTATATATAAAAGCAATATTTTCTCCAATTTGCATTACGGAGTTCATGTCATGAGTATTAACTATAGTTGTTATATTGTACTCTTCCGTAATCTCTTTAATTAGATCATCGATTACAATTGCTGTTTTAGGATCTAATCCAGAATTTGGTTCATCACATAATAAATATTTTGGGTTCATAGATATTGCTCTAGCTATCGCAACTCTTTTTGTCATACCTCCACTAATTTCTGAAGGCATTAATTTATTAGTGTTTACAAGATTAACCCTTTTTAAGCAAAAGTTAACCCTGTCTTTTTTTTCTTCTTCAGTTTTATTTGTAAACATAGTTAGAGGAAACATTATATTCTCTTCAACGCTCATATAGTCAAATAAAGCTCCTCCTTGAAACAACATCCCTATCTCTTGCCTTATTTCCCTTTTTTCTTTATGATTCATATTCTGAAAAGATACCTCATCATATATTATGTCGCCACTGTCAATTTTATGTAGTCCAATAAGTACTTTTAATAAAGTTGTTTTTCCTGATCCACTTTCACCAATAATTAAATTTGTAACCCCTTTTTTAAAGTTAAAATTGATATTGTTCAACACATGATTGTCTCCAAATGATTTATTTATATTTTTTGCCTTTATCATGAGAGTATTAAATCTGTCAAAATGTAATTAAATATTAATAGTATGATACTACTATATACTACAGCTTTAGTGCTTGATTTCCCTACACTAATTGCACCTCCTTTTGTATGATATCCAAAATATGCTGACACAGATGTTATTATAAAAGCAAAAACTACCGTTTTTATTAGCGAATATGTAACATAAAAAGGGATAAATTCGTATTGAAGTCCCTTAATAAAATCTGAAGGCAAAACTCCAACAGATAAACCTCCAAACCATCCTCCGATTATCCCAATGGATATACTTAATATAATTAATATTGGAAAAAATAACATTGATGCAATTATTTTAGGTAGTATTAAAAAACTTGCTGAATTTATTCCCATAATATCAAGTGCGTCTATTTGTTCTCTAACTCTCATTGTTCCAATTTCTGAAGCAATGCTTGATCCTATTTTACCTGCTAAAATTAATCCTAACATTGTTGGAGAAAACTCAAGTATTAATGCATCTCTAGTAACAAGTCCAATTAGATATTTTGGGAGTAGAGGATCTTCAATGTTTATATATTGTTGAATTGCAACAACTGCCCCTACAAAGAACGATATTATAATTACAATTCCTATTGAGTTGAATCCAATTTTATTTAATTCTAGTGTCAATTGTTTAAAGAACATCTTATAGTTGTCAGGCTTACTAATCACTTTATTAATCAAAATAAAGTAATCTCCGATGTTCTTGATTTTATTTAACATTATAATGTAAAAGTAAAAATATTTTTCAAAAGAATGATAGTAATAGTCTTTGATATTTTATTTACTTTTGAGTTATAATTATGGTTAAGAATTTTGTTTTATATATCTGTATTATTGCACTTCTATCTTCTTGTAAAATTTCAAAGAAAAATAATTGTGATTGCCCTAATTTTGGATCAGAAATTAGTGAATTTAACCAAAGTAATTCATAATGATCATTTTATATTTATTTAAATATATAATTTTGGAAAATAAAATTCTAATTAACCTTTAAGATTATGTACTTATTAATAGAAACTGCTTTATTTACATTAATAGTAATTCTAATATACTACTCAATACTCAAGCTCAATAGAAATATACTCAAGTTCAAAAATTTACTCAAGACTATACTTTTAAGTATCTTTTGTTATTATTATTTTAAATTTCCTCCCAATTCAGGATTTATTTTAGATAATCTTGAGTCCGCTGGAGTAATTGGAGGTTATGTGTCATTATCAATTATTGGCTTTGCTCTTTTTAGTTATGCAATAAAGGGAAATTATGATAAGTTATATAGTCAGACTGGACCTAAATGGACACATCCAATTATTGGATCTTTATGCGGAGCAATACCTGGTTGTGGAGCAACAATTGTTATATCATCATTATATAAAAATAAAAAGATATCTTTTGGTGGTTTATTTGCTGCATTTATTAGTACATTAGGAGAAGGCTCCTTTGTTTTATTAGGATCTTCTAGTGAGTCTGAAGTGATAGGCAACCTTAAGGCTTATCTAATAATTACCTTTTTTGGATTTTTTTCTGGAATTATTTTTGGTTATTTACTAGATTATTTTGGATTTAGATCTAATTATGAGGATATTCAAGAAACTAATTTCAGGGATAGAAAGGATCATTATGAAGAAAGAAGTGTTAGTGATTTTAGAAATATAATTACAAATACAGGTTATTACGCTATCTTAGTGATGGCTATATTTTTGGCTCCAAGCTCTATTATGGCATTGTGGGGAGGAGAAATATCATCTATTTCTGAATTAACTTATATAGTTTCGGTATTTCTAACAGTAATTTGTGCGATTTTTTATTTTCTTAGCAGTCATCTTGAATCCTGTAATAGTCAAGACATTAAATCGACAACTTTGCATGCAATTATAGATGTCTCAATGGTAGTTACATATGTATTTATTGGTTTATTTGTTGCTAATTACATAATTGATGCTATTGTTGGTCCTGAGACTTTTCATGTATGGATGACATCTTCAGTATATATTGTAATATTTCTGTCAGCTTTAATAGGAGTAATACCTGGATGTGGTGGTATGATTGTGGTTGCAGCGGCATTTATTATAATTCCTAATTTCCCGTTATCAGCATTAATTGCTGCATCTATTGCTACTAGTGGGGATGGAATTTTCCCATTACTTGCAGAAAATCAAAAAGATGGAGTTTTAGTTTCTTTATTGGGACTATTATTAGCTTTGTTTATGGGATATGTATCATTTATACTTGGATTTTAATACATTTTTATAATTTAGAATCTATTAATAACTTCTCAAAATAATTAAAATAAGAATTAAAGACATTATTTATTATATGGAATTATCTGAATTCATAGATATTAATACACAAAATAAGGTAATTAAATGGTTAGAAGAGTTTAATACAGAATTAAAAATAGTGAAACCCTGTAAATCCCGATCTGGGGTATTTATTCCATGTATATTTTCTAAAAATATCATTAAAATTAATGATAATTTAAATAAATATAGTTTTCTTATAACTCTAATACATGAGATAGCTCATGCTAGCATATGGAAAAAATTTGGAAGAAGTGTTAAGCCTCATGGTAAAGAGTGGAAGAAAGAGTTCCAAAGATTGTTTTTGCCTTTTTTAAATCCTGATTATTTTCCAGAAGATATTTTACGAATATTATCTTTACATATGATATCTCCAAAATCTACTACATATAGAGATATTGCATTAAGTAAAGCTTTGATGAAATATGATAGAAGTTTAATAGTAACAATTTCTGATATTAAAAACGGCACAATTTTTACTATATCAAATGGAAGAAGATTTATAAAAATTTCAAAGCTAAGAAAGAATTATAAATGCAAAGAATTAAATACAGATAAATACTATATATTCTCTCCTCTTTCTCAAGTATTTGATGTCTAAATTATTCTTTATATTTGCTCTTATTTTATTAGAAAATCAATATTTTTATGATAAACAATAATTATGCAGTAATTATGGCTGGGGGTGTTGGGAGTAGATTTTGGCCAATGAGTACTTCTCAGTTGCCTAAGCAATTTATGGATATTTTAGGAACAGGAGAATCGTTATTACAGCAGACATACAGAAGGTTAACTAAAATTTGTCCAAAGGAACAAATTTTAGTTGTAACTAATCAGGACTATAGGAATTTATGTCAAGATCAATTACCAGAACTTATTAAAAATAATATTTTGTGTGAACCAGCAAGAAGAAATACAGCACCGTGTATTGCATATGCTAGTTATAAAATTGTTAATAAGAATTCCAATGCTAATATTATAGTTGCTCCTTCAGATCATTTGATTACTAATGAAGAGGAGTTTGTCAGAATTACATTAGAATGTATGAAGGTAAGTATTGATAATGAATATCTAATTACATTAGGGATAAAGCCTAAAAGACCTGAAACAGGTTATGGGTATATACAATATTCTGATGAATTTTCACCTAAAAATAATAACCTTAAAAAGGTTAAAACATTTACTGAAAAACCTAGCCTAGATCTTGCAAATCAATTTATTGATAGTGGAGATTTTTTATGGAATTCTGGAATGTTTATTTGGAAGGGAACTTCAATTATCGCTGCTTTTAAGAATATTCTTCCAGAAATACATGAAATTTTTACTGAAGGAAATTCAATTTATGGGACACATCAAGAAAAAATGTTTATTCAAAAAGTTTTCCCAACTTGCAAGAATATTAGCATAGACTATGGAATAATGGAAAAAAGTAAAAATGTATTTGTTTACCCTTCAGATTTTGGATGGTCTGATTTAGGAACTTGGGGATCCTTATCATCTCATTTGCCTTTTGATAATTATGCAAACTCTATTTTGTCTAAAAAAGTTTTACTGTATGATTCTAATGATAATATTGTAAGGGTTTCTAAGGATAAGGTTGCTGTTATTCAGGGATTAGATGGTTATATCGTAGTTGAAACTGATAAGGCATTGTTAATATGTAAGAAAGATCAAGAACAGAAGATAAAGAATTTTGTTTCAGAATCAAGATTGAAATTTGGAGAAGGATATTTTTGATCCAATAGTAAAAGTTTATAAATATTTTTTAATTTACTCTATATTACCACACATATCTTCTGGTTTTACCCATTTTTCAAATTGTTCTTTAGTAAGGAATCCTAGATTAATACTTTCTTCTTTTAAAGTAGTCCCATTTTTATGAGCTGTTTTTGCAATCTCCGCAGCTTTTTCATATCCAATTTTTGTATTTAATGCAGTTACTAACATTAATGAGTTTTCTAAATTATCTTTTAACTTATCGTAGTTTGGTTTAATTCCTTTGGCACAGTTGTTATTAAATGATGTACAAGCGTCTCCGATTAGTTGTGCTGATTTTAATAAATTTGAAGCCATTACTGGTTTAAATACATTAAGTTGATAATGACCTTGCATTCCTGAAACAGATATAGCCATATCATTTCCAATTACTTGTGAGCATACCATTGTGAGCGCTTCACATTGTGTTGGGTTAACTTTGCCAGGCATTATTGAAGATCCAGGTTCATTTGAAGGAATTATAATTTCACCAATACCAGATCTTGGTCCTGACGCTAATAATCTAATGTCATTTCCAATTTTATTTAGAGAAACAGCAATTTGTTTTAGAGCTCCATGTGTTTCAACAATTGCATCATGAGCAGCAATTGATTCAAATTTATTTTCAGCAGATTTGAAAGGTAAATCAGTAAAAGTTGATATATATTCTGTTACTAGAGAAGAATATCCTTTTGGAGTGTTGATCCCAGTGCCTACTGCAGTGCCTCCTAAAGCTAATTCAGACAGATGTGGTAATGTGTTTTTAAGCGCTTTTATTCCATGATCTAATTGAGAAACATATCCTGATATCTCTTGTCCTAGAGTGATTGGAGTCGCATCCATCAGATGAGTTCTTCCAATTTTTACAATTTTCATATATTCCATAGATTTTTTTTCTAAAGTATTCTTGAGATTTATAATTGATGGAATAGTATTCGTTATGATTAATTTATAGCTGGCAATATGCATTGCAGTAGGAAATGTGTCATTTGAACTTTGAGATTTGTTTACATCATCATTTGGGTGTATTATTTTTATTGTATCTTCAATCTTTCCACCATTTATTACGTGAGAACGATTTGCAATCACCTCATTGCAGTTCATATTAGTTTGAGTCCCGCTACCAGTTTGCCATATAACCAATGGAAATTGGTTGTCATGTTTTCCCTCTAGAATTTCATCGCATACTTTAGAAATTAGATCTCTTTTTTCAATAGAAAGCACTCCAAGTTGATGATTTGTAAATGCGGCGGCTTTTTTTAGATATGCAAATCCATATATAATTTCTAGAGGCATAGATCCTTCATTTCCAATTTTGAAATTTCTTTTACTTCGTTCTGTTTGAGCTCCCCAATATTTATCTATTGGCACTTTAATTTCTCCGATACTATCTTTCTCTATTCTATAATTCATAGTAAAAAATTTTGTTATTTTTTTTTCTTGTTGTTAATTTGTATACAAATTTAGTAATTATGAAGTTTTTAGGTTTTCTTTTATTTGTATTTATTTTTCTTATGGCTTTTTGGGGCGTTCTTTTTCTAGCATCAATTATTCCTTATTTTATTTATGTTTGGTTGAGAGAAGGAAAATTAGATAAAAATCAAATTCCAGACTAAGTCATTATCTTATATACATTGTCTGGAGGTCTGCCAATGATGGCTTTATCTCCGTTGGTAACTATTGGTCTTTGCATCAGTTTAGGGAATTTGATCATAAGATTGATAATTTGTTCATTATCTAAATTTTTAACATCTCTTTTTCTCCATTCTATTTCATTCTTTCTTACTAAATCAATTGCGAGAATATTCAACTTCTTTAGAATTATACTTAAATCCTTTTTATTTAAGGGTTCTTTAATATAATCTATAATTTCTATTTTACAATTATTTTTATTAAGTATTGATAAAGTTTCTCTACTTTTTTTACATCTGGGATTGTGATATATTTTCATTTTGATTTATTCTTGACCAAATTTCATTAAATAACTTTTTATAAATGGATTTATTTCTCCATTTAATATTTCTTCTGGATTACTGCTTTCGAAATTAGTCCTGAGATCTTTCACCATTTTATATGGGTGCAACACATAATTTCTAATTTGGGATCCCCATTCAATCTTTTTTTTAGAGTCTTCCAACTTTTCTTTTTCTTCCTTTAACTTTCTTATTTCTAATTCATAGAGCTGTGATCTTAATAGCTGCATAGCTTTATTTTTATTCTCTAACTGAGATCTTGTTTCAGAGTTTTCAATTATGATTCCACTTGGATCATGTCTTAATCTAACAGCAGACTCTATTTTATTTACCCCTTGACCACCTGCTCCACTTGATCTGTATGTGTCCCAACTAATTTCAGATGGATCAATAATAATTTCAATACTTTCATCCGCTAGAGGATATACAAATACTGAAGCGAATGAAGTGTGTCTTTTTGCGTTGGAGTCAAAGGGTGAAATTCTTACTAGTCTATGAACTCCATTTTCACCCTTTAAATTCCCAAATGAAAATTCGCCATCAAATTGCAGTGTTACTGTCTTTATTCCAGCAGGTTCTGCTTTTTGAAAGTCTAATTCTTTAATTTTATATCCATTTTTTTCCCCCCACATTAGATACATCCTCATAATCATTTCCGCCCAATCCTGACTTTCAGTTCCTCCAGCCCCAGGTTTTATTGTCATTATTGCTGTCATGCTATCTTCCTTTGAGGAGAGCATATTTTTGAATTCTAAATCTTCTAATGCGCTAATGCAGATGTTATATTGTTTATCTATTATTTCATTTTCAATTTCTCCCTCTAATAGAAATTCTTCCATAACAACTAATTCTTCTAATTGTATTTCAATATTATTATAAGAGTCAACCCAAATTTTCTTATGATTAATTTCTTTTAATATTTTTTGTGCTTCTTCAGTATTATTCCAAAAATTATTTTCTTGCGTTATCTGTTCTAATTTTTTAATTTCATCATTTTTTTCTTCAATTGAAAGAAATGTATATAAATCATTTAATCTTGAATTTATATTATCAATTTGTTCTTTATAGCTCATTATTTTTTAATATTTATCATTATTGATTAATTCCCATATTAAATCATTTTCAAATCCTTTTTGAACTAGGTAATTAACTATTTTTTTCTTTTTAATTAAAATGTTTTTCTCTTTTGTTTTTTCTTTTTTGCTTTCATATAATTTACTTAATATTTTATTGTATTCTGTATTGTCAATATTCTCTATAGCTTTTTGTATATCTTTTTCAGAAATTTTTTTCTTTCTTAATTCATATCGTATTTTATTCTTTCCCCATTTTTTAATAATTAATTTTCCTCTACTGAAAGATTTAGAGAACCTTTCTTCATTCAGGTGTTTCTCCAAAATTAATTGATCTATTATATTTTTTATATGATTCTTATCTATTTTATATTTTGACAATATAATTTCTAAATCCATTTGACTTCTTTCTTGTAAGGAACAATATATCCTCATTTTTCTAATTAATTCCTTATCTGTATGTTTTTTATCATTTTGCATGAATCAAAAATACATATTATTGTATTAATAATTATATTTTTGCATTAATGAAAAACAGACAGGCTATTTCATTGTTATTTCTCTCTAATATTATCTCTGGTTTCGCTCAAGGGATAAGTATGATAGCTATTCCATGGTATTTTGTAGATCAAATAGGAAAACCTTTGTTGTTTGCAAATTTTTATTTATTAATAACTTTTCTAACTCTTTTTTGGGGATTATATGCAGGTACAATTATTGATAGATATTCAAGAAAAAAAGTTTTTATTTATACTAATTTAATATGTGGATTAATCATTTTAACCATCTCTTTTTATGGATATGTAAGTCCTTATGGAGTCCCCTCATTTTTAGTTTTATTAGTTTTTGGATTAACAATTTTTAATTATAATATTCATTATCCTAATTTATACGCTTTTGGTCAAGAAATTACTGAAGAAAAGAGCTATGGAAAATTAAATTCATATATTGAAATTCAAGGACAGGTTACGTCTATGTTAGCTGGAGCTGTTGCTGCTATACTTCTTTCAGGAGTAGAAAAAGGTCCATTTAAATTAGGTGGTTTTATGTTAGAAATACCATTCTCTATTGAGAAATGGAGTATACAAAAAGTTTTTATGTTAGATGCTGTTACTTATTTTTTAAGTGCATTTATTTTCCTTTTTATTAAATATATTCCTATAGTAACAGATAAAATTGATAAAGGCCGAATTATTCAAAGATTAAAATCTGGATTTAATTTCTTGAGAGATAATCGACAGATTTTTATTTTCGGAGTATTTACTTATATGTTATTTGCTTTTACTATTGTTCAAGTTCATATTTTATTGCCTTCGTATGTTGAAAATTTCATGAGAGAAGATGCTAGCGTTTATGCTTCAGCTGAAATGTATTATTCACTTGGGGCAATTTTATCTGGGATACTAGTATATAGAATTCTTAAAAAATATAACGCGTATTTAAGTATAGTTTTTTTAATGTCTATTGTAAGTGTTTCTTTCTTTTTTATGACATTTATAAATAGTTTGTTTATTTTCTTTATAGCTAATTTCATTTTAGGGATAACAAATGCTGGAGTTAGAATATTAAGAACAACTTATTTATTTTCAAAAGTGCCAAATAATATTATCGGTAGAGCGGGAAGTGTATTTGGATCTATAAATGTAACAATACGAATGATTTTAATAGGAATTCTCTCATTACCTTTCTTTATGGAAGGTTATAATATTAGATGGAGTTATTTTATTGGTGGAGTATTGATGGTTTTTACTATATCAGTATTGCTATATTATAGTTCAAAAGAATAATTAAATAATTGAGTATTGTAACAGATGTAATCTTTCATCTCCTGTCACAGTAATTTTTCTTTTATATTTTCTAGCCCATTGATGTCTAATTGAACTAAAGAAGATTCCTTTATTTATATGAGATGATATGAATGGATGTGTTGCAATTTTAATTTCTTTAGAGTTGGCATTTATTAGATTGCTAATTTTATTTTCAATTGTTTCAATCAATAATAAGCTTGAATCTATTTTTCCATTACCACTACACATAGGACATTTTTCATCTGTATCAATTTTAACTTCTGGCCTTACTCTTTGTCTTGTAATTTGCATTAATCCAAATTTTGTTAGCGGAAGTACATGATATTTGGCTTTATCTGTTTTCATAGATTCTAACATCAATTGGAATATCTCTTTCTTATTTTTTGGGTCAGATAAATCTATAAAATCTACAATTATAATTCCTCCCATATCTCTAAGTCTTAATTGACGAGCTACTTCTTCAACAGCAATTTTATTTACCTCTAGTGCATTTGCTTCTTGATTTTTTTTAGAATCTACTTTTTTGCCACTATTGACATCAATCACATGAAGTGCTTCTGTATGTTCTATCACAAGATAAGTTCCATTTTTCATATTTGCTGTCTTTCCAAATGAACTTTTCACCTGTTGAGTAATATTCATTTTTTGAAAGATAGGAACTTCACCTTTGTATAGTTTTACAATTTTTTCATGTTCAGGAGATATTCTTGAAAGATATTCTTTTAGTTCTTGAAATAGCTCTTTATTATTAACATGAATTTTTTGGAATTCAGAATTTAAAAGATCTCTTAAGATCGCAGAGGATCTATTAAGTTCTCCATGTATTCTTTCTGTCAGTTTTGCAGTTTTTAATTTTTTATATACTGTTTGCCATTTTTTGTATAGATTTTTTAGATCTTTATCTAGTTCTGCTACTTTTTTTCCTTCTGCTACAGTTCTGATAATAACGCCAAAACCTTGAGGTTTTATACTTTGGATTAGTTTTTTTAATCTAGATTTTTCTTCATTACTTCTAATTTTTTGGGATACAGATACTCTATCAGAGAATGGAATTAAAACCATATATCTTCCAGCAAAAGAAAGTTCTGTAGATAACCTAGGTCCCTTAGATGATATAGGTTCCTTTGTTACTTGAAGCATTAAGTGATCTCCACTTTTAAGTATATCTTGTATTTTTCCTTCTTTTTGTGTGTCCTTCTCTCTATTGAAATTTTTTAATGAGGCAGTGTTGAGTTTTTTTGTTCTAGTTTTGTCGCTAAATTTCTTAAAAGATTTTATTTGGGCTCCTAAATCTAAATAATGAAGAAAACCGTCTTTGTCATATCCGACATTTACAAATGAAGCATTTAGACCAGGTACAATTTTTTTAATTTTCCCTAAGTATATATCACCAACACAATAATTATTATCATGTTTTTCTTTGTGAAGTTCAATTAGCCTTCCGTCTTTTAATAAAGCTATTACAACTTCTGTTGATCTATAATCAATTACAAGCTCAAAATTCATAAATAAAGTTTTATAATTAAGAAATTTCTTTATTTATTTTTATGTCTATTCTTTCTAAGTCTCTTTTTTCGCTTGTGTGTAGATATTTTTTTTGCTTTTTTCTTTTTTGCTCCCGCCATAGATATTTTTTTTTACTAGGTATTCTAGTATTATTATATATTTTCTTTCACAGTCTGCTTGAAAACTTTTGCTGGTTTAAAAGCTGGAATATGATGAGCTGGAATAATTATTGTAGTATTCTTTGATATATTTCTTCCAGTTTTTTCTTTTCTTTTTTTTGCCATGAAAGTACCAAATCCCCTAAGGAATACGGATTCATTATTTTTAATTGAATCTTTAATTTCTAACATAAATGATTCTACTACAGCTAGTGTCGCTGTCTTTTCGACTCCCGTTCTTTCTGATATTTTGGATATAATTTCTGCTTTTGTCATTTTTGGTAAAAATTAGATTATTAAAGTTTATTTTTTTATTTTTAAGTCCACAAAGATAACGATATTAAAAATAGAATAAATGAAACTTGAGTTTTTTTTTATTAAATTAAACTTTTATAAATAAATATAGATTATTTTAATGAGTTTTTCAAGATTACTTATAAAATGGTACAAGATTAATCATAGAGACCTTCCTTGGAGAAATACAAATGATCCATACAAAATTTGGATATCTGAAATAATTTTACAACAAACTAGAGTTTCTCAAGGATTACCATATTATTTAAATTTTATTAAATTATTTCCTACAGTTACAGATTTAGCGAACGCACAAGAAACTCATGTATTGAAAGCTTGGCAAGGTTTAGGGTATTATTCTAGAGCTAGAAATATGCATTTTACAGCTAAGAAAATAAGGGATGATTTTAATTCTATTTTTCCAAATAAGTATTTAGATATTAGAAACTTAAAGGGTGTTGGTGATTACACAGCTGCTGCTATTGCTTCATTTAGTTTTCATCTACCATATGCAGTTCTTGACGGTAATGTTACTAGATTTTTGAGTAGATATTTTGCTATAGAATTACCAAGTGATAGTTCGGAAGGAAAAAAACACTTCAAGAAATTATCACAAGAGTTATTATATAAGAACAATCCGGCTTTATATAATCAAGCTATTATGGAGTTTGGAGCATTACAATGTGTTCCTAAATCTGTCAATTGTGAGATATGTATCTTAAAAGATTCATGTAAGTCATATGGAACGAATTTAATTTCATTATTACCATTGAAGACTAAACATGTGAAAAAGAGTCGTATTTTTTTTAATTATTTATTTATTAATGATAACGGATATACATATGTTGAGAAAAGAAATGAAGGGATATGGATGAAAATGTATCAATTTCCATTGATAGAAGGAGATATTTCTTTAGAAAATATTCAAGAAAATAAAGAGTTGAATAGGTTATTTGGTTTTAAGGATTTTAATATTACTTCAATTAGCGAACAAATTGTACATAAGTTAACACATAAGACGATTCTTGCTAGATTTATCAAAATCAAAGTTGATTCTTTTTCACATTTTGGATACAAAAAGGTGAAATTAGGAGATTTACAAGATTTCCCAGTTCCTAGATTAATTGATAGATATATTAAATCTTTAGAAATTTAATTTGTATATTTGTATAAAATTATAGATTATGGCTGGTATAAATAAGGTAATGTTAATTGGTAATCTAGGAAAAGATCCTGAAATAAGGCACTTAGATAGTGGGGTTGCAGTAGCAAATTTTTCTTTAGCAACTACAGAAACATATACTAATAAACAGGGTGAAAAAGTAAGTCAAACAGAATGGCATAATATTGTATTATGGAGAGGGCTTGCGGATGTTGCTGAGAAATACCTTAAAAAGGGGAGTTCAGTATATATTGAAGGGAAGTTACAATACAGAACATGGGAAGATGATAATGGAAATACCAGATATAGTACTGATATAAGAGCAGAAAAAATGACCATGTTGGGGTCTAAAAACTCATTAAATGATTTAGAAAGCCCTTCTAATCCTTCTAGTAAAGATGTGTCTGAAAATGATGATTTACCTTTTTAATTAATTAATTTTGATAGAGGATCCCTTTCTATTTTCTTTCATTAGTATTCTATTAATAGAAGTTGTTAAATTAACTACAGGATTTTTTGTAGGACTTCTAATTCTTGTATTATTGATTATTCTTTCTGCTTTGGTCTCAGGTTCTGAAGTTTCCTTTTTCTCATTAAACACATCAGATTTAGATAAGCTAAAAAACATAGATGAAGTAAAAGAGGAAAAAATCAGAAATGTTTTGCGTAAACCTAAAGAGTTGTTGGCAACAATTTTAATTGCGAATAATTTTATTAATGTCGGAATAATTATTTTATCTTCTTATCTAACAAGTGAATTTTTTATTTTTAATAATTCATCAATAATGCAATTTGTTTTTCAAGTTATAATTATCACTTTTGTGTTAGTATTATTAGGGGAAATTACACCTAAAGTTTATGCTAAAAAGAATGCAATTTCTTTTAGTAAAAATATTTTACCATTAATTCAGTTTTGTAGAGTTTTATTTTTACCAATGTCAACTATTTTAATTTCAGCCACTTCATTTATTGATAGAAGATTAAAACAAAAGTCAAGTCAGATTTCTTTGCATGAAATATCTCAAGCTATCGATTTAACTTCTAAGGGAGAAGAGTTGTTAGATGAAAAGAAGATTTTAAAATCTATTGTAGAGTTTTCAAATATTGATGTTAAAGAGATTATGAAATCTAGAACTGATGTGATTGCTTTAGATATTAATACATCTTATCAAGGTGTATTAAATTTAATTAAATCTAGTTCATACTCAAGAATTCCAGTATTTGATAAGAGTTTTGATAATGTAAAAGGTGTTTTACACATTAAAGATCTTATTCCGCATATTTCAAAAGAAAATATAGATTGGTTTTCGTTGTGTCATGAAGCTTTTTTTGTGCCAGAAACAAAAAAAATTAATGATCTTTTAAATGAATTTCAAGAAAAGAAAATTCATTTAGCTATTGTAGTTGATGAATATGGAGGAACCTCCGGAATTGTTACATTAGAAGATGTATTAGAAGAAATTGTTGGAGAAATAAATGATGAATTTGACGATGATGGACATCATTATTCTAAAATTGATAAGGATACTTATATTTTTGAGGCAAAGACTTCATTGAATGATTTTTTAAAGATAGTTGAAGCAGAGTCAGATTATTTTAATCAAATTAAAGGAGATAGCGATAGTATTGCTGGTCTAATTTTAGAGAAAACAGGAGTCATACCAAAGATTTCTGAAAAAATTGAATTTCCTCCATATATGTTTACAATAGAGTCTTCAGATGAAAGGAGAATAAAAAGAGTAAAAGTGAATATAAAAAGGTGAGAAATTCTTTATCAATATTTTTATTGTTTTTGATGATCTTCAATTTCAATTGTTTTACAGATTCATATTATATCCCCAAACCTAAATCAAAAATAAAGATAGTTATGCCGTCCTCTGAAAAGTTTTTTTTTCAAGATGAATTCATTGAGTTTTATTACAGTAAATCAGCTAAAGTCATTTGTGATGGTAATAGTTATAGTATTTTATATAAAGATATCAAAGCGGAGATTCGATTTAATTTAAAGGAATGCTCAAATATAGATAGAGAGATGTATAGATTTGAAAGTATAATAGATGTTCATAAAAAGAAGGGAGCTGAAATTGATGTAAATTTAATTAATGATAAATTAAATTTAATGTATGGTATAATTTGTTTTTTAAATGGCAATAAGATTGCTAGCCCATGCGAGTTTTATATCACAGATAGTACTAATTATTTTATTCAAGGAGGTATTCTTTTTGAGACATTTGTTTCTCAAGAAATACAAATAGAAAAAGAAATTATGTTAAATGAAATTTTAGACTTTATAAACTCAATTAATTGGAATCAAAGCAATTAATTGATAATTGAAAGATTAATTTTTAAATATTTTAATCTTTTGATTATTAATTTTAAGTATATATATTCCTGTATTTAATAGTGATAGGTCAAATTTATTATTATCTCCTTCAATTATTTTATTTCCTATGAGGTCATAGATTTCTTTTCGGCCATTTATATTTATAAATATTTCAGAGCTGACAGGATTTGGATAAATTAATTTTGATTTATCTTCAATACTATTTGGAGTTGAAGTAATGTTTATATTATCTAAAAAGAGATTGTTTTCGTATTGATTGACATTCCTAAATTTTATTACAATATCATCTTGATTCAAATAATTCGATAAAGAAATTGTTTCATAACTCCAATCATTGTTGTTTGCAGGGGTCCAACTAAATGCATTGAAAATTGCTGATGAAGTGACTAATGATTGCCCTGCTTTTTCCCAAATTTTTGACCAGTTTATCCCACAGTCTTCTGAAATTAAAATAATTAGAGTGTCAGACCAATTTGGGCTTGTGGTTGGATTTGTCCACAATGTATATGCATAGTTAAACGATAAAGAAGCTGATGATAGATTTGTTAAATTTATTGATGGTAGTATTAAGTCATCATATGTTCCATTTGCAGGGTAATCAGCATTATTGATATAGATTGATTTTGAACTATTGTACCCAGTTTGTTCATTTATTTGCCAAGTTTTATCATTATCTATATTAACTATTGTCCAATTATTTGGCAAATTATTAATTTGAAAATCTTGATTTATAGGTGTGTTTACACTGCCACAATTACAATTTGAAATACATACATTGTAATCAGAATATGTTCCATTTCCGTTATTTGGGTCAATGCAATTTCCATTAACGCAATTCCAAGATTGATTTGGTGGTGAATTTGAACATAAATTGTGGTTTAATAGGTTTGATCTATATTGGTTTATAGCTGAGATCATTCTATTTTTTTGTCCATTAGTAAACATGTTCATGCAAGCGTCATTTGTATAGTCCATATAGTTCATATACATATCTCCATTAGCATTTGATGTATTGCAACTATTAGGATTATGTGGAAAAATTGGACATCCATAATTTTCTTCTTCTTGTGTTGGAGTATCATTAACATTATCTGTTCCGCAATTACCTCCATATCCCCATACATGGTCCAAGTTTAACCAATGACCTACTTCATGAGTGCAAGTTCTACCTTTATTATATGGAGATTGAGCAGTTCCGTTAGTTCCAAAATATCTATACCCAATTACTACTCCATCATCAGGGTTGTTAAAATTTGAAGGAGGAGTTGCATATCCTAGTATTCCACCACTCAGATTACACACCCATATATTTAAATAATCATCTTGGGGCCAAGGATCAATACCTCCAGTAGAATTTGATTTTACACCATCACTTTGAATAGAAAATGAATTTTGAGATGTTTGAGTTCTTGTAATTCCTGTTGTAAAATTACCATTTGGATCTACATCAGCTAAGCAAAATTCAATTTCGCAATCAGCAGCAATATTACTCCAAATACTTGGAGTGTTAATTGCGTCAGAATTAGTTCTTCTATAATCATTATTTAAAACATCAATTTGAGAAAATATTTGGGCATCAGAGATATTTTGTTGATTGGTGTTCCATACTATATGAACTACAACAGGAATAGTTATTATTGAGTTTAATTTATTAGGATTATTATTTATCCATTTTATAGTTTCTTCATTGACTAAATCCCTAGAATTTTTATATTCAGGATATTTTTCTACAAGATTTTTAATATATATATCAGTACCACATCTATTAATATGTTCTGAAATTTGATTTTGGGAGTTAGTGATAAAAGGTAAAAGAAAACCTACTAATATAGATATATATATTTTCATTATTTGTAGTATTGTTTGAATTTATGCAAATATAATAGTCTTTTTGTATTATTTATATTGAAAATCATTACTCTTTCTTGAAAGAAAAAATAATTCTTTATATTGTGCCTAATGTTGCAGAATTTATTAATTTTGCAATCCCAAATAAAAAACGATTATAAGTAAATGTATGCAATAGTAGAAATATCAGGACAGCAATTTAAGGTTGAAAAGGACAACAAAATATTTGTACATAGACTAGAAGCTAAAGAGGGTGATAAGATAGATTTTGATCAGGTTTTTTTAATCGATGATGGAAAAAATGTGAATATTGGATCTCCATCTATTAAGAACGCAAAGGTAACAGCTAAAGTTATAGAACATTTGAAAGGGGATAAGGTAATTGTCTTTAAAAAGAAAAGAAGAAAAGGTTATAAAGTAAAGAATGGCCATCGTCAATATTTAACAAAACTGGAGATTTTGAAAATTGATAATAAGTCAATTGTAAAGAAGAAAGAAATAGAGAAAGATAATCAGTCTTTAAAAAAAGAATCTAAAGTAAAAAAGACAGTAGCTAAAAAAACCACAGCTAAAAAGACAGTAGCTAAAAAAACCACATCTAAAAAGACAGTAGCTAAAAAAACCACAGCTAAAAAGGCAGTAGCTAAAAAAACTACATCGGAAAAAACCGAAAAAAAATAACATAATTTAACATAAAAAAATGGCACATAAAAAGGGAGTTGGTAGTTCAAAAAACGGAAGAGAATCTCATAGTAAAAGACTAGGGGTTAAGATTTTTGGTGGACAGCATATTATTGCGGGTAATATTATTGTAAGACAAAGAGGAACAAAACATAATCCAGGAAACAATGTAGGAATTGGGAAAGATCATACTTTGTTTGCACTTTCTGATGGAATAGTGAAGTTTACCAAGAAGAAAAACAATAGATCTTATGTTTCTATACTTACAGAATAGAATAAAATATATTTTGAAAAACTCTTGAGAAATCAAGAGTTTTTTTTTATATTTTTGTGTTACATATATACAATATTTCATGTTACAATTAAATTATATAAGAAAACATAAAGATGATCTTATTAATAGATTAAGAGTTAGAAATTTTGAAGCCTCTAAAATTATTGATGAGCTTATTTTATTAGATGATGAAAGAAAGTCTAATCAACAAGATTTAGAGTTGATATTATCAACTCTAAATCTTAAATCAAAAAAAATTGGAGAATTATTTAAAAGTGGATTAAATGATAAGGCTGTTGAATTGAAGAAGGAAACAGTAGATTTAAAAGAAAATTCCAAGAATTTAAACAAGAAAATTTTAGATTTAGAAAAAAATATTTTAGATATTTTAATTCAAATTCCTAATGTTCCAAATTCATTAGTTACGCCTGGTAAATCATCAGAAGACAATCAGATTATTAAACAGGTTGGAAGTATAGACTTTTCAAAAGAAAACAGGTTGCCGCATTGGGAATTATGTTCTAAGTATAATATAATAGATTTTGATTTAGGAAATAAGATTACTGGATCTGGTTTTCCTGTATATATTAATAAAGGAAGTAAATTTCAAAGATCTTTAATTTCTTATTTTCTAGATAAAAATATCGCATCTGGTTACACAGAATACTTACCCCCTTTTATGGTAAATGAGGATTCTGGCTTCGGAACAGGTCAGCTTCCCGACAAAGAAGGGCAAATGTATCATATAGTTCAAGATAATTTATACTTAATACCAACTGCTGAAGTTCCTATTACAAATTTATTCAGAGATAAAATTATCAAAAAGGAACAATTTCCAATTAAATGTACATCTTATACTCCTTGTTTCAGAAGAGAAGCTGGGTCATACGGAAAGGAAGTTAGAGGATTGAATCGCTTGCATCAGTTTGATAAAGTTGAAATAGTTCAGATACAACATCCAGATAATTCAGATAAGACCTTAGAAGAAATGGTTAATCATGTATCTTTAATGCTGGATGAACTTGCATTGCCATACAGGATTGTTAGATTGTGTGGAGGAGATATGAGTTTTACATCTGCAATAACATATGATTTTGAAGTATATTCTTCTGGTCAAGATAGATGGTTAGAGGTTAGTTCGGTTTCTAATTTTGAGAGTTATCAATCAAATAGATTAAAATTAAGATATAAGGAAGATGATGGTAAGTCTAATTTATGTCATACATTAAATGGTAGTGCTTTAGCAATTCCTAGAATTTTTGCTTCTATTATAGAAAATTATCAATGTAAAAGTGGAATAAAAGTCCCAGATGTTCTTCAAAAATATTGTGGTTTTGAAATGATTAATTGATGAGGCTTTCTATTTTATTATTCTTCACCGTTAATATAGCATTTTCTCAAACAGACAAGTCACAATTAGCCTATCAGTTTTTTCAAGAATCAGAATATGAAAAAGCGGTTGAAATATATAAATCCATTACTATTGGGAATAAAATTATAGATTATTATGAATATTATCTGCAGTGTTTAATAAGGATAAATAATTTTGTTGAGGCTGAGAAAATAGCAAAGAGAATGGTTTTTTATAGTGATTATTTAAAATACAATGTTGATTTATACTTAATATACACCAAATTAGGAGATAGGAAAAATTCAGATAAAATCTTAAAAGATATTAAGCGAAAATTAGAAAAAAATCCGAATCAAGTTATAAATATTTGTAATCTTTTTATAAAATATTCTTTTTATCAAGAGGCTTTAGATATTTATATGTTAATAGAAAAGTTATTTGCAGATAGAAATTATAGTTATTATATTCAAAAGGCTCAGATTTATCAATATTTGGGGATGGATGAGTTGATGTTAAATGAATATTTCAAATATTTAGAAAAAAATCCTAGTCAGAAGCAGTATATTAAAAATATACTTAGAAGGTATTTAGAAAATAATGGTCTTGAAAATCAAAAAAATTATAATAATGTAAAAGAATCATTATTAATATTTAGTCAACAAGAAACAGATAGCTATTTATTCTCAGAACTCTTAATATGGTTCTTTATGCAACATAATGAGTTTCAACTTGCATTTTTACAGGCTAAAGCATTAGATAAGAGATTTAGTGAAGATGGAGAGAGATTATATAACATGGCAGAAACCTTTTTAGACAATAGCTATTTTGATTTAGCTATTAAATGTTACGACTATATTATAGAAAAAGGAAGAAATACTTATTATTATATTGACGCTCAGGTAAATAGATTGTACTCGTTAGAAAAAAAAGAGGAAATAGATTTGAGCAGTATTGACGAATCTTATATTAAAATTATAGATGAATTAGGAAAAAATTATAGAACAGTAATCTTACTAAACAATTATGCATACTTTAAAGCTTTTTATATGAATGATTTATTGTCTTCTATTGATATCTTAGAAGAAACTATGGATTTAAATAGAATTGACCCATTCGATTTAGCAGATTGTATGTTAGTGTACGCAGATGTAATGCTTCTTTCTGGAAATATTTGGACATCATTATTATACTATTCTAAAATAGAAAAAAATCATAGAGAATCTCCTATTGGACACGAAGCTAAATTAAGAAAAGCTAAAATTTCTTATTATCAAGGAGATTTTGATTGGGCTCAGACTCAATTAGATATCTTAAAGTCATCAACATCTAAGTTAATCTCTAATGATGCTATGGCATTATCTTTATTAATCACAGATAATTTAAATTTAGATACTACAAAGATTCCTATGGAAATGTACGCTAGAGCAGATTTGTTATTTTACCAGAATAGATTTGATGAGTCCATCAAAATTTTAGACTCTATCATAGAAATTTATAGTGGTCATAGTTTGATGGATGAGATAATTTACAGAAAGTTTGAGATTTATAAGAGTAAAAAAGATATGGATTCTGGAATAAAAATGTTAAAATTTATTGTAGAGGATTATAGTTATGATATTTTATTAGATGATGCATTATTCAATTTAGCTCAGATATATCAAAAAAGTGGTGATATTGAAAATTCATTATTTTATTATGAAAAAATATTATTTGAGTGTTCAGGCAGTATTTACACTTCAGAATCTAGAAAACAATATAGGAATTTAAGAGATGATGATAATTTATAACGTTACTTGTAATATTGAAGATAGTGTCTTTAATGATTGGTTAGAGTGGATAGAAGAAAAATATTTACCAGAAATTCGTAATAGAGATTTTTTCACTGATATTAGTATTAATGAATTAATTTCTTCAAAAGATCTGGGTAGAACATATGCTATTCAATTTAAATGTAAAAGTTTAAGTATATTAAATGAATACCATAATATTTATCAAAACGATATAGAGAAAGAACATTTTAATAGATTTAACAGTAAGGTTGTTTTATTTTCTTCTATACTGCAGGAGTATAAGTCTTTTTAGTTTTCCCTAAGAAAAGGATTGTTGTCAATTTCTTTTTTAATTATTGTATTTGGACCATGTCCACAGTGAATGATAGTATCACTATTTAGAGTTAATATTTTTTTTTCTATACTTTCAATTAGTTGATTGTAGTTTCCACCTGGAAGATCTGTTCTTCCGATACTGTTTTGAAATATTACATCTCCTGAAATTATAATTTTTTTTTGTTTACATAGTAAGCTGATATGACCAGGTGAATGACCAGGAGTAAATAGCACTTCTAATTTACTTTTTCCAAATGATATAAAATCTCCATCCTCTATGAAATAATTTGGATTAGGACTCTCTTCAAAATTATTAAAACCATATTGTTGTGCTACATTCATAGAATTTTCTAATATTGGAATTTCTTTTTTATGTATATATAATTCTAAATTCCATTTATTTGCGACAAATTTATTTCCTAGTATATGATCAATATGACAATGAGTATTTATAATTTTTCTTGGGATTAAATTATTACTCTCAATGAAATCTGCTAGTACTAATTTTTCATTATCTTCATAACATCCTGGATCAATTATGATACATTCTTTTGTTTCATCCCATATTATATAAGTATTTTCATAAAAAATATTAAAGGTTAATTTTTTGATATTCATATTTTGACTAGTTTCCAACATTTGAAATAAATTGTATTCTCGCTATTCTAATTTCTTCATCAGTGTATTCATCTTCAGAAAATTCAGATCTTGCTTCTATTAATGAGAAATCTTCAGAATCTTTAAAGAAATCAAATAATTCTTCTTTTTCATAATCATCCATCATTTCATTTAAGATATATTCTAAATTTAATTTAGTTCCAGATTCAACAATTGTTTCTATTTCAGATATTAATTCATCTGAGTTTAGTCCTTTTGATTTAGCTATGTCATTTATTGATAATTTTTTGTCTAATGACTGTATAATAAAAACTTTGTTTGAAGATTTATTTACAATTGTTTTGATAACCATTTCAGAAGGTCTTTCAATATCATTTTCATTGACATATTTTTCAATTTTTTGTATGAATGGTGTCCCGTATTTTTTAGCTTTTCCAATACCCACCCCTTGAATTTGTGACATTTCTTCTAAAGTAATTGGATAATTATTTGCCATGTCAATTATAGATGATTCCTGAAATATGATTGCAGGTGGGAGAGACTTCTCTTTTGCTATCTTTTTTCTTAGTTTTTTGAGCATTTCTAACAGTATTTCATCCATAGCTCCACCTTTTTGAGTTGTTACCCCGCTGCTAGATTTAGAGTAGTCGTGGTCTTTTGTAAGTATAAAAGAACTATTAGAGCTCATAAATTTTTCGCCCTTTTTAGTAATTTTAATAGTGCCGTAACTTTCAATCTCTTTAGTGATAATTTCTTTTACATAAGTTTGTCTAATGACAGCATGCCAGAATTCTAAACTCTTTTCTTTTCCAATTCCAAAAACTTCTGATATTTCAGACATGTGATGATTAATTAGGCTATTAGTTTCTCCCATCAATATTTTAGCTATCTCTTTTGATTTGAAAGTTTCATTAGTTTGTTTAATAGTTTTTAGTAGTTGTTTTACATATTTTGAACCTTCGAAAGTTGGTTTAGGGTTTTGGCAATTATCACACATTTTATTGCATTCTTCCTCCATAAATTCTTCACCAAAATAATGTAGAAGATACTTTCTTCTACACATTGCTGTTTCTGCAAAGGAAATTGTCTCCATTATTAGTTGTCTACCTACTTCTTGTTCGCTAACTGGCTTGCCGCTTAAAAATTTCTCTAATTTCTCAATATCTTTATAACTATAAAAGGTTACCAAATGACCTTCTCCATCATCTCTTCCAGCTCTACCAGTTTCTTGATAATATCCTTCAAGACTCTTTGGAATATCATGATGAATAACATATCTAATATCAGGTTTATCTATTCCCATCCCAAAAGCAATTGTAGCTACAATTACATTACAGTCATCCATGATAAAAGCATCTTGATTAGCTACTCGTGTTTTTTGATCAAGTCCAGCATGATAGGGTAAAGCGTTAATTCCATTGACTTGAAGAGTTTCAGCAATCTCTTCTACCTTCTTTCTGCTTAAACAATATATTATTCCAGATTTCTCAAGATTTTGTGAGATAAATTTAATTATTTCTTTTTGAACATCATGTTTAGGCCTTATATCATAGAATAGGTTTTTTCTGTTAAATGAATCTAGAAAGAGTGTTGAATTCAGAGTCCTAAGGTTTTTCATTATATCATGTCTTACTTTTGGTGTTGCTGTTGCTGTAAGAGCAATAATCGGTTTTCTTCCAATATTTTCAATTATCTCTCGAAGTCTTCTGTATTCTGGTCTAAAATCATGTCCCCATTCCGAGATGCAGTGAGCTTCATCAATAGCAAAGAATGAAATATTAGTGGATTTTAAGAACGTAATATATTCTTCCTTTATTAAGGATTCTGGAGCAACATATAACAACTTGGTTTTCCCTGATAAAATATCATCTTTCACAGAATTTATTTGACTCTTTGAAAGTGAGGAATTAAGCACATGAGCAATATTCTCTTGGTCATTAAATGTTCTTATAGAATCAACTTGATTTTTCATGAGTGCAATTAACGGGGAAATAACAATAGCCATTCCTTCAGATAATAAAGCTGGAAGTTGGTAACACATAGATTTTCCACCTCCAGTAGGCATAATTACCATACTGTCTTTACCCTCTAAAAGATTACAAATAATTTCCTCTTGTTTTCCTTTAAAACTATCGAAACCAAAAATATCTTTTAATTGTTTGTGAAGTGTTTCTGAAGAAATATCCATCTTTATATTCTATTGTACTTAAATCTTGTAGTTTTGCATATAAAAAACGAAACGAATATAAGAAAAATTCATGTATGATGATAAAAATATATTAAAAATTGCTAGAAAAGTAATTGATATAGAAATCAGTGCAATATCAAAGTTGCAATCTAGAATAGGTGAAGAATTTTGTAAAACAGTTAAGTTAATAAGTAACTCAGAAGGGAAGCTTATATTGGTAGCTATAGGAAAGAGTGCAAACATAGCTAAGAAATTAGTTGCAACTTTTAATTCAACTGGTCAACCTTCTGTTTTTCTTCACGCAGCAGATGCTTTACATGGAGATTTAGGGAATATACAAGTTAACGATATAGTATTATTTATTTCAAACAGTGGGAATACACAAGAAATTAAAGATTTATTGCCTTTTATTAAAATTAGAGGAAATAAGATAATATCAATTTGTGGAAATTCAAGTTCGTATTTAGTAAAAGAGTCAGATATTTTTTTAGATGCATCTGTTAAAAAAGAAGCTTGTCCTAACAATTTAGCTCCTACTTCTTCTACTGCCGTTCAGCTAGTTTTTGGAGATGCTCTAGCTGTTAGTTTATTAAAAATTAGAAACTTTTCTGATAAAGATTTCGCATATTTTCATCCATCAGGTACTTTAGGAAAAAGGCTCACATTGAAAGCTTCAGATTTAGTTAATGAATTTTCAAAACCAATGGTAAATTTCGATTCTAAAATTAATAATGTTATATTAGAAATTTCAGAAAAAAGAGTTGGAGCTACAGCAGTATTTAAAGAAGGTAAATTAGTGGGTGTTATTACAGATGGAGATTTAAGGAGAATGTTGGAGAAACATCAAGATTTTACTTTTCTATTGGCGAAAGATATTATGTCAAATAATCCTATAATGATTCAAAAAGATGTTTTAGCGAAAAAAGCGTTAGATATTATGGAAAAAAATAAAATAAATCAACTTATAATTTTTGACAATAATGAATATATAGGAATGATACATATACATGAATTATTAAAAGAAGGAATTTAATGGAAAAAGAAATGTCTTTTTTAAATCATTTGGAGGTTCTCAGATGGCATCTGATTAGATCTTTCGCTTCTATATTAATATTTTCAATCCTTGCTTTTATCTTTAAGGACTTTATTTTTGATAAAATTTTATTGGCTCCTAAGAACCCAGATTTTATTACATATAGATTTTTTTGTAATTTATCTAATTATTTTGGAATGTCTGATTTATTGTGTTTTGGAAATCAAAATTGGAATGTACATTCATTTACGATATCTGGACAATTTTCTGCTCATTTAATTACATCATTGTTTTCAGGCCTTATAATTTCATTTCCATATATTTTTTGGGAAATATGGAGATTTATAAGGCCAGCTTTATATTCTGAAGAAACTAAATTAGCTAGAGGTGTAGTTTTTTTTACATCTATTTTGTTTACATTAGGAGTTCTGTTTGGGTATTTTCTAATAGTCCCTTTATCAATAAATTTTTTAGGAACTTATGAAGTTAGTGAACAGGTGTCAAATACAATTGGTTTAACATCTTTAGTGTCTACCATAATTACCATTAGTTTGTCAAATGGTATTATTTTTGAGCTTCCTATGTTGGTTTATTTTTTGTCAAAGCTAGGGATAATTACTCCAGATTTTATGAAAAAATATCGGAGACATGCAATCGTTTTGATATTAATTTTGTCAGCAATAATAACTCCTCCTGATGTGGTAAGTCAGATTCTTGTATCATTGCCGTTAATTATATTGTATGAGTTTAGTATTAAGATTTCTAAAAAAGTTTTAAATAATAAAAGTAAAAATGAAATTAAAATCTGAAAATATTGTAAAGTATTACGGAAAAAAGGAAGTAGTAAAGGGGATTTCTTTAGAGGTAAATAAGGGAGAAGTTGTTGGTTTATTAGGCCCAAATGGAGCTGGAAAAACTACTAGCTTCTATATGATAGTCGGTTTAATTAAATTAAATTCAGGAAAGGTTTTTTTAGACGGAGAAGATATTTCATCTTTACCAATGTATAAAAGATCTCAGAGAGGAATAGGTTATCTTGCCCAGGAAGCATCTGTTTTTAGGAATATGACTGTAGAAGATAATATAATGTCTGTATTAGAGATGACCAGTCTCAATATTAATGATCAAAAAGAAAGATGTAATTATTTATTAGAAGAGTTTGGACTTGCAGATATAAGAAGAAATATTGGAGGTTTACTTTCTGGAGGAGAGAGAAGGAGAACTGAAATTGCAAGAAGTTTAGCAACTTCACCATCTTTCATTTTATTGGATGAACCATTTGCTGGAGTTGATCCTATAGCAGTTGAGGACATTCAGTCAATTATTTCAACGTTAAAAGATAAAAATATAGGTATTTTGATTACAGACCATAATGTTCATGAGACGCTTTCTATTACAGACAGATCCTATTTGTTGTATGAAGGGAAAATATTAAAATCTGGAACTTCAGAGGAGTTAGTATCCGATGAATTAGTAAGGAAATTATATTTAGGAAATAATTTTGAACTTAGATAATTTAAATTTTATTTAGCGTAAACTCATATGTTTCCATGATTTGATTAGCTAGTAGTTTCTCACATGATTCTTTTATTTTTTCAGAAGCTATATCTTCATTCTCAGCTTCTATTTCAAGTGATATATGTTTGCCTATTCTAACATTTTCTATCTCTGATAATCCAATGTTTGACATACTCGCACTCACAGCCTTTCCTTGAGGATCCAAGAGTGTTTTTAATGGCATAATGTCAATTTCTGCTTTATATTTCATTTGGTTAGGTTATTTATAATTGATAAAGTAAGATACAAAATTACAATAAATGGAATTGCTATGACATGAAAAATACATAATAATAATGATGATAAGAAAATAAGTAATAAAAGAATAATGTTATTTTTATTTTTTAAATCATTTATTTTCAAGGTCTTTAAGGATAAAAGAGGTAAGTTTGAAATCATTAAAAAAGATAGGAATAATGAACTCCCTAATAATAAATTGGTACTCATTTTAATGCTATAAAAATTTTGAATTAATGGAATTGAAGCAATAAAAATACCTGTAATTGGGGTTGGTAATCCAATAAATGAATTAGATTGATCATCATTAATATTGAATTTTGACAACCTAATCCCAGCGCATATTGGTATTGTAGAGGATATAATCATAACAATTGTAGATTCATAGAAATTAAATTTATCTAAACACATTATTAGTTGTAATATTATAAATCCAGGAGCAATTCCAAATGTTACCATATCAGCCAAGCTGTCTAATTGCTTACCTATATTTGATTTTACACCTAATAATCTAGCAAAATATCCATCAAAGAAATCAAGTATAGCACCAAAAAATATACAGTAGCTAGATTTTTCTATATCATCAAAGTAAAGACAATAATAAATAGAACTTAAACCAAATAATAAATTACCAATAGTTATGCAGTTTGGTATATTTCTTTTAATAAAATTCATTCTTAGCAATAATTATGCAAATTTTATGTTATTTTGAAACACAAATATAAGTATAATGAGACTCAAAATTAAATTGCTTGTTTTATTTTTTTTAAATTCAAATTTTTATTTATTTTCACAGTTTAAGTATAGTAATGAATTTTTGCAAATTGGTGCAGGTGCGCGATCTATATCATTGTCTAAAGCTGTTGTAGCTTCATGTTCTAATTCGTCATCTGTCTATTGGAATCCGTCATCTTTGGTAGATTTAGATAATAAAGAAATTGAATTAATGCATGGGTCCTATTTTTCAGGAATATTAAATTTTGATCAACTTTCTTATGCGACAAAAATTGAAGATGACAATGCTCTAGGATTTATGATACTTAGATTAGGAATTGATGATATTAAGAATACCATTAACTTAATTGATAATCAAGGAAACATTAACTATGATCAAATTGAATTATTTTCTAGTGCAGATTATGCATTCTTTTTTTCATTTGCAAAAAAGAATGCAATATCAGGATTTGACCTTGGTTTGAACACAAAATTAATTTACAGGCATATTGGAGATTTTGCTAATTCTATCGGATTTGGTTTTGATTTCTCTTCACAAAAGAGAATTAAAGAATGGAAGTTTGCAGCTATTGTTAGAGATATTTTTTCCACCTATAATAGTTGGTATTTTTCATTAGATGATATAGAACAGACATTTATAGATACTGATAATGATTTGCCTAATAATTCTACAGAAATCACTTTACCTTCTTTGCAGGCTGGAGTTAACAAGGAGTACAAAATAAATAAATATTTATCTGCAAATACGGAGTTAGATTTTATTTTGAGATTTGATGGAGAAAGGAATACATTGTATAGTAATAAAATAATTAGTTTCAGCCCAATGATCGGTTCTGAAATTGTATATAGTGATTTAGCTTACTTTAGAATGGGTTTAGGAAATGTTATTAAAAACCAGGATTTTGATTATAATAATTTTTATAGCGTTCAACCAAACTTAGGAGTTGGATTTGTTTTTGATTCATTTAAGATAGATTATGCTTTAACAAATTTAACAAATATTTCTGCTGATTTATATTCAAATATAATTTCTGTTGGTTATGAATTCAATTAGGGTGAAAAGGTTAGGTTTGTCAATATTAAGTGGGTTGCTTTTTGCATTTAGTTGGGTAGGTATTGGATTTTTTCCATTAATTTTTATTGCATTTATTCCTATACTTTTATTAGAAAAAGATTTATCTGAAGATAAAAGTTCATTATATAAATTATTTGTTTATTCTTTTATAACATTTTTTCTTTTTAATATAATTACTACTTTTTGGATATGGCATGCTTCTGTTGTTGGTGCGTTCGTTGCTTTTTTTGTTAATACTATATTGATGAGTTCTGTCTTAGTATGTTTTAGTTTTGCAAAAAGGATAATTGGAGATAGGAAATCCTATTTTACTTTATTATCTTTTTGGATTACAATGGAGTATTTGCATTTGAACTGGGAATTAGCATGGCCGTGGCTTAATTTAGGAAATGTTTTTGCTAGCAATCCTTTTATGGTTCAGTGGTATGAGTATACGGGGGTTTTAGGAGGTACTTTATGGATTCTATTAATTAATATTTTAATATTTAGATATATACAAGTTAAAAAACATAAAAATTGGGTTGTTTTATTAGTCTTTGTGTTGCCATTAATAATTTCTTTTTTTTTATCAAAAAAAGAATATATAATAGATAAAGAATTAGAGGTTGTTATTGTTCAACCAAATATTGATCCATACTTTGAGAAGTTTTCAATAGACCCAGATAAACAATTAGATGACCTCATTTTACTAAGTAAAGAAAAATTAACACAGAACACTTTATTTTTGATTGCTCCAGAGACTGCTATTCAAGAATCAATATGGGAGAGTAATATACAATCCTCATCTACATATAAAAAAATCAGATTATTGCAGTCTGAATTTCCTAATTTAAATATTATAATGGGAGCTAATACTTTTAGATATTTAGGAGAAAACAGACAAAAAAATTCAAGAAAGTTAAATAATTCAGATGATTGGTATAATTGTTATAATACATCTATATTGTTTGGGAATAATAAAAATTTTGATTTTTATCATAAAGTTAAATTAGTTCCTGGAGTTGAGCAAATACCATATTCAAATATATTTAATCTTATTGCAGATTTCACAATAAATTTAGGAGGTGTTTCTGGAAGTTTATCTATAGATAATACAATAGAATATTATAAATCAAATGACATTAAGATTGTTCCTTTAATCTGCTATGAAAGTGTTTTTGGTGAAATTTTAAATAATATCAATTATAATTTACTTGTAATTATAACTAATGATGGTTGGTGGAAAGATACACCTGGATATAAGCAGCATTTACAATATTCAAGATTAAGGTCAATAGAGCAAAGAAAGTTTATTGTTAGATCAGCTAATACAGGAATTTCAGCAATAATAAATATATTTGGTGAGATAATTGAACAATCAAATTGGGATCAAAAGCATGTAATAAGACAAAATGTTAACACTAATAATATTACAACTTTTTACAATATACATGGTGATTATATCGGAAGAATATTATCTTTTTTATCTGTACTTATTTTTTTAAGTATTTTAGTAAAATTTTTATTAAAAAAAACATCACTATAATCATATAGTGATGTTTTTTTAATTTGTAGATTGTCAATTTAT
>CESM01029872.1_pt1 | contig 68154 bp, 62 predicted proteins | sample 361421 | NCBI WGS metagenome assembly CESM01 (sample SAMEA2622219, study PRJEB7988) | marine metagenome | isolation source: saline water (ENVO:00002010), including | reverse complement strand
TGCTGCATCTCCCAAGGCTGCAGCCGAGGTTCTTTCAGCATGGTTGAATGGAGACTTGTTGTCAGCGAATACAGAAGTATTGGATTTGGATGAAGAACTCTATCGAGAGGGGAAGTGGGTTGTACGTCTTTATGCCGAAGCCATGACTCCAGCCAGTCCTCGTTGGATGCAAGGGACAAAACAGCGTGTAGAGGCATCAGGAGAAGAAGAAATTGTTGAAGGCCTTGCAGATCATATTCGTGAAATTGTGATGGATGATGAAACATTGGTTATTTGGGGTTCAGGTGGAACTCTGAGAACCATTGGTAACATGGTGGATCTCAAACCAACGGTACTTGGGATAGATGCGAGTATAGGTAGTAAGCAAGTTGGAACCGATTTGAATGAATCAGATTTGTTGACTTTATTGAACTCACATTCAGGGCCTATCACCTTACTCCTTTCTCCAATGGGTGGTCAAGGATTTTTGATAGGAAGAGGTAACTTACAACTTTCTCCAGATGTTCTTCGCCAAGTTGGAGTTGACAATGTTCTAGGAATCTGTACTCCTGCAAAATTGTTGACAGTTAGACGGTTACGCATTGAAACTGGAGACGTAGATCTTGATGCAAAATTCGCCGAGAAACGTTATTTGAAGGTATTACAAGGATATAGGACAACAAGAGTCTTACCAGTATCTGTGGATTAAAAGTGCTAAATTTACCTCAATCCGGGTATAATTTGATTAAACATCCCTAATTTCGACAATTATGGAACAAGAGTCACCCTACTTTACAAATCCAAGTTCGCAACAATCAACAAATGACGATAATACATCAGCTATCGGAATGATAATCGGAGTGACAACTTTAGCATTGATATTACCCGCTGCAGTTATTTCTCTGATGGAATTACAATGGCAGATAGACATGGGGGCCGAATTTAAGTGGATAATTTATTCAATAATATTCTCGGTGACAATAATATCAATTTTAGCAATTTCAGGCGCACATATTACGGGATTCCTACCAACCGCTCTAAAGATTCCGTCTGGTGTATATTTGATGGCTCTGAGTGGACTTAATTTACTAGTGAGATTAAACGATTTTAATGATATCCAACCATACTATTCTACATCTTGGTTTGAGTTCATGCAACAGCCATGGGTACACGAGCCACTAGAACTATCTTTCTTGGGATTCCTGATCGCAGCCCTAATAATGAAGAAATAATTTAACTTCAATCTTTTCTAAAGCTCATTTTGATTGACCATAAACCTAGAATTGCAGCAGCAAACCAAGCAATTTCCAGAATAAAAAAAGCCCATTCGTCAATTAGGTATGCTCGTACAGCAAGTAGCCCTGAACCTAGGGCCATCAGGATAAGATATGGCCATTCTTTGCTGTTTAGCACATCTCGTGTTTCCAAAAAAAACGCACTGAGAATCAACATCATTCCAATGTAGGCTACAATTTCATTGTTAGCAAGGGTTGTGATTTGATCGTACACAATCTCACCTGTTTTATGAGGATCAAATTTCTTGACCAACAGCTGCCTTCAATAGACCTAGGAACGGTGGACTCGGACGGTATGGCCGTGATTTGAATTCAGGATGATATTGGGTTCCTACATAATATGGATGTCCTTCTAATTCCATAATTTCACAGCGTTGTCCAGTTTCATCTTTCCCAACATAAATCAGGCCGGCGGCCTCAATCTTCTCAATTAGATCTGGATTAACTTCGTATCTGTGTCGATGTCTTTCGTCAACATGACTTACACCACCATAGAGTCTACGGATCTTACAATCATCTACTAAAAATGGAGTCGGTTTAGTCCCAAGACGCATAGTTCCTCCCATGTGTGTCTTTGAAATCTCAGGCATGAAAACAACAGCAGGGTTTGGTGTATTTTCATCAAACTCAGTCGAATTTGCATTTTCCATATCCAAAACATTTCTACAAAATTCAATAGTAGCAATTTGTAATCCTAGACAAACTCCAAGATATGGTATGTTGTTAACTCGTGCATAATTTGCTGCTGCAATTTTCCCTTCAACTCCTCTAATTCCAAATCCGCCTGGTACTAAGATACCATCGGCATTTTTCACAAGACTCCAAGCCTCGTCATGTTTTTCGCTATTCTCATTTGGATCTAGATCAGTTGATTCAACCCAATCTATCACTAATTTTCGATCAACTGCTAGTGCACTGTGTTGTAGTGCTTTTATTACGGAAAGATAAGAATCAGATAATCCGGTATATTTCCCTACCATTGCAATGTGAACTTCTTCAGTTAGTCCATCGACTTTGTCTGCCATTTGTTTCCACTCGTCAAGCATAGGTAGTGAATCAGGCACCTTGAATCCAAGATGTTCGCTAACTTTTCTAAGAACAGATTGTTCATACAAAGAAATTGGTATCTGATAAAGATTTGAAACATCATGAGCGGAGACTACGGCTTCTTTCCCTACATGACAAAAAGCTGCTAATTTAGCCCTAGTTTCATCCTCAAGCGGCTTCTCAGATCGACAAACCAGTATGTCTGGAATAATTCCTAATCCTCGTAACTCTTTGACAGTATGTTGAGTCGGTTTGGTTTTCTGTTCACCAACAGGTCCCATTACTGGAACTAAACTCACATGCACAAAGCAAACATTTTCTTGACCGACTCTAAATTGGAATTGTCTCAAAGCCTCAATAAATGGAGCACTTTCAATATCTCCAACAGTTCCACCTAATTCGATTACACAAGCATCAGGAGTTTCACCAGAGCCATCGCTGGGTAGATTTGCAACTCTTTCAATCCAATCTTGAATTTCATTTGTAATGTGGGGGACAACTTGTACAGTTTTCCCAAGGTAATCGCCTCTTCTTTCTCTCTCTATTACATTAGCATACATTTTCCCAGTTGTTATATTATTGTCACGCATTAGAGAGACATCTAGGAACCTCTCGTAGTTACCAAGGTCAAGATCAACCTCGCCACCATCATCTAAGACGAAAACTTCTCCATGTTCGAAGGGCGACATAGTTCCTGCATCTGAATTTAGATAAGGGTCAATTTTGATAGAAGTGAGGCGCAGTCCTGCGGATTTCAACAAAACTCCGATGCTCGATGCAGTTATTCCTTTACCCAGTCCAGAGAGGACGCCACCCGTGACTACGACATACTTCATGCAATCAACGGGGTTTGAAGCCAACATGCTTCCCATATCAACCTTGGCTCTCTCAATGGATGAGAATAGTCCTGATTAGCCCTTATCGCAAGTCTAAGTATCGTCTGACCTCCGTAACCCCATGGCCAGCACTCGGGGGTCTCGAATTCTAGTAACGGGGGCTCTAGGTCAAATTGGTACCGAATTAACTGAAGAATTGCGAAAGAAACATGGTGCGAATCAAGTATTAGCTAGTGATGTTAGAGATCTACCAGAACATCCTTGTGTGACAGGTGGGCCTTTTAGACATCTAAGTGTAATCGATGCCGATGAATTTGACCGAGTGATAACTGAGGAAGACATTGGTATTGTTTATCATTTGGCGGCTATACTTAGTGCAACTGGTGAAAAGAATCCAGAATTATGTGAGAGAATAAATGTCGGTGGGACCATTACAGTTCTGGAGGCTGCAAGAAAACATAATCTGCGTGTTTATGCTCCGTCATCAATTGCAGTATTTGGGCCAGATGCACCGAAACATGCCCCTCAAAAATGCCCACTAAATCCAACTACCATGTATGGAAGGACTAAGGTAACTGGTGAGAGACTTGCAATGAATTATTGGAAACAGTATGGTGTTGATGTGCGTGGAATAAGATATCCAGGGCTAATCTCCTACAAGGCTCCTGCAGGAGGTGGTACTACTGATTATGCAGTTGAAATATTCCATGCCGCTTTAGAGAATGGACATTATGACTGTTTTGTTAGTTCAGATACTAGGTTGCCAATGATGTATATGTCAGATGCCATAAGAGCCACTATATCATTAATGGAAACTCCCGTAGATAAAATTGGAGATGCAAGAGGCGGATACAATGTTTCAGGTGTTTCATTTACTGCATCCGAACTTGCAAATGCAGTGGCGGCTAGAGTTCCTGGATTCACTTGTGATTTTAATCCAGATGTCAGACAGAAGTATGCGGATTCATGGCCAGATTCAATAGACGACCAATCTTCAATAGATGATTGGAACTGGACCCCTGAATATGATTTAGATGCTCTATGTGACGCTATGATTAGTGGGATTAGAGATTAACTTTCATCCTCATCATCACTATCGACTACTTCAAAGTCAGCTTCTACAACTTCATCCGATTCGTCTTTCTCATCACCTGCATCTTGCTGTTCAGCCATTTCAGCCGCAGCCGCTTCATACAGTTTAGTAGATACTCCATGCATAGCCTGTTCAAGTTCACTCATCTTAGCTTGTATCGCGGCTTCATCTAATTCTTCAAAATCAATAGGCGCTCCTTCATTCATAATCAATGACTCAAGCTCGTCGAGTTTCTCATTTACGGGGCCCTTATCCTCATCACTTAGTTTATCTCCAGATTCCTCAAGCATGCGTCTAGTTTGGTACACAATGCTGTCTGCTTGATTACGTAGATCAACTCTACTCTTGCGACGCTTATCTTCTTCAGCAAAGTCTTCGGCTTCAGAAATCTTTGCCTGTATTTCATCTTCTGACAAAGAAGTTTGACTTTCTATTTTTATTGATTGTTCTGTACCAGTTCCTAGATCTTTTGCTGATACATTAACTATGCCATTTGCATCTATATCAAATGTCACTTCAACCTGAGGTATACCACGAGGTGCAGGCGGTATCCCCATTAGATGGAATCTACCCAGAGTAGTATTGTCCTTTGCAAATTCACGCTCTCCCTGAAGGACATGAACCTCAACTGCTGGCTGATTGTCTGAAGCCGTCGAAAATATTTCAGAACGTCGGCTTGGGATTGTTGTATTCCGTTCAATCATAGTAGTTGTAACTCCGCCAAGCGTCTCTATACCAAGAGTTAGTGGAGTAACATCGAGTAGTAAGACATCAGTGACTCCCTCGTCCCCTACGATTATTCCCGCCTGTAATGCTGCTCCTACTGCAACTGCTTCATCAGGATTTATTCCTTTGAAAGGTGCTTTCCCAACTTCAGCTTCAATTGCTGTCTGGACTGCTGGTACACGTGTTGAACCTCCAACAAGGATTACCTTATCCACTCCTCCTTTAGACACTCCAGCATCTTTCATTGCTCGCTTAGTCGGACCCATAGTCCTCTCAATCAATCCTCCAATAAGCTCCTCAAATTTAGCCTTAGATAATGATAAATCAAGATGTTCAGGTTGACCATCCTTCATTGTAATGAAAGGCAGATTAATTTGCGTATTACCGGTCCCAGACAACTCAATTTTTGCTTTTTCTGCAGCTTCACGTAAACGACTCATAGCTTGAGCATCACTTGACAAATCAATACCAGTATTTTTCTTGAATTCAGATAAGATCCATTTTATCACAGCTTCATCAAAATCATCGCCACCAAGTCTATTGTCACCACTGGTTGCTTTAACTTCGATTTGGGGCTGACCATCTACAAGATATATCTCTAGAATTGATACATCAAATGTGCCTCCTCCTAGATCATAGACAAGAATAGTTTGATCATCTTCTTTGTCTACTCCATAAGCCAGAGCTGCTGCAGTTGGTTCATTGATTATTCGTAGTACATTCAATCCTGCAATGCGTCCGGCATCGCGTGTGGCCTTACGTTGAGCATCAGTAAAGTATGCAGGGCAGGTGATTACGGCTTGAGTAACCTCCTTCCCAAGATATGCCTCTGCATCTGCCTTCAACTTCTGTAGAATGAATGCTGAGATTTCCTGCGGAGTATATTCTTCTCCATCAATTTCCTTCTTCCAGTCCGTGCCCATTTCTCTTTTGACTGATATTATAGTACGTTGTGAATTAGTTACACTTTGCCTTTTGGCAGTAATCCCTACCATTCTTTCTCCATCTTTGAAAGCAACTACAGAAGGTGTTGTTCTCGAACCCTCAGAATTTGGTATTACTGTAGCCTGACCACCTTCCAGAGTTGCAACACAACTATTTGTTGTTCCAAGATCTATTCCAATAACTGCTTCACCCATTTCATTCACTCCTTAACCTATGTTCCTCTTTTATTCAGCTAGTTCTATTTTCGCTGATATCAAATTTAACATCTAGAATTCCATTATTTACTTCCCACTCAACAATATTGTCGGCTGAATGTGGAAGTGTATAGCGCTTTAGAGGCCTTAACTGTGTTGTTTTCATTAATTGTAGAACTTCTCCACCATCTGTGATATTTAGTTCAATATCTTCGGTTTTTAGATCCGACAATCTGGAAATATCAATAGTAACGCACATACGGTCTTCATGAATGAATACATCTTCAATTGGAAGTTCTAAGTCACCATCAACTAAATCATCAACATTAACTTCAACTTCTGCTGGTTTAGTTACGTCTCCAGCACTGGAAGGGCCTTGGAATTGAACATTTATCCCCATATTCTTGAACAAATCAGCCATCCCCCCTGGGCCATTCAACATAGATTCCATTTGTCTTTTGAAGTCTTCAGGATCAGAGTTTACCGCCATACGAATGTCGCTAGATTTCATATTTTCAGGATCTACACCCATTGCTTCAAATTGCTCTCTAACTTGGCGAATCAAATTTTGTAATAATTCAGTATCAATTGGCATCCCCATATCGGAGAACATACGTGCCATTTCTTGAACCATTTTTTCCTCAAATTCATCATGATCTATGTTATCCATAATACCACTACACAACTTCAGGTTGTATAGTCCGAGCAGTCGCCTATATTTGAATCAAACGGTAATACATACTGCAATTCATCTAAGGTATGTGTGTTTGTTATATTGCTTGATTGGTTTTGCATTCATTCAAATGGGGAAGGTCTTTCGAGTATTTCATGGTCGAGTCTGAGCATGACATTGCTTTACAAGATACTGACCGTATAGAGGGCCGCTCTGCGTTGGTCAATAATGTCAATGCGGCAATAGCTCTTGCTGGAGCGGTACGCTCTACTTTGGGTCCCAGAGGGGCAGACAAAATGTTGGTCAATGAAAATGGTTCAGTACTTGTCACAAATGATGGTGTAACCGTCCTAGAAACTGCAAAGGTAGAGCATCCAACAGCTAACCTATTGATTTCCACTAGTTCTGCTCAAGATAGAGTGGCGAGAGATGGTACAACAACCTCAATTCTTCTAACTGCTGAATTACTTAGAAATGCCTTGGAGATCTCACGTATTGGTGTCCATCCTTCTTTGATCATGAAAGGATATCAGATAGCGTGTGAGGAATCAATGAAACAAATCGATATAATTTCTAGAAATGCTAATGTTGAGCAGATGGAAGCTGTTATTTCAACTACATTAGCAGGCAAAGTAGACTCTTCATTAGCAGTTAAAATGACTAAATTAGCATTGGAATCAGCAAATGTTCTGTCGTCAATAGAAGGTGGCGATGATATTGAAAGAATACGCGTTAAAAGGCTTCAGGTTTCTAATGGCCAGTCTTCTGATAGTGAAGTAATAAGAGGTCTAGTTGTACGTAAAAAACGTCTTGATTCATCTACGCCTAAAGACTCTGATGGTGGTAATGTAGTAGTATTAGATGGTGGTTTTGAGCCATTGTCGTTAGAGTTAGATGCTCAAATTGAAATACATAACACTGGTGTTCTCTCTGGATTCCAAGATCGAAAAACATCCCATCTGGAGAAAATGGTAAATTCACTTAGAGGTGCAGAGGTAAATCTTCTCTGTGTTCGTGATGGCATTTCAGATGATGCGATTCCTATGCTTAGAGATGCTGGTATAACATGTTACAGACGGTTTGAGAGAGAGGATCTAGAACGAATCTGTATATTGACAGGGTCCTCTATGGTTCGTGACATTAGACGTCTAAAGCAATCAGATGTTGGCTCTTATTTGTCAAGGTCTGAGACAAAGATACACGATACTTGGCATTTGAGTATTGAAGGAGAAGGTGATGCAATGACAGCATTAATCAGAGGTACAACTCCTATTGTTCGTGAAGAATCCGAAAGAGCATTTGATGATGCACTAGGGGTCTCATTTCGACTTGTAAATGATCCTCGTATACTTCCTGGTGGAGGTGCAACTCAGATTCATCTTGCCCGGCATCTTCGTGCTTATGCTACTACTCAAAAGGGTCGTGAACAACTAGCCATAGAAGGGTTCGCAGATGCCTTAGAAGTAATTCCTAGAGTTCTGTCTGAAAATGCCGGTCTAGATCCAATCGATGAGATTCTTGCTATGTCTGCCGAACAATCACAGAAAGGTGCATGGATTGGTTTAGATGCTATTTCTGGGGAAATTTGTGATGTATCTAGATCTGGTATATGTGATCCACTTTTTGTTTCTCATCAGGCGATAACTGGTGCCACAGAGGCCGCAATCAGTGTCCTGCGCATTGATGATGTCCTCTGGGCTAAAGTGGAACCGGGAACTCCTGATTGGAATCCTAGTGAAGATGAAGATTGAATCATTCTTCAGTGATCATTCTGTATAGAGTTCTAACATGCACACCTGATGTGCCATATTGGAAAAGTGGATTTTCTCCCTCCGAACGAGCCTTTGCACCAGGACCCCAAGCGGTTCCGGCAATATCTAAGTGAATCCAAGGTATTTTGTCAGAATCTTTCTCAAAATCTCTGTTAGGTACAAAGAATTCAAGGAAAGCAGCAGCTGCATTTGATGAACCTGCTCCTCCTCCTATTGAACCATTTCTTATATCTGCAAAGGCCGAGTTAGTCATGTACTTCCTAAACTGCTCATTGAGTGGCATTCTCCATACAGGTTCTCCACACCTTGTGGCTGCCTTCTCCATTTTCTTGGCAAGTTCCTCGTCGTTGGACCACATCCCTGAAATTTGATTTCCTAAGGCAACTACGATTGCTCCAGTTAAGGTAGCCAAGTCAATAATATATTCAGGATTAAATTCACCCGCTTTCCATAATCCATCGGACAGAACATTCCTCCCCTCTGCATCAGTACTGAATACCTCTACTGTCTTACCCGAATATGTCTCAAATACATCTCCTGGTCTATATGCTCCAGATCCCGGCATATTTTCGGCTAGACAGGCGATTCCATTCACTCGTCTATCGTAACCTGTTGATTGAAGGGCTTCCATTAGTCCAAATACTGCTGCAGCGCCACACATATCATACTTCATATCCCACATTCCTTTTCCTGACTTTAGTGTAATTCCTCCTGTGTCAAATGTAATACCTTTTCCTACAATACAGGGCCTCTGAATTCCTTTATCGGCTTCAGGATTTAATGTGAAAAGAACCATGCAAGGTTTTCTTTCACTTCCCTTCCCTACATTGATTAGTCCTCCCATTCCGAGTTCCTGTAACCGTTGCCATCCATACACTTCAACTTCGACATTGTTTTTTCCTTCAGCCCATTCAAGTGCCCTTCTTGCGTATTCCATTGGGTAGAGGACATTTGCAGGTTCATTACCCAAATCTCTAGCCAGATGTACTCCGCTAACAATTGAATTCGTTTTTTCCAATCCTTCACTAAGTCCTTGTTGATGTCTATTACTGGCTTGATAATTTACTTCCCACGGTGTACTTATGTGATCTTCAGGGACTTCCTGATGCTCTAGAAACTCATAGGCCCTAAGCATCATTCCTTCTGCAAAGTCAATCATTCTTTCACTAGACCATCCTTTTGTGAACCTTACAGTTATGTCGCAGCCTTTCCTCTTGGACATAGTTGCAATAATTCTCGCTCCAGTATTTCTTGCAAGTTCACTAGTCAAATTTTTCTTATTCCCCATGCCTACAAGAATAATGTTGCACTTTGGTGTCCAAACAGTCATTTTCTTTCCTTTTTTAGCATCAAATTCACTCGATGACAATGCTTCTTTTACAAGATTTCTTTGACTCTTACTTAATCCTAAAAGGGAGTTATTTGGCGCCTTTCCAGTCGATTCAAAGATTGGTAGGATAAGTTGTGATCCAATTCCAATAAATTCACTATTGCTTACTTTCATAAATAGCCCTAACTGTCCGGTTATCAATTAGTTTACAAATAATTCTATGATAAAATCACCATTTAATGGCATAAAAGTCACACCTCATTCATTTTTTCTTTCATTAATTGCCGCTAGAGTAAACGCGATGAAAACAAGTAGAATCGAGGGGGCCGGAAGCATACCTGAGCCACCTATCGTCATCTTGACGACGCTTTGATTGACAGATTCTTTTACCCACATTGAGGAATCAATAACACGTTTTTGGTACACTAGATGGAATTGTCCTCCGCTGGAAATCGGAGCGTCCCTAAAATCGATCGTTGTGACTGTGCTATTTGTGGCATTGACTCCAAATCCGCATCCTGGGATGGATAAGTTCAGCCCCAACTCTCCACTACAGTGCCATTCTTCCGACAAGGGATCGCCTTGGGCGGGATCAACATGGCCAAGAAAATTATTTTCTATTCCACCGGGAATCCACCATTTACCATCTTCGTCCAAGTATACCAGTGTAGCATTTGACGTACTCGCGTGTCCTAGGTTTGAAACGCTTAGATGCACTTCACCATCATCTACCTCTAGGGAATCAACAACAAGGCGGGCTCTCCAATACCATACATTCTCGATCAGATAATTCATCACATCAAGCTCCTCACCGAGCCTTTCTGATAACGCCTCCACTGTTCCCAGTAACCACTGTTCGTCGTCAGTTTCGAAGGTGAATGTGGGATATCCCATCACTCCGTAGCCATAATCACGACTAGTTCCACAATTAGGATAGAGGCCTTGGTTTGCATTGCGAATCGGGATTTCGGATATGTTAGCATGCACATCATCTCTGATGAAATGGAACATCTCCCAGTCAGAAGGCTGTTCAGGCCATTTCCCCCAAGGGTAGAGCATGATCCAAACTCCTGTGTGCATGGTGATATACAAGTCAGCATGAGGAACTACCTCGTTCATGTAGATTGAATTTGCAAGAGTCTCGGATTCACTGAAAGCAGAACTTCCAGGTTGAGTCGTAGGGCATGTGTTCCAATAGTGGTCGTAGTTTCTATTCAGATCTACTTGATTTATATTCCATCTTGTATCTTGGTCATTACCATCCGCATTTAGCATGATGAGGATATGTAATTCAGTAGTAGCCAAGACATCGATTACCTCTTGCTCACCATTAGCCCAACCCTCGATATAGTGCTCTGCAACTAGGAAGGCAAGTTCCGTACCCAGATGCTCATTACCATGGTGGCCTCCATCGATATATACCACCTCTTTGGCAGTCCCATCAGGTTTGGTCTCCGAACTCCAATTTGAAATTTGCAGCATCCAGAGATTCCTACCCAATTCCGTTTGACCTACCACGAGTAGATTTACAATTTCCGGATAATCATCAGCCCATGCATTGACATCTAGTGTTAATGTTGCATAGGAATGATACCAATGTTCTTGGATAATATCTGGCTGACCAATCTGTGCTGTTGCAGCCGGAGTAGCCGGTACAGCGAGCATCAAAGACGCGAGGATGATTGCTACCCAGCGGCGCATAGCGCCGCTGATAAGGTCCTATGATACAATCATTATCCCTTTTTGCTCAATAAATTGGCAATATGGCAGGATGTTATCTTAGTTGCAATCAGAGCCGCATTGAATTCAGTTAAACGATCAATTCCTGGAACAATTTCATTAATGTCTGCTCCAATTACGTTTGCCTCTGATGAAAATATTTTCTCAATTATTTCAATCGCACCCCAGTGAGTTAATCCACCTGGTACAGGTGTACCAGTGTCTGGAACAAGAGCTCCATCTAGACCATCAACATCGAATGTAAGCCAAACAGGACCAGATAATTTTTCAACTTCTGAGATCAGATTATTCCATCCAACTCCGCCATCGCGGAGATTGAATAGGTCACGTGCATAAAATGTGGTGATTCTTTTTTCTTCTTCTATCAGTTTTGCTTCCTCAAGAGAAAGTGCGCGTATTCCTATCTGCATTAAGTTCCCTATTCCTGCATCTAGAGTTCTCCTTGCAGCTGTTCCATGACTGAATTTTTCTCCGTTCAATGAATCTCTAAGATCAGCATGTGCGTCAATCTGGATTACAGTCAATTTTGATAGATCTCCTGCAATGGAGCTATGACTTGAAAGTGCATTAACAATTGGTGGTAATATACCGTGTTCCCCTCCTAGTATGATTGGGAAAGAACCACTAATAATCCAGGGTTTCAAAAATTCAGATATTGATTCTAGTTGTTCCTGTAAAGTTCCGGCTTGAGATGCCCAAGGGGTTGCAGTATGGAAAAGCATTCCACAAGGTAATTCCTGTTGCAATAATGGGTCATATAATTCAACTTGAGATGATGCCTGAATGGCAGCCATTGGGCCATATTCAGTGCCTTCTCCCCAACTCGTTGTCATTTCGAATGGTATTGGAAGGAAAATTATGTCCCAAGGTCCTTCCGAATCCTCATTGAGTCCAAGAAAGGTCGGCGTAGTATCTCCGTCCATGTCCTGTGGGGCATGAGTTCTGGATTAATCGCTTCGCAATATCAAATATTGAAAATTAGAGAATATAAATTGTGAACCTGTGGTGCGATTATTGATATAGAACGGGCTCCCATATTCATACACTGGGGTAAGATGCGATGGGAATGACGCTTGCAGAGTTAACTCTTGCTATCCGTCGAAAAGTCGACATGGATATGGAAGTAATAGTTGCAGAATCCATTGCTGAACACGCTCTTGGATTCTTTGGCTTCTCTAATCGTATTATAGATAATGCATTGGAACCTACCGATCGAAATTTATTCTATCAGCTACAAGACTATGATCTTCTGACAACAGAATCAGAAGAAACCACTCTATGGGATGGTAGAGAATGGCGAATACATTATTGGAAATTCAAAGCAGATGCAAGAGAATTTGCCCGACAAGCAATGTTAGATCTGGAAAATAAAGAGGATGAAGATCCGTACGCAGGTGTCTATGAAGATGTTCCAACATCTCTATGGAAAGAACGCTTGATGGAAGAGGAAGATGAAGAAGACTGGGATGAACCACTATTCTAAAGATCAATCATGGTCATGTCGGGGAAGTCTTCAAACCAAAGTGCCGCAAGGAATGGTTGTGCGCAATCAGTTCTCAGCCACAGTTATTCTCTGCCTGATGCTTCTAGCACCAATGAGTGGTTTTGTTGTAGCTGATGAAGGAGAACCGGAACGTACCTGTGAGGTAATAGTAGATTGGGATATCGAAAACAATCTCGATGATTCAGGTCTCTTTTCTGAAGCCATAATACAAAGATATCTAGTGACTTTTAATCCATCATTCGAGAATGGCCAATCTCCAAGTGCAGTAACGGTCGATATTAATCATATCCGCAATGACGTAGTGATAGGAACAGAAGGTAATTCTTCAGTTGTTGTTGCAGGTGGTGAGATTGATATCATTATCCCATATGAACCTGTATTTTTAGATGAAGTTGAGATTAATGTTCAAACATCTGAGGCATCTTGTTCAAGATCGTTAAAGATGACTATGTGGAATCAACCTACGTCAGACCATGAAATAACGCGTGAAACCACTTGGGAGTTAGATGGCTCTGAGAGTGATGGGTCAACATTATACTTTGAAGGAAGAGGTTGGCAGAAGCGCCAGGGCCAATTTTTGACTGCAAGTGAATTAGGTAATGGTACGCTTTTACTCAATGCTGATACTGGTAATGAAGAAATTCGTCTTTCACTCGATTTAGATAGGATTTGGATGAATGAGACACATGAAGGGAATGAAATTACAAGTCAAATCTTTGAAATGAGAGGAAATGGTGAACTTGAGTTTGATAGTAATTCAGAAGATGAAGATATTAGTGTTGAGGCAGTAGTACACGATGCATATATCCTAAGATCATGGGTGGATGGAGTTCTTACAGAACGTCTCCGTATTGATGCTACTGGACATCTTTCATTTAATGGAGGTTCAAACAATAGTAGTGAAGGTGCATTTGGAGAACTTTCAGTGTTTTATCTTGAAACTTGGGATGAAGATGGCGTACGTAGACTTTCAGATAATCAGATTGAAGCAAACATGACAGTACGTATTCAATCAGCCGATGAAGTTTTTAGTTTCGAACTTGATGAATTTAGGTCTCGTGAAAAATGGGTTGATGGGATCAGAGAAGAGAGTCTTCTGAAAATCAAGGGTTCAGGTGATTTCGGATTCCCAATCCGTGAAGATCAATTCAATGTACAAGTAAATGGTACAATTTCAGATCTTCATATGGAACAACGTGGAGGGGAAGTTGTTGAGGATCGTATTATTGTCGATGGGGAATATACTGGAGATGTTTCAGGTTCTTTTGGTTTGGTACGTCAGATTGAGCGATCAGATGTTCAGATGAATTCAACTGGAGAAAAATTTGAAGTCGACATTATACGTAATGAGGTTTGGTTCAATGTTTCTTCAACTCCAATCGGACCAATTGGTCAGGAGTTCCAGGCAGAGCATAATTTGACTTTCGAATATACAGTTCCTCAAACAGACTGGGACAATCGTACTATACGTTATCAATATGTAGAGGATAATGGTAACACCAGTAATGAGTATCCCGAGAATTCACCAAATCAAGTTGAACCTGAAAGACCTTCATATGATGGTGATATGAATATTACTGGATTTAGAGAGAGAGGTATTGTTCCATCAATTCTAAAGATAGGAGATTCATTTCCAACAAGTGCCGATGGTATCACTCCTATGATAACAGTCACAGCGATAACTCAGGGCCTAGCAGATGGTCATATTGTTGAACTCGCTGAATGGGAGATAATATCTGATGATGAAAACCTTACTGGATTTGGTAACGTAATCAATGAGGGCGTACTAGCAGGATTAGTTCATAATGCATCTAGAATATTTGAGTTTGAACTTCCTAGTGCAAATGATACCACAGTAGTTCGTCTTATTGAACATCAAAGTCTCGAGAGAGTTCTTTATCCTTCAATAATTACAGCAGCGGAAAACACACCTCCAAGTTTACTATCTCTTTCATTCAGAGAGGGTGTTCTGTATACAGAGGGAGGTATGGCTCATATTGAGGCATTGATAGAAGATGTTGATACCGATGTGATTGGTGTTACTATTGATCTATCTGTGTTCGGTCTTGGATTGGTAACACTATCCGATTCAGGTCTAAATGGTGATGCAGTTATCCATGACTCTATTTGGACCGCATTTGTGCATTATCAAGGACTAGAATTTGGTCTTGAAAATGTAGCTATTCATATGTATGATATTTGGTCATATGTAGAAACATTTGATCAAATATTGATAACAAATGCTGCTCCTAGAATAACTTCGCGAGATTTCACTCCTAATGTTGCTTACAGAGGCGATACAGTCTCTGTTAGTATAGGTGCAGAAGACGGACATGGTGTTGAATACGTAAGAATTGATCTTTTGAGTGCAGGAGGCGATCTAACTGAACTTATTTTTAATCCTACATTAAACAAATGGACTGGTGAATTCGTGGTCCCAGATTCACTTGCACCCGGTGAGAGAACTATACCATTACAAGTTTCAGATAATCAAGGGGAATCTGCATTTTTAGATAATGGTGTATCTCTAATCATAGTTAATGAAGCACCTGTTATTACAAATATTTCATTCAGTAAAGAAGGACAATGGGTTTCAATGTTAGAGATACCTAATGACGGAAGTCAAACATATCTAATGGAAGTCACTATACAAGATCCAGATGGTATATCTTCAGCCCAGACTAAGATTGGTAGATTAGCTCCGATTGGTAAATCTGAGACTTGGATTTCTCTTCTTGATGACGGAACAGGATTTGACAGAATTGCTAATGATGGCATTTTTACAATGGAATTTAACCTCCGTTCTTCACTAAGTCCCGGTGAGATCACTTTCCAAGTTCGAGCCTCAGATATTTTCCAATCAATGACACCACTTGAAGAGCAAACGCATTCAGTTGAAATAGTTCAAGAGAGCTCATCAGGAGGCAGTGGTTCAGATTGGTTATCAGGACCCAATACCACTTCTCTTGTTCTCATAGGTTTGCTAATTCTTATTTCTTTGGGGGCAACAGCAGTTGTTATTACACTTAGAGAATCTGAATTCGATTAATCAGATATATACTATCTATAGATTCTATTTCAAGACAAATCAGTTGGTACGAGTGCCGGGATTTGAACCCGGGTTCAGGCGTTGGCAACGCCCGGTGATAACCACTACACTACACTCGTGTATGGTTTGCGAAGGCTGAATCGTTTTTCTAAGCGTCGGTCTGTTATGCTGAGAGCCTTTTGAGATTCTCTATTATCACATCGCGAGTCTCTCGATAAAATTCAATTGGTTTACCTACAGGATCTTCCAGACCCCAGTCCTCAGCAATTGGTAACATGGGACAATGAACCCCACAACCCATACTAATTATCATATCCCAGGGATCTATATCAATTTCTTCTATTGACTTAGGTCTTAGTTTAGTAGTTTCAATATTCATCTCTTTTAGTACCAATATTGAATTCTCTGCTACAGTAATTCCAGGATGTGTTCCTGCTGAAGATGCCTGATGCCCCATATCTCTTGCTATGGCTTCTGCCATTTGGCTTCTGCAAGTGTTACCTACACAGACAAATAATAGACGCACATCTTCCGGTAAACATTGTTGTACTTGAATATCTCATCATTATTCACTATAGATAGTAAAATTATACTAGTAATCGATTTTTCCAGTTGGCTGTCAACAAGACTTCAAGTATAATCCACTTTGTCAATAGGAATGATGCCTGATTCGCCAATATCCCACCATTCAGGATCGGGATCAGTACCTGACAACAAAGAAGCAACTCCCGAGGCTTCTGCATCATCTGAACAAAAAGTACAGATGGAACAGGCCTATGCTCAGATGCAGAGAAAAATGCGAATGACAAAAATGGATGAAGAAATTCAGCATAAGATAATGGTTTTATCGGGAAAAGGGGGTGTTGGGAAATCAACAGTATCCGTTGGTCTTGCACTTTCTCTCGCTCGTCAAGGTAAGAAAGTGGGATTGATGGATATCGATATAACCGGTCCAAATGTGCCAAAAATGCTTGGAATTGAGAATATCGATCTTCAGGTTGAGGGTGGTCAAATATTCCCAGCTATTGGTCCTCATGGTTTGAAAGTAATTTCAATGGCCTTCTTACTTGAAGATCCTGACAAACCCGTAATCTGGCGTGGACCAATAAAGCTTGGCGCCATACAGCAATTCATCGGCGATGTTGCTTGGGGGGAGTTGGATGCATTGATTATCGATTTCCCTCCAGGAACTAGTGACGAACCATTAACAGTGTCTCAAAGCCTTCCGGGAATTGATGGAGTTGTAATTGTTACAACTCCTCAAGAAGTTGCTTTATTAGATTCAAGAAAATCAATAAACTTCGCCAAAACAGTATCTCTACCATGTCTTGGTGTAGTAGAAAATATGAGTGGATATAATTTGAAAGGATTAGCGGCTCCAAATAGTAAGATTAGCATAATTGGCCCCTCAGGTACGCCTATTGATGTACATACAGAATCTGATGGGTCTTGGTCCGTCACCCTAGATATTTTCAAATCAGGAGGAGGTGCTTCTGCAGCTGCAGAATTAGAAGTCCCTTTCCTTGGCTCACTTCCTTTCGATCCAGGAATAGTACGAGGTGGGGATGATGGCGTCCATCGAATAATTGCAGAACCAGATGGTTCAACCGCTCAAGCTTTCAATTTAGTTGTAAAAAACATCTTATCAGAATTAGATGGTAGACAGGGATCTAAAGTTAGGATTTCTTAACTATAATTGAATAATATTGGTAAATATTTTGCCAATCCAGTTAGGGTTGACTTCTTGACACACAGTCGACCCGATCGTATAAGGAGTAGACGAGGCTATGGCTGGTGGTTCAGGCATATACATCTCTTGGTTAATGGGTGCAATCCTTCTTTCATTAGTTCTAATGCCCATTGTTAAACCCCCTTGGGCTAAGATAAGGATCAGCGGATTTGTCGATATGTTTCGACGTTATTGGGCTCATATGATTGTAGTATTCTCAGTATATCTTTGGAAAGATCTGTTAGATCAACTTGATCGTATCTTGATGGCAAATACACAACTGGATATGACGCCTTATGTCTATGCTATTGAAGGAGATATAGTACTTTGGATCCAAGAATCATTTCAGAATGAAATGCTCTCTATTCTGCTGACTCATTTTTATGTCATGGGATTCATGACTGCTACATTTGCCTCATTTATTTATCCTATTTATTTTGATGATCGACATATGGCAGATAGAGTATCTCTCTCTATGTTCTGGGTCTATATTCTCGCAATTCCATTCTATCTATTCTTTAATGTCAGAGTAACTGGAGATCATATTCCTGATATGGAAACTATTGCGTATGACCTTACACCAGTCATACATAATTGGTTCACTAGAATTGACCCATTTACAAACGGTATGCCCAGTTTACATATTGGTTTACCATTTGCAGTATGGTTGACCTATCTCAAATGGGATGATGATGGTCGTTGGAGAAAATTTAGGGCGGCATTGGTTATTTTTATATTTTTAACAGGTTTCACAATATTATATCTTGGTATTCATTGGATTTTAGATATTATTGGAGGTGTTATAGTTGCTACTGTAGCAGTGTCTCTTACTGAGAAAACCCATTCTTCTATATGGTCAGTTGCTGATGAAAGATTATTCTCTCGACGAGTAGCTAGGCTAATTGATAATCCAAAGGCTTGGTTTAGACAAGTAAGAACCTCTATTAGTTCATTCTTTGAACCAATTCGTGAACCTTCTAGTAAACAAACGAGTGCGGTCATAGTTGCAATTTTAGTAGGTACAGGTACCGTTCTTCTTTGGGATGCTACTCATCAAGATTTTCCCATTGAAGGAGTTGAATGGCCAACAACTGCTGCTGGTGCAGGTGGATGGTTAATTGGAATTGAGGAAACTCCAGATGGTTCAATTGAGATACAAGCATGGAACACATCAACAGAAGAATCTACACAAATTGGTGGAGCACCTTGGGAGAATATTCCTTCTGTAACTGTAACAGACACTAGTTTTGTATTATTTTCAGATTCTAGACTCGATTTTTATGTTTGGGAAGATGCGGATGAATATCTTACACCAAGATATAGGCATTTCACTAACGAATCAATATCTGATATATTAATTGCTGAAGATTCTAGTGAGGGAACAATAGTTGGAATTGTTCATTCAGATCATATATCTTATAGGTCCGAGTCTGGTTTTCTAGAATTTCAAAGCCCTACTGGACCACTAGATGTTTGTGCATCCTCTGGTACAACGATAGCCATAGCAAGGGTCACAGATCAAGGACCAGCAGTAGAAATTTTATCGCTTGCCTCTCAGTTCCAGATAATAATTAATGTAAATTCATATGCTGACACAATTACAGACAATCATCTAACTGAAGTATTTGGGGAGCCCGTTGAATACACAAATGCGACAATTGTACAACTAGAAGTAGACTCTCGTTGGATTGCTGCCGTAATTGATGTCGGTCCTGTAAATCGAACTATACTGATTGATACAATCAGTGGTGAACAGAGGATGCTATCAGATCCAGTCTGGCCTTCATCTTCGGTGAGTCTTGGTCATGGAAAAGTATCATTCTTACAGATTCCAAGATATGATCCTACAATTAATGAACAAGATAGACTATCTGCAAGTGATGTATTTTTACATGATATTGAAGAGAATAGAACAACTCAATTGACGATCGATGAAGAAGTTGATCAAACTTATCCTCAAGTCCTTATGTCAGGAGTTGCATGGATAGAAGAATCCTCAAATGGGGAGATTGAGATTAGAATACATTCTCTTGAGGAAACTTTTGAGCCTTATTCTTCAGTAATTCTTCAGAGTTCAATTCTAATGCTTATTCCTCTTATTGTTCTTCGAGCATTTCAATCAGCAAGGGAAAAAAGAATTTCAGTAAATCGATTCAATAATTGAGACTATTATTCGGCAAGTCTAAACATTTCATTAAGACTATTTTGTGCTCTCTTGATAATATCTTTATCAAGTTCAATAATCTGATCTTTTCTTGGCTCTCTAAGTGATTGAAGTATATCTTCTAGCAATGTCATTTTCATGTAACGGCACATTACACAAGTTCCAATTAGATTAATTTCATTTTTACTCTCAGCTCTAAGTCGATCTGCAGTACCACATTCTGTTATTAGCATAATATCAGGTTCTCCTTCTGAACTCAATCTCATTGCCTCATTCATTAATTTCTCACTGCTTCCGACAACATCACTTTCTGCAATTACATCTGCATCACATTCGGGATGGCTCAATACTTTGAGACTTATACCTTGATCAGCAGATCTCTGACGCCATTTTCTTATTTTTTCACCAGTAAATGTTGAATGAACATAACATTCTCCATGGTAGTTTATGACTTCTTTTTTCCCTTCTAAATGCTCTGTAAGATGCTTACCCATTAGTCTGTCTGGAACAAAAATCAACTTATCTCCAGGTAATCTTTCACAAATTTTCAAGAAGTTACTACTTGTAACACAGACATCCACTTCGGCCTTTACTTCCGCTGTTGTATTTATGTAACAAGCAACAGGTACTCCCGGATACTTTTTCTTTAAATCTCGAATATCTTGTGCACTTATGGAATCTGAAAGTGAACAACCTGCTTCCGGAGAAGGATGAATTACAGTTTTGTGTGGACTAACTATTTTAGCAGTCTCAGCCATAAAACGAACACTAGAGAATAGGATTGTATCTTGAGGTGCATCCCGTGCAGCCTTGGAAAGTGTGTAACTATCAGAAACTGAATCAGCTACGCCATAGATTATATCTGGTGTCTGGTATGAATGAGCGATAAGAAAAACATCTTTTTCTTTCTTTAGTTCATTAATTTCAATTGTCATTGGGGCTATAACACGACATGTCTGCAAATCCCATATTTTAGGTTGATTAATAACTTCAAATAATCTGTTGGCCTCTATATCAATTATATGATCTGGATAGGATTTAGTCAACAATGAACCCCTCTGTATGGGGGCCTCAGACATCTGCATGGTCATGTCCTTTCGCTAACCCCTCAAGTGTAACCGCTTTCAAGTCATCTCATCTCCGCGGAACATGGATCCCGAGTCTATTCCGGTTTGGATAGAGCAAGAAACCCTCCATATTGGAGCTGAGGCAAAGGTAACTCTTGGCTCTTGGCTTGGTGATAAAGTGGTTCTAAAGAAACGTGAACCAAAAGAATATCGCCACCCCTCACTGGAACGTAGATTGACACGTCAGAGGCTAACTACTGAAGCTAGGATACTAACTCGTCTGCAATTGATAGGATTTCCTAGTCCTTCTCTTCTGAATGTTAATCTTGAGGAAGGTTGGATGATCTTATCACATATTGATGGCCGAGTTCTATATGATGCTCTTTTGGATAAATCGGCCGGAATTAAAGAAATTCAGAATTTTGGTAAATTAATACGTAAACTGCATGAAGCGGGCTTTTCTCATGGGGATCTAACAACTCATAATGTTATGTTATCAAAAGATGGGACTCTTAGTTTGATAGATTTCGGCTTAGCTAGGATAGCCCCCGAAATAGAACATTTAGGCCTAGATTTACAAGTCTTAAATGAGTGTCTAACGGCCAGTCATTACATGATTGAAAAATCATTAGATGCGATGATTCAAGGATATCTATCTGGAAATAAGGGTGTTGAACCGAATGCTAAAGATGTAATTGAGAGATTTAATGCAATTCGTGGTAGAGTAAGATATCATGCCTGAGGTAATATTATGCGCATATTATTTGCCACAAGCAACCATCATAAAATTGAGGAAGCAGTAGAAATATTTGGAAATTTAGGGCATAGTGTAGAAAGGCTTTCAATAAATGGTTTGGATATTAATTTTGATGAACCCAAACATCTGGGAATTGATGCAGTAGCAGAATCAAAAGTGGATCAAGCATTATCTCTAATTTCTGGTACTGAATATGAGGGCTGCTACATTCTTGTAGAAGATTCAGGTGTTTTTACAAAATTCTTTGAAGATTGGCCTGGAGCCTTCTCTGCTAGTGTACTTTTTGATTTAGGTATTGATGGATTTCTAGATCGCATGTCTAAATCTCCCAACCGAGAAGGAGAATATAGAGCAGTGGCTATAATTAGTAATGGTGATAAAAAATGGAAGGCTGTAGGAAGTTGTAAAGGAATCTTTTCTCATGAGAGATTAGGATCAAATGGTTTTGGTTATGATCCAATATTTATTCCTGACAAAGGCGATGGACGTACCTTTGCTCAGATGGAATCTAGTTTAAAATCCACTTTTTCACACAGAGCAGAGGCTCTCAAATCATTATCTCTACTTATCAATAGCCCGTCAAAGTGAAGTGAGACAACATAGCGTGGTTAGGTGAGGAACAGTCATGGTGTCGTACACACGCCTTCTCTTAATGGCTCTAATTGGAGTTGGTACACCGGCCTATTTAGTGCTACAGGGTACTATGGAAATTGGTATACGAATCTCCTCTGGAGTTGTTCTAATGGCTTTACTTGCTCTTTTCGTATTCTCAGGACGAAAACCTCTACCTAGGTCACTCGAGATAACTAATGTAGAAGTTAGTGAAGTTGTTGAACCATCTTTGGTTTCACCAGAAGAATCGGAAATAATTGTTGAAAATGAAGAAAAAATAGTCCGACGAAGGGCAAGAGTTGCTACACCTGCCATGCCTGCAATGCCTGCAATGCCCCCTCCTCCATTAACTAATGATTTAGGTAACACAACAATATCAGCGACCTCTCCTCCTAGTTCATTGAAGAATGTAGCAAAGAAATTGGTCGTTGAAACTGATGCTGTATCTGAGATGGAGGGTGAAATCGAATCCTATGTCAAAGATAGACGTGAAAAGCGCGCTGAAATCCGAAGTAGCATTGAGAGACGAAGAAGAATGGCCTTGGCTGAGAGAAGAGCAGCTAAGGTAAGGATGTGGACTGATTTAGAGGATGGAGAAGATCTTGGTAAGATTCTCTCCAGTTCGGGGCATGATCTTGAAGTTATTGAAGAGAATCTAACTCCAGATGACAGCATCCCATTAGGTGTTTCATATGTTAGAATAGATGAGAAACGTATACTTAAACTTAGAACTCCATTACAAATAAATGAGAAAGCTCCAGAATCACAAACGTCGGATAATCTCTCACCTTCAGAGATTCCTCTTCCTGAAGGCGGCATGCCTCCTCCACCAGATTTTCCGGGAATTCCACCTCATCCTGAAGGTGGTATGCCCCCACCACCAGATTTTCCAGGAATGCCTCCTCCTCCTCCACCCCCCTTGTGATATATTCAAGCGAGAAATCCTACTGGCGCTTCTATGAGTGATGATGCGCTAGTCGTCGAGAATGTACCAATTGAAGGAATTAGCCCTTCCGGAGGAGTTGTTTCTGTGTGGACTCTAAATAGGCCTGAGAAGCTTAATGCATTGAATTCAGCATCCCATGAAGCGTTGAAAAATGCATGTTCTAATGCAGAATCCGATGATTCGATACGTGTAATCATAATTCGAGGAGCTCCTCCTCTTCCTGCTGTTGGGGATAAGAAACAAAAACCAGCAGCATTTGCTGCCGGAGCAGATATTTCTGAATTCGCTGGTAAGAATTCTGATGACGTCCGCCCATTTTTTGAGAATAACGCATGGGAAAGAGTTTGGAATCTTTCCAAACCAACAATAGCCATGGTTGACGGCTTTGCCTTAGGGGGTGGAACTGAATTGGCTTTGTCATGTGATATTAGAATTGCAAGTACTCGTGCAAAGTTTGGAACTCCAGAGATTAATCTAGGACTTATTCCAGGAGGTGGAGGCACTCAGCGCCTTTCTAATATAATTGGATATGGAAAAACTATGCAGATGGTCATGACAGGAGATATGATTGATGCTGATGAGGCACTTCGTCTTGGTTTAGTTAATGAAGTTGTAGAGCCAGATGAACTTGAAAATCACGCAATGAAGATGGCTGAAAATATAGCTAGAAAATCACCCTACACAATTAAGGTAGCCAAGAGAGCAGTACGTGCAGCGCTTGATTTAGGAATGTCTGAAGGCATACTTGCTGAGCGCTCAGAATTTGTCGCTCTATTTGATACTGAAGATAAAGAAATTGGTGTACAAGCATTCCTCGAGCGAAAGGACGCGGAGTGGAAAGGGAATTAATTCAACTAAATTATTTCAAATATCAAAAATGCATTGATATAGGTCATCAATACCCCTACCAAAAATGACTGAATGATTATCACTGAGCTCTTCTTTCTACATGCTGTTGCAATATTTTGATCAGTATGTTTCTTCATACCATTAGAAGATTCATGAGTTCCTAGAATGCCATGATAAACACAGACTTGAGTTCTAGACTCGAGTAATGTCAGTGATCCACCAAAGTATAATCCAAACAATATCAATACTATCCAGTTTTCTGCATGATGATAATCTATGATGTACAAAAATATGGATAGTAATACTCCTGATGTGATTAGACCTATACCTCCATATAGTCTATTTCTTCTACCTGTTCTAGAGATATTTCTTATTAGCTCAATAGGACTATTCATGATTTTATCTCCAAATTCCGAGAGAATCTCTAAGTGCAGATTCAAGATCTTTGTGCAAAAATTCATATCCAGACTTCTCAAGTTTTCTAGGCAATACTCTTTGCCCTTCGATAAGCAGAGGTCCTGCAAGTTCACCAAATAGAATCTTCATTGCGAACCCTGGAATTGGTGCAAACGCAGGACGCCTCAGAACTCTTCCTAGTGTTTTTGAGAAAATCTTCTGCATACAAGGATTCGGGGCCGTGAGGTTGTACGCGCCTTCACAATCTTCATTCATCATCAGATGATTAATCGCATAGATCTCATCATCAAGTGATATCCATGACATCCATTGTTTTCCTCCTGCTAGAGGGCCACCACCTCCCATTTTCCAAGGTAATATCATTCGTCCTAGTGCTCCGCCTGTAGCCGATAGAACAATTCCATTACGTGTATTGATGACCCTTATTCCGGCATCTCTTGCTGAATTTGCATATGACTCCCACTGAATTACTGTATCCGTCAAGAATCCTTCGCCAGATTTACTCTCCTCAGTTAATTTTTCATCACCTCGATTGCCATAGTAACCTATTGCACTAGCCACTATGAATGCCTCTGGCTTATTTTCAAGTTTGCTCATAGTATCTGAGAGTAAAGTTGTACTATCTTTTCTCGAATTTATAATCAAGGCTTTCCTCTTTTTATTCCATCTTTTATCTCCTATTCCAGCTCCTCCAAGATGGATTATTACATCAAAACCTTCTATGTCATCAGAATTTAAAATACCTTTATCTGGCTTCCAACTCAACTCTTTGGATCCATCCTTTACTGGCCTTCTTACTAGCCTCCATACATCATGCCCTCCTGTATCTAGAAAGGCAACTAGTTGTGTTCCAATTAATCCTGAAGAACCCGCTACTAGTATCTTCTTTCTAGGTAAGTGCCTGAATTTTGAATGCTGCTTAATATCTCTCTTTAATCGTAATTCTCTGGCCTTGAACATCTTAGAAATTCTATTTCTGACAAGAATTCCTCCAAGCAATCTGTCTACAAAATTACCAAAAGACCAAAATGGAACTTGATATGTAACCTCATCTATGACCGTTGTTTTACCCTCATTTTCAGTTAGTTTGTGTTTGTGACTCCAGAACCAGAATGGTCCTTTAACCATTTTATCTTCAAAATAATTTGGAGGGTCATATGATGTATGTTCAGCAACCCATGTCATTTTAAAAAATGGAAGTCCCGGTGCTGGAAAACGAAATATTCTTTGGGATCCAACTTCTAATGACTCATCTGCTCTCACTTCTTCAGCAACTTCCCAAGGTGGCATTAGTCTTCTGAAAGACCCTTCATGTTCAAACCAATCAAATGTAGATTCAATATCCGCATCTACAATAGTTTCATGAGTATAATTATACATCTTTTCATCTCGGAATTTGTCTTGGATGAGGTGAATCTTCGGCCCATCTAATAAGATAATTATCTAATTTTAATTTCTTCTTCGTATTTGCAGATGACATATAACGAACTTTACCAAATATTGGTCTTTCAGGACCCCAAGCTCTGTCATGCCTTCCAAGAACCCAAAATATACCGGTGTAAGAGTTAGGATCTCTACCATCTAATGCCCACCTATCATTTATTCTGATCATCCAATCTGCAGCAGTTTCAGGATTAGGAGACCACTCAAGAATTCTCTTACCCCAGAGCATTCTGAGATAGTTATGCATATGTCCAGTCCTCAATAATTGTCTTTGAGCAGCATTCCATACTTCATCTTGGGTATTTGCCGACTCAATTTCATCAAAAGAATACCTTGTTCTTTCATCACCTAGATGTTCATTCAGAGTTTTCTTTGCCCAGTTAGGTATTGAGTCGAGCGTATTATGATCTCTTCTAAAGTGGGCGAAATTAAATCCTAATTCTCTCCATGTTATTATCTGATCAAGGAAATTTTCCGATGACTCAGATAGACCCCACCAACCAGTTCTTGACCCCTTACCCATGTCTTCAAAACATGTATTGTCATAGTTCCAATTTTCTTTGTCGAAAATTGACTTCACTATTCTGAAAGAAGAAATATGTCCGAAATGAAGCCATGGTGAAAGTCCACTAACAGCAGGATTGTCTGGATCATTCCTTCCTTCCGTATATCTATCTAATTTATTTCCAATAAACTTCTCCATTCTTGATAATGCTTCATAAAATCCTCCTCGCATTATTGAAACAGATTCAACTTGATGATCAATTTCCAATGGTTCCATTGCTTTTTTTCCTATTATGCCACCCTCTGCAACTCTCCAAATCCACTCTAATGGAGGGAACTCTAGATCTAGATCTGAAATTAGTTTTGATAAATATTCATTATTCATTTCTAAATTCTCATCAATTTCTTTCATAGGATCTTCAGATGGGATTGTAGTTAGAGCATCTAACAAATTTCTCTGCATATGTTTTCTAAATGAGTATGCAGTTGTATGAGCTTTGTCTGCAAATCTCATTGGAATAATACCATTTGAGTCTACTGCCTCCACCCTAACCTTACAAGATTCCCCAGCTCTTTCCATAACCCACCTCGGAACATAAGTAGGATAGTCATCAACTATTACTACAGCAGCTCTTTCTGATAGTTTTCTTAGCATACCATCTCCTGATTCTTTATGGTTCTCAATCCATGGCATGTAGGTAAGTTTATTTTCTCTGAAAATTATGTTATTATCGACCATACCTTGCACTACAAATGTGAGTATTCTTTCACTTGAGAATTGATGTCTAATTGAGATACATTCGATTACTAATAGTGGTTTTGACAATCCTTTTGCCAAATCTATTGCTCTTTCAAGAGCAGCGTTGTAATGGTATCTTCGTGCTGAAGTCATCCAGTAAAGGACGTAATCTCCTTGTTGATTCAGATTATGTTTGTTCACTGCTCTGACCCTAGGCAAATCGATGTCAATAACATCAGGGCCTGTGTACATCAATCATTACCAGTAATGTCAGTATATAATGCGGTGTTTGACTCCGCAGGAAAAAAAACAGTCATTCATAACCTACCAAACTATCCCAGCGTCATGACAATACAAATTAGGGAGTTTGCTGCTAATGAAATTGAAGCGGATTCATTCTTGCCAACAGAATATGGTAATTTCAGAATAAAAATCACTGTAGATGAATGTGGAAAAGAACACTCACTATTGTACACTGGTGACTTAGTGGGCGAGGTTCCTCCATTGGTTAGGATTCATTCAGAATGCCTTACTGGTGATGCGTTTGGCTCATTGAAATGTGACTGTGGACCTCAATTAAAGGCCGCCATGCAGAATATCCAGGAAGAAGGATGTGGTGCTATAGTATATCTTCGTCAAGAAGGTAGAGGCATAGGACTTCATTCAAAGATACAGGCCTATGCACTTCAAGATCAGGGTTATGATACACTAGATGCAAATCTTGCTTTGGGCCTACCCGCGGACGGAAGGGAATATGCAATCGCAGCAAGAATGTTAAAAGAGGCTGGAGTAAAGAAGATCAGATTAATGACAAATAACCCTCTAAAAATAAAAGGTCTTGATGATAATGGCATTGAAATTGTAGAAAGAATAAGCCATATCGCCGGGGTGTCTATCGAAAATCAACACTATCTTTCCACCAAACGTCGACGTATGGGGCACATACTTGACATAGAGTGATTAAAAAATAGGAGTCGAGGCGACGAATCATGTCATCTCTAGTAGGTCAGACTGCTCCTGACTTTAATCTAAAGACAAGTGAAGGCGATGACTTCTATATGAGTAGTCTTGAGGGTAATTGGAAGGTGATTTTCTTCTATGCGAAAGCTGGTTCTCCAACTTGTAAAAGAGGATGTCTAAACTTCAAAGAGCAATACGATCTATTCAAATCATTAGATCCTCCAGTTGAGATAATTGGTGTAAGTCAAGATTCTATTCAACAACATAATGAATTTAAGATTGAGCTAGATCTCCCATTCACTCTATTATCAGATCCAGATAGAAAAGTAGCAGAAATGTACAAAGTACCAGTTCACTTGGGTTTATTTCCTGCAAAATCATCTTTCGTTATTGGTCCTGATAATACAATACATTATGTTTATGATTGGCTTTTTAGACCGAGAAAACATGTTGCAAAAATACTTGATTCATTAAGTAATATTACTGAGGGGAGCCGATTAATTTGATTTGGGAGCAGATACTAAGTGATGCAGGTCTTTCAGAGAGAGAGGCAAATGCCTTACTTATGCTTTCAAAGAAACCAAATATCAAAGCAAGTGAACTCGCTAAGGAACTGGATACCACTAGATTAGATGCATATAACTCACTTGAAAGACTACAGAGAATCGGTTTGGTAACTACTACAGCAGATAGACCAATGAGATTCTCAAGTCCACCAATCGATGAAGCAGTTGAAACTCTTATTGAGATACGTAAGGAACAACTGGTAACAATAGAAAAGGGCTTTGCTGACATTAAAAGTGGTTCCAAATACAAATCTACTGATAATCAAATGTCTAACAAGGATGAGCCAAAGTTTGCGGTATTGAAAGAACGAGTTCATATTTTGAAGAAAATAGAGAAGATGGCTGAAGAGGCTGATGAATCAATTGTACTTACTCTAGGTAAGTTTGGGATCCTTCACATGTGTAGAAGTAGTAGTATTATGTCAATCAATGAGGCTGCGGAGAGGGGAGTTCAAATCAGGGTCTTGGCTCAGTTAGATCGAAGAACCATTAGATTTTACTCGGAATTAAATGATTCAATAGAAATCCGCCACTCCGATGATTTAGATGTCCAAGGTGCTCTTGTTGATAACAAAGAAGTTATTCAATATTTGAGTATGGATTCGAATCCAGTAGGGCGAGGAAATAATGATGCGGCTTTGGTAATTAGTTCAGAGACATTTTCAGAATCTCAGAGAAACTTATTGGATACGATTTGGGAAGATGCTGTACCTTATGGCACCGCTTCAAAGAGATATACTGAGGAAAGGATCATGGATCCTCTAAAATTAACGATTGATAGTGGTTCTTTTCTTGAAAAGATCAGAGAGGTTCTAAATATCTCGAAGGATTTACCAGAAGATGACACTCCATTTAATCCAGATGCTTTTTTGGCATCTGGATTAGAAATAAGTGGTGCACGTAAAGCACTAGAAAAGGGGGGTATTGAAAGTCTTGAAGCCTTTGGAATTGATACATCTTCATTACTAAGACAGGTAGGTAATCGAGTAGGTAATGAATTAGCATTTTCACTGAGAAATTTAGATGATAATATTGACTTTCTTAATGAAATGATGGACTGGTGGGAATATGCCGGGCTTGGTCAATTAAGCTATGATTTAGACCCAATATTCCATATTAAAGTCGAGTCAATCCCAACTCCAGAAGGTGCTTTACCCATGGACGTATTAGATGATGGGATCATCGAGGGTGCTTTACTATCTAGATATCCGCTAGGCGGTGATGTTACAGTAGAAAGAGTCGTTGAAAATTCTTCAATTAGGTATAATCTAATTTTCAAAGTCCAGTAATGGTTGAAAACATCTCATTATAACTCAATCATGTGTACATAACACGTGCGAGCGCTTACGTTTCTGCGTTTTTTTCGAGAAATCAGTAAGAACTCTCCAGCAGATCTAGAATGGATCCAGAAGCAGGGCCTTCTGGCTGTCAAGCTAACTCAGATTTTTGCTCTCCGACCAGACATGCTCAGTGTCGATAAATGTATACAATTACAATCTATGTATAGAAATGCTGTTACTATACCTACGGAAGATGTAATGAAAATTATTGAACAACAGGCTCCAATAAAGTTTCATCAATCAGTAAATTCAATTGACAAAGTCCCCCTAGCCGCTGCTTCTGTAGGTCAAGTACATAGAGCGAAACTAAATACTGGCGAAGAAGTAGTGATCAAGGTAATCAAGGCGGATCATAAGGCTAAATTTCAAAGAGATGTTAAGAGATTAATGAGGTTGATGAATTTGGCGATACTTATTTCTCCTAAGTTGAGAAGAGTAGGTAATCCAATAGCCCTATTACGTCATGTTGAAGATTATACTACAAGAGAATTAGATCTACGTAATGAGATTGAGGGTGCTGAGAAATTAAAATCTATACAAAATGATTTAGCAAAAAGTTTCCCTATGCCGAGGCTAAAATTTCCAAAGTATTATCCTGAATTATCGAATCAAAATATATTAGTCTCCGAATATATTGAGGGGGAGACCCTCGATGAGAGAATAATTAGTGAGGATATTTCTTGGGATAATTTAATCCAACTTTTCCGAATCCATGGAGCATACATGTTTGGAGTAGGTACATTTCATGGAGATTTACATCCTGGGAATTGTATTATTGATAAGAATAATAATTTTGTCTTTATTGATAATGGGGCAATATGTGATTCTCCAAGAAAAGTAAGCCTGGCATTATTCAATTTCTTTGATTATCTCTCAAAAAATGATAAAAATGAGGCTTTTGAATCATTATTAGGGCTTGCATCAAAAAGACCTTCTGAAAAAAGAGTTATACAATTCAAGGAAGAGATGTCGAAAATATACGAAGATTTTGGTAACAGAAATGTTGGTGAACAAAGTTTAACAGATTTAATGATGAAAACCATCAGAGCTGCGGTTGAGAAAGCGGGTGCTGATTTTGGAGAAGAAGGATTCCCAATTATACGTTCTTTGATGTACATGGATGGCCTAGTAATAAGAACTCACCCCGAAGTCAAGTTGATTGCGGAGATGGGTCCTTCATTGGCTGAGTTTAGAGAGGGTTTGGAGTTAGAGTGATGATATGAGTAAACAATCTGATGTGTTAGTTGTTGGTGCAGGTCCTGGTGGTCTAGCTTGTTCTATGCTTTTAGCTAAGGCTGGAGTTAAGGTGACAATACTTGAGAAATCAGACGACGTTGGTGGAAGGACAAGAGTTTTCGAAAAGGATGGCTATAAATTTGATAACGGCCCTACATTTTTCCATTATCCAGAGATTGCTGAAGAGATATTTGCGGCCTTAGGTCTTGATGCTCGCGAAGAACTTGGGCTGATCCCATTGGACCCAAATTATCGATTAGTTTTTGGGGCTGGAGGTAGTCTAAATGCCACCACTGATCTTGAAAATATGGAGGCACAGATTAGAGATCTCTGTGGAGAAAAGAATGCTCGGGGATTTAGAAAATATATTGAGGACAATAGAACTAAACTGGCTTTATCAAAAAATTGTTTGAACACTCCCTGGAGGGGTCCTCTAGATCTAATTAGTCGAAGAGCCATACGAGTTTCAAGAGTTCTGAGGCCTTGGAGAAGCGTCTCATCTGATTTGGCTAGTTTATTTTCTGATGAGAGAATGCAATTAGCTATGTCATTTCAAACCAAGTACCTTGGAATGAGCCCATTCCACGCCCCTAGTTTATTCACTATACTTGCCTATCTTGAATATGAACATGGAGTTTTTCATACAGAGGGTGGTCTAGGAATGATAACTCAGAAGATGGGCCAAATCGCGAGAGATTTAGGTGTAGAAATAAGACTTAATGAACCAGTTAGAGAGTTTATTTTCGATGGTAAGAAGGTTATAGGAGCGAGAACAGATGAAGGGACATACTCTGCTGAAAAATTTGTTATGAACGTTGATTTTGCTACTGGGATGAAAGGTTTAATTCCAGATAAATTACGTAAGCGTTGGTCTAACAAGAAATTGGACGAAAAATCCTACTCTTGTTCGACTTACATGCTTTATTTGGGTATTGATAAATTGTATGATACTCCTCATCACCAGATCTATGCTGCAAAAGACTATCAAAAGAACCTGAAAGAAGTAACCGAAAACAAAGTGACTTGGGATGATCCTTCTGTATATGTTCAAAATGCATGCGTAACGGACCCTACTATGGCCCCAGAAGGACATTCCACAATATATGTTTTAGTTCCAGTAAGTAATTCTCATGAAGGTATTGATTGGAATGAAATAAAGGATGAATATATGGATGTAATACTAAGCCAGATGAGCCATCTTGGATTTGAAGGAATAAAGGACCACATAGTCTCACAAACAATAGTAACTCCAGATGATTGGGCTTCTCGTGATATATACAAAGGAGCGGTATTCAATCTTGCTCATGGTCTTGATCAGATGCTTTGGCGTAGGCCTCAGAATAAGTTTGAGGAATTAGAACGTCTATACTTAGTAGGTGGTGGAACACACCCTGGAAGTGGGCTCCCAACTATATTGGAAAGTGGTCGTATTTCTGCAAAGATGATTTGTGCCGATATGGGAATAGATCCTGATTGGAATGGTCAGGATACTTGGTTTGAGGATCTTCGTCGACCAAAGATAAATAAAATAAATTAAAGAGGTTTTAAAATGGATATTTATGACATGTCATTCTTTTTGTCAACAATGTGGGTTGGCCCATTTTGGTTTGCAATGCTATTTTATCCCGAAAAAGAATTCACTGATAAATTAATGCGAGGGCCTTGGTTTTTCCTTGGTCCTATTCTTATATGGTGGATAGTTACTGCTTCTGAACCACAAGGATTAATCGATCTTGCGAAGGATTCCATGGATCCTGAAAATGTTTTATCTGGTCTGGCTGCAATATTAGGTACTAATGCTGGTGCTTCTGCGGCTTGGGCACATATGGTGGCTGGAGATATATTTGTAACAAGATGGATGTGGAAAAGATGTCTGGAAGAAGGTAGCGATAGATGGATAACCGCTACTACAGTTTTCTTTGGAGTTATGTTGATGCCTATTGGTGTTGCAATGCATGTTGCTCTAGTGCGTAATAATTCAAATGGATGAATAATAAAGTTGTGAAGATAATGTTGCAATGTAATATTGATCATAAGGGTAAGGCACTAAGACTAGTCAGTGGAATGGTTAGTTTATTATTAGGAGTAATTCTTCTTTTTCTAAATTATTTTGAAATTATATCTGGAGATACTCTGTTAGGATTCACTACATTCATGATAGTAGGCGGTTCTTTTGCAATATTCGAGGGGTGGTCTGGATGGTGCTTAGTTAGAGCTCTTGGAATACGTACACCAATATGATCAATTAATCGCTAGTTTCATTCAGATACTACGTTACCAGTTAATTCATGGGCACTTTCCAGGAGGATGCTGAGATTCTTTCAATTGTAGATTCAGAAGATATAGTCATAGGATCTGCCCGACGTGATGAAATTCACTCTCATGATCTTTTACATCGTTCTATACACCTTCTTATTTTTGATTCAAAAGGCCGTTTATTTCTTCAACAACGTGGGTTTTTGAAGGATGAAAGTCCCGGGCTTTGGGCATCTTCTGTGTCCGGTCATGTGGATCATGATGAGAGTTATGATGACGCATGCATTAGAGAGACTAAAGAAGAAGTTGGACTTACTCTCTCTAATATGCCTAAACGTTTGTTCAAACTCAAAGCATCCGAAATTACAGGTTATGAGTTCAGTTGGGTGTATGGTATTGTTACTGATGAGGAATTAATTCCAGATCCAATTGAGATCGAACAAGGAGTGTGGTTAACTTTTGATGCTTTATCAGAATTAATGTTGGCTAAACCAGGTGATTATGCTCCTTTTTTCCATCTTTTATGGAATGAATTCATAAGATTATCAGCGCTGTATAGCCTTGATTTCAAGGAATTCTTCAAGCCCATGAACTCCTAGTTCTCTACCATTTCCAGATAGCTTGTATCCTCCAAATGGAGCACTAATATTGAATGCACCTCCATTGATACTAACTTGTCCAGTTCGTATTTTACGAGCCACCCTCATAGCGCGATCTTCGTTTCCTGACCAAATTCCGCCAGAAAGTCCATACTCTGAGTCATTTGCTAAATCGATAGCTTCATCTTCAGTTTCATAGGTTGTTATTGTTAATACAGGTCCGAATATTTCTTCACGGAATATTGTCATATCAGGAGTGACATCTGCAAATACTGTAGGCTTAACAAAATATCCATTTTCTAATCCATCAGGCATTCCGTCTCCACCTGCCACAAGAGTCGCACCCTCAATAATTCCTGATTTTATGTAATTAGTTACTGATTTTTGTTGTCTTGCTGAGACCATTGGCCCACAGCGAATCGACTCATCCATAGGGTCGCCAACTGAATATCTTACCATGGTATTTGATATTGTTTCAACCACTTGATCTCTCTTTGATGAAGGAATAATTAGCCTACTAAGTGACGAACATTCTTGGCCTGAATTGTTAAAACATGCATATACGGACATTTTTGCTGCCTTTTCAATGTCCGCATCATCAAGAATCACATTTGCACTTTTACCACCTAACTCTAATGTAACACGCTTTATTGTTGGTGCAGCAGCTTGACTAACACTTACTCCAGCCCCTGTGGAGCCAGTGAAACTAACCATGTCGATTTCAGGATGAGATGACAACAATTCTCCGATTTCACGTCCATGACCCGATACTAAATTGAAAACTCCTGCAGGAATTCCAATACTATCCATAATATCTGCAAGTATGAAAGCATTCAGAGGGGCCTCTTTTGATGGTTTTAGTACCATTGTACAACCAGCAGCTAAAGCAGGAGCAACTTTACCAATTATCTGATGTAATGGGAAATTCCACGGAGTAATCATTGCTACAACTCCAATTGGCTCCTTAACAATTAGCGAATTCCGAACTTCTTCTTCCCACTCAAATGAATCCAGTAACTTTGCATAAGATCTTGAAACAACACGAGGTGTACCGACCATCGCCATTTTGCTGTAATTTATTGGAGTTCCAACTTCCGAAGTAATCAATTCAGCAATCTCATCAGTTCTTTCAGCAAGGGCAGCCGATATCGCATTGAGATAGCCTTGACGTTCTTCTATTGATGATTGTGACCATGAGACAAAAGCCACTCTGGCAGCATTTACGGCATCATTGATATCGTCTGCATTACCTACAGGGACCGAACCAATTTTTCCCTCTGTTGTAGGGTTGATTACTTCAATTACTCCCTCACCTCTTGCAGAAACCCAATTGCCATTGATGTAGACACTCTCGCGTGTGTGCATGTATGAACCGACACAGTATTGACTTATCACCTTCATGCAATTCAAAAGCAAGAGGTATTCTGGCGAGTCATGGGTTTGAGTGTCAAACGACTTGACAAGGGAGTTGCTCTGGTCACACTATCAGAGGATGCATCAAGAAATGCATTCTCTCGTAGTTCTATTAGAGAATTATCTAAATCTTTCACAAATTTACTTGATGATGAATCATGTAAAGCCATAGTTTTGACAGGAACTGGAAAATTCTTCTGTACAGGCGCTGACATTGATGAGTTTGCTAATTCAATAGATGATGGGACAATTGGAAACTTAGTTTCTGATCTAACTGGAGTACTTCATCCTCTAGAATTGAAAATAAGGCGTGATTCGACGGTATTTATTGCCGCAATGAATGGTGCTGCTGCTGGAGGAGGTTTGGGATTAGCATTGTGTGCTGATTATCGACTATGTGTGCCAAAAGCAAAGATGGCGGCATCATTTTTCAGTTTGGGCCTCTCTCCCGATGGAGGGACTACTTGGTTAATGCCTCGTTTGGTGGGATACCAGAGGGCAAGAAAATTTTTCTTTAATAACGAAGTTTGGTCTGCTGATCAAGCACTTGAATACGGGGCCGCCGATGAGATTGTTGAACCTGATAAGTTGATACAAAGAGCCATAGAAATTGCATCTGATTGGGGCTCATGGTCTAAAATGAGTAGACAAGGAACTAAACAACTACTTGATGCATCAAGTACAACATTCATGGAAACTCAATTAGAATTTGAGAAGGCTCTTATCACAGCATCATCGTTAACACCAGATTTTGCCGAAGGCGTTTCTGCTTTCCAAGAAAAGAGGCCACCTTTTTTTGGTTCAAGCCTAGAAGAAGAATGATGTCTTAACTAAAGTATGAAATGTCTGTAAATTCTTCGCTTATTTCCCACAAACGCTTTGCATCACTTTCATTCATTGCTTTAGAATTAATCATTGCTTTCCCGGGTCTACCTCGTGCTTCGAACAAACCAACAGTGCCCCAGTAAGGATATGATAGCGCATCTTCTTCAGTTGCAGCATAGAGAGTAGGCGCGGCTCCTTTTTTTGGAGATATGGCGGCAAATAAATTAAGAAATCTCCATAATAGTGAGTGCCGTTGAAGATCTGTAGCAGAATAACCAGGGTGGCTACATAATGATTGAATATGTGAACCTCGTTCTTTCAATCTACGTCTCAGTTCCAATGCAAAGAGAATATTTGCTAATTTACTTTGACTGTACATACCCCATTTATTGTATCTCTTTTTTTCTCCATTTATATCTCCAAAATCAATCTTTCCAACATTATGAACTATACTTGAAACAGTAACTATACGAGGGGTATCACTTTTCTCTATCAAAGGTAACAGATGTGCTGTTAGAGCAAAATGACCAAAATGATTAGTTCCAATTTGTAATTCAAAACCATCTTTTGTAGTAGATTTAGGAGGTATCATAACTCCAGCATTGTTGATTAATATGTCAATTCTTTTTTGAGTAGATGCTATTTTTTCAGAGAACCTTTTAACATTGGATAAATCTGCAAGATCCAGTTGAACGGGTATTAGAGATGCAGAAGGATTTTTTGAGAGCATTTTAGCCTTCGCGGCCTCAGCCTTTTCCATGTTTCTACATGCTAAAATTACTGTTGCACCTTTTGTTGCCAATGCTTCAGCCATTTGAAAACCAATACCCGTATTTGATCCGGTTACAATTACAACCTTTCCAGTTTGATCTTGCATTTTTTCAGTACTCCATCTCATCTTAGGGCACCTCTTCAGCGTAATCTTAAAACTCCAAAAATTATTGCTAATATACAACTCAGTGCTGCAATATTAGCCAAAATCATTGCAATTGATTCAATATAAATCCCATAAAAAAGCCATAGTATCAATGATGTTGAAACTAGGCCAAAAGTGGGAAGTGAAATCCCATCATGTTTTTTCTCAATCCAAACTCTACGAATTTGAGGAAACCATGCAATTGCTCCTATAAAACCGGCTAAAACACCAATCAACTCTATCCAAATAGGAATCATTATTCTCACATCGGTAAATCGTCACGTTCGACTTTTTCACCAGTCGACCAATCATAAATTCCTTTACCTGTTTTTTTACCTAAACTTCCTTCCTTTACTAGAGCTTCTAGTAGAGGGTGTGGTTGATATGATCGATCATCAAATGCTTTAGACAAATTATTTAGAATATCATAACGAACGTCTAGGCCCACTAGGTCAGTTAATTCAAGAGGTCCTATAGGATGTCGATATCCAAGTTGCATTGCTTTGTCGATATCAGATGGGCTAGCTACTCCTTCTGAAAGCATACGGATTGCTTCATTACCAAGTACAACCCCAAGTCTACTGGTTGCAAATCCGGGTACGTCACGTACTAGAATAGTTTCTTTACCCATTTCTAAACCAATTGACATTGCTGCTTGAATAGTAACTTCTGAACATTTATCGTGATGAACTATCTCTAGTAGTTTCATAATCGGAACCGGATTAAAGAAATGCATACCAATTATTCTTTCAGGACAAGTTGTATTACTTGCGATTTGACTAATGGGTAAACCAGAGGTATTTGTGGCTAAAATTGCATGCTTAGGGGCCATATTTTCCAGATCTCTAAAAATATTCTGCTTTAATTCCATAATCTCTGGAACTGCTTCAATAACTAAATCAGCATCTTTTACGGCATCTGATATTTTATTGCACAAATTCAAATTATTTGACCACGATATTTTTTCTTCAGGTGTTGTTTTACCTCGCGAAATACCCTTTTCCCAAAATGAGTCTATGTTAGACATACCTTTAGCTAATCCTTCTGGAAATTCATCAAATAGTCTTGTTTTCCAACCTGTTTGTGCACATACTTGGGCAATCCCTGCACCCATTGTCCCCGCGCCAATTACGGCCACGGTTTGAATTTCCATGTCTTCACTCCCTGCCGTAAGCAGCCAGAGCAGACTGAAATAATCTCTGTCTAGGTACATCATGTTCAAGGAAGCAAGTAAATGGCGCTACATCTTTGAGAAGTTCAATTGCTGAAACATATGCACCATAGATGAAGGGGTCTGCTTCTTCAATAGATGGAATGTTTATTCCAAGTTTTGCTAAACCTTTGCGAGTATCCTCATCCCATATTGAGTAAGTATGGTGTGTGAAGTGCAGATATGCGGATATTCTTTTAATATCAGATCTGGCTTTATCTGTAAGGCTCTCAATAAGTAATGTATCTGGATACCTTATGGCATAAAGAGATAACATGACTTCTCTCTGAGTTTCTTCTCTCCACTGTCTTTTTGGCAGCCCCATCCAATCATCAATATCATCAAGCATTTCAGCAGTATAGGGTCTCTTTACTGTGTAGAGTAGACTTTCATAATCATCAGGGCGTTGTTCTTCTGAATGATGATGTTGGAAAAAGTAGTCTGTGAGATAGTCAAAGAAGTGAGTGCATTTCTTTTTGTCAAAGACGGTCAATGAGTGATGCTGCATGTGATCTCCCTCTATTGCTTCCATTCTCTATATTGAATCCATTCTTGCTTCATGTAATCATTGACAAGTTTTTCTTCATCTTTGTCAGTTGGTAATACGGTTACAAGATATTCCTCGTATTCACTTTCTGTACCTTCAAATTGTTCTCCGTGAACGGTGTAATTCTGACCTGCGTATTTGCCAATTCCCCTCTTGAATTTATCAGATGGGATATAGAGTTCGGGTTCTCCTTCTTTTCTGGCTTTACTAATTCTAACCATCTCCTTCCTTAACTCTTCAAAGTATAATTCCCTACTTGCCTCATTTAGATGCGCTCTATCCGCTTCTTCACCTGATTCTCTTTCATCGTATCTACCTTTAACTCCATAGACATAGGCCCACTGTGCACTGGTTGAATCATCAGTTCCAAATAGATCCAGTCCAGTACTGACCCATTTATTGATATATTTCTGCAGCAGTGCGATTGGAATTACTCCTTGCTTGACAATTCGCCTCAATCCATTAGCACCAGTACCTAGATGAAATGACTCTTCCTTCAACATTGGACCCATACTCGCTGCTAATGGTTTGAACGATGAAGTACTCAACATCTTCAGTTGATATTTTCCATCTCTATCAATAAAATGTGTGAAGCAGAAGAAATCAAGCCAGTGATCAATTGGTTCATTAAATGAACCTAATATTCTAGTTCCTTCTTGTGCATTTCTTTCCAATAATTTTGATGCTTCTCTGACTCCTTGTTCTCCAAAGAAGGTGCATAGTAAGTATGCCATTTGCCAACCATGTCTTTGCTCCTCACACATTATTCTTAATGCCGATTTTCTGTCGTATTCAGTTGGTGCTGAAGCGAGTAAATGATTTTGCTGCTCAACACTTGCAAATTCAGTATCTCCTTGGACACTAACCATGGTAATTATTGCGTCCATAATATTTTGTTGAGGAATTTGCATTCTTCTTTCCCACTTGGGCATTCCCTTGAAGTCTCCAAATTCAATTTCTCCACCCGCTGTATCCCAGTCGAACTTTATGTCAAATCTATAATCTCCAAGCCATGAGGGGTCGAAACCAATTCTTGTTTGCCATTCGCTGAAGTCATTTATCCAAGACTCGAAGTTCTGACTATAACTCTCTACTATCTCAGTATCTGCCATGACCCTCGCTTGAATGATAAGTATATCAAACGATGTATTATTGAATCCGCAAATCGCAAATCAATTTCCTTCAAATCTTGGCGTTTTAGTCTCAACGTATGCCTTAATTCCGGCTTTCGCATCATTAGATTGGAACAGATCAGATTGTAATTCTCTTTCTAGAGCTAAGTGATATTCTAATGGTATTTCTAGTCCACTTTGAACACTTCTCTTAATGTTACCAATTGCTTTAGAAGCAGCAAATGGTAATGTAAACCTTCCAGCATAGTCCAATACATCTTGTCGGAACTCATCTAGAGTCATTGAATCATAAATATCGTGAACAAGATCCATTTCCTTCGATTCTTCAAAAGAGAATTTCCTTCCAGTAACCATTATTTCCATAGATTTTGCTTTCCCCACGAGTCTCGATAAACGTGCAGTTCCTCCAGTACCTGCTAGAACTCCAAGAGCGACTTCAGGAAGTCCAACTTGGAAATTTCCCTTTCTCGCTACTCTAATATCGGCAGCCATTGCTATTTCGAGACCCCCGCCAACAGTATGCCCGTTCAGTGCAGCAATAACTAACTTGGGTGTTTGTTCTAACCTAGATAGAGTTTCATTAGCATGTAAACAGAAGAAATACTTGTATCTTGGAGTCAATTTGTTTAGATATTTGATACTAGCTCCTGCTGAGAAGAATTTCTCACCATGTCCTGTGATTAGTATGACTGATACATTGTCATCAAATCTCGCACTCAGAATCGCATCATCAATGTCATGCCACATTTCTCTAGTGTAAGTATTAACGGAGGTTTTTCCTTCTGATAGAGGTTCTCCAGCAGAGTCAGAACATAGTTCAATAATTGCAATTCCATTTTCGGTTACTCCGTAGTTTACCAAATGATTAGGCATTGGTTCCAGTTCAGGCCATGAAGTCATAACCCCGCCAGAGAAGGTCTGATTATCAATGAAACGGGTGTGCAGGGTGTTATGGAGAGTCAGTTTCACTGAATGAAACTACAGCGCCGCCACGTTGAATTGTCTTCCATTCTTCTCTGATTTCTTTGGCTCTTGGACTTTCTTCCCAAGAGTCGCGAGCAAGTGCTTGGCGGAATGGCATTCTTGATACCATTCTTCCGTCCGTTAGTTTTTTCCTTCTTAGCATTCCTATTTTCACTATAGGCCACAATGCTCTTCTGAAAATACCGGGCTGGTAAATCCATTTCATAAATGGCAGACCATCCCCTCTTCTTTTTTGATGGCGCATCCAATATTTAGCAACTAATTTGAAACCTCTATCGCCAAATCTATTCATAAGAAATCTATTGATGGCACTTACTCTGACTAAAGGAATTAGACGTATTCTAACCTCTTTTTCGTAATCAAACTCGTTCATTATTGACTTTGCGGCTAGTACTCCACTTGTTATCGCATAACGCATTCCAAATCCCCACATGAAGTCCTGTAAACCACCAGCCTCACCTACGTAATATCTGCCTTCATGAATATATCTATCTGGTAAAGAAAAATCGCCCCTCCCCCCTACTCTTTTTATTGGCTTTCGATTTAATTTGTAGTGATTTTCATACCAGGCAATTGTTTCATTGAGATACCTACCACTTTTTTTCTGTTTTCTCCACAAACATGTGCATATAAGCCCAATGCCATCAATTATTATTAGATATGAATAAGCTCCAGGAGCCAATTTATCATTAAGTTGAAATGAGACATGATTAGGGTGATCTGTATGGAAAATTTCTCCGAAAGCAACAGCGCTAGATTCTTTTGGCCCCGCAGCAATTATTTGACACTCACTTGGGTCCTTTTTACTCTTGTAGTGGATTTTCGCACCAGATGAAATCGCCATCCGCTTGAATCCTTGATCTATGCAGTGTGGATCTGTGCCACGTTCTACAACTCGGAATGCCACTCCTTCAGTCTTTGGGTTTGTGATTTCATTGTCGGGGTGTATAAGGTCAATAATACTGAAAGGATTTGATTTGAATTCGTCAGGATCTAATCCCCATTCTCTCATTTCATCGAAGAAATCAACATCACTAGTCCAATTCTCAATACCTTGAAAATCTCCATCGAAGCGGGCACCTGAATCCTTTCTAATTTCATGTACATGTACATCATATCCCTCCCGTGCTAGTATTGTTGCAGCAGATAGCCCAGATAGCCCCGCTCCTAGTATGTCGATGCGCTCGCTCACGTATCCGGGGTAGGATGTCTCCGCTTCAAAGATTCTCTCATCGAGGCATTCAAGCCATGATATACGATGGATAACCATGTCTCAGGTCATAGTGCGAGTTGAGAATGAGTCTCTAGACCCTGATTCTCTCCGTAAGTTGATCAATTTAGAAGGTAGTGGGAGTATTGTTTCATTCATTGGAGTGACTCGCGAATCTGAAGGTGATGCTTCTGTTGATTGGTTAGAGTTTGATTCTTGGGCTGAGAAGTTACCTTCTGTACTAGAAAACCTTGCATTCCAATCAATAGACAATTTTTCTGTGAATTCGGTCGTTATAGCTCACCGTGTTGGTACAGTTTTACCTAAAGAACCGATTGTATGTATACATGTTAGTAGCACTCATCGGGCAGAGGGTTTTGAAGCATGTTCGTGGTTGATTTCAGAACTTAAAAAACAGGCTCCACTTTGGAAAAAAGAAGTAAGATCAGATGGCGAATTTTGGAAATCGGGATTAGGCTGACGCCTTATATCAGATATTCCTCCGCGACATTGGTATTAACATGGCAGAAGAGTCTTGGACTGGGATCATTGACATTGGTTCTAAACAGATAGTTTCGCGTGAGGCTGTAGCAACTGGAATACTTATCTTATCAGATGAAGGAATTGATGTGGTTGCAAATGGCCGTTCTCCTAAAGGAGATGTACGTGAGGCATCTACCGTTGCTGTGATTCAGGCTGTTAAGGATACACCACGAATTCTTCCCCACTGCCATCCAATCCCCATTGAAGCTTGCAATGTAGACTGGAAAATAGAGGAATCTGGAATACGATGCACTGTCACAGTGCGTACACATTGGACAACTGGAGTCGAAATGGAGGCGCTCTGTGGAGTTAATGCAGGTCTACTATGTGCATGGGACATGCTAAAATCCACAGAAAAAAACGATCTCGGTCAATACCCTCACGTAGTCATTGAAGGTGTAAAGGTATTGAGTAAGTCTAAGGGTAATTCAGAATAAGAAGTGAATTCTGTAAATTAGACACCCGTATAGTTGAATGCCTAGTCCTTCTCGGAGGACCCATATGGCGACAATTGATTTACAACAGCATTTTCTTGCTGCAACCGAAGCAGCAGCGATTGCGGCTGCAGGTTGGATAGGAAAAGGAGATGGTAAGTCGGCAGATGGTGCTGCTGTCCAAGCAATGCGAGCAGTGTTTGATAATGTCCCATTCGATGGCCGAGTTGCAATTGGAGAAGGAGAAAGAGACGATGCACCAATGCTTTGGATTGGAGAACCACTGGGGTCTATGCAGGGTGATCCGAAGGCTCCATCGATAGATATTGCCGTTGACCCATTAGAGTGTACCAACCATGTCGCAAACGATCTTCCAAATGCTATGGCTGTTCTAGCGGCTGCACCTCGTGGCAATCTATTGCATGCTCCAGATTGTTATATGAATAAAATATCAGGACCCGCTGAATTAAACGGAGAAATAAGTCTTGATGGATCTACATCGTATAATATAGAGGCGGCCTCTTCAGTTTTAGGTAAGAAGAAGTCTGAATTAAATGTAGTAGTCATGGATCGGCCACGACATAAAACACTAATTTCTGAACTTAGGGCACATGACGTAAATGTAGTATTGATTGGGGATGGAGATGTTTCAGCAGCACTAAATGCTGCAGATCCCAAATCTCATATTGATATGCTTATGGGGATAGGTGCTGCCCCTGAGGGAGTTATTACCGCAACTGCATTAAGGGGTCTAAATGCTCCTTTTGAAGGTCGTCTTGTATTCAAGAATGACGGTCATAGAGAGAGAGCAGAGAAAATGATAGACGGTGATGTAGAAAGGCTTTGGAGTCGTGATGATTTATGTTCCAGTGACGATTCTCTGTTTATCGGTACAGGTGTTTGTCCTGGGCGAACATTTGGTGTTGAAAAATTATCAGATGGTAGATATTCAGTACAATCAGAGGTTATTGATGTAGCAAGTGGAATTCACAGATTTGTGGAATCTATTCGTAGTATTTGAGATAATAAAGTGACTACTCTTACAAAGCCTTCATTTCTGAAAACTCTCAGGACGGTGCGGGGTTCAAGCGTGAATACTGAATTGCTAGAGAAGACCGCAAGAGAATTAGTATCTCCCGGACGTGGTATACTTGCAGCTGATGAGAGTAACGGAACGATGTCAAGTAGGTTAGAAGCGGTTGGGGTAGAGCCCTCCTCAGAAACGCGTAGGAGGTATAGATCAAACATTTTTGCAACAGAAGGTTATGAGTCCTCAATTAGCGGTATTATTCTATTTGATGAAACTATTCGACAGACTATGGATGATGGCACTCCAATACCCGATTATCTTGCTAGTAGAGGGATTCATCCTGGAATAAAAGTCGATACAGGCGCTAAAGAATTAGCACATCATCCCGATGAGAAAATCACTGAGGGTCTAGATGGTCTTCGCGATCGCTGCGCTGAATATTTTCAGATGGGTGCGCGTTTTGCAAAATGGCGAGCAGTCATAAGAATAGGTGATGGTATGCCTAGCAATGCAAACATTTCGACTAATGCCCATGCACTCGCTCGCTATGCGGCAATTTGTCAAGAACAAGGATTGGTTCCAATAATCGAGCCAGAGGTATTGATGGATGGAGATCATGACTCTCAGACTTGTTATGACGTAACAGCAAGAATTCTAGATGCGACATTTGCAGAATGCAAGATTCAGGGAGTACACCTTCCTGGGGCTTTACTAAAACCAAACATGATATTACCCGGAAAGGGCGCCTCTGACCAAGGGGATAGAGAACAAGCAGCACAGATGACTGTTGACTGCCTAACTAATCACGTGCCACATACTCTTCCAGGGATTGTATTCTTGTCCGGAGGTCAATCTGATGAAGATGCCACTGCTCATCTTAACTTGATGAATTCCATGGATGTAGAACATCCATGGCAATTGTCTTACTCATACGGCCGAGCTCTCCTTGCTCACGCATTACAGACTTGGGCTATGGGTTCAAATGAAGAAAGTCAGAATGCCTTCTCTCATCGTGCTACAATGAATAGTCTGGCTAGAAGCGGTGGCTGGTCGTTAGAGTTGGAAGACTGAAGTACTCTATATTGTGAGCGCTTTACTTTCCTTAATGGCTCGCTGAAGTAGATAATCTAAGTTAGGTTCCTTCAGTTCTCGCCATCTAGTACGCCAGCTCTCAAGGTCCATACACATATTTCATAGCGGCCAGAGAGGGCTCCGCCACGTTTTGTTGTAGAGACTTTTAGAATGTCCTTGTCCTTAGATAGTACATTTCCTAATTGTTGAGGTGTAGTCCCATGACGCATGGTCGAATTCACATGTTCAAGAATTTCAGTAGTGTTTGCTTCGCCTCTATGGTTAAGGAATTTCTTTATTTTTTGTCTTAGTCTAGTAGTTCTCATATTCACCTCTCCTTTTTTCCAGCACGGCCTCTTTCATGATGTTCCACCCAAGTAAGGTTTGCCCATTCTGAAATAAGGGCGTCATTAGATCTAACGCCACTCTTTCTTACAGTACCTATCATGACTATCGAATCATCAGATTCGAGTAATCGAGTAAGGTCAGAGGGCCCATCTTTTATCTCAGCTTGTGATTCAATCCAAGACGAGATTTCAATAGTATTCCTAGGCTTTTCAGAGAGGTACTTTCGAATCATTTCGCGCAACTTTTGCGAGTCCATGTATATCTCATCCAAGGGTACATTCGGTTGTGGGGACCGGTCCGGTATCCTCAGGATGACAGAGGCTGATATAACAGTTCTGCAACTAAAACTCTCACTTAGTTACATATAGTTGCATAAAATGAGTATTATTCTTACAACTAATTCGGTGTAGAAATGAAACTGACATATTTTCCATAAGAAATATGTAACTAAATGTAACCAAAAAGAATAATTAAGTAGGTAAGACACGGCATTCTGAAACAAGTGGTGGTCATTAGTGTCGGAAGAGACATTTCAAACCTCATCTCAGACTTCTGAAGAGAATCTTAGAAGAATCCGTTCTGGACATCGACGTAGATTATTGGATAGACTCACGGATGGTGGTGATACTGTTAGCACCCTTGCTCGTGAAACAGGGCTTCGCACACCACATGCATCTGCAGAGCTAAGAAGGATGAGAAACGATGGACTGATCAGCAGTGATGAGGTGGCGGGATCGCGCGGCGCGAGGATAAATCTGACAAGGCTAGGATGGGAGACAATACGTTCAGATGAATTATCCCGTGCCCGTGATGTTCTTCCACTACCGAACCAATCTAATCAGTACTGTCTTCTCGCCCGAGATGGTTCAAACCTTCTTCTGGGTTTGTTAACTGAAAATAAATCTCCATTAATATTAATTCCAGATCGCCCGATTCCAGTTCCTAATAACGATGGTATCTCTAGTGGAAGCGAGGGGGTCTCATGGACGTGGGCAGTTCTTCGAGAAAGGAGTCCACGTTGGTTTGATATCTCTTCACTAGAAATGCTAGACTCTCCTCCTCCAAATAATGATCCTGAGAACATCTCATCTTATACAGGTGGAAATACAATTATTGGAATTGTAAGGGCTCGTCTAGTAGATCCTAGTAGACCAATTGCATTAGCACCTGGGATGTGGTTTGAAAATCCAAGTACTGGAATACGTCCTCTTCTTCCTGAAGCGAGTCACCATCGAGGTAATTGGACCCTTGGCAACTGTCATGACCAAGCCCCCGATATCCGCCCTAAGGACCCAATTGTAGCAATTATGGATGAAAGACTACCGCGATCAATGCTTCTAAGAACAGCTCGTATTAATTCTATGGTAATTGCTGATCTAGGAGGTTTGGATGTATCAAGTGATCCTTATCCTATATCTTGTTTAGAATCATGGATAGTTCGTGCGCATCCTAGACTCACAGACACCGAAAGGAGAAGGCGTCTGACAAATCTTCGTGAAAGAATACTCACCACTAGGAGAGTTAAGACAGAAGAATCTACTTGGAGAAGATTTCGTAAGGATTGGGGTGATGTTGATTTTACAAATGAAGAATCCACAATAAGAATTCTTGACAACAGAGGTTTGGGTGCTGTAGCAATGACCTCACTAATTGAATGGGCGGTTTCTACAGAAGAGCGTCCCGCTTTGGTTCTTGAGATACATGACACAATACCCGATGACTTACTAACAGCAGTAATTGCACATCCAATGCTCCGATTGATAATTACATCTACTCCTTCCAAACAATTTTCAATTTTTGATGAATTATTAGTAGATTCTCTAAGACCTTTACCTTGGTTAAGATTGATAACGAGAGGAGGGCGTAATGTTCCATTAAGACTATCTGAATCTGTTGCTAATGAAGGAATAATAGTCTCTGATGGATTGCAAAGCCTTGATCCATGGATGGTTATTAGTAATGATATAGAACATAAAAAAACATTCAATGATAATGATAATTCAATGATTGGTTCAGCAATATCTCAATATCCAGAAGGTAATGAAGACTGGGCGAATATGTTAGAGGCCAGTTATCCTATAGCCGCTTGGATTGCCTCTCCTCTCAGAACACGTTGGCATCGTTGGCAAAGATTACGCGATAGATTAAATCCAGAATGGCTTGCATTAATTGATCTTCGTTATATCCCATTAGAAAGGTTAGCCGAAATAACCGATGAAGCTAATCAAGCAGTTCAGGAGAAGTTCTCAATACAACTTAGATCCATGATACGTAATGACTCTCAAGTTGCTCTACGTGCCAGACCTGCTACAGACCCTGCTCAAGCTACGAGTGGTGATTCGTGGGTTGCATCTCAATTGTTAGCAAATGCTGCATGGTTACCTGACGACATGCATTCGGATTTGTTACATTGGGCTCTAGAGACTTGGCTCGCAAACCCTCCAATAGATTCAGTAAATGCATTAAATTCTATACAATGGCTACATAAATTAGGTAAAATAGACTCTGAGTCCTATGGCCCTATTTTACAGGGTATTCTCCGCAGGTCTAGAAATCTAAGTATAGAATATGATTTACATGTTTGGTCTCTTCTCGTGGACAGTCTTCTAGATAATAGAAATCTAATTATCAATGAATTAGAAGCAATTGTAACTCGTCTACCTTTAGATTGGTGGGCCCCATTATCTCCGAAATTATTGAATAATTTACTTTCCGAAGAAATAACCTTTGAGTGGTTAATTGCGAATCCACTACCTTGGGCAGCAGTAATATTCAGACCAGAAGGTGAACCATCTCTAGCTCCAGGGCTAGTCCAAGTAATGCACCCCGGTTGTTCACCTAATTTACGAAACTTGCTTTCAAGAAGACTTCGTTCAAGATATGAACGAGGCACTCTACCAGAAGGCGCTTGGCCATTGCTAGATATTCTAGATTCATTAGATAGTCTTGTATCCAATGAAACTCCAAAAGCAGGTCGAACTCATCCCTTAGTTGGTTGGTTAGTTAGGCCCCTTGAAAGATGGCCTAATTTATCTAATCAAATGATTATGCAAGGAGAACCATTTATTGCTGAAAGGTTAGTTCTACGAGTATCTGCTTACAATGAAAATTTAGAGTCGAAAAACTCCATTATTTAATGAAAAATGGCACATTTATAACTTTAATCTGATAATTTTCTATAGCGACGGGTTCATCAATAGGTGGTAGAACCGCAAGTTGCCCGACCGGCAACACCGTGTCGACGAAAGCCCCACGCCGGAGTTAGTAGAATGAATCACGGTACCACGGAACGGGATTTACCGTATGTCGAAGACCGACTTAAGCCTCTGCTGGGCAATGACAGTCGGAGCAAAACATACGGTGGGATTGTGATGGGTCCCCGGATGACTGTAATCGGAAGAGTACGGAATGACTTACGGGACAACCCCACAGTTCAACAGACGTCCCGGGGTGGGTCAGGTGCTGGAGCATTGCAGTGAAGGCTACCGTTACGCCCCGGGGCACACTTTACTAACGGGATATAAAAATGAAAATCGTCGGTGAAATAGATATGTTCGATGTTGGTCTTATAGGAGGCACATTTGATCGATTCCACAAAGGGCATTTACATCTCATATCTAAGTCCCTAGAATCTTGTGACAAATTAGAAATTTGGATTAATTCAGACGATCTAGCTAGACAAAAGGATCCTCGGGTTCAAACATGGAAAAACCGATGCGATAATATCCAGAATTCTTTGAATGAAGAATTATTTTCAAGGATTTCTTTTGGTAAATTAGAAGATAAATATGGCCCTGCTCCAACTCACAAAGAAGCGCAAGTTATCTTTAGTACAGAAGATACTATAGAGAATTGTAAAGAAATAAATGAATTACGAATAAATAATAAATTAAACCCATTAGAAATCGTGATTTTAGATTTACAAAATGCATGGGATGGAATGCCAATCTCTAGTTCAAGAATTAGAGCGGGTGAGATTGATCTAGAGGGCATGTCTTGGTTACCTGATAATGTTGGAGTTTGTGATTTATTAATGACAAAAGAGGTTGAATTAAATCTAAAGGACCCTTTTGGAATTCTTATAGAAGGACCTGAAGAAAACCCTCAAGTTGCAATGCAATTAGTTATGGAAGAAATAGATGGTTTTTTTGGTCCATTAATTGCCGTTGGAGATGTCACCGTAAAGACACTTCAAGATATTAAAAAATGTGCCGACATAGCAATTATCGATGAACGGACTAAGAGGCAATTATGGAGTGAAGCATCAGAAATTGATGAAAGCAAGTATGATCAGGTGATATATTGCAAAAATACAGCTGGCTTACTCAGTACTGATTTATTCGAAAGTTGTGAAATTGCGATATCTAAATGGTTAGAGAGCGAAAAGACAACAATAATCCGAGTTGATGGTGAAGAAGACCTAGCGCCTCTATTATTACATCCTCTCGCACCTCTTGGGGCCGTGGTTCTATATGGCCAACCTGGGAAGGGAGTGGTTGTAAGATATACAGGCATGGATTCTAAATCCCGATGTAGAGAACTTCTATCTGCTATGGTAAGTGAGTCTCAGTAGAGAGTAGCTTCCAAAATCGAACTCTAGAATCTAGTCGCTTAGATAATCATGATTCAGCGGAGTCAAGTAAATTCAAACCAATTCCGAAGGAAAGTGGCACAACACTCACTGCGAAAACACCGGGGTCAATCCAGGTTCCCTCTTGTATAGACCAAGCAATGTAGAATATTATGCCGCCAACAATCATCCAATCAGCGATAGTTTTCCTGATTCCAAGTTCACTAGAGAAGAGTCCTGGGAGGCATGTAGTAAGTTGGGATAATTGAAAACCATCCGATCGTAGTCCCATAACTCCTAGTCCTGAAAATATAATTCCTATTATGCTAAAGAATAAATCATCTAATGTGATTTCAATTCCATCGTGAGTTTTTGATATGTCATCAAAAGACCCATTTGTTAAAAATTCCAACCAAAGGACCTTTTCTCCGTAAAATGCCCCATCTACAATGTTAACTAAACTTAGTAAAACAATCCACAAACCAAATGCTAGCATAATCATTGAAGCCGTACGACTTGGTCTTGTTAGTGCCGAGTACCAGTCGCTGTCAGTCATAGACATCGGATGCGGCGACCTGTGAACTTGGTTTAACCGTTGAGGCCCGAAAGCGACATCTGATATCCGTAATTAGCGTAATTGTAGATGAGATTCTATTATCATCATAAATGACTTTGAAGACGATATCTACACTGAGCTGCTTGTTCAATAAGAGGGTCAGCATTGCTCATTGTTGTAATGGCATCAATCGTCTTTGGAATAGCCGAGTTAACTTGCTTACTTCGTCCACCCCTACCCTTGCTAACGTTTCTAGCCATAATCATTCCAAGTGTGTCTAATTCATTTAGAAGTGTTGAAATTCTCCTTGGGGTCAAAGGTTCAACCCCTACATTTAGACATGCATCCGAATAAGTTCGATATACTTCGCCAGTTGATATATTTCGTAGACCATTATCTTCATTTATACGAATCGAGAAAAGTACTAGTTTCTGATGTAGAGGTAGGGTCTGTAATACAGGAGTTACTTGATCGTGCTCTAATTGAGACTGGGCTAGTCTTACATGTCCTGGCTCAACCCTTTCTTGAGATCTCTGCTCTGCTTTTTGTACTGATATTCTCAGTAAATCAAGAGCCCTTCTTGCATCTCCATGTTCCTGAGCCGCTAATGCAGCACACAATTGAATAACGCCGTTCTCTAGAACATCATCTCTAAGTCCTGTTAGAACTCTGGTACTCAAAATATCCTGAATTTCAGTTGCCCCATACGGATGGAAAATAAGATCTTCTTGACCTAACCTACCTGAAACTCTAGGATCTAGAAGTTGCGTAAAATGTAAATCATTACTTATTCCAATTATACAGCATCGGGAGTTCTTCAAGATTGTATTCAAACTTGTAAGGTTGTAAAGCAGATTATCTCCAGCACGTTCCACTAGGTTATCAATCTCGTCAAGAACAATGATGTGCACTCCACCAGCACGATCCATTCTTTCTACAAGTTGTTCCAGTACTCTGTCAGTAGGCCATCCTGTGAAAGGAATTGGTACATCGCCACGTTCAGCCAATTTACTAGCTAGAGTCTGTACAACACGATATCTTGTATCAACATGCCGGCAATTTATTTCATATGTCCTTACCGATTCTCCCAATTCTCTACCCTTCTCTAGAAGTTGCCCTAAAACAAATCTAGTAACAACTGTTTTTCCAGATCCAGGTACTCCGTAGAGTAACATGTTTGAAGGTATATGGCCATTAAGTGCATCAACTAAATTCCTTACTAGAGCCTCAATCTCATTTTCTCTGTGAGGTAGTGTCGAAGGTTCAAAGGCATGGTCAAATGCCTTCCTGTCGAGAAATAACGAATCTTGTCCGAGAATCTTCTCGAAAATATTTCCGTCCATTTTTTATCACACAACCATTACTTACCCCAACCATCCTCTGAGAGTACCAGAGATACAGTACCTGAGAGGAACGCGGATTCTAGACGACGGCGTTATGAGTAATGAAAGTATCCGGGCCCCTGTTGTAAATGAGTTAGGTTTTAGCGACTATTTAGCAATGTTATAATTGTAATTACAAAATCTGAAAAAACATTAAAATAACACTTTATAATCGACATTAACGAAATTATTGATATACAAATAATAGTAATTACAGCTATGTTTACTTCAAGTTTTTATTAATCTTACATAATAGCTAATATATGCACTCCATATGCCACATATTTTTGCTATATTTTTTCTTCTAAATATGGGGTATTGGTTAACATAGATCATGGTTCACTATTTATATAAGTTAAAAAAGGCACTCATTTCTTAACATAGAAAACTCCCTTATCATCAACTTCAAGACAATCTCCATCTTCAAGTTGAATCACAGATGGAGGCAATTTTGGTAGAGGGAATCCCACTTCTGATTTTTTACTACTTGTAAAACTGTGAGTTACTAAAATAGTGACTCCGGGGAATTTTTTTGCAAGTTTGATAATATCTGAAGGACTGTGATGAAATTCACTATTAACGAAATTAGGAATTCCCATTTCCACAAGAATAACATCTACTTCATCTCCTCTTTTTTCTATTTCTTCACATGGCCCAGAATCTCCACAATGCAGAATTCTGAATCCACTTTGGTGTGTTAAAAGATATCCATGTGGATCAGTTTCAATGACATGTTTTACTGGGAATCTTTCATACGACCATCCTGAGTCTCCGATCTTTCCTATTTCTTCTTCATCCCATATCACTTCATTTTCTAGAATATCTCCGAGACTTCCTGGAAATGCAATTTTGCAAAGATCAGAAAGTATTTTTTTCCCTTTGGGTCTAAGTTTTAACACAAGTGATTTTTCTGTCTTTGAGATATATTTTCTGTCCAGCATTAGAAATGGAAAACCGAACATATGGTCGCCGTGCCAGTGCGTGAAGAGAATATATTCAATCATTGCAGCATCAATTCCAACATCTCTTAGTTGTGGCATAAGGGTTGGCGGCGAATCAATGAGGATATGATCATCGATTAGAAGTAAAGCATGCATTCTTCCAGGGGGGGAGTGCGCATTGCCGGTCCCGAGGAACTGCAGACGCGGCATGACTCGGTGAAGTTACGTTCATGACTTGAAATAGCCGCATCAAGAATTTGAAATTAGTTCACTTCTTATCTACTGTTTACTAGCATTATGCATTTGTTCATAAGCGGTACTATTCTCGCCGTAACATAAGAGGGCTGATTATGTCAGGCGAACGTCAATTATTGATCCTATATGGTTCTCAATCTGGTAATTCTGAAGAGTTAGCAATGAATGCTGCTAAAGCCTCATCAGCACATAACCTAGTTGCTATTGTTAGAGGAATGGATGAGATCGAGATCGGTGAATTAGTTGGCCAAAAAAGAATCTTAGTGTGTTGTAGCACCTGGGGTGATGGGGAACAACCAGATAATGCTGAGGACCTCTGGGACGCAGCTAATAGTGGGGTAATTTCTACTCTTGAAGGTCTTAATTATTCAGTTTTAGCGCTTGGCGATTCTTCATATGATCTTTTTTGTGAATCTGGTAAAGAATGGGATAAATGGTTTGAATCTAAAGGTGCGAATCGAGTTCATGATCGTGTTGATTGTGATGTGGACTATGAAGAACCCGCTCAAATCTGGACTGATTCTGTTCTAAAGATAATGGCTTCAATTGAAGATGATGTTAAGTCCGTAACTGAACCCGTAACTGAACCCGTAACAGAGCCCGTAATTGAGTTAGAAAAGCCGCTTGAAGACAATTTAAAGGAAGAAATTTCAATACCAAAAGCCGAAAATGAGCAATTGGTTACAAAAACTGAAATGGTGAGTAAGGTAGTAAAAATGCCAACTAGTAAACAGGAATTAGCAGTTCTACTTTATCTCATTTCGGAACAAGAAAGCACTAACTCTAATGAAACACCTCTTCTTTCTAAACCAGTAATTGCTGATGCAACTGGAATTAAGCAAAGTAATCTAAATGTCATAACAAATAGACTAGTTAAAAAGGAACTTATTAGGAAGGTAAGTCATGCATCAGGTGTTGTTACTGGTGGAACTGTATATAGTGTAAACCAATCAGTCCAGGACGAGCTTGCTTCAGGTTTAGTTACAGGCTCAATTACAATTGAAAATGTACCTCCAATAATTACTGTCACAGTTGTGGATAATGTTGTAACGGAAAAAAAACCGAAGACTGAAAAGATTGCAAAATCTCAGTGGAGTGCAAAAAACCCTTACACCTCGAATTTGAAAGAGAACTATATCCTAAATGGTGAAGGTTCTCGTAAAGAAACTCGTCACATAGTATTCAATTTAGGAGACTCCGGTCTTGAATACAAAGCGGGAGATGCGCTTGGAGTAATTCCTCAATGTCCATCGGAATTAGTTTCAGATCTTTTGGTCGCCGCTAATTTCTCAGGTGAAGAAATGGTTGAAACTCATCTTGGAGAAGTCACACTAAAAGAAGCTCTGACTAATCATCTTGAAATTCATCGAGTATCTAAGAAATGGATACAGAATATTGGTAATCGTATGAATCCAGATAAAGGTCCCATTGAGATTAAAATTTCTCATCGACAAAGGGTTTCTACCGAGGGTGGTGATATTCTTCTTGACTGGTCAGGTTCTGGTGAAGGAGATGATGTTCCTGAAGGATATGAAGAGATTGGACCAGCGTGTGACCCAGCAGAAGCGATTTGGCAAAAATTAACTACAGATGCTGATGAAATGGAGAATTATATGTGGTCACGAGATTATATCGATGCTATGAATGATTTTGGGCATATTGGATTTACCCCTCAACAATTTATTGAAGGAATGGATAGGCTAAAGCCTCGCCTATATTCTATAGCCAGTAGTCCTGATCACGAGCCAGGAACTGTTCACCTCACAGTAGGGATTGTAAGATACTCTCATCATGAGCGTGATAGAACAGGATTATGCACTGGTTTTCTTGCAGATCGATGTAAGGTTGATCAGACTGAAATTGGTGTTTTCATGTCACCTACTCGCTCATTTATTCTTCCAGAGAATGGTGATGTTGACTGCATAATGGTTGGTCCAGGGACTGGCATTGCTCCTTTCCGTGCTTTTCTACAGCAGCGTGACATAAATGGAGATAAAGGCCGAAACTGGCTATTTTTCGGAGACTGGACTGAAGAAGGCGAGTATTATTATCAAGATGAAATGGATGATTGGAAAGAAAGAGGGGTTCTCAATCGACATGATCTAGCATGGAGTCGCCAGGGAAACGAGAAAGTATATGTTCAGCACCTAATGATGAAACATGGGGAAGAAATTTGGAACTGGATAGATGGCGGCGGCCACTTTTATGTATGTGGAGATAAGAATTACATGGCTAAGGATGTTCACTCTACTTTGATACAGATATGCTCAGAGTTTGGGGGCATGTCAGCTGAAGTTGCTAAGGAATTTGTTGAAGTTGGTATGATGAAGACTGACAAAAGATATCTACGTGATGTATACTGATTTTTTACCCTCAATATAGCAGATATCTTTTCCGAACTAATCATAGGACTCACCCTCTACCAGCGTCTGAATGTTCCGTAGGGTGCTAATCGCTAATCGTGGAGAAATCGCTCTCCGTATAATACGATCATTACGTTCTTTGGGAATAGAGGCTATTATGATCCATGGTCGTGAAGATAGGCTAACTACACCTGTGCGCATCGCAGATGAAGCAATTCATATTTCTCGAAATGACCCCTTAGCCTCTTATCTAGATATAGAGGCAATTATTACGACTGCCAAAGAAGTAGGTGCGGATGCGGTCCATCCTGGATATGGTTTTCTTGCTGAAAATCCCATATTTGCCCAGAGATTAGCTGAAGAGAATATCACGTTCATAGGACCTAGTCCTGATGTTTTAAGACTTCTAGGTGACAAAATAACTGCAAGAGAAACTATGTCTAAAGCTGGTCTTCCTATAGCCAAGGGATCTCCAGGTCCTATTTCAGATGTCAATCAGGCTTCAAAAATAGCAGAAGAAATAGGATTTCCTGTAATCATAAAAGCGGCCGCAGGAGGGGGTGGAATTGGTATGCAAGTTGTTGAAAATACCAGCGATTTTGATTCGGCGTTGAAATTATGTCAAGGTCGTGCATTATCTGCCTTTGGTGATGATCGTGTATTTATTGAGAAATTTATTGAAGGTGCAAAACATGTTGAGTTTCAAGTACTTGGTGATGGTATTGATGCAGTTCATTTTGGCGAAAGATTCTGTTCCATTCAAAGGCGACATCAGAAAATACTTGAGGAAGGTCCTTGGTTAAGTGCAGAAATAAGAGATGAAATTGGTTCTAAGGTAGTCGCTGGTGCTAAGGCAGTAGGTTACAAGGGGCTCGCAACTTTTGAGTTTCTTCAAGATTCAAATGGTGAATTTTATTTCTTAGAAGTTAATCCTCGTGTTCAAGTTGAACATACTGTGACTGAGATGATCACAGGGTATGACTTGGTTTCTCTTGGCATTCGTATTGCTGCTGGAGAAAAGTTACCAATTAAACAATCAGATATTTCGATACATGGTCACGCAATTCAGGCCAGGATAAATGCTGAAGACCCAATTACGCTTGAGCCATCTCCAGGTAGACTTTGGGAATGTCACTGGCCGGCAGGGCCAGGAATAAGAGTTGATACTCATGCACACACTGGTTATGATATGCCGGCTTGTTTTGATTCATTACTGGCCAAAATCATTGCATGGGGTCGTAATAGAGATGAAGCGATTAGAAGACTAGATGCGGCTTTGTCTGAAACTATGATTCTTGGAGTAGACACTTTAATCCCTCTTCACAGAGCGATTTTAAGTGAATCTGACTTTGGTAGTAAAGAGATCACAATTAGTTATCTTGAGGAGCATCCTAAATTATTGAGTTGATTTTATGGATTTAGTAATAGTTGGTTCAATAGGTTATGATAATATCAGTACGCCAGTAGCTAATGGTTCAGACTTGTTAGGTGGTGCTGCTGTATATGCTGGACTTGCAGCAACTCATCATCTACCTACACTAGATGATGAACCCACAAGAGTAGGTTTAGTCGGTGTAGTGGGTGATGATTTTTCACTTTATGATCAGATGATTTTAGAGGATTCAGGTTTGAATCTTTCAGGCGTATCTAGACTTGACGGTAAGACGTTTAGATGGTCTGGTAGGTATGAGGGTGCAATGGAAACTGTAGAAACCATATCAACAGAGGTAAATGTGTTATCTGAATTTGAACCTGAATTACCTAAGGTATGGAAGACCCCCGAGATCCTATTCTGCGCAAGTACTCATCCTGCAACTCAAGTTGCAGTATTAGACCAATGTCCCGGTGCTGAATTAACAGTTCTAGATACATTTCTACTATGGATTGAAACTGAATTTGAAACTCTGTCTTCTGCTCTACGTAAAGTCGATATTGCAATTATCAATGAGCAAGAAGCGTGTGCGATTGCTGGTGAAAAAATTCTACCCAATGCTATGAAATTAATAATTTCAGGAGAAGCACTTCATGGTGGATCTGGAGCCGGCTCTGGACCGAGGGCCCTAATTGTCAAGAGAGGAAGTGGGGGCGTACTAGCAATGCTTCCTGGTGGATTGATATCGCTTCCATCTTATCCTACTGGAGATGTAGTAGACCCTACTGGATGTGGTGATTCTTTTGCTGGATCACTTCTGGCCCATCTTATAGGAAGGAGAGGGGTAATGAATGATATTGATTCAATGCGCTCAGCACTTATTCATGCTACAATAACAGCATCTTTCACCCTTAGTGGTATAGGAATTAGTGGATTAAAAAATATAGATAGAGGGCCATATCATGCTCGCGTAGATAGATACCGAAGAATAGTTGGAATACAATAGATCAATTATAATTCTATTTTAGTTGTCTTATTCCAGGAAGAGTATCATCCTTCTGACCAGTTGGTCTGAGTTGACTAAAACGCAGCCCTTCTTTACTTCTTATTTTTCCATTTTCTTTAACTTCTGAAGATGTTGAATTTTCCTTCACGACTCTATTAACAACATTGTCTAGAGCATCTTTAGCAGATGATGCGGCAGATGAGTTTTGGGATGTAGGATTCAGTCTTGAAACTATATCTGCTTGATGATCCTGATCTGCTCTTAATCTGAGAATTTGGCTTGATCTCAGTCGTGCCCCATCATTCTGGGAAATTCTGTCATCATCACCATATTCTCTTATGTATGACTTTTGTTCATTATTTCCTCTATCTGTTCTGAGAGTAAGTATTGATTCTAGCCAGTTTCTCTTCTTTGATTCTGAATTATTTCTAATTCTACCATTGCCCATACTGTTTGCCATTTTAGTAACTGCTGGGAATTCATCGCCAAATTGTTCAGAGTTGATTGAAGATTTCATTTTATTATTTTCACTTAATTCTTGATTATATGCCTGCCTCGCCTTAGCAGTTCTGACTAAACCAGGTTTACATTCACCTCTGACTGCATTTTCAGTAGGAGAAGGAAGTTTCCAATTTTCTTCTGAATTGAATCTATTTCCACTATTTCCAAATTTTTGTTGAGCAGACCTAATCATCTGTGAACTTGATGGTGTTCGATCTGTATTTGTTATTGGCATTGATCTTAATTCATTTGGATCCTCAAATATACCCATGTCCAAATTGTTATTTGTTTCATTATATCCATAGTTAGGGGTAGTGGGGTTTGGTGTATAATTAGCAGGTTCGGTATTTGAATCTAAAATACCTCCTTCATCAAATAAATTGAATGACTCCATAGCATTACTGAATGCATCATCCATACGATTTTCTTGAACTTTAATTTCCTTTTCTTGATACCAAGAAGGTTCTTCACGACCCCATACACCTTCATATGCTGAACGTTTATCGATTGATTCAGCCTCGTATGTTTTTGGTTCATATTGCTCTAATGAAGCAAATAAACCACCTGTTGGATAGTTTGAATTTTCAGTATTCATTACTTGACTACTTACTACTGCATTTTGTGGTCTGATTATAGATTCAGGTCTCTCTTCTGTAACTAAATTAGTGCTTTCTTCCGGAGCCATGAGAAGATTTCTTGATTCTTTTTCTAGATTCTTCAAGTTCTCATTTTCTAATACTTTTAGTCCAGCCTTTGCGTCTGAAATACTAGCTCCATGCATTACTCTATCGATCATCATACATAGTCTCATTAACTCTGATTGTGATGTTGTAACAAGATACTTATCTCCTACATTTGTTTCTATAACTAATACCGGCGTTTTGAATTTTAGATAAGCTCCGATAGAGGCCATACTTGCAGCCATAACACCCCATCCAAATGGAGGGACAAAGATTTGGATACCAGCCCAAATTCCAATTACTCCCATTGTTAAAAATCCTACTGGAAGTTTTGAGAGATTGATGTTTCTGAGTGTTGAAATGTTCGAAAGAGAGATTCTAATTCCAAATCCTTGGAAATCTTGGAGAGTAAGCTGCCGCTCAGTAAGAATTCCGCAGAATCTTCCATTTATCCCAACTAGATTTAGGTTATCGAATATCTCCGATTCTCCTTTATCCAGTCGGGCATTACGCCCGGCTGAGTACATCCCAATTGCCCGAGCGCCTCTTTGAGGCTATAACTGCTCGGTATGTTGAGCGGCATCACATGCGCCTTGCGCGCGAGAAAAGAGTACGCCAAACTGAGGTTTCAGTCAAGTATAATCTCATCCACATTCCCTAATATTCGCATTGGCATTGCATCTAATTGTGATATGATAATTGACGGAGAACTATCCTTTCTAATCCATAAAGGGCTATCCCATTTCACGGTAATATTTTCATCTTCTAATGATGTGACCCTACCCACTACGAATTGCAGATCTACTGCTGCATGAACTACATCATCAATGGAAACATTTCGCTTCTGGAATGGCGCCTTTTTGAGTTTTAATTTTGATTTGTCGTGACGGACTAATGCATCAGACTCAGGATGACAAATCATACATCCTCTATTTAGCGCTCCTTCTCTTAAGTTACGTAATGCTACTCCAACTCTGTCACCGGCAACTGCGACATCAACATCATCATCCATGACTTGTAGAGACCGTACTACTCCATTCTCATTGGCTGGTAGAATCAATACATTGTCATGCTTATTGATAGAACCTGATTGTACATAACCAATAGCCACCAAACCAACTCCCTTGACATTGAAGTGTTGATCAACAGGTAAAACTAGATTTTGATTTGAATTTTCTTCATCCGTAACTTGCATGTGAGAGTATAATTCCTCACGTAAATTATGAGCATCTGGTAAACTTTCATGCACTTTCCAAGATCCTAGTCCTGCCTGTTGAAGGATCATTTTAACCTGATCAGAATCTATCCATTCTCCCATTTCAGGATTGATAATTGCAATACCTCTTTTGATACCAGATGCACCAAATGCAACTAGGATTTCTCCGAGTGATGCATCTACTGCCTTTACTTCTACTACTCCCACTTTCGCTACATTAAGTACTGAGAGAAGAGGTCGTAAACGTTCTGGATGACGTAGAGGTCGAAGGAGAGACAATATGGATACCTGACCATTTCTTTCTTCCTTGTATACGTATGATTCAATATCTCTTACATCGTTAGATTTAGCTAATGATCTAGCAAGATCTTCACTACCTACGAAGGCGATGTTAAGGACAGGCATGAACTGCCGGAGTAATCAACCCCCCATGAATTAGACGCATAGTGAACTTTAGTTGGATTGATATGCAGGACCTAATTCCGAGATTCATGAGTGATGGAGAGAAAAACGATGATGGATCCATACCTCCTGCTCTACATATGGTTAATTCAACTAATGAGAAAAAGCAAGATGTAACAATGGCGACCCTATCTCATATACTTGGTCCTCTGGTTGGATTTCTGGCCCCTGTTCTAATTTTTGCAACTTATAGCGAGGATAATGATTTTATCAAATCTCATCTAACAGAGTCATTAAATGCCTCACTAACTTTTCTCATAGCAGCAATTATTCATGGTGTTTTAATGATGGTATGTTTAGGAGTTTTAACCTTCTTAATCCACTGGATATTCTATCTCATTTGGGCCATTAGTGCAAACAATGCGCTAAAGGCTGGAGAAGAGTATCAATATCCATTTACAATCCGATTTGTATCATGAATTTGATTATTCATCGCATAGCATCTCTTGCTCTTTCTGCTTTATTCCAGAGTTCCTTTTCTTCGTCAGTGGATGGTGTGAATTGAGGAACAGTCACTGGTTTCATTGAATCATCAATTGCTACCATGAAGAAAAATCCTGAACAAATTTCTTCCGGATCCCAGCCTGATCTTGTCATTCTACATGACCTTACTAGAACTCCAACAGTGCGCGGGCTAGTCCAAACAACTCTACCTATGGTGCGAATAATGTCACCTTGATATGCAGGTCTCTTGAACTTTAAGGCATCTACAGAGACTGTCACAAATTCCTCATGTGCAAATTGACTAGCAGCCATTCCAGCAGCGGTATCCATAATTGACATTAGTCGTCCTCCAAATAGAGTATTGAGAGCATTAGTATCTCCTGGAAATACTTCATTCAGCAAAGTTACTGGTTCAGAAGATCGCGGTTCAGACATATTCTCTCAGACGTGTCGAATACCTCAACTACTTTGAATCCAACCGCTATTAGAATCGCCTAGAACTAGATTATATGACCGTTGAACTGAAGCGTTTGTAGTGTTTCGTAGTGTCATGGCGGAGGCGGATCTAGTATGGGAAGCCGCAATTTTCGAAGACCCAAGCGGTGGCAGAATTGTAGTCTGGCCTCATCTTCCTTGCGTACGAATGAGCAATGATTTACGAACGCGAGAGCATTGGGATGGGTTAGCACTTATTGCTTCAGAAGAGGATATCAAAATATGGCCAGAGGAAGAAAAACAGGAGCGAGAAAGTCCAGGAGTTCATGTGTCTGCTGCACATGCATCTGGTACTGTTCTAGGTAGATTAATGGATGATTTAATTGCTCTAGAAATCGAAGGACCATCTATTCCAGATCCTGAACCACTACGCTTACTCCATCATGCTCAAAATGCCCGAGGTGGTATGCCTATATTTCCGATTGAACCTTCAATGGAAGATGATGATTGGATAGATTGGCTAACAAGAGCGGCCGATGCTCAGGTAACAATGGGTTCACTTCTATCAAGGATAACCGTTTCTCGTCGGTGGAAGAAGAGGCGTAAAATCGCTGCTTCTCGGGTTGCCAGAGGTCGTGGAGTAAGTGTTGAAATGGGTGCTGCATCAGTATCTTCTGCCGCTTGGTGGGAAGAAGAGTGTAGTGGTCTTACCACTTCATTAATTGAAGAAAGAGCGTTGCGTATGGCATCTCGTATCCGTGGTTCCTTAGCTAGTCTGCGTGAGAGTAGGGTTGATGACTCATCAGTTGGGGGACCCTCACTGTTGGTCCCCGTTCATCAACCTAGGATGTCGACACTTGTTGGCGCGATCGAGGCCTGGCCGGATCCCGAATATACTAAACCAATCAAATGAATGGGGGTGAATAAATGGATGAAGATGCAAGAATTAGAGTTAAGATCGAAACACAGACATTTCGATTTATTCCGAGTAAACCAATAAATCACACAGATGCTGTAAAATTAGCAGGTGGAGTTAAGTCAGGAAAATGGGTCGTAATTACTCATAATGAACCAAAGGCAACTTTTGTCATAGAAGAATCTGGTTCAGCCTTAGTTCATGGTATAGCACGTCTTGAAGTCGCAAGGCTCGTAATGCAAGAATTATTACTGAGCCTTGGTATGTCTGAGGAAGGATTACACCATGAAACCGGAGATATGTTAGTGAGTTTCTCACTTGGTAGAGCAGTTATGCTTGAATTAGCATCTTCGAGATTTGCCGATATAAGTTATGATAAACGTGTAGGTTGTATACGAATAAATGCAAAACGCCACAAAGCAACAATTCTTCTTTTCAATAATGGTCATGGAGTTGTTCTTGACCTATCTTCAAAAAGATTGGCAGAAATGGCGGTGCGCTATTGGGCAGCCCAACTTGATGAGGAAGGCGCATTGGCATGAGTAATTATATCGTCAACGGGCAGTGGACTGGACCCGTTGTCGATCAACATATACATCTTGATCGCTCAAATCAATATCTTACTGCCGTAGATGAATTTGTTAGAGTGGGTGGAACAGGGCTAATGCTGGTTCATAAACCTCAATTTAATTCATTACCAGTAGATATCTCGGGCTACAAAGAGGCCTACAATGAAACTTTGTTAATGGCAGAAGAAGTCCGGAAAAGATACTCAATACCAGTTGGAGTTGTTCTTGGCCCACACCCCGTAGCGTGGGAAAATCAAATTGATAAACTTGGAATTAAGAGAGCAACGGAATTGCACCTGGAGTCTGTATCATTAGCGATTGAACACATAGACTCAGGCGAGGCTCACTGTCTCGGAGAAGTAGGTAGACCTCATTATCCGATTAGTTCTGAGCGTTGGTCTGAAGCTAATTTGTTATTGAGGGAGATAATGTCGATGGCTGCATCAGCAAGAACTTCAGTACAACTTCATGTGGAAGATGCAGGAGAACAAACATATTCTGAATTAGCGAAAATTGCCGATTCATCCGGAATTGATCGTAAGAGTGTTGTACGACACTTTGCTCCAGCTGATGTATCATCTCAATTCACAAATGGCCTATCATGTACAGTTAGTGTCGGTAGTGGTAGTGTTGATCGCTTACTTGCCACGTATAAGTCGAGCAATTCAAGATGGGGCATGGAAACTGATTTTTTAGACGATCCAAAACGTCCCGGTGCAGTTCTTGGTCCAAAAACGATCCCTAAAAGAACAAACCAGTTATGTTCCGCTTTAATTGAGACGGAAGAATCAGATCATGTTGAAGAACTTCTGCTTTCCATTCATTCAAAATGGCCAAGTGAACTTTATGGAATTGATTTTTGATATATGAATTATTTATCTAACGGAAATTTCATTTTTGGCGTGAAGGTAAATATACTTCCAATTAGAAAAAGAGTTAGGCAAGAGATAAAAATCTTCCAATCAGCATAGGGGATAGGATATCCAATGCTTTCAAACAACATCTCCCAAAATGGAGTATTAATTGGAAGAAATAAGAACAACATTGCAATGCCGAGCCTTTGTCGAATTAACATTACTCCTCCGAAACGGTTCTAGTTATTGAAGTCAATAGAGGAGAAAAATCCTTCTCTCCGAACCGAATCGGTTTAGAGAGGCTCTGCTTTCGCGAAGCCGTCGCGCCTGTAGTGAAGGGGTTATCACAAGAGGTTTCCAACCTCTTGTCCCGGGTTCGAATCCCGGCGGGCGCACCATAACAAACAGTGTGAAGGATTCAAAGGCCGTTTGTTGGACGCTACAATGATGACGAGCCATATGGAGGATGGGATTGCCCGAGATTCTTCAGATCTTGAAGATGAATCTCAAGTATTGGGTAGACAAATATGGCGAATTATTCCTTACGTTACAAAGTATTGGGAGAGGGCTATTGGGGGATTAATTGCTAATATTGCAGCCAGAGCATTCGATCTTATCCCATTCATTGCAATAGGAATGGCTTCAGATTATTATAATCCAAGTAGTGCTGATTTTACAAGCCCTACAGTTGAGAAAATTGTGACCCAAAGCATAATTCCGTCAATAGGTCCAATTAGTTCGATTGAAGTTGGTTTTGGATTACTTATTGTAGCCTGTTTTGCAGCACTCGCCGTTTTCCAAGGAGTTAGCAATCAGTTATGGCAATCTGTTGCATACATGGCTCAGCATGATATTAGAATGGATGCTACTAATTCCTTAATAGAAATGGAAACATCTTACTTTGAAACTAGGCAAACGGGTAACCTAATGTCTATTCTTTCGGCCGATATCGCTCAATTAGAGGATATAGTTTCAGATGCAAGCACAAGTATGATTAGAATTGTCACTACATTTGGAGCGGCCTTTGCGATTATGTTCTGGATGTCTCCAATACTCTCAATGATTTTAGTAGCTCCATTTGTACTAATTGTGCCTATGGTTATTTGGTTTTCAACAAGGGTTCAGAGAAAGTACAGAAAACAGAGAGAAAGTACTGGAGGAATTGTTTCCATTCTTGAAAATGTCCTTTCTGGAATAATTGTAGTTAAGGCTTACAATGCAACTGGATTTGAAAGTTCTCGGATAGATAGTCAAAGTTCGACTTATCGTGATCAATCAGTACAAGCAGCCTATCTCCGAAATCGTTTCATTCCTGGAATTTATGTTGTTGCTGGTATTTCTTTTGGCATATTGGTTTCAGCCGGAGGTTGGGTATTAGAGTCAGGTGATATTACAGTAGGTCAGTTTGTCACATTTCTTCTTATATCAACAAGGATGACAATGCCTATGTTCATTCTAGGTATGTTGCTAAATCAATTACAACGCGGAGAAGCAGCATCAAGAAGAGTGTTTGCAGTCATTGATCTTGAACCATCTATAGTCGACTTAGATGGGGCTATTGATCTAACTGAACCAATAAAATCTATCTCATTTAGAGAAGTAACGTTCGCATATCCAGGAACTACAACTAATGTATTGAATGACGTTGGGATAGATGTTGAGAGCGGTGGCTTTCTAGGAATAATGGGTCATACTGGTGCAGGAAAATCAACTATTCTAAAATTGATTGAACGTTTTTACGAACCCCAACAGGGTAATGTTTTGATTAATGGCCGAGACATCAATGAATTTACGATTCATTCTATTCGGTCCAGAATTGGTTTTGTAAGTCAAGACCCATTCCTGTTTTTCGGAACAATTAGACAAAATGTCGCATACGCGAGAGAATTTACAGATGAAGAAATTAACTTGGCACTTTCGACAGCAGGTGCATTAGAATTTATCGATGAATTAGAGGACGGAATCAATACGATGGTAGGAGGTAGAGGAGTTCGTCTTTCTGGAGGTCAAAGGGCTCGTATAAGTCTAGCGAGGGCACTTCTGATGGACCCTGATGTATTGATTCTTGATGAGGCCAGTGCAGCACTGGATGCAGAAACTGAGAAAAGAATTCAGAAGTCACTATTCTCGGGAGGAAATAGTTCAAAAGTCAATAATAGGATTACTATAGCTGTTGCTCATAGACTTGCAACTATTCGTAACGCTGATGAAATAATTTCTATTGTGGACGGTATAATTGTGGAAAGAGGAACTCATCAGGATCTATTGGAAAATGATAACATCTATGCATCTCAATGGGCAATCCAAACCGGACAAATTGAATCGGAGGATTAGGATTGAGTATTGACTGGGTTACAGTTGATCCTGGTAGGGTCATAATTGGTAGCCAAAATAGGTCAGTTCTTTTTGGAGGAGTAGGTCCTCGTCACATGATTGATATAAAGTATAAATTTGAAATTAGCCATCTTCCAATTCCAATTGAAGAAGCTCTTCCACTCATTGAATCAAATGAGGCTCAAATAGCCTCTGAATCAGAGTGGGAATTAGCCAATGAGCAAGGTTTGATCAAGGGTCTAGATCATTTTGAGAGATTATCCGATAGATGTAAAGGAAGTTATTGGGGTAAGATTCTCGATGGAAGGGCGATGTATCAAGAGGATTGGACTTTTCGAATTGCCAAGAAATGGAACAAAGGAATAGCAACTACTAGGATTGTATCAAGAGAGTCTGACACAACTTCATTCATTCGCTTGAGGAAAATTCAAGAAAATCCTGAACTTGAAACAAATCCTCCTAGTTTGCCTCCACAAAGAGATACAGTGAGAATCCTACGTGAAGAATTTCTAATTGCAACATTTTTGGGTATTATTCCATCTTTCATCTGGGCGAACTTCAATTCAAGTCCCGGTTACATAGAGTCGGGCTGGCCCGGTCTTGTTTTCGGAGGTATTATTCTAGGTCTAATGACCGGAATATTCTGGCGACCTAAGACTCAATCTTATCGCCTTGGCAGGGATTGTGGTCAGGTAAAACTCAACTAAGCTCGTAGATCCGCTTTCTTTGAGCGACCTCGATGTCTATTGTTACGCTTACCTTTACCTCTACCTTTTCTATGACTATTGGACCTTCCAGAGTTTGCATTGGATCTTCCAGAGTCAGAATTTGAAGATCTATTCTGGTTACTTCTTCTTGACCTTCTAGATCTCTTGTTATTATTTCTTGAATTTCTTGATCTGTTAGTATTATCAGATTTACTTGGAGGTGCTTGGATAAAATCTCTTTTCTCCAAAATATCTACATTTGGTTCTGTAACTTTACATCTGATACCAACTTCGTTCTGAAGTCTCTTGTATTTCCTATTTTGTGATTTCAGCACTAACGAAATTACAGTTCCAGTTGAACCGGCTCTTGCAGTTCTTCCACTACGGTGTTTGTATGCCTTCCCATCATCTGGTGGATCGAAGTGTATTACGCAATTTACATCAGTTACATCAATACCTCTAGACGCAACATCAGTTGCTATCAATACTCTAGATTGACCTGAACTGAACTTCTTCATCGCTTTGTCTCTTTGTTTCTGATTCATTCCTCCATGAAGTGT
>CESM01080542.1_pt1 | contig 70618 bp, 56 predicted proteins | sample 361421 | NCBI WGS metagenome assembly CESM01 (sample SAMEA2622219, study PRJEB7988) | marine metagenome | isolation source: saline water (ENVO:00002010), including | reverse complement strand
TTTCTTGTTCCTGTTTTTTATTATCGTCTTTATTTTCTTCCTGCTTTTCTTTTTTTTGTAACATTTTTTGAGCTAATGCTAAATTATGTCTAGTATCTTCATCATAAGGGTTATTCCTTAATGCATCTTTATAAGCAGCAATGCTGTTTTCATATTGTTGTTGTTTAAAAAAAGAATTTCCTAAATTATGATAGATATGAGAGAGTTCTTTTTTGTTTTTCGTATTATCTTTTAATCCATCATATAAAGCAGATGATTCTTGGAATCGCTTTTGTTTATAGACAGCATTAGCTAGATTGTATGAAGCAGAAAAATATTTTTGATCTTTTTCTAATGATTTTCTGTATTTAGTTTCAGCATCATTAAATAAACTATCCTTATACATTCTATTACCGTCTCTCAAATGTGATTTTTTTGATTGCCCATTAGAATGAATTGGTAAAATAAAAACTAATATGAAAAGAAGAATTCTCATTTTAATAATTCCATTTATTTTTTCTGTTTAGCAAAATTAAATCAAAAAATACAAGTAGCAGTGCAATAAAGATAAAGAGTTGAAATCTATCCTTATAATCCGTAAAGACCATTGTGCCAATTTCTTTTTTCTCCATTTTATTTATTTCTAAAAAAAGTGTTGAAAGTCCAGCTTGCGTATTGTTTGCTCTTACATAAGTTCCATTACCATTAGAAGCAATCTCTTGAAGCATTTGTTCATTTAACTTACTAATAACGGTATTCCCTTCCTTATCTTTCCTATATCCTATATTATCACCATTTTGATTATAGATTGGTATTGGACCTCCTTTACTTAAACCCATTCCTAAAGTATGAATAAAAACACCTTGTTCTTTTGCTTCTTTAGCTTGTTGAATAGCGTCATCTTCATGATTTTCACCATCGGTAATAATAATAATGGCTTTATTTTGACCATTCTGCATATCAAAAGAATTCATGCTGAGTTTAATTGCTTTTCCTATTGCAGTTCCTTGTGATGGAATAATACTAGTGTTTACAGTAGCTAGAAAAAGTTTGGCAGCTGAATAGTCAGTTGTAATAGGCAATTGTACATATGCGTCTCCCGCAAAAACTATTAGCCCAATTCTATCTCCTTCTAATTTGTCAATTAACCTTGATATAGCTTGCCTTGCTCTTTCTAAACGATTAGGCTTTATATCTTCAGATAACATACTATTTGATAGATCTAACGCAATCATAAGGTCAACACCTTCTCTTTTTACCTCTTCCATTTTTGTACCTATTTGCGGATTAGCAATTCCTATAATCAATGCTGAAATATAAAATAGAAGTATAAAAAATTTTATGTTTTCTCTTGTTTTAGAGTAATTAGGAATTAAGTTTTCTATTGTGCTAAACTTTCCAAAACTTTCAAATGCTTTCTTTTTCCATTTATTATAATAAATAAAAAGAAGGATAAATCCAATTATTCCATAAAATAGGTATAAAAATTCTATGTTTTCGTATTTTAACATTTAAGGAATAGATTTTAGAAAAGTACTTTTTAATACAAAAGAAATTGTTAATAGAATCAATGCAAAAAAAGCATAAGGAAGAAACTCTTCTTTTCTTTTATGGTATTCTGTTGTTTCTATTTCTGATTTTTCTAATTTATTTATATCCTCATAGATCTCTTTTAAAGATTTATTGTTGGTTGCTCTGAAATATTCACCATTAGTGATGGTAGCAATATCTTGCAAAGTTTCTTCATCTATTTGGACTTCTACATCCTGGTATTGAATACCAAAAGGTGTTTGAAAAGGATAAGGAGCATAACCTTCAGTTCCTACTCCAATTGTATAAACTCTTATTCCAAATTTTTGAGCAATTTCAGCAGCAGTTAGTGGAGCTAATAAACCTTGATTATTTACTCCATCGGTAAGCAATATAATTACTTTACTAATAGCCTTACTGTCTTTTAATCGGTTAACTCCAGTTGCTAATCCCATTCCGATAGCGGTACCATCTGAAATCATACCACTTTTCACATCTTTAAATAAATTAATTAACACATTATGGTCTGTTGTTAGTGGGCATTGAGTAAAGCTTTCGCCACTAAAAACAACTAGACCAATTCTATCATTTAATCTTTTTGAAATAAAATCAAGTGCAACATTCTTTGAAGCTTCTAAACGATTTGGTTTTAAATCTTCGGCTAACATACTTCCGGATATATCCATAGCCAATACAATATCAATACCTTCTGTAGTGCTGTCTTGCCAGCTAGAAGTAGACTGGGGCCTGGCTAGTGCTATGATTAGTAGAGAAGCAGCTAATATTTTTAGTATAAACGGAAGATGAATTAAATGATTTTTTATAGTTTTATTACTACTGATATTACTAGTATCAGAGAATAATACCCTTGATTGTATTTTTTTTCTTTGTAAAAAATACCAAAAACCAATTATTGGAATAAGTAATAAAAGCCAAAAATATTCAGGATTTACAAAACTAATATCAGTCATTTTTTTCATTTTTTTGCTTTGTATTATTTACAAAAATTACTGATTTTTCCATGCTTTGAATGTTTTCTGAATCAACAGGTATGCTTTTGGCAAACTTTGCTAGATCTGCTCTTTGTAATATGTTAGATAATATATTCAAGTCATTACTATTAAGGCCTTCATTTCTTAGGTTTTTAATGATATCAAATGTTGGTAGTTCCAATGCAAGTGTCTGAAATCTGTTTTCTAAATAGGTTCTTAATATTTCTGATATCTCCGAATGATATTGTTTAATCATTCCTTCTTGCCATAGTTTTTCTTTTTTTAATTTAGTTAAGCTATTTAAAGCAATTATATCAGCAGGAATAACTACTTTTTTCTTAATAGTTTTCTTTTTATCCATATTATTGAAGAAATATTTCTTAATAAGAAAATAGATTATTGTGAGAAGTAGTATTCCAAGCAATAAAGGCCAGATATCACTCCATCCATAAGGAGCTTTTAAATTTTCTTTAATGTCTTTTATTGTAAAATTTTCTTCAAGATCAATTGTATTCACATTCAACACAAAAACTTCTGTTTTTTTATTTTCATTAAAAATAATTGGATAGATATAATACACGCCACTATCCCAAGCAGTTATGATGAAATTTTGAGAGATCTGTAGTTTATTTTCAGTTTTAATACTATCGATATTACCTATTTCAATAATTTCAATTCCTTTTGATATAGTATCATTAAAAGTAGGCCAGATCCCATGTTCATCAAGCTCAAATTCAGCAGTTATATTTAAGTAGATTTGCTCTCCAATTATAATAGAATTAGTATCTATCTTTATTTCTTGGCTAAAAAGTAGAGTATTACAAAAAAGGTAAATGGGGAATAGTAATCTTTTCATTATCTTCTACGCTCTCTTTGTTTAAAAAAATTAATTAGAGGTTTAATGTATGATTTTGATGTATTGATGCTTATATGATCTACTCCACATAATATAAGCTTTTTTTGAAGTGTATCTACTTTCTTTTTGTAGTTACTTGAAAATTGTAGTCTCGTTTTTTTAGATGAACTATCTAACCACGAAGATGAACCGTTCTCAGCATCAACTATTTTTATTAAACCAATATTAGGTAAAAACTCTTCTCGTTTATCATAAATTCTAATAGCAACAATATCATGTTTTTTGTTTGCAATTTGTAAAGGTCTAGTAAAATCTTTATCAATAAAGTCAGACAATATAAAGCATACACTTCTCTTTTTTATGACAGAAGAAAAATATTCCAAAGCTACTCCAATATCTGTTCTATTATTTAGAGGCTTAAAAGCAAGTAGTTCCCTGATAATCCTTAAAATATGTGATTTTCCTTTTTTTGGAGGGATAAATTTCTCAATAATATCAGTAAAGAAAATTACACCTACTTTATCATTATTTTGAATAGCCGAGAAAGCAAGTATTGCTGAGAGTTCAGTGGCAATTTCTTTTTTTGTTTTTTCCTCTGTGCCAAATTTACCAGATTTACTGATGTCAATAAGAAGAATAACAGTCATTTCTCTTTCTTCTTCAAAAACCTTTACAAAAGGATTATTATAACGTGCAGTAACATTCCAATCAATAGTACGTACGTCATCACCTATTTTATATTCTCTTACTTCGGAAAAAGCCATACCCTTTCCCTTAAAAGCTGTATGGTATTCACCAGCAAAGATATGATTAGAGAGCCCCTTAGTTTTTATTTCTACTTTGCGGACTTTTTTTAATAATTCTGCTGTATTCATTATGGAATTTCTACTGCATTCAGAATATGATTTATTATATCTTCTGTGGTGATGTTTTCAGCTTCAGCCTCATAGGTTAGACCTATTCTATGACGAAGGATATCATGACATAGAGCTCTAACATCCTCAGGTATTACATAGCCCCTTCTTTTAATAAATGCATATGCTTTACTAGCTATTGCAAGATTAATAGTTGCTCTAGGTGAAGCACCAATACTTATGAAGTTTTTTATTTGATCAAGTTTATATCTTTCTGGATTTCTAGTTGCAAATACAATATCAATAATATATTGTTCAATTTTTTCATCCATATATACCTGCTTAACAATATTTCGAGCATTAATAATAGCCTCTTTACTAATTACTTTATTTGCTTTTGGAAAATTTTCTGCTAAATTGTTACGAACAATTATTTTTTCTTCATCTTTCTCTGGATAATCAATGATTACTTTTAACATAAATCTGTCTATTTGTGCTTCAGGAAGAGGGTATGTTCCTTCTTGTTCTACAGGGTTTTGTGTTGCCATAACAAGGAATGGCTCCTCTAATTTGTAAGTTTTACCACCTATTGTTACCTGTCTCTCTTGCATAGATTCTAGTAATGCCGATTGAACCTTTGCTGGAGCACGATTTATTTCGTCAGCTAAAATAAAGTTTGCGAAAATAGGTCCTTTTTTTACAGTAAACTTTTCATCTTTTGGACTATATATCTGTGTTCCAATTAGATCAGCTGGAAGTAAATCAGGAGTGAATTGTAATCGACTAAAGTCAGCATCTATTGTTTTTGCTAGTGTAGATATTGCTAGTGTTTTTGCCAGTCCGGGCACTCCTTCTAACAGAACATGTCCATTTGATAATAAAGCAACTAATAGTCGTTCACTCATATTTTTTTGCCCAACTATAACCTTGCTAATTTCAAGTTTAAGCATCTCAATAATAGCACTTTCTTTATTAATTTTCTCATTTAACTCCTTGATATCAGTTGATAATTGCTCTTCCATTTATTTTTAATTTAAGGGTTACAAATTTACTTTTTGTTCTAATAATTGCAAAGACTAACGAAAAATATTTTTTCATATTATTAAACTATAAATATTTTTTCTAAAATTAACTTTAATAATTTCTTTTAAAGAATATAATATTATTAGATTTTCTATAAATTTGAGAATTATCTATTGCAAATAAGTTTATAATCACACCATTTACATACTTCTTTATCACTTGTTTGAATAAAATCATTTGATATTATATTGTTTAGTATTTTATTAAGTTGATCTTCAAACCTTTTTATAACAATATCATTTATTACTAATATACTATGATTATTATTTTCTGATTCTTTCTTACGTAGAGTTATTAGGCCGTCTTCTAAATTTTTAAATGAATAGTTCCCAGCAACAAATCTTTGGTCTTTATATTTAGGATTGTTTTTTATGAACAAATAAGCATACATTAATAATTGAAATGATTTTTCTTTACTATTATTCTCAACTAATTCATCCCAATCAGAAAAATTAAGATCCTTATTTTTTACATTTCCTGTTTTATAATCAATAATTCTTAATGAATTACCGACTTTATCAACTCTATCTACTCTGCCAATAAGATTAAAAATAGTGTCATCCAATTTAATTTGATATTTAAGATCTTCTTCTAAAGCTTCTATCTTTATATATTCACCTACTTTTTGAGCTCTTGATACTTCTTCTTTTTCTTTCTGCAAAAAATTTTGAGTTAATTTTTTAGCGACTTGAATACTAAGAAAATTTTTACCCTTATCAATATCACTGTTCTTTAGCATATCTTTATATTCTAATTCAATTTGTTTTAGAATATTAGGTTTCCATTTGTTAATAAGAGCTTCAGATAGAACAATAGGCTTATATATTTTTTCTAATGAATTATGTATGGCAGTCCCTATATGGCTCTCATCTGCAAACTCATCTATTTCATCTTCTTTTTTAATATTTGCCAAATATTTATAATAGAATGCAACTTGACAATTCTTATATGAATTAAGAGCAGAAGGTGATACTCCTTTTTTAGCCCATTTTTCTATAGCGACTTTTAGTTCATTATTTTTTATACATATTTTATGATTATTTTTTTGTTTCAAATGTTGCCCTTTATATACAAGTTCTCTGATTGGACTTGCTTTAAATTCAGATAGTATCTGGTTTATATATCTACTTTTCTCTCCACTACTGAATCCTTCTGTTTCAGTATTATATATAAGATTTATATTTTCTGCTCTTTGAAGAACTCTATAGAAATGATATGAAAAAATAGCGTCACTTTCAGTATATGTAGATAAACGAAAATATTTTTTCAAATCATATGGGATTAATGAGGTCTTGCTTTTTCCCCTTGGTATAACTCCCTCATTTACTGATAATATGATTACATTCTTAAAATCAAGAGTTCTGCTTTCTAATATTCCCATTATTTGCACTCCATTAAGTGGTTCTCCTTCAAAAGGAATAATCTCATCACCAATAATTTGGAAAAGTATTTTTTGTACTGTTTTTAGTTGAATAGTTTGTTTTGATTCAACTAAAAGGCTATTAAGGGTATCAATACATTTTGAGAATGAATAAATAATTTCTTTCTCAATTATATCATTTCGAATTATCTCTTTTTCATATAATATCTCTAATATTTTTTTAAGAGTATTAGTAATGTCACTTGGATATTTCCATCTTTTAAATACAAATTGGATTTTCTTGTCTTTTATATTTTTCTCTATTAAGTTGTTATTAAGAAATATAATATTTTCTTTATTAATAAATTTTCTGAAATTTATAAGATTCTCTGTATTACAGATTCTTACAAAAAATGGATTCTCAATAAATTTAATTATATCCTTATAATAGAAATTATTGTTTTCAAATTTATTAGTATTCAAATGCATTTCTATTAGTACCTTAAAAAAAGTATATAATGGGGTATTGCTTAATTTACTACCCATTGTAACATTTATTTTCCGGATATTTTCAGGTAGGTAATTTAGAACAGGGTAGAGTAGCTTCTCATCAGATAGTATTATTGCTGTTTCATTATTTAATTCATCTTCAGGAAGATTATTTAGTATATCTCCTACTAGATTAGCTTGAGCAATATTTCTTGGACAACCAATAATATTAAATGTTGATTTTGGTTTAGAAAAGTAATCCCCTACTCCTTCAAAATTAATTTCTTGCCACATTGAACTCAATTTACGAAGAAACCCACCTGCTTCATGATAATCATTTTTGTAATAGAAATTATCAGCATCCCAGAATATTCTAGCAATATTTTCTTTTTTTAGATGATCAACTATTACCTCTTCAGATTTAGTTAGAGCATTTAGACCAACAAACCAAACCTTTTCCCAAGGAAGTTTTATCTTCTTTACTTCTTTTGCTGCTTTCCTAAAAGCCATCCCTTGATATGCATGATTATTTATTTCTAATTCTTTATTAAACTCAATATACCACTTCTTAATTCTATCATAGAAATCAACATAATTATTCTGGACGTCTGTTAAATTATCCTTACTTACACTCCAATCATTAACATCCCAACCTTCTAATTCTTTCACTTCTTTTAGGCTTCTAAATATAGCTTTTGTATCTACAAGATTTCTATCTATATCATTAAAGTCACTTAATAAGATATTACTCCAATTTAAAAAGTTATCAAAATTTTCTATCTTTTTTGGAGGGTGAGCTTTGTAGGATTTATAGAGTTGAAATTGTAATGAAATATTATCTATTACTTTCAAGCCAGAGAGGTGTTCTGCAAACTCTTCAACTGAAAAGAAAGTAGGGAGGAAGATAGGTTTTTTTATTTTCTTTGACAGATAATCTTTCAAGAAAATAATTGCTCTTTTATTCGGAAGAACTATTGCAAGGCTCCCCATATCTTTCGGAAACTTTTTTAGTAATCTTTCTGCAATGTTATTTAGGAAGGGTGACATTATTTTATTATTTCTTTAGTATAGATTAATTCTGTTTTAATTACATTATAACCCATAACTTTCAAAGTATCTGCGTAATTACTAATTTGTTTTTTATCTTCTTCTTTCTTTTCTCCTGTTTTATAGTCAATCAATATTATGTCATTATTTTTATAAATTAGTTTGTCAGGTATATAAGTCTTGCCAGAAGTAAGTAGAATTTCTTTTTCATTCTTAACTTCCCAATCTGTATTGATATATTTTGAAATTCTATTATTATTTATTAGTATTGGGAGTTGTTCTTTTAGTTTCTCATATTGAGCTTTATCACAGTATTTATTTCTTAGAAATGTTTCAGTGACTTTATTAATATCCTCTTTGCAATCTATTTTAGATAGTGCTAAATGTAGGATTTTACCCCATTCAATATCTCTACTATGTTTGCTGATTTTATATTTTCTAGAATTTGTTTTTTTTGATGAGTTTTTTTCTTTCCAATTATTTTTTATCTGTCCATCTATAGTATAGTCTTCGTATTTTTTTTCTCCTTTTGTTTTCTTCTTTCTTGTTGGATTTCCAAGTGTAATTGGATATGATTTACTAAAATTATATAGAAAACTATTTAGATATCCTTTCTTCTCAAATTTAGTATCGATATTTTTTGGGAAATTCTTACAGAATAGATATAACCTATCTTTAGGTCTTGTCATAGCTACATATAATTTATTTAAATTATCTAATAGCAAAAGTTCTTTCTCATTAATATAATCATTAGTAAAATATGATATCTTTAAGCTTGTTGAGCTATTAATTAAGGCTTGTTCTAATTTTTCAAAATATTCTCCTGTATTTACCCAGATTTTATTTTTCTTTGAATTGTCTTCCCAATTAAATGGTATCATAACAATATTGAAGGCTAATCCTTTAGCTTTATGTATTGTCATTATTTGGACAGCATCTATTTCATCTGGCTGAACTATTGACTCTTTCTTTTTAGCATCCTCCCACCATATTAGAAATTCTGTTATACTATTATTATTTTTTTCTGAATATTCTAATATCATATCGAGATAGAATTGAATGTAGATGTCATATTCTATGTCTAGATCATATATAAGACACTCTGTTAGTTCATATAGAGATAAAGCAGTTAGTTTTTTAATATCTAATAATAATCCTGCTTTTTTAATGACTTGGTTAAAAGATATTGTATTTTTTAATGCTATATTTAGTTTGTGTAACGATTCTTTTACTAATTTTTTTCTATGTATATATTCTATAATTGCAGCTTTAGCAATATTATTTTCATTATCTTGTAGATAGTGCATACATGAGATAAGCATTTTGACTTCTTGAGATGTGTCTAATAATAGACCCTCATTTGAGACTATATCTATATTATTTTTAATTAGAAATTCAGCAGCTAATGTCACTCTCTTCTTACTATTACATAGGATAGCAATATCTTTTAGACAATAATTATCCATTGTAGTAACTTTTTTGATCTCATCTAGCATTCTATTTAATATTTCATCTTTATAATCTTTTTCAGAGTCACTAAAGAGTTCTAAATGAACATACCCACCATTTTTAGCTAAACTATAATCTTGCTCCTGAGATTTATAAATATCTTTTAAATGATCAGGTAGTATTTTTTTTTGTTTATTAAAGAATATGTTATTAAATTTTATGATTTCTTTTCTACTTCGGAAATTATTTTTTAGATGTTTCTTTCTTAAATGTGTTTTTAATTTATTTTCCCAATTTTTTCGATATTTAAGTTTATCACCTTTGAAAATTGTTGGTAATTTTAGGAATTGTTCTACTTCTCCAGATCTCCATCTATAAATAGATTGTTTTCCATCTCCTACTATTAAGCTTTTTCCATAATCAATTGAATCTGTAATTAGTGGTAGTATATTTTGCCATTGTAATAAGGAAGTATCTTGAAATTCATCTATTAAGAAATGATTATATCGTTCACCAATACGCTCATAGATAAAAGAAGATGGTTGCTCAACTACAATATTATGGATATGTTTATTTAGTGATGATATATGCTGAATATTATTATCGTTATTATATTCCTTAATACCATCGAGTATTTCATTAAAGAGTCCAATTGAATAGATATTATTTAGAACTGCTTTATTAGATATATAGGGTTTTAATAAGCAAATTAATTGATCGTACATAAATTGTAATGTATTTATGTTAGAATCTATTTGTTCTTTAATTTCATTAGGCTTTCCTTGTGAGTACCATTCTTCATTTTGAATATATCTTTGTAATGTTTCTGATGGTATCCATTTCTTATAATCTTTATGTAATAGATTTACTTTAAAATGCTTATAGAATATACCCCTTTTAAAATGTAATTTTGTTAAACCATTTATTTCAAAAAATTCTTTAGCATTAGTTGACAATAGTTGTATATTTTTCTCTATCTCTTTTTGCTTTTCTCTTAATTTTTTTTGCAATTTAAGACATTGTTTTATACTAATATTTTTGTTTTCAATCTGATTTATTACATCTTCCTTAAAGATTTGCTGTGAGAACTCTTCTAAATCATTTTCAATATTACTGCTTCTTCCATCTTCTATCTTCTGTAAAGCAAAATTAATAATAGCTTCTGTGAGTTCATTACCTCCTTTTTTTATTCTTGCTAAAAGAATTGCAATTACAGGTTGGATTATTTTCATATTATCCATTACTAATTCAAAATTTTGCGACACTCCAATATCAGATGAGAATGACCGTACAATCTTATAAGTAAATTTGTCTATAGTTGAAATACTTAGATCAGAATAATTATGTAAAATATGTTTGTAGATAATAGCTGATCGAATAAAGATTGTTTCTTTATCTAAATTTGTTTCCTTTATTATCCAGTCTAAAATCCTCTCTTTATCACTTTTTATTGACAATTCTTTGAAATAAAGAAGTACCCTTTCCTTCATTTCTGTAGCAGCCTTATTTGTGAAAGTTATTGCGAGTATTCTTCGATAATAGTTATTAAATCCAAATTCATTCCCTTTAAGCGATAGTGCCACAAAACTAAGCGCTAAGGTGTATGTTTTACCAGAACCAGCAGATGAGCGATAAACAGTAAAATTATTACTTTTCAATTGTACTTTTTAAAAATTCTAATTTATAAAAAAATAAGTAGAGCAGTAATATTGTAGCTAAAATATTTTTAACAGAAAATCTGACTATCTAACAAGAAGTATATGACCTTGTTCTTGATGTTTCCAGCCTTGAATATCTTGAAATTTCATTTGATATATATAGGTTCCTGCAGGTAATTCTTTCCCTGAATCTTTATGTTTCCCATCCCAAGCTTTGGTGTCTAAATCGCATAGCATCTGATTAATATTATTTGAGACAAATACTAGATTACTATTTCTATCATATATATTTATTGAGAATGTTTCAATCCTAATACCATTATAACTTAAGCAGAACTTGTCGTTTATTCCATCTAAATCAGGTGTAAAACTATTTGGTAGATAAATCCAAAATTCATTCTGAACCCATAATTGATTAAAGGTCGTATCTGCACATCCATTGTCATCATTAATTATCATTGTTATCTGATAGATGCCGGCTGAATCTGGGAAAGTATGATATACCTTTGAAACCATACTGTCTACATGGTTATCATTAAAATTCCAATACCAGTCTGTGATATTACCAATTGATTTATCAATAAATAGTGCAGTTGGGTAATTTATAGTAACTGTGTCAGGAATTATATCAAAGGAAGCTACAGGTGGTTCATAGACAATAATATTTGCAGTTCCTGCTACTGTACCAAATCCAGTAGTATCAGATATACTAGTAAGGCTGTAGGTCCCTTCAATTCTAGTATTTATTATATAAGGATTTGAGTTAGTAGTTATAATGGGTTGATCTACACCATCAATTGAATAGATAAAATCATAAGGTGCACCTCCTACAAACTCAATTGTAATTTGAGCGCTATTATTTTCGTTAGAACAAATACTATCATTTCCATAAATATATGCAGAAACTGGTGGTATTGCATTGATAGAAAGAATAATAGTATCATTATCATTTGCCATAAAGTTACTTGGATTTGAAGTATTAGTATTAAGTATATTATTTTGTGAATTCCAATTGCCAAAATACCAACCCGCACTAATATTCGCTGATAAGCTTACTACATCTCCATATAGATATTCTTCAGTATATGGGAATATAGTGATATTATTTCCATTAATATTCATTGTTGCACTTCCTGTGGGAGTTACATCATATAATATACGTACCGCATATTTTTTATCTATTATTGAATCAGTAAAAATAGTATCACAACCATCAACATAAAAACTATTAATAATCAGAGTACCTGTATCAATTGGATTATATACAATACTATCAACATAAACTGTATTATAAATGTTATTTGTAGTAAAACTTTTAGGTGTTACGCTCATTTTCCATACAAATATATCTTTCTTTCTTCCTGATGCATTTAGTATATTTCCATCAAAGTTTGCTAGATCTTCAAAAAATCCGATTGCATAAGCATTTCCAAATCCATCTGGACAGATATCATTAGTTCTATCATCATCATCTGTATCGCAACCTGCCATCTTTGCCCATACCCAATCACCAGTATTTGTTGATCCATCTAATTGAGCTACCCATGCAGAAGCGCTTGTGTCACCAGGTATTTGTGGAGGGACAACTAGCCCACTTGAGAAAGTAGCTTCTCCTTTCATTGTTCCTCCAAGAAAAACTTGTTTGTTGGCATCTACTGACATCTGGTATGGTTTATCAGTCCCAGAACTTCTTGCTCTTTTAGCCCATTTCCATTGTCCTTGATTATTCATTTTAGCTACAAATACATCTCTTTTTTGTTTATGGCTTAGAGTATCAGTTCCATTTGAGGCATTTGCACCTTGAAATACCATAGGATTTCGATATTCACCAGTAATATAGATATCATCACATATATCTATAGCAATACCATTTGCTCTATCTGTTTTATTACTACCAACTCCTTTTGCCCATAACCAGTTCCCATTCTTATCCATCTTAAATATGAAAGCATCCCATTCTCCATTAGATGTAATAGTAAATGGGCCATATGAACCTGTATTTTGGAAACCACCTACAACATAAATATTAGAGAAATTATCAATCGCTAATCTATTATCTCTTGACCCTCTCTGATCCTTAATTCCATCAAATTTATCTACCCACAACCAATTACCATTCTGATCTAACTTCCCAATATATCCCATCGGTTGACAATCTACATCCCAATCTGGATTAGTTATTGTAAATCCATCAAAATCAGCGTCATATCCAGAGAAAAAACCTGTAACATAAATAAATCCATCAGCATCAACTTCTACATCATATGAATGGTCATCAGCATCATAAATTGGGTAAGGGCAACCTCCTGAAGTATTATCACCTCCGAATCCAATAACCCATACAGGGTTACCATTTTTATCTATCTTAGCTAGTAGAGAGTTATCATGATCGTTACGTTGATTATTTGGTACACTTAATGACCCTAAATTATAAGAGCTCCAAAAAGTTCCAGTAATAAAAACATCACCACCAGGTGTAACATGCATTCCTAGTGCTCTATCATCACAACAACTTCCAGCTAGGTTACCACCAGCTATTGCCCAAAGAACATTACCAGTAGAATCCATCTTAAAAACAAAATTTTCTTTATTATTTCCCCATGTACTTAATGGAGAGTTTGTAAGAGTTATGCTTCCAAAAGTAGCCTCATTATTGAACCAGCCACTACAATAGATATAGCCTAAAGAATCTGTTCCAATTGAAATACCTTTATCTGAGTCGGGTCCTCCAAAAGACAATGCCCAATCTGTAGTTTGAGAACTAGAAAACAGTGGGATAAAAAATAGTAGAAATAGAATCTTTTGCATTTATTGTTTTTATAGTTATATCTATTAAATAAATATAGTAAGAGATAGTATCTTTATTATGATGCAAATTTAAAAATAAATCTAATAAGAAATAAATACTTATTGCTTATGTGTTTAATCTTCTAAAAATTGTTGAGTTGAATACATTTTATAATATATACCTTCTAAACTCATAAGATAGTCATGAGACCCTTCTTCTATAATATTTCCATCTCTAAAAAGTAATATTTTATCAGCGTTTCTTATAGTTGATAGACGATGAGCGATTATAATTAATGTTCTGTTATGTGTTATTTTTTCTAAAACACTCTGTAATAGTTGTTCAGTTTCAGTATCTATAGAGGATGTTGCCTCATCAAGTATAATGATTCTAGGATTTCTTACATATACTCTTAAAAAAGCTATCAGTTGTCTCTGACCTGTTGAGAGTGTTACACCTCTTTCACCAACAATATAATTATATTTTCCAGGTAATGAATCTATGAGGTCATGTACACCTATTTCTTTCGCAGCTTTTATAACATCAGCTACAATTATTTTATCATCAAATAGTGTTATATTATTAAGTATACTGTCTGAAAATAGAAAAACTTCTTGCTGAACATATGCAATATGCTTTCTTAAAGACTCAAGTTTAATATCATGAATTGATTTGTCATCTATTTCTATTTTTCCTTTTTGAATATCATAGAAACGATTTAGTACATTAGTTACTGAAGTTTTGCCCGCACCAGTTTCACCAACTAGTGCAAGTGTTTGCCCTGCTTTAATATTAAATGATATTCCTTTTAAGACCCATTCTTTATTATTGTATGCAAAGAAAACATCGTTAAAACTTATTTTACCTTTGATATTTTCTAATAGAATATCACTATTATTTTGAATTTTCTGTTTAGTATCTAGTATTTTAAAAACTCTTTCTGAACCAACAATTCCCATTTGTAATATATTGAATCTATCAGCTAACTGTCGTATTGGCCGGAAAAGCATATGTATATATAATATAAATGCTATTAACTCCCCAAATGTTATATTTTGTCCAGTCAATATAGAGTTGCCACCCCACCATATTATTAGTCCTATTGAGCATGCTGATAGTATTTCAACAATTGGAAAGAAAATAGAATAATAAAGGATAGATCTAATATGAGCATCCTGATGCTCTTTGTTTAACTTTTTAAATTTATTGGATTCAGATTTCTCTCTTACAAAAATTTGGACAATATTCATTCCTACAATATGTTCTTGAATAAAAGCATTCATTATAGAGACTTGATTTCGAACTTGCTGAAAAGCAGATTTTATAGATCTTTTAAACCATGATGTAGCTATTAAAAGAACAGGAATAGAGACAAGAGATACAAATGTTAATTTAATGTCAGTATAGAACATAACAACTATCACTACAAATATTTTAAGTAGTTCAGCAATTATAATTAGTAAGCCATCTGAAAAAATTGCTGCTATAGTCTCAATATCTGCTATTGTACGTGTGACTAAAGTTCCTATTGCATTTTTATCAAAGAATTTCTGTTTTAGACTAATGATATGGTTATATATTTTACTTCTTATGTTTTGAACAACATGCTGTCCAATCCAAGCAGCAAAATAGATATAATAGAACTGAACAATAGATTCAACAGCTAATACAACAATCATTAGTATAGTTATATTTGTAAGAAGGACTATATTAGGATTGATAATGTAATTGTCTAAAGCATAATTTATCAGTAATGGTCTTAGTGGAGCAAGAAATGCTAGAAGAATAGCGAAAGCTGCTGTAATATACATTTTTGAACTATATGGTTCTGCAAATCGTAATACTCTTCTTAAGAGTTGATAATCTAAAATTTCTCCTGTTTTTGACATGAGCTATTGTTTATCTATTAATTATATTTATTAATCATATTATACTTTTAGGGTACTCAATATCTACAAGAAATAGGGCATGTGCTGGTAAAGAAGCTCCTGCTTTACACCTATCTTTTTTCTCAATTATTTGTTTAATACCAATTGGTTCTATTTTATGTTCACCAACCTTTATGAGTGTACCTACAATAGCTCGAACCATATTACGTAAAAATCTATTTGCCTTAATAGTAAATAAGAGATATTCATTCTCTTGCTTAAAATTTATAGATATTATCTCACAATTATTTGTATGAGTTTGTGTATTTAATTTAGAGAAAGAAGTAAAATCTTGTTTTCCTAACAAGTACTTACAGGCACTATTCATAGCCTTAATATCTAATTCTTTAAAATGTAGGTATATATTTTGGTTAAATAGGTTCCTCTTATTTGAAATATAGTATTTGTATGTTCTGTTTAGAGCATCAAAACGAGAATGCGCATTATCTTTTACTTTATAGATTTTATTAATCATTATATTATTTGGTAAAAATCCATTTAGTTTCTTTATTATATTGCCAATATCAAAATTATTCTCATAATCAAAGTGTGCACACATCTTTTCTGCATGAACTCCTGTATCTGTTCTTCCTGCACCAACTACTAAAATTTTCTTTTTAAGGATTGTTGATAGAGCTAGATTTATTTCTTCTTGGATAGTTCTTGTATTTGGTTGAATTTGCCAACCATGGAATGTACTACCGTTATAAGATAATTCTATGAAATATCGCATTATGCAAAGATAGAAATAGTTCTAATTTATGGTCTAGATTTTTTACTCAATCCAATCTGCAATAAAGATGTTAGTTGATCTAGTATTACCATTATTTCTATTTGAAGAAAAAACTAATTTATCTCCTTTATGAGAAAACATTGGGAATGCATCAAAAGTTCCATCGTAGGTAATTTGTTGTAAATCACTACCATCTATATTAATCATATACAAATTAAAAGGGAACCCTCTTTCTGATTTATGATTAGAAGAGAATATCACCTTATCTCCAGAAGGATGAAAGAAAGGAGCCCAATTTGCTTTTCCAAGTTCAGTGATTTGTTTAAGGTTAGATCCATCAATATTACATATATAAAGCTCCATCTCTGTAGGTTTTACAACGCCTTCAGCTAGAAGTTCTTTATATTCATTAATCTCTTTATCTGTTTGTGGTCTAGATGATCTGAAAATTAGTTTTGTTCCATCAGGAGAAAAAAATGCTCCACCATCATATCCTAGCTCAAATGTTATTTGATTTATATTACTTCCATCTATATTCATGGTATATAATTCTAAATCTCCTGATCTATCTGATGTAAATACAATTTTATCTCCTTTTGGAGAGACAGTTGCTTCAGCATCATATCCTTTGCTATTTGTTAATTGCTTGATAATATTACCTTTTAAGTCTGCAACAAATATATCATAGGAGTCATATATAGGCCAAACATATTTCCCTTCTATTCTTTCAGGAATATGTGGACATTGTGCATTTTCAAGATGTGTTGATGCGTAAATAATAGTAGTATCTCCGGGCATAAAATATGCGCATGTTGTTCTTCCTAATCCGGTACTTACCTTGGAAGGCATATCATTCATCATATTGTAATTATTAGTATCAGTAATAAATATCTGATCACAATCAAGTCCCCAATTTATATAATTTGATTGAAAGACTAGTTTTCTGTCATCAAAGGAAAAGTATGCTTCAGCATTATCACCACCATAAGTAAGTTTCTTTATATTTTTAAGATGCACCTCCTCTTTGTAATGATTTTCACTATTTGCATTTTGGTTATTTTCAATAACTATTTTCTTTGATTTATCATTAATATGACATGATGTTATTGAGAGTATTATAATGAAAAAATAATATTTTACCATTCTGAATGATTTGTGTGCAAATATAAATATATCGGATGTAAAAATAACTTTTGGAGTTTATTTTCTATTACTAATATATTATTAGTAATATAATTTTTATAAATCTAAATTACTAATTATGTTATCATTAACATTATTTGAGATTGTGATTTTGAGATCATGATTATCTTTCATTGCTCTTTTAATTGTAGAAATAGCATTCTTATTTCTTGCCCAGCTTCTTCTAGCAATACCATTATTAACATCCCAGAATAACATTGACTTTAATCGTTTTTCAGTATCATTTGTGCCATCAAGAACTAGACCAAAACCACCATTTATTACTTCACCCCATCCAACTCCACCACCATTATGGATAGATACCCATGTAGCTCCTCTGAAACTATCTCCAATTACATTATGAATCGCCATATCTGCTGTAAATCTTGATCCATCATATATATTTGAAGTCTCTCTATATGGAGAATCAGTTCCCGATACATCATGATGGTCACGACCAAGAACTATAGGGGCAGAAATCTTTCCGCTAGCAATTGCCTTATTAAATGCTTCAGCAATTTTAATTCTACCTTCAGCATCTGCGTAAAGAATACGAGCTTGTGATCCAACTACCATTTTATTTTCATTTGCTGCTTTGATCCAATTAATATTATCGATCATTTGCAGCTTTATTTCCTTTGGTGATTTTTGAATTATTTCTTCTAGAATTTGACAAGCAATTTTATCAGTAGTATTTAAATCTTTTTTATTGTTTGAAGTACAAACCCATCTGAATGGTCCAAATCCATAATCAAAACACAGAGGTCCCATAATATCTTGTACATAAGATGAATATTTAAATTTCCCTTTATCATCTAATATATCAGCATTAGCTCTGCTAGCTTCAAGTAAAAATGCATTGCCATAATCAAAAAAATACATTCCATTTGATGTTAGTTTATTAATAGCATTTGTATGTCTTATTAAAGATTTCTGAACTTCTTTTCTAAATTCAATAGGGTTATTAACCATCATTTTGTTAGCTTCTTTATAACTTAAGCCTACCGGATAATAGCCTCCAGACCAAGGATTATGAAGAGATGTTTGGTCTGAACCTAACTCTATATGCATATCTCTTTCAACAATCTTTTCCCACAATGTAACGATATTTCCATCGTATGCAATTGATATAGCTTCTTGTTTATTTCTTGCTTCAATCGCCCTATCTAATAGTATATCTAAATCTTCATAAATTTCATCAATCCATCCTTGTTTTTTTCTTTTATAGGTAGCCTCTTTATTGACCTCAGCTACAATACATACCCCTTTAGCAATAACTCCTGCTTTAGGTTGTGCACCACTCATTCCACCTAATCCAGAAGTTACAAATATTTTCCCACGTAAATCTTGTGCTTTAGAATCAATTTTTCGAGCAGCATTTAATATTGTAATGGTTGTTCCATGTACAATACCTTGTGGTCCAATATACATAAAGGATCCTGCAGTCATTTGACCGTATTGTGTTACACCTAGTGCATTAAATTTTTCCCAATCATCTTGTTTTGAATAATTAGGAATCATCATTCCATTTGTAACAACTACTCTTGGAGCGTTTTTGTGAGATGGAAATAACCCTAAAGGATGTCCAGAATACAATACAAGAGTTTGTTCATCTGTCATTTCTGATAAGTATTTCATGCATAACAAGTATTGAGCCCAGTTTTGAAACACAGAACCATTTCCTCCATAGGTTATTAGTTCTTCTGGGTGTTGAGCAACTGCGTGATCTAAATTATTTGATAGCATCATTTGAATAGCTGCAGCATGTATGCTCTTGTGAGGGAAGTCTTCTATTTTTCGTGCTTTGATCTCATATTCTGGTATAAATCTATACATATAGATTCTTCCAAACTTATTTAATTCATCTTTAAATTCTATTGCTAGTTCAGAATGCATATTTTTAGGGAAGTAGCGTAACGCGTTACGAATAGCTAATTGTTTTTCTTCTTTATTAAGAATATCCTTTCTTCTTGGAGCATGACTTATATTAGGGTTGATATCTTTCTTTGGAGGTAATTTTTCTGGTATACCTGCTTGTATAGTTTTCTTAAAGTTACTCATTTTTTTCTTTTTTATTTAATTTCTTGTATGGGCAATGTTTACAATTATTATTGCAGCAAAAACCTCTTTTTAAATGATATTTTTTTGTAAATATAATATAACCATCTTTAGAATAGTAGTATTCATCTTTATCAAGTAGATGTCTTTTTGTAAATTCTTTCATTATAGATTACAAAATTAAGATATTTGCACAAATGAAAATACAAACTCAAGAAATATCACATCCACTATTAAAAGAAAAGCAGGTTCGTTTATATTTAAAAAGAATTGATCTAGTTCATTCATTTTTATCAGGGAATAAATGGTATAAATTAAAATATAATTTAGAGGAAGCTATTAAGTTGAAGAAAAATACAATACTAACTTTTGGAGGTGCTTTTTCTAATCATATAGCAGCTACTTCATATGCAGCTAGAAATAAAGGTCTTAATAGTATAGGGATTATAAGAGGTGAGGAGAGATTACCTCTCAACTCTACACTTGATTTTGCTATAAAACAAGGTATGATTTTGCACTATATTAGTAGGTCAGATTACAGACTTAAAAATACTACTAATTTTAGACAAAATATAAAAGATATATTTGGCGAATTCTATCTGATCCCGGAAGGAGGTTCTAATAAACTAGCTGTAAAAGGAACCCGAGAAATTATTAACAATAGTGATGATCAAGATTATATATGTTGTTCAGTAGGTACTGGAGGAACAATAAAAGGTATAATCCAAGCTTCCACAATAAAGCAACAGATCATAGGATTTCTTGCAATTAAGTATTATGATGAAATAAATTTATCAATTAATAGATGTGTTGAGAAACAAAATTGGAGTTTGATAAATAATTATTTATTTGGTGGATATGCAAGATATAGTCAAGATCTTATTAATTTTATTATTAACTTTAACAAAAGAAATCAGATTCCATTAGATGTTATATACACTGGAAAGATGATGTTTGGTATATTTGATTTAATAGCCAAAGACTATTTTCCTATTGGTAGTAAAATTTTAGCTATTCATACTGGAGGTTTACAGGGAAATAAAGGTATGAATGAAAGGTTTGATCTAAATTTACCAACAAATTAATAAATTTGAAAATGTCAAAATATCTTTTATTTTATATTCAATTACTTTTTTTATCACAACTTACTGCCCAAAATAAGACAGAAAACTATATAATTAGATATAAGCAACTAGCAATTGATGAGATGATAAAGTATAAGATACCGGCTTCAATAACTTTAGCGCAAGGGATATTAGAGAGTGGTAATGGAGAAAGCAGGCTAGCTATAGAAGCAAATAATCATTTTGGAATTAAATGTCATAGTGGCTGGAATGGAGAAAGTATTAATAAAGATGACGATAAGAAGGGTGAATGTTTTAGAAAATATTTAAAGGTTGCTGATTCTTATAGAGATCATTCATTGTTTTTAGTTGAAAGAGAACGTTATTCTTTTCTATTTACTTATAGATTGAAAGATTACAAAAGGTGGGCTAAAGGTTTGAAAAAGGCAGGTTATGCCACTAATCCTCAATATTCAAATCTAATTATTGATTTGATTGAGAAGTATAATTTAGACAAGTATGATAAACTACTTAATAAGAATCGTTTGTATTTTGCTTACTCTTATGGATTGCCGTATATTAGTGGCATTGGATTATATTATACTAATAAGAACTCACTTTATTTGACTGAAATAAACACATCATTTATTTTTAGTGATTTTAATTTAGGGTATATGTATGAAATATATGATAATATATATTCAGGTATAAATATAGGTATTAGTTATCTTCCGACTGAATCAATTAAGATTATTCCACAGACATCGGGGGAGATTATTTATAAGTTAGATAGGATAAGCCCTTTATTAATAAGATTAGGTTTTCAATTACCTTTACAAGAGGTTCATTTATTTTCTAATAATATAGAGATTGTGCCTTATTTTAGATTAACATATTTAATTAATTAATCATTCAATTTCATAGTTATAAAGGAATGCGTCTCGGTTAATTATAATATTTACTTTATTATCTTTATCAAGATCAGATATTGTAGTTAATCCATCAGTTATAATAGGCGTACCTTTCTTGATAATACCATTTTCTAAAATATATAACTCTTTACTTGAAACTAGAATCAGGTTAGTATTATATGTATAGATTTCCTTAATATGGTCTTTTATTTTATTAGTGTATAATAAGTTAAAGTTATTATCTAATATAAAAAGCTTTTCTTCATTAGTATATATAAGATTTCCATTTTTTTGTGAAATAATAAATTTAGATTTACTATCTAGATCATTGAGTGGAGTCTCAGTAGTATTGCCATCTATAGTACCTCTCCATAACATTCCTTCTGATGTTATCCCATAGACTGTTCCTTTTTTATCAATTTGTAATTTTTGAGAATTGAAATTAGCGTCAGTATTATAGTTAACTCTTGTTTTTCCATTTCTAGCTAATAGTGCAATATTATTATTTGATGGGCATAGAATATAGTCTTTATTTTCTACAATAAAGTGTTGAAGTTCTTCTAATATTATTGACTTATTTTTTGTAAAATTCCACCCCTTTACTTTTTTACCTTTTTTATCAAGATTGATAACATTACCATCATTAGTAGCAATCATAATTCTATAATCTTTTTTATTATTGTAGTCGAATAGCGCATGTCCATTTGATGCAATTTCAGGTAAGTCTTTAGGATAATTTTCTAATAAACGTCCTAGTCGATCAATAATATAAATTTTATTTTTGGTATTAAAAAGTAATTGTAGTTTTTTATTCTTGTAATAATCTATTTGCGACACTTTACCCAATATTTTTTCCGTAATTTGTTTTTCCCAAATCTTTTCACCATTAGTTGAAAAAAGATATAATTTATTGTTCTTATCTTGAATAAAGATCTGTTCCTTATTAGTTATATAATTAGATACTATTTGAGGTTTTATTGCTGGATTTGTATCTAGTTGTACATACCATTCTTCTTTTAATTCTGGTTTATATTCTTTGTCATAAAATAAAATAATATTGTTCAGAAAGAGTGGGTTACCAACATTTAATTGATAAGCAAAACCAGTAAATTTATCTAGTGAGTCTTCATTCATTATAAGTATATCTTGCCATTTTTCATTAAGATCATATTTTAGCTTATCAACAATTTTTCCAGGGTTAGCGTAGAAAAATAAATTAGATTTTGTGGTTAATTGTTGCTGAAAATTTGTAAAATGTTGACTTTTACTTAGTGTTTTGCCACTAAGATAGTTATCAATTATATATTCTAATGAGGCAGGATTATTTCCAAATACTAAGTAGTCTTCAATAGCAACAAAGTAAGGATTGATTCTATAGGTGAATATATCCCCAAATATAAATGATATTATATCATTATCCATTATTTTGTAGATATTAAAATCTTTATACACTGAATTATTCTGTTCATTTATCAATCCACTAAGAAATATAGATGATTGTTTTATGTCAGAAAGTTTAATAAAGGAAAATTGTTGTTTTATATAATCTTTACTTTTAGAAGAAATACTAAATGTACCAATTTCATTATCTATATATTTTAGGAAGTTATTTAAATCAAAATTATAATTAGTTTCAAGGTAATTCTTTTTTTTATTCCACTCATAAAATGAGTTATATTTCTGCAGGAATATATTTTTATTATCAGTAAAATACTTAATATTACTTAAGCATATTTCAAGTAGGGTTGAGGTGTTGTGCGGTACAATTCTATAAATATTATTTTCTGAAGCTTTCTGATTTTCCAGTGTACTAATAAAATTATCTTTGTTTTTTGGGTCAACAACCCCATTTGCAAAGAATAGATTATCTTTAATAAAGATATCATTTGCAGCCCAACCAGAGAATTGATCTAGGAAAATATTTTTCTTTCTTTTATCATCAATATAGATTTGTGATAAATCTAATATATTATTAAAATTGTAATATATGTTTGCTATGGCATTCCTACTTGTAGTATTTTTAAGTTTATTAAAGTTTTCGCTACTTAATAAGTTAGTTTTTGAGTTAAATTGTCTTATGGCATCCTGCATTAGTATTTTTGAACTACTTCCAAATACAACTCCTTCTTTTTCAGATAGAAAATATGCTTTTGATGATAAATTAAATTCATATATAATTTCATTTTCATATTTATGTGCTATTAAATCATTTACATCTATTTTAAGTGAATAACTCGCAAAATTCTTTATGTCTAACTTACTTTTTGTTGAAATGGTAAATAAAATGGCAGCGTCATTGTAACTTGATTTATGTGTTGAGAAGAAGACAGTTTTTATTTGCCTCTCATAATTATTGTTAACGGTTTTAATTATTGAATCAAGGAAATGGATGTCATGGTTAAGTTTGTTTAGATATTTTATTTGTTTGCATTTCTCCCATATTTCAGCTTTGTTTAACTTTTGATTAAAATCATCTAGATTATTTATTTGTATTATTAGTGATGCATTTGTTGGTATTAAAATAAAGGCTGAAGTATTTTTATCAGATAATCTTTTATAATTACTGTAGCTAAAGAAAAGAAGAAGACTAACTAGTATTATTAGTAGTGATAGTTTAATATGTTGGGATCTCATTTAAATATCTAATTTTACTTGCAAAGGTAAGAGTTTAAAGCTCTTCCTGTGGTACTTGCAGGGCGTGTAATTAACAATCGATTGTCGGTGATTTCTTGTTGGGTATCCTTTATTATTTTTCCAATCATATTCTGGGAATTCTTTATCTAGATTTAACATAATTTTATCTCTGTAGTTTTTTGCTAAAATAGAAGCAGCAGCAATAGACATGTATTTGCTATCTCCTTTTATTATACACTTATGAGATATCTTCTTATATTTATGAAACTTATTCCCATCGATTATCAATAATTCTGGTTTAAGATTTAGATTATTAATAGAGTGATGCATTGCTTTAATTGATGCATTTAATATATTTATTCTATCAATCTCTTCATTACTAATCACCCCAATACCCCAGCTTAAAGCTTCCATCTTTATTATCTTTTCAAGGATTTCACGTTTAGTTTTATTTAATCTCTTTGAGTCATCCAAAAGTCTATTTCTAAAACTTTTAGGTAAAATAACACTTGCTGCAACTACAGGGCCAGATAAACTACCTCTTCCAGCTTCATCACATCCAGCCTCAATTTTATTGCTAAAAAATGGTTTTAGCATTTTAATTTATTTTCTATTATTTTCCAAATATCTTCAGCTGCTCTGTCCCATGAAAATATATCTTTCCTAGATTTACAGTTTTCTATTAGTTTATTCCTTTTATTGCTATTACTTGAGAGCTCTATCATTGCGTTTGAAATATCATTAATATCATCTGGATTTACATAAACAGCAGTATCTCCAGCTATTTCTGGGAGACAAGATATATTTGATGTTATTACGGGAGTATGACAAGAAATAGCTTCTGCAATTGGTATCCCGAAACCTTCAAAGTAAGGAATAAAGGTAAGAGCAATTGCAGCAGCTGAAATCTTTGTTAACTCATTTATTTCTTTTCTTCCCATAAAAATAATATTATTTTTATTAGGTAGTTTATCATATATATTTATAATGTAATTATTTTTCCACATTGGATCTCCAACTATTAGTAATTTAATATTAGCATTTGTTTTATCAATGAATAGATTAAACCCTTTTATTAAATTAGTTATATTTTTTCGTTGATGAAGTGAGCCAACAAAATAGAAATATTTTGAGCCGCCTGCATATCTATCTCTTATTTCTTGTTTTTGAATATTATTTAGTGGTTTATACATAGAGTTTGCACCATTATAAACTTTAGTTATTTTATTCTCTGCAGTATTGTATTGTTTTATTATATCTTTCTTTGATTCTTCTGATACTGTAATTATGGCGTCAGCTTTTTTGCAGAATTTTGGGGTAAAAAATTTATAGTAATTTCTTGTTAGGAAAGGTAATTGATCTGGGTAATGTTCAAAGTTAAGATCATGGATTGTTAATATAGTTTTTGTGTTTGTATTTAATGATAGATATCCATCAGGGGAAAAGAATAGATCAATTTTACTTTTTTTTATGAATCTTGAAACAGAATATTCAAACCATAGATACCATAAGAATGGATGTCTACTTTGAGGAGATAAGATTACTGGTTTAACATTATCTCCAAATATAAATTCTTTTGAAAAAGGTCTATCAAATAGAAAATAGAAAACGTGTTCAGGGTGGTTCTCTGCAATGCGTTTACTTATTTCATAAGTATACCATCCAATTCCTTCTAATTTATCTTTAAGAAGTAGTCTGCAATTAATAGCAATTTTCATAGGCAATAAAAATATACTTTTTTCATTATGTTTATTGTAGATTTGCAGGTCAATTATTAAGAATTTTATTTGAAGTTTAAAATATATAAATTATTACAATCAATTAGTGATTCAGAGCTCATTACTAAAGGGACTACTGCCTTTGCTTTTAAGATAGGTGGGATGATATCTATCTATTTATTTCATTTTTTATTAGCAAGTTATGCAGGTGCCGAAGCTAATGGTATTTTCTCAACATTTTTCACAATCTTAAATATATTTTCTGTTTTCTGTATTCTTGGATTAGATACGTTTATATTAAAAAATATTGCTGATTCTAATTCTAAAAATCATTTTAGGAACTTAAAGGTGATTTATGTAAAAGCTTTAGGTGTTGTTTTATTTCTCAGCACTTTATTTGCACTGATACTATATAGAATTCTTGTATATGGAGAATTTGATTTTTATGGATATTCTGATATTATTTACTATGTTATTCTTTGTATTATACCATTTTCTATATTACATGTAAATGCAGAATCATTTAGAGCTATTAAGAATATTAAATTATTCTCATTCTTCAAAAATTTCTCAATATTTGGTTTTGCTACAGTTATTTTAGTTCTTGGTCCATCTACTAATATTAATTCTGGAGTTTCTGCATTTACTATTGCGGTCTTCTGCTTATCTATTATAAGTTTAATTTTATGGTTTAAATCAATTTTCAAGAAGGTATCATTTGAAAATACAAATATATCATATTTTGGTATGTTAAAAGAATCTTTTCCAATGTTCTTGTCCGGCTCTCTCTTTCTTCTAATGAGTTGGGTTGATATATTAATGTTAGGTTTTTTTAATTCACAGGTAGATGTTGGAATATATACAATTGCAATTAAGATTGCTGGTTTAGTAACTATTTTCTTATTTGCAATTAATACAATATTAGGTCCTAAAATCTCTGAACTTTATCATAATCAGAAGTTATTCGCATTAGCTAAATTAGTTCAAAAGACTGCGATCATTTCTTTCTTATTAAGCTTACCGATTCTTTTTATTATTTTATTATTTCCTGACAATCTATTACAACTCTTTGGAAATGATTTTCAAACTATTGACAGTAAAAAAACATTGATTATTCTTGCCTTTGGACAGATTACAAATGTTTTTTTTGGTTCAGTAATCTATATATTAGATATGACAGGTAGACACATTATATCAAGAAATATATTACTATTTACTGCTATCATTAATATAATATTAAATTTTATTTTGATCCCTAAATATAGTATCAGTGGGGCTGCGATATCTACAAGTATTTCAGTTTTTATTTGGGGTTTTTTAGGAGCATTCTATGTTAAAAAGTATTTTAACTTCTATGCTTTCCCCATATTAAATAATAAAAGGTAATAAAAATGTATTTTTGTAAATTAAAAATAAAATAAATATGAAAAATAATATATTGGATAATACTTCTCTTTTTGTATTAGTATATAGATGGAAAAAAAAGATTTTATTAGTTTCTTTTGTAGCTGGAGTCATTGCAGCATGTATGACCCTTTTTATTAATGATAAATATAAGTCTGAGGTTATTCTTTTTCCAACTATGAATTTGTCAACAGGTAAGGCTTTACTTAATGAGTATAATGACTTTTTAGAAATTGGTGAAGAGCAGGAGTTAGAGCATATGATGCAGATTCTACAATCAAATGAGATTATTTATAGGGTAGTTGATAGGTTTGATCTAATTAAGCACTATAATATTGATACTTCAAAGGATGGATATTATATTGATCTACTAAAAAAGTATCAGGGAAATATTGAATCAACTATAACTAAATTTTCGTCTATTAAAATATCAGTCCTTGATGAGGATCCCCAGATGGCTGCTGATATAGCAAATGAGATTGCATCTCTTATTGATACAGTAATGAATAATCTTCAAAGTAACATGGCAAAACAAGGCTATTTATCTCTTATAAGAGATCGAGATTTTGTACTATCAGAGATTAAGGAGTTAGAAGATTCTATTGCTAAAATAAGAGCCCTAGGTATTAATGACTATGAATCTCAATCTGAAGTTCTAAATGAACAATGGGCTAGAGCTAAAATTGAAAATAATAATAATGCCGCAAATGCTATTCAAATAAAATTAGATTTATTATCTAAATTTGGAGGTCAATACAGCGCCCTTAGGGATGATTTGGTCCATTCTAGAGGACGTTTAAATTATGTGCAAAAGAAATTAAATGAACATAAGTTGACTGCCGAAGAGAGTTTAGAACATAAGTTTATTGTGAATTCTGCTGAACCTTCGCTTAAAAAGAGTTACCCTATTAGATGGTTAATTGTAGTTACAGCATCAATAGCTACAGCATTCTTTATGATTTTTATTATTGCTTTTAGAGAACAGATAAATATAATAAAGCAGAACTAGATGTTTAAAAAGGTACAATCTAATCAGCTTGTATTGATTACTATACTTTTTATTATTATAAATAGTGTACTTATAGTGAATGAGTTTTTTTTATTTGGACTTGGTACATTATTCTTAGCTATTGTTTTTTTAGCTTTCTTTTCAATCAAGAAATTATTATTAATAATAGTTTTCTGTACACCTCTTTCTTTTAGTCTAGAAAGTTTAGATTTTGGTGGTATTGGGATGTTTGTACCAACAGAACCAATGCTTTTTGGTGTGCTGCTTCTATTTTTGTTAAAACTTGTTTCTGGTGAAAGAATAGATATGAAGATTATTAATTATCCAATTACGATTGCAATTCTGTTTTATATAACATGGGTATTTATAACAACTATTACAAGCGAAATGCCAGTTATTTCATTCAAATTTCTATTATCAAGATTATGGTTTATTATTCCGTTTTATTTTCTTGGAATTCCTCTTTTAATTCAGAAACGAAATATAAGATCTTTATTATGGATTTATCTTATACCACTTTCAGTGGTTATATTAATTACTACATATAAGCATTCTCTTTTTTATTTTGATCTTGAATCTTCACATTTGGTAATGTATCCTTTTTTTAAGGATCATACAAGATACGGAGCTGTAATTGCTATGATGCTTCCAATGGCAATCTATTTATATAGTTCACGCAAAAAAAGATTAATTATTATTGGATTAATTATTATTCTTGTTTTGGGTTTAGTTTTATCTTACACAAGAGCTGCTTGGGTTAGTTTACTAGGGGCTAGTATTTTCGGAATAATATTAAAGTTTAGATTATCTTTTTACAGGTTCATATCTCTAGTATTTTTTAGTGTTGTTTTCTTGTTTTTTTCTTGGAATACACTAGTAATGAGTTTAGAAAAAAACACACAGGATTCATCTACATCGTTAAAGAAACATGTAGAGTCAGTGTCAAACATATCAACAGACGCTTCTAATCTTGAGAGAATCAATAGATGGAATTCTGCAATAAGGATGTTTAGAGAGAAGCCATTATTTGGATGGGGCCCAGGTACATATGCATTTCAATATGCTCCCTTTCAAAGATCAAGTGAAAAGACAATAATTAGTACTAATCAAGGTGATTTAGGTAATGCACACTCTGAATTTCTTGGTCCTTTAGCTGAATCTGGATTTATTGGTATGTTAAGTTTTCTTTTCTTGATGATTACAGTTTATTATTGTGGTATGAATCTTTATTATAAATTAGAAGATGGTGATTTGCGAAATCTAGTATTCTATAGTCTACTTTCATTAACCACCTACTTTGTTCATGGACTTCTCAATAACTTTTTAGATACTGATAAGCTAGCTATTATTTTTTGGAGTCTTATCTCTGTTATTGCGGTTATTGATATTTATTATAAAGAAGATACTATCTAGGTATTATGCCCATCTTTGGTTTATTTTTCACTTTTGTTCTTTGGTTTGCATTGTTTGCTGTAACATTATCTTTTAGAATCCATTTACCATTTTTGTATTCTAATGCATTATATGTCCCATCAGGGACATAATATTCATATAGCCCTTGAAGATCTTTTCGCATTGGTATAAGGTTGTCAAATAATATTTTCTTATCTTCTTTATTGTAATTGACGCTAATAGTAGACGTTGCATTATATTCAATTATAAATCGTTTAGTAGTATTTTTACCTGATTTAAAAATTGATGCTCCAAACTTAATTTTACTTTTTCCCGATATATACATAACATCTATTATCTTCTTTGTGCTTACATCGTTATTCCCATCCCATCCTAATAATGTATAATATTTTCTACCCTTTTTTTTGATATATATAATATCATAATATAACGCGCCATACCAATTATCATTATCTAATTGTTCATTTTCAGGTCTTCTAATATTTTCAGAGTTATCATTTAGAGTAAAAACCTCATATCTTTTTTTAGATCTATTCTTGTAATGGATAAAGCCAAAATAATCATATGAACCATTATCTTTCTTGAGAATCCAAGTAAATATTCGTAAATTATTATCAGAAGATTTTTTAATAGATATAGTTTTTAGAGAGTCAAAAGGATAATTAAATGATCGCTCATATTCAAGGACTTCTTTGAGTGTAATTTTAAAATTATTATTTGCTTTTATTTTAATATTTTCATTTTCTCCATTCATAATTATATGAGCCATAACCTTAAGAGTATCCTCATATTCTGATATGAGTTCTTTGGATACTTTTTGTGCAGAGATATTATTTGATATAATAAGAAGTACAAATAAAATATTTTTCATTTCTAAAATTTATGCTAAATAGGTAAAATATAAATCTAAAATCTATTTTTGCACAAATATAAATAATTGATGAACTTAAATGATAGAATAGATGCTATTAGTAGGCTGGGAACTTATTTAATTGGTGACTTTGAGACTGAATTTCTTGATATTTTAACTAAAGCGGAAATAAATAATCCATGGTTTACTATTGATAATCAGAAGCAAGCATTAATGAATATAGGTATGCAGCTTAATAATAGTAATTTAAATGCATGGATATCACCATATAAACTTAAACAGAATCCTATTCCAGAAGATGTGCTAATAATCATGGCTGGGAATATTCCGCTTGTGGGTTTTTATGATCTTATTTCTGTAATAGTTACTGGTAATAATGCAACAGTTAAGATGTCATCAAATGATAATATTTTACTCCCATACTTAATTAAAAAGTTAACTGAAATTAATATAGGGTTTAAGCAGATTATTCAATTTACTGGTAAAGTAAGAGGTAAGATTTATAATAAGGTAATTGCAACTGGCTCTAATATATCATCAAGATATTTCGAATATTACTTTCGTGACACTAGTTGTCTTATTAGGAAAAACAGAAGATCTATTGCTATTTTAAATGGAAATGAAGATAGAAATGAGTTAGAGCAGCTTGGACATGATGTTTTTTCATATTTTGGACTTGGATGCAGGAATGTTTCAAAGTTTTATATTCCTGTAGGATATGATCTAGATAAACTATTCCAAGCTTTTTATAGCTATAGAAATATAATTGAACATCGAAAGTATGCAAATAATTATGATTATTATAAAGCAATTTTATTAATGGGTAACAATAAATTTATGGATAATGGTTTTGTTATTCTTAAGGAAGATTCATCTCTAGATTCTCCAGTCGCTATTCAGTATTATCAGTTTTACTCAAATATTGAGGAAGTACACGATATGATCTCAAAAAATCATACAAAATTACAATGTATTGTATCAAGAGAGGATGTTCTCTTCGGTGAGGCTCAGAAGCCAAATTTATGGGATTATTCTGATGGTATTGACACAATAGATTTTCTAATTTCTTAATAATTTATAAACTCATATGCGCCAATATCGGGATTTACTCTATTATTCCCTAAGATATCTTTTTGAATTGAGATATCCTTTCCTACATCTATACAAGGAGAATTTTCACTTAAATTATAATTATCATCTTCCACAAAAAGTGGATTATCATTCTTAATTATATTAACATAATTTATATTATTTGTATTTACTTTTGGATCAATTGTAATTAATGAGTGATCAAAAGAAAAATTAAAAATACCATTGCTATTTTCTTGAAATTCAATTTCATTTGATAGATTTCCGTATATAATACAGTTAGTAAAACTAGCTTTTTCTAGATCTCTGATGTTTATATTTCCCTGACTATCTTCATAATAATTATTTAGTAAAATTGATGATGTTGATCTTGAATTACGACTCCAAAAGTTTACAAAGGTACAGTGTTTAAAATCATAACTACCACCAATATTACATGCTACAGTATATTGCCCACATTCTCTTACCAATGAATTATTTACTTCTAATTTTGCTCCTTGTCCTAATATTCCAACAGATGACATATTCTCAATAATACAATTATTTATCACTGCAGTAGGATAATTATTTACTACAGTGTCTGCATGAATACCAATTGTACCTTCAGATATTATTGCATAATTGAATTCATTATTTATACTTCCAGGCATAAGCCATATTCTATCCCATTGACCAGGTATATCTTGATACCAGGAATCTAAACGATCTCCCTGAAAGATAACTTCATTTCCAAGTTGACCATTTACTTTTAAAGTTCCACCATCTATCATAGTAAATGGATTACCAACTAATATTCCAGAGTTACTATGTAAATAGACTTTTGTTCCTTCATTTATAATAAGTTGGCATCCAGGATCTACAATTACATATCCGTATATTACATGTGGTTTGTCGTTATTCCATACCTCATTGCAGTCTAACTCATGATACCAAAAACGTATAGTGTCTTCACCATCATATAATTCTCCATATGTATTTGCAGTGTGAAAGTATGCATCTTGTCCGTAGGCAACAAGTTTAACTGCCTGTATCTTTCCATTTGTATTAAATTCGATTTGAGCATTAGTAATTAAAGGATTATTTTGTTGATTCTGATTCATTCTAACCTCAATAAAGATAAAAATACTGTCATTAGATGGTACTTCTACATTTTTAATATTATTAGATGATACACCATCAACGTTCATAGAATAGACGTTCATATCTTCTCCAGAGATTCTAATATTTGTAATTAGATTAGATTTACTATTGTTATAGATCATTAGTTTTTGGGTTGGAGAGCCTACTGTAGTAAAAACTGTATCAAATATAATGGTGTCTTTTGAAAATGTGAGGGAATTTGAATTATTAGATAAATCTAATTCTTTCTTACATGAAAGTAAGCATATAATTAATAAAAAAATATAGCTAACTAGTTTTGTTTTTTTCATCTTAGCAAAGATAATTAGTTAATTCATATTAAATTAAAATAACAAACAAAAAAAATAATGTTTTAATTATGTTTTTCATTAAATCTTTTTAATTTTGCATTCCAAATATTTAGATAAATGAAAAAAGGGATACATCCAGAAGATTATAGATTTGTAGTTTTTAAAGATACATCTAATGATTTTGCATTTTTAACTCGTTCTTGTGCTCCAGCTAAAGATACTATAAAATGGGAAGATGGGAATGAATATCCTCTTGTGAAGATGGAAATATCATCTTCCTCCCATCCATTCTATACTGGAAAGATGAAATTAGTTGATACTGCAGGAAGAATTGATAAATTTAAGAATCGTTATAAGAATTTAAAGAAATAATATCTGTATTGATATTTTTTAAAACCTCATACTCTTGTGTGGGGTTTTTCTTTACTTTTGTATTTTGAATGCTAATTAGATGAACACTATACTTTTTGATTATAATAGAGAAGCATTTCTTCCGCTCACATTTACTCGCCCAATAGCTGAATTTAGAATAGGTATAAATACTATTAGAGAAAAGTGGGAGTACTATTTTGATAATATTAGTATTAAAACTGAAGATTATTTATCAAAAAAATTCCCTTTAATATTAGAGACTAGCAATCTGTGGATTAATTCAAATATTCTTCCTAATCAAGTTTTAATTGATCAGATAAAAGATCTTGGAGTGGGTAATATACTAATGCTTAATGATATACCTGTTGCATTTTTAGGTCAGAAATATGAATACAAATCTTTAACGAAAATCCAGCTTAAAGGTAAAGTTACAATTTTAAAAGATATATCAGATATTTTTACGATAAATGGATCAGAGATAAAGAATGATTTTGAAAGAATTGTCGAAGGTAAAATTTCTAAAAAATTAGACAGTTTAAGTAAAAAGATTGGAGACTACCCACTATTTATTGAAGAAGGTGCAAATATAATGTCTGCTACTCTAAATTGTACGCATGGACCCATCTATATAGGTAAGAATGCTGAAGTTATGGAGTCTAGTGTTATTAGAGGTCCATTTGCAATGGAAGAAGGCGCTGTAGTTAAGATTGGATCTAAAATATATGGTGATACTACAATAGGTCCATTTTGTAAGGTAGGAGGTGAGCTAAATAATGTTGTGTTTATAGGGTTTTCTAATAAAGCACACGATGGTTATTTAGGTAATTCTGTTATAGGTGAGTGGTGTAATTTAGGTGCAGGTTCTAATAACTCTAATCTAAAAAATAATTATTCAGAAGTTAAGTTATGGAATTATCCATCTGAAAGATTCTTAAGTACTAACTTGCAATTCTGCGGTCTTATAATGGGTGATCATAGTAAATGTGGTATTAGTACAATGTTTAATACTGGAACAGTCGTTGGTGTTAGTGCTAATATTTTTGGATCGGGATTTTCTAGAAATTTCATTCCCTCATATAGTTGGGGTGGACCATCTGGTTTCTCAACATATGAAACAAATAAAGCATTCAAAGTTGCTGAAATAGTAATGCAAAGAAGGCATAGGGTCTTTAATAAAATAGATAGAGATATACTATCTAGTGTATATGATCTTACGAGAAAATATAGGAAGGCTTAAATCTATAATATTTTCAATATTGGTTCACTTTGGCATACCCTTTGCAATATGGTTTAGTTAGAGTATTATATTTTTAAACTGACAAATTGTCAAAAATAATTATGAATAAAGACGAATTACAATTTAGCTCACTATCATTATCAGAGATGATTGAGGAAGATTCAGATTTTTTCCCCTTGTTAAGTCAAGAGGATGAGGATAAGATTGATAAAGAGGAGACGCCAAAAGTTCTTCCATTGTTGCCATTAAGAAATACCGTTCTATTTCCGGGTGTAATTATTCCAATTACAATTGGAAGGGATCGTTCTATAAAATTGGTAAAAGATACTTATAAGGGGAATAGAACTATTGGTGTATTAGCACAAAAGGATCCAACAATTGAAATACCTGAGATAAAAGATTTGCATAATATTGGCACTGTTGCTCATATATTAAAGATGCTTAGAATGCCTGATGGTAATATTACTGCAATTATTCAAGGAAGAAAAAGATTTGAAATTGAAGAATTTATTCAAGAAGAACCATACTTTAAGGCAAAAATTAATAGGTTAGATGAAAATAGACCAGATAAGAATGATAAAGAGTTCGGAGCTATAGTAGATTCAGTAAAGGATTTGGCACTACAAATTATTGACGAATCACCAAATATTCCTTCTGAGGCAACATTAGCAATAAAAAATATTGAGAGCCCATCTTTTGTAATAAATTTTGTTGCTTCTAATATGAATATAAGTTTAGATGATAAGCAATCGTTACTTGAGGAGATAGATCTAAAAGTTAGAGCTAATAAATCTTTAGAGTTTTTAACTAAAGAGTTACAAATTTTAGAAATGAAGAATAAAATTCAATCTAAAGTAAAAACAGATTTAGATAAACAACAAAGAGAGTATTTTTTGAATCAACAGATGAAAGCTATACAGGAAGAGTTAGGAGGTGCTGGTTCTGGACAAGATATAGAGGAAATGAGAGATAGAGCTAAAGATAAGAAATGGAATAAAGATATTGCTATTTCTTTCGAAAAGGATCTTAAGAAATTACAAAGAATGAATCCCGGTATGGCTGATTATTCAGTCCATAGAAGTTATTTAGATCTAATATTAGACTTACCCTGGGGTGAATATTCTGAAGATAGTTTTGATCTAAATAAAGCAAAAAAGGTTCTTGATAGGGATCATTTTGGATTGGATAAAGTTAAAGAAAGAATAATTGAATTTTTAGCAGTATTGAAGATTAAAGGGAATATGAAATCACCAATATTATGTCTTAGTGGTCCACCAGGAGTTGGAAAAACATCTTTAGGAAAATCAGTAGCAGAAGCTTTAGGAAGAAATTATGTAAGAGTTTCACTTGGTGGTTTACGTGATGAAGCAGAAATAAGAGGCCATAGGAAAACCTATATAGGAGCAATGCCTGGAAGAATTATCAAGTCTATAAAAAAAGCGGAGAGTTCAAACCCAGTATTTGTTTTAGATGAGATTGATAAAGTTACTAGAGATATGCATGGCGATCCATCTTCTGCACTATTAGAGGTTCTTGATCCAGAGCAGAATGAAGCGTTTCATGATAATTATCTAGAGTTAGGCTATGATTTATCAAAAGTACTTTTTATTGCTACAGCTAATTCATTAAACACTATTCAACCTGCATTGTTAGATAGAATGGAGATTATTGAAATGAGTGGTTATACAGTTGAGGAAAAAGTAGCCATAGCTAAAAAGCATCTTATACCAAAACAAATAAAGGAGCACGGATTGTTGAAGAAACATTTAGTTTTTTCTAATAGAGTATTGGAATGTATTGTTGATTGCTACACAAGAGAATCAGGTGTGAGAGGATTAGAAAAAACTATAAATAAAGTTATAAGATATGCGGCTAAATGTATTGCTATGAATGAAGATTACAATACAAAAATTGGTTTAAATGATTTAGAAACAATTTTAGGTCCAGTTAAGTTTGATAGAGATAGGCTTTTAAATAAAAATGTAACAGGTGTTGTTACTGGTTTAGCTTGGACAAGAGTTGGGGGTGATATTTTATTTATTGAGTCAAGTTTGAGTAGAGGAAAAGGAGAGTTGACTATTACTGGTAACCTTGGTAATGTAATGAAGGAATCTGCAACTATTGCTATGGGATATCTTAAATCTCATGCTTTAGATTATAAGATTGAACCAGATATATTTCAAAAAACGAATGTGCATATTCATGTTCCTGAAGGAGCAACACCTAAAGATGGTCCTTCAGCTGGTATCACTATGTTTACAGCTCTTGTTTCTGCTTTTACAGGAAAAAAGATTAATAATAAATTAGCTATGACTGGTGAGATAACATTAAGAGGAAAGGTGTTAGCCGTTGGTGGTATTAAAGAAAAGATTTTAGCAGCAAAGCGTTCAGGCATTAAAGAAATTATCCTTTCTAAAGATAATAAGAAGGATATAAGTGAAATTAAGGAGTCTTATTTAAAAGGCATAAATTTTTATTATGTTAGGAACATGAAGGATGTAACAGATATTGCACTTAATTAATTTTATATCTTTGTAGTAATATATGATAAATTCAGAGAATGTTAAAATAAACCAATCGGTTGCTATATTGATTGATGGAAATAATATAGAGATGAGTCTTCATTCTCTTATGAACGATAAGATGGCTATGATAAACTTTGACGTCCTTATACCAAAGTTATTAGATAATAGAGGTCTTAATAGACTGATTTATTTTAGAGAAGGAAAGAGTATCTCTTCTAAACTCGCTGAAAGATTACATGAGCATTATCATGGATCAGTAGTGCCTTGTCATAAATCTGCAGATATACCCCTTACTATTAAAGCTACACAATTAGCTCAAAAGGTAGATACTATTATTATTCTCTCTGGGGATTCAGATTATATTGAATTGATTCGTCACCTAAAAGGAGAAGGTGTCAGAGTTGAAGTTGCTGCTGTAGAAAAAACAACAGCACCAATTGTAAAAGCAGAGGTAGATTATTTTATACCGATTGATGGAGACGACGTATTTGTATATAATAAGCCAACTGGAAAAACGTTTAAAAAAAATAAAATATAAGTATAATAAGTGAGAAGTTTTTATCTAACCTTTTTGTTTATAATCTTCCTCAATCATCTCTTTGCACAAATTGGTGGTGAAAACACATTCGCAGTGTTGGATTTATCTACTTCTGCACGAACTGTTTCTATGGGAGGTGAATTGATAGCAGTATTTGATAATGATATTAATTTAGTTCAATCTAACCCTTCTTTATTAAGAGCCAAAATGGATCAAGGTATTTCTTTTTCTTATGTTGATTATTTTGCTGATATAAACGCTACTTCTGTAAGTTATGCTTTTAATAATGAAAAAATAGGCATGATTTATCTTGGAGCTAAATCATTAGATTATGGAGATTTTACAAGAATTGATGAGACAGGTATTGAGTTAGGTGAATTTACTGCTAATGAAGAAGTATTTACACTTGGTATAGGAAAATCATTAAGTAGTAGATTTAATATTGGTATGAGTATTAATTATGTTAATTCCAAATTAGATAATTATTATTCATCTGCTCTAGCAGCAAGTATAGGTGTATCTTATTTTAATAAGCAAGATAATCTCTGTATGTCTATTTTAGCAAAAGACTTTGGGAGACAGTTAGAGGTCTATGTAGATAAAAGAGAAAGATTACCATTTCAGTTACAATTCGGGATATCTAAAGGTTTGTCTCATTTACCTTTTCGGTTTTCATTAGTAGCTCATCACTTAAATAAATTTGATATAAGTAATAATTATTTGAATCCTACTAAAACTGATCCAGTTACTGGAGAGGAGGTAGTTAATAACGACTCTTTTGGTAAGAAAATGTTAAGACATTTTATTATAGGCGGTGAGCTAAATCCATTTAAGAAGAATTTTTACATTAGAGGTGGTTTTAATTTCCAGAGACGTCAAGATATGATGATAGCTACTAGACCTGGTTTAGTTGGTTTTTCGTGGGGTATAGGATTTCGTATATATAAATTTCATCTAAATTATAGTAGAGCTGCTTATCATTTATCAGGTTCTACTAATATTTTTAACTTTTCTACTAACATTTCATCATTCTTATTTTAAAATGGCATTAGATATAATTATAGCAATTGATGGGCATTCTTCATGTGGTAAAAGTACAATTGCAAAATCTATTGCTAGAGAATATAATATTAGATATATTGATACAGGAGCAATGTATCGGGCAATTACCCTATTCTGTTTAAGTAATAATATTGTAAATGATGGAAAGGTTGATATGCCAAAACTTGAATCTCAATTAGACAAGATAAATGTATCTTTTAGATTTAACCCAATTTTGCATAAATCTACAACTATCTTAAATGGTAAGGATGTAGAAAAAGATATAAGAAGTCATAATATTTCAAATCTAGTAAGCATTATAAGTCAGATAAAAATTGTAAGAGAAAAGTTAGTACTTTTGCAAAGAGAAATTGGTAAAAGTAAAGGAGTTGTTATGGATGGTAGAGATATTGGCACTAAAGTTTTTCCAAATGCTGAATTAAAATTTTTTATAACTGCAAAGTCAGAGATAAGAGCTAAAAGAAGATTCAAAGAAATAGACTCAAATGTTATTAGTTATCAGCAAGTTTTAGATGATTTAATCAATAGAGATAAGAGGGATACAAACAGGAAAATTAATCCTTTAAAAATGGCAGATGATGCTGTTTTAGTAGATAACTCTTATCTAATGAAAGAAGAGCAGGATGAACTTATTTTTAAAATTATAAGGGAAAAAATTGAAAGTTACAATTGATAAATATTCAGGTTTTTGTTTTGGTGTTGTTTATGCTATTGAGATGGCAGAGGCAGAGTTGTCCAAATCAGGTAAACTATACTGTTTAGGAGATATTGTTCACAATAATGTCGAAGTAGACAGATTAAATAATATGGGTTTAGAGATTATTAATCATCAACAACTTGGTGATCTTAAAGATTGTAAGGTATTAATCAGAGCACATGGTGAACCTCCTGAAACTTATCATACTGCTCTTAAAAATAATATTCAACTACTAGATGCTTCTTGCCCAGTAGTATTAAAGTTACAACACAATATCAAGGAAGGTTATGAAGAAATTAACAAGATAGATGGTCAAATTATAATTTTTGGTAAAGAAGGTCATGCTGAAGTTCAAGGTCTATTAGGTCAAACTGATGGTAAAGCAATAATTGTTGCCTCTGCTGATGATTTAGATAGAGTAGATTTTACTGCTCCAATTTATATGTATTCTCAAACAACCAAAAGCCCAAAGGCTTTTGCCGAACTACAAGAAGAAATTAGAAAGAGAAAGAAAAAACACGGGAATTCTGATGCAGTAAAATTTATTGTTAATGACACTTTATGTAGGCAAGTATCAGGAAGAGAGCCGCAACTAAAAGAATTTGCAAAGAATAATGATGTAATTATCTTTGTAAGTGGAAAGAAAAGCTCAAATGGGAAGATGTTATTCCAGTCATGTCTAAAAGAGAATCCAAGATCATACTTTATATCAGATGTTGATGAAGTTAAAAATGAATGGTTTTTAGATGATTCATCAGTTGGTATTTGTGGTGCAACTTCTACGCCAAGATGGCTAATGGAAAATGTTGCAGAAAAGATTACTAATATATAATCTTTAAATCTTAAATAAAAAGGATTCTTCTTTTATATTTATTTATATCTTTGCAAACCCTTTTTAATGTGTTTTTATAAGGCAGAAAGGGTTAAAATAAATATAATCACTCTCGGATATTAGACTCATTAAGCCTTATCTGATACGAGATACAAAAAGTAGCATTAAGATGTCAGAAAAAGAAATTAAGAAAACTACAGAAGATGTAGTTGAAGATGCAGAAAATAAGGAAGTGCCAACTTCTCAAATAAATGATTCAGAAAATGAAAATAAAGATTCTGATGATAATACAATTAATATAGTAAGTGATCAATTAGATAATGATGTTGATGATTTATCAAATCAAGCCAATATTGATGATAAATCTGATGAAATAGTTCAAGAAGATGTAATTGAAAAAGTTAAAGTTTCTGTAGAAGTAGATTCTATGGAAGAAATTGACGAAAAACAATTAGATGATTTAAATTCTGGAGATAAAGAAGTTGATGATAATAATTTTGACTGGGATAAATTAGACTCAAATGATTATTCTGAGAAAGAATGGAAAGAGTTAGAAAAGGAATATTTACCTACCTTAAGTTCTGTTGAGGATAAGAAAGTTTTAGATGGTAAAGTAGTTAGAGTAACTGATAGAGAAGTAATTGTAGATATTAACTTCAAATCAGATGGAGTAATTAGCCGTACTGAGTTTCGATATAACCCAGATCTTAAAGCTGGTGATGTAGTTGAAGTATTAGTTGAGAAACAAGAAGATAAAAATGGACAATTAATTTTATCACATAGAAGAGCAAGAGTGTTAAGAGCATGGGAGAAAGTGAACACTGCTGAAGATACAGGTGAAATTGTTGAAGGAGTAATAAAGAGTCGTACTAAAGGAGGTATGATTGTTGAAGTCTTCGGTATTGAGGCCTTTTTACCAGGATCTCAAATTGATGTAAAGCCAATTAGAGATTACGATGAATATGTTGGTAAAAAAATGGAATTTAAGGTACTTAAAGTGAACGAGGCTTTTCGAAATGTAGTTGTATCTCATAAGGCACTTATTGAAGCTGATATTGAAGAACAGAAAAAAGAGATTATGTCTAAATTAGAGAAAGGACAGGTTTTAGAAGGGATAGTTAAGAATACAACTTCCTATGGCGTGTTTATTGATCTTGGTGGAGTTGATGGTCTAATTCATATAACAGATCTTTCATGGGGAAGAATATCTCACCCTGAAGAAATAGTTACGTTAGATGAAAAAATTAATGTAGTGATACTTGATTTTGATGAAGGTAAGAAACGAATTCAGTTAGGACTTAAACAATTAAGTAAGCATCCTTGGGATTCTTTAGATGAGAATTTGAAGGTTGGAGATAAGGTGAAAGGTAAAGTAGTAGTAGTTGCTGATTATGGTGTTTTTGTAGAAATTCAGCCTGGTATTGAGGCACTCTTACATGTTTCTGAAATGTCTTGGTCAACTCATTTAAGAAGTGCTAATGATTTCTTTAAAGTTGGTGATGAAGTTGAGACACAAATACTTACATTAGATAAAGAAGAGAGGAAGATGTCTCTTGGAATAAAGCAAATGCAAGAGGATCCTTGGTCGGTCATTACTAAAAAGTTCCCTGTTGATTCTAAACATAAGGTTAAGGTAATAAACTTTACTAATTTTGGCATTTTTGTAGAATTAGACGAAGGAATAGATGGTTTAGTTCATATATCAGACTTATCTTGGACTAAAAAGATAAAACACCCAGCAGAGTTTACATCTGTTGGAGAGTTTCTTGATGTTATAGTTCTAGAGATAGATATAGAGAATAGAAGAATAAGTCTTGGTCATAAGCAATTGCAAGATGATCCATGGGATACTTACGAAACCTTATTTCTAGAGGGAAGTATTTATAAAGGAAAGATATCAGAGATGTATGATAAAGGAGCTTTAGTCAATTTAGAACATGATGTTGAGGGTTTTGTTCCTAAACGTTTTCTAGAAAAAGATAATGGAACTAATGCTGGAGTAGGAGAAGAATTAGATTTTAAAGTAATAGAGTTTTCTAAAGAAAATAAAAAGATACTATTATCTCATACTTCTATATTTAGAGAAGAAGAAGAAAAAGCTAAAAAGAAGTCAGCTAGGTCAACGAAAACAGCAGTAGAAAAAATTCAAGGTAGACAGAAGAAGTCTACACTGGGTGATTTAGAGGCTCTATCAGACTTAAAGGATAATATTAAGAATGAAGAGGATGAGAAAAATAGTTAAATAATTTAAAACCCCATTTTTTGGGGTTTTTTTTAATATTATATTTGCAATGTAAATGAAACAGAAAAAGGAAATAGTTAATAAAGAAAAATTCAATTTGATTATTGAACGGATTTCTCATCAACTTATTGAAAAACATGCAGACTTTAGTCATTCTGTTTTAATTGGGCTCCAGCCTAGGGGAACACATTTTTGTAAAAGAATATATAAAAAACTTTCAAAATTAATTAAGAAGGATATCTTGTTTGGCACTTTAGATATTACTTTTTACAGAGATGATTTCAGAAGAAGAAAAGAACCTTTGGAACCACAAACAATTGATATAGACTTCCCAATTGAAGGAAAGCATGTAATTTTAATTGATGATGTCTTATATACTGGTCGTTCAGTTAGAGCAGCTATGGATGCAATTTTAGCATTTGGTAGACCTAAATCTATTGAATTAGCTGTTTTAATTGATAGAAGATTTAGTAGGCATTTACCAATTCAACCAGATTATGTTGGTCAAAAGGTTGATGCAATATCTTCTGAAAAGGTAATAGTAGAATGGGAAGAAGTCAAAGGAATTGATAAAGTTATTTTGTTAAATTCAGAAAAATGAATTCATTAACTGTTGATCACTTATTAGGAATTAAATCTTTAACTAAAGATGATATATCCTTAATTTTTAAGACTGCTGATAATTTTAAGAAAATTATTAACCAGCCAATAAAGAAGGTGCCATCATTAAGAGATATAACTGTTGCTAATCTTTTCTTTGAGAATTCAACTCGAACAAAACTATCTTTTGAACTTGCTGAGAAAAGATTGTCGGCAGATGTAATAAATTTTTCATCATCAGTTTCTTCTGTAAAGAAAGGTGAGACTCTAATAGATACAGTAAATAATATTCTTGCAATGAAGGTTGATATAGTTGTTATGAGGCATCCTAATCCTGGTGCTTCAGTTTTCCTTTCTAGACATATTGATGCGAAAATAATTAATGCTGGAGATGGTACACATGAACATCCTACTCAAGCGTTATTAGACTCTTATTCAATAAGAGAAAAATATGGTACTGTTAAAGGAAAAAAAATAGTGATTATTGGAGATATACTTCATTCAAGAGTAGCATTATCAAATATCTATTGTTTAAAGAAGTTAGGGGCTATGGTTTGTGTTTGTGGACCGTCTACATTAATCCCAAAATATATTGAAAAATTAGGAGTTAAGCATATTAACAATCTAAATGATGCATTAGAATGGTGTGATATTGCAAATATTCTTCGTATTCAATTAGAAAGACAAGACGCCAAACACTTTCCTTCTTTAAGAGAATATGCAATGGTTTTTGGTATTAATAAAGAGATTCTAATGAACTTAAATAAGGAAATTACAATTATGCATCCTGGACCAATCAATAGAGGAGTAGAATTAACATCTGATGTGGCAGATTCAGGACAGTCTATTATTTTAGATCAGGTAGAGAATGGAGTAGCTATTAGGATGGCTATCCTATATTTACTTGCTAGTAAGATTACTAAAAATGGAAGATAACATCATTAATGGGCATACTCTTGTTTTTACTTTAGGAGGTAATAATTTATTTGAGAATATTACTGTAAAAGATAAGATTGTTAATTTTATTGCTGATTTTTCATCAGTAGAAGTTACAACACTAAATTCTATTAAGAATAGTTTAATTAAGTTTAGCGCATCAATTTCTAAGAAAAAAGGTACATTTGTAATCGTTAGTAAATATTCTTTTGAAGATAAATTGAATATTGTACCATCTTTACAAGAAGCACAAGATTTGATAGAAATTGAAGAGATTGAAAGACAATTAAATGTTTAATTAATAAAAAAAAATGAGGACATATATACTTTTACTATTATTAAGTTTTAGCTGTATTCTTGCCAATGCCCAATGTACGCCGAATTCATTATATCAGGATTCAACATACAATATATGGCCTGATACTATCCAGAATCTACCTCATGTAGATCAAGGTGTAAATTATAATACAACTATAGATTTAAAGACACCAATGACATTGATTGAGGCATCTGGTGGAGATTCACTTCTTACTACAATAGATACTTTAGGTAACTCATATTATATTGGAGATTGGCCAGTTGATAGTATGGTTATGGTAAATATTCTTGGTCTCCCTTCTGGTATTAATATGGATTGTAATACATCAAATTGTGTTTTTGAGGGTAATGAAGTAGGTTGTGCAAATGTATATGGTATTACGAATGATAATGCAGGTACATATCCAATTACAATTGAGGTGAATGTTTATACGCATGGTTCACTTACTATTTTTGGTTTTCCTGTTCCTGTATCAACTGATCTTTATTCTGCTTTAGGTTCTTATGAGACAATTGATGGATATAAATTAGTAGTTAATTCATCAACTAGTATAAATGATCATAATCATTTCACATCTCTTAGTAATTTCCCAAATCCATCTAATGGTATTACAAATATAGAATTCAACTATATAGAAAGTACAAATTTGATTTTTACAGTTAAGGATATATTTGGTAGATTAGTCTTTTCTGATAATATTTCAACTAAAGTAGGTTTAAATAAATATGAATTTGATTATAATCTTCCATCTGGGGTATATATATATGCATTAGAGGGCCATAATAAGACAGTATCAAATAAAATGATTGTTGCAGGTAATTAATGTCATTTAAATTAACTATTCTGGGATGTAATTCAGCAATACCAATTCCAGGAAGAAACCCTACTTCACAGGTACTTAATACAGATAATCAAACATTCTTAATTGATTGTGGTGAAGGTGCTCAAAATGAATTGATTAAGAATAATATAAAGCATCAGAGGATTAGTCATATATTTATATCTCATCTGCATGGAGATCATTATTTTGGATTAATAGGACTACTCACTACAATGCATCTTATGGGTAGGGATAAAGAAGTCCATATATATGCTCATAAGGAACTAAAGTCTATTATTGATCTACAATTATCAACTTCAAATACTGAACTAAGATATCCATTGTTTTTTCATTCAATACCAATTAAAGAAGAGAAGGTACTCTTTGAAGATAAAAATATAATTATTCATAGCCTTATTCTAGAACATCGTATAGCATGTAGTGGTTTTCTATTTAGACAGAAAAAAGTATATAAGAATATTATTAAAAAGAAGTTAATAGATTATAATATACCAATAAATCAAATAATGAAGATAAAAAGTGGTTCAGATTTTCAATTAGAAGATGGTACAATAATACCAAATAGTCAATTGACTATTCCATCTAAACCTCCACATTCTTATTGCTATTGTTCTGATACTAAATATGTAGATTCAAATATTAACTCTATCAAAGATGTTACTGTTTTATATCATGAGACTACTTTTATGAGAGATCTTCAGGAAAAGGCCAAAGAAACAGGACATTCAACTACTTTAGATGCTGCAAATATGGCGAATAAGTCTAATGTCAAAGCACTAATAATTGGACATTATTCATCTAGATATAAAGCTTTAGATGAGTTATTACTAGAAACAAAGAAATATTTTGCTAATACATATTTAGCACTTGATGGTAGCATCTTTGATTTTGATAGAATTTAACTTAATTCTGTTGAATCTAAATATATATATTTGTAATGTAATTTGTTTAATAAGTAATTGTAAATAAAGTAATATTAATATGCGCTTTAAATTAGCATTTATCTTCATACTTTTCCCATCTATTATTCTTTCGCAGAATGGATGGAATATGAATCTATTAGGTTCTTTGTATTATCCAAATACTAATTTAAGTGACATTTGGGGTTGGGAAGATAGTTTAGGTAATGAATTTGCTCTGGTTGGATTAAAAAATGGGTTCTCATGTGTTGATGTAACTAATCCTTCATCACCAATTGAGATGTTCTCAATCCCAGATATGAATTCAACATGGAGAGATATTAAATCCTGGGGTAATTATGCTTATATTACTACAGAAGCAGATGCTGGATTGCTTATAGTAGATCTTACTGATATGACAGGTAATACTTATTGGCATATTAATCAATTTAATAATCCTAATACTGGTAATTCAGTAAACTTCACTTCAGCACATAATTTATATATTGATGAGAATGGGATTGCCTATATTTTTGGTCCTAAAAATAATGGCGTTTATGTTGCTAATAGGGGTGCGATCTTTTTAGATTTGAAAAATAATCCTAGTAATCCTGAATTTCTAGGTTATTGGGATGATTACTATATTCATGATGGTATGGTTAGAGGTGACACAATGTATATTGGCTGTATATATGAGGGTAAACTTTTTGTTGTTGATGTAAGTAACAAGATTAACCCTCAAAATCTTGGTCAATGTAGTACTCCAAATAACTTTACTCATAACGCGTGGATATCTGATGATGGTAATTATGTTTTTACTACTGATGAACAATCTGATGCATATCTTGCAGCTTATAATATATCAGATTTAAATAATATACAAGAGGTAAATAGGGTACAATCCAATCCAGGTTCAAATTCTATTCCACATAATACACATGTTGATGGTAATTTTTTAATAACTTCATATTATAGGGATGGAACAACAGTACATGATATTACTTATCCAAATCATATGATACAGGTTGCTTATTATGATTCATATTCGGGTAGTGGTAATGGGTTTAATGGATGTTGGGGTACTTATCCATTCTTATCTTCTGGGAATATTATATCATCTGATAGAGACAGTTATAATGGGAAAGGAGTATTAAATATTTATGGTCGAGATTTTAATCAGGCATGCTATCTAATGGGAGATATTACAGATGGTGTAAATGGAAATAGTATTATTTCTGCTGATATTACAGTACTAAACTCATTTACGAATGCTCAAAGTAATGTTTTTGGTAGTTATCAGACTGCAGTTGTTGATTCAGGTGTATATCAGGTTGTCTTCTCTAAAAATGGATATATATCTGATACAATGCAAGTAACTCTAGATCATGGAGTTATGACAGTATTAGATGCTATATTATATCCCCCTTGCTATATTAATATATCTATAAATAAAACTAATGTAAGTTGTAATGGAGGAAGTGATGGAAGTGCGAATATACAGGTTTTTGGTGGACAACCTCCGTATGTTGTAGATTGGGGAGTAGCAGATCCAAATTATTTAGCAGCAGGATCTTATCCTGTAACTATCTCAAATGGGATTTGTATAAGAAAGGATACAATTTTAATCAATGAACCAAGTGCTTTGTATGTTAATACTACAACTACAGACAATCTATGTAATGGTGATTGTAGTGGTAGTATATATTCAAATATTGGTGGTGGTATTCCCCCTTATAATATAGATTGGTATAATAATGGAATATTAGTCTCAAATCTAATGAATGTAAGTAGTTTATGTGCAGATAATTATAATTTTATTTTAACTGACAGTAATAATTGTATAGAAAGTGGTATGTTGAGTATTTCTGAACCAGCTATTTTATCTTCTAGTATATCTTCTGATTCTATTTTATGTTACGGTGGCTCAAGTAATGTAACTGCATATCCTTATGGTGGAGTTTCACCATATTCTTACAATTGGAGTAATAATACAAATACACAAACAACTATACTCCAGGCGGGATTACACTATATAACAATAAGTGATACGAATGGATGTTCTGTAACAGATAGTATATCTATTCCACAAAATGATTCTATCTCTTTCATTAATGTTGTTAATGATATTTCATGTAATGGATTTGCAGATGGAGAAATAAGTGTCAATATTACAGCTGGAGGTAGTCCTCCTTTTCAATATTCTATAGATAATGGGGTAAACTTTCAGACTAATCATTCATTTACAAATCTTGCAGCTGGAGTATATAGTATCGTGATTATGGATACAAACTTATGTTTAAATAACAAGTTAATTACATTAGTTGAGCCTTCACTCTTAAGCTCAAATATTACTATTAATGATGTTACTTGTAATGGTTTATGTGACGGAAGTATTCAGATAAATGTTAGTGGTGGTACTCCAAGTTATATTTATAATTGGAATGGTTACAACCCTAATGCTTTATGCGCTGGAAATTTTGTATTTAATGTTAGTGATGCTAACTCATGTTCACTTAATATTACAGGTGTTATTTCTGAACCAAGTAATATTAGCACTCAAATTTTACAGAACATAAATGACCTTGATGCCCTTGTAAGTGGGGGAGTTCCTCCGTATTCATTTTTATGGAATACAAATGAGATTACATCCACAATAACACCAAATATAAATGGTATTTTTTGGCTTCTTGCTTATGATAATAATGGGTGTGTTTCTGACACTTCTTTTATCCTATACGATAATATACTAACAAATTTTGCAGAAACTTTACATTCTAATAAAATAACTAAAGTGTTAGATTTATTTGGTAGAGAGATTAAAATAAACACATATCAAAGAATCCTACTATACATTTATAATGATGGAAGGGTTGAGAGGAAGTTTGTAATTTATTAATTTGTATTTTATGAATTTTAACCGCCGACAATTTTATAGTTATAACCCTCTTTATTAAGAATATCTATTATTTTATCTCTTACATTACCTTGTATTATAATATCCCCATCCTTAACACTACCACCAACCCCACATTTAACTTTAAGTAATTTATTAAGATTCTTTTTATCCCTATCTTTTCCAATAAAATTTTTAATTATTATAGCAGTCTTCCCAGCTCTATGCTTATCAATACATATTTCTAGTAACTGTTTATTAGGATCTATAGTTTCTATGATATTATTTTCTACAATATATTTAAAATCTGGATTGGTTGAGTAGACTACTCCCTCTCTTTTCTTTCTATCTTTTTTCATAAGGCGAAAATATTTTTAATGATTTTGGATTGGATTTAATTGTGATAGGGCTTTCAAATTTCTTGGGTTCACCATCTAAATGTATTAATTTAACATTAGTATTTATAACCATTTTTTCAGATTTTATTATTTCTACATATTTTGACAAATATAGTCTACCAGTTATTAATCTTAATAATAATGATGGTATTTTACATAAAGGAAACTCTTTAACAATTACAAAATCAATCAGTTGATCGTCAATTTTTGCAGTTGGAGAGATTGTATAATTATTACCATATTGACTTGCATTAGCAAACGCAATAAGATATGCTTTTATTTTTTTCTTTATATTATTATATTCTATAGTATAAAATTGTGGACTATAGAATAATTCCTTTATAATTATTCTCATATAATTAGAAAGTCCACGTTTTTTATTTTTTCCAAATAGATTTGCAATATGTGCATCAAATCCAATACCAGATACATTTACAAATGTCTCTCCATTTACAGAACATGAATCAATTAGACTAAACTTACTTGTGTTAAGTTGAATAATTGCCTTAGTAATAGTACTACTCATTCCTATATGATTTGCAAATCCATTTCCAGAACCACATGGTATGACTCCAATTCCAACTTTACTTCCAATTAATGCCTTCGCACATTCATTTACAGTTCCATCACCTCCAACTGCAACAATAACATCAATATTTTCTTTGATTGCTTTATAACTTAATTTAGTTGCATCACCTTGTTTTTCTGTATAAAAAATATCATATGTGAATTGTAGATTATTCTTTATTTTTTTTTCAATATATTTATGCTTCCCTGTTCCAGATATTGGGTTAATTATGAATCTAATTTTCATATATTAATCTATTTTCAATCATTCTGTTATTATAATGTTGCTTTATTGCTTTTAGTTTTAAAACATCATTCATATTTAGTTGTATTTCATTAGATAATGCCCAATCATTATACATATTGTAAACTTCTTCTTTATTGATAATAATCCCATTATCAGTTATGAATGTATATTCATTTTGCAAGAAGCTAATAGACCAGCTATCATTGTATGATATTGGTTTTCCAAATGCGAAGAATGGTTTATTATATCCCAGCAATTCTAAACATGTAGGCATAATATCAATCTGCTGTGATATTTCTTTTATATTACCTGTTACAGTACTATCTCCGCTAAATACTATTAATGGAATGGCATATTTTCCAATTTTATTTTTATATAGATTATTGTATCTGCTACCGCATGTATGGTCTGCAGTAATTATAAATATAGTTTCTCTAAACCACTTCTCACTCTTTATTTGATTAAAGAATTTACTTAATGAGAGATCAGTATACTTTACAACGTTGTAAACATCTTTCGAGTCAGTAAATTTATTTTTGTATTTATTTGGAATAACAAATGGTGGGTGAAGACTCACAGTAAAGAAAGTGCTAAAAAAAGGCTCTTGCTCATTATTTAAATTTTCAGCATAAAATTTAAGAAAATCTTCGTCAAATATACCCCACGTACCATCATAATCTTTCATGTTATTATATTCTTTTAGGCCAAAATATTTCTGAAATCCAGCCTTTAAACTAAAACTATCAAACCCCATAGTTCCTTTAAAGCCACCGTGATAGAATGATGTTGTATATCCTTCTTTGGCTAAAATTGAGGCTAGACTTTTAAAATTATTTTGAGCATATGAAGAAGTTATGAGTGGATTAGTCATAAGCATAGGTATTGAAGCGGTTATTGCTGGAAGTGCTTCTATGGACTTTAACCCAGTCGAAAATGCATTTTCAAAAACTAGACTATGTTTCATTAAGCTATCTATGAATGGTGTATGTCCATCTTTTACATACCCGCTAACAAATTCTTTAGATAGACTTTCCATTATAAGAATAATAATATTTTTTTTGTTAAATTCTAAATTTTTAAAGTGATGATTTGGTGTATAGATAGAATCTAATATTTCAAAACTGAAGTATTCTTTTTTATTTAATTTTTGTTTTCCAATAGAATGTAAAATACAGAAAGGAGTATTAAGAATTAATGCGGTATTTTTAGAATATGAAATTTCCCCTGCATTTATTGGTTTAATAGGCTTAAGCTGTAACCCTCCTCTTACTGAAACAATAAATATACCTATCCCAATAATAAATGTAAAAGAGCTAGTTAAAATATTTCTAGTATTTAATAACAATACTTGCTTTGGTATATATTTTATTTTGAATAAAAAATACAATTGGATTATTGTAAATATTGTGATTGGCCAGTACTCTTTTATATATTGCGGTATAATATTTTTTGAATCCTGACCTAATTGTAGAAGTTTAAAGAAATCTATAGTAGATCTTTTTTGAGTAAATCGGAAATATTCAATGTCAATATTATTAAGTAAAATGAAAGGGATATTAAATGAATAGAATATGATATTTGTAATTTTTCTATATATATCTCTTTCTCTATATTTATTAGGAATTAGGAGTAATAATAACAATGGTATATTTATATAAAAAAGTACAGAAATGTCAAATCGAATACCTTCAGCAAATTCAAGAAGAGAATAAACAGCAAAACTATCGAGATTATTATAAAACAGGAATAATCTACTTGATGTGTAGATTATAATTAGATATAATATTCTTTTTAGGAAGGTATTTAAGTAAATCACTTACATAATTTATTTGCATCCGCAATTATTATCTCCAACACTTTCTTTCTTATAGAGTCTCTTTACTAGATAATAAATTACAAATACTGATACTAAAATTAATACTAATTCTTGCCAACTCATAATTGTGTATTTTTTTACAAAGTAAATAATTATTATGGTAATTTTGTCATTAATTATCTATACAATGCAATATAATAAAAAAGGTATCAATCTTGAGCAGCTAATACAGCTTTACAAAGATTTATTATTACCCAGAATGGTAGAGCAGAAGATGTTAATTCTTTTAAGGCAGGGTAAGATTTCAAAGTGGTTTTCTGGAATTGGACAAGAAGCAATCTCTGTTGGTGTTACATCTGCATTAGATATTGATGAGTATATTCTTCCAATGCATAGGAACCTTGGTGTATTTACAACTAAAAAAGTTCCATTAGATAGGTTATTTGCACAGTTTCAGGGAAAACTTAATGGTTTTACTAAAGGAAGAGATCGTTCATTTCATTTTGGCTCAAAAGATCATCATATTGTTGGAATGATTTCACATTTAGGACCTCAATTAGGGGTTGCAGACGGAATTGCTCTATCAAATAAGTTACAAAATAATAATAAAATTACTGCAGTTTTTACAGGGGATGGAGGAACTAGTGAAGGTGATTTTCATGAAGCCTTAAATGTTGCTTCTGTATGGGATCTTCCAGTAATTTTTGTTATTGAAAATAATGGGTATGGACTCTCTACTCCTAGTTCAGAACAATTTAGATGTAAGACTTTTGCTGATAAAGGAATAGGTTATGGTATTGATGCATATACTATTGATGGAAATAATATATTGGAAGTATATAAGGCTGTAAGAAATATAAAGAAACAAATTATAAAGAATCCCCGACCTATTATACTTGAATGTTTAACATTTAGGATAAGAGGTCATGAAGAAGCTTCTGGTACAAAATATGTTCCTAAGGAATTGACAGATCAATGGTCTAAACTAGATCCGATAGATAATTTTGAGAATTTTCTACTAAATGAAAATATAATAACTGAAAAGAAAATTAATAGTATTAAGAAAGATTTTAAGAAAAGAATTGATATAGCATGGGAATTAGCAGAGAATGAGTCAGATATTAGTTCTAATATTCAATTAGAATTATCTGATGTTTATAAGCCATTTGATCAAGATATAGTTGATCCAAGTGATAAAAAAAAGGAAAAAAGATATATTGATGCATTATCTGATGGTTTACGTCAGTCTATGCAGAAGTATGATAATTTGGTTATTATGGGGCAAGATATAGCTGAATATGGTGGTGTATTTAAAGTTACAGATGGTTTTCTTAAGGATTTTGGCAGGGCAAGGGTACGTAATACCCCAATTTGTGAATCTATAATTATTAGTGCAGCATTAGGTTTATCTATAGGAGATAATAAAGCTATTGTTGAGATGCAATTTGCTGATTTTGTAAGTTCTGGATTTAATGCTATAGTAAATAATATTGCTAAAACTCATTATAGATGGGGTGGAAATGCTGATATTGTAGTACGTATGCCAACAGGAGCAGGAGTTAGGGCAGGTCCTTTTCATTCTCAATCCAATGAAGCATGGTTTACTCATACACCTGGATTAAAAGTAGTTTATCCAGCATTTCCTGAAGATGCAAAAGGTCTACTAAACTCATCTATTAATGACCCTAATCCAGTAATGTTTTTTGAGCACAAGGCATTATACAGAAGTTGCTCTGATTATGTTTCTGATGATTATTTTACAATAAAATTAGGTAAAGGGAAAATAATAAGAGAAGGAGATATGGTATCTATAATTTCTTATGGTTTAGGAGTTCATTGGGCTTTAGAGGTTCTAGAAAGAAATCTAGATATTTCTGCTGATCTGATAGATTTAAGAACACTGGTTCCACTTGACAAGGATATAATATTCCGTTCAGTTAAAAAAACAGGTAAAGTGATAATACTTCATGAGGATTGTATGCTTGGTGGTTTTGGTGCAGATATTGCATCATTAATATCTGAAGAGTGTTTTGAAGATTTAGATGCTCCAGTAATACGTTCAGCATCTTTAGATACACCGGTACCATTTGCATCATTTCTTGAGGATCAATTTTTACCAAAAGAAAGATTTGAGGATCAGTTAAAGAGATTATTAGCCTATTAATTTAGCATCATATATTATTTCTAGAATCTAATCTGGAAAAAAATCACGATATTTGCATCTCATAATTTATATTAAGATGAGAATTACAATAGTTGGTTCAGGATATGTTGGTTTAGTTACTGGTGCTTGTTTTGCTGAAATGGGTAATATAGTAAGTTGTATTGATAAGGACACTTCAAAGGTTGAAAATTTAAGGAATGGTATTATACCAATTTATGAGCCTGGTCTAACGCAAATGATTGAAGAAGGTTGTAAGAAAGGAGTATTAACCTTTAGTAATAATCTAGAGAAATCGATAAATAAATCAGATATAGTTTTTATAGCAGTTGGAACTCCACAAGATGAAGATGGAAGTGCTGATCTTTCTTATGTCATAAATGTTGCTAAAGAAATAGGTCAAGTAATGAATCATTCCTTAATTGTCGTTGATAAATCTACTGTACCTGTTGGTACTGCTGAGAAGGTAAGAGAAACAATCAAGAAACAATTAAAAATAAGAGATATAGATATTACTTTTGATGTAGTTTCAAATCCTGAATTTTTAAAGGAGGGTACTGCTATAAAAGATTTTATGCAACCAGATAGAGTAATTATTGGTTCAGATAATGATAATAGTATTAAAACTTTAAAAGCACTTTACAGACCGTTTACAATCAATAGAGAAAGATTTATTCAAATGGATATAAGAAGTGCTGAAATGACAAAGTATGCTGCTAATGCCTTTTTAGCTACTAAAATTAGTTTTATGAATGAGATATCTAATATTTGTGAAAGAGTTGGTGCTGATGTAAATATGGTGCGTATGGGTATTGGGAGTGATAATAGAATAGGGTATAAATTCATATATCCTGGATGTGGTTATGGCGGTAGTTGTTTCCCAAAAGATATTAAAGCATTAGAAAAAACAGCCAAAGAATATAATTATAATGCAAAAATTTTAGAAGCAGTAGAAAGTGTAAATTCTGAACAGAAAAAGGTTATTGTTAATAAGATAATAGATAGATTCTCTGAAGATCTAAATGGTAAATGCTTTTCTATTTGGGGTCTTAGTTTTAAGCCAGGAACTGATGATATGCGTGAAGCTCCATCAGTTATCATAATCAATGAATTAATTAATAGAGGTGCAAGGATAAGAGCTTATGATCCTAAAGCTATAAAAGAAGCGAAAATTCAATTTTCTAGTCATAAAGATAGAATTACATTTCACAAGGATAAATATGAGGTACTTGATAGTACTGATGCTCTGATTTTAATAACAGAGTGGAAAGAGTTTAGAAGCCCTGATTTTACTAGGATAAGTAAACTTCTAAATAATAAAATTATATTTGATGGTAGGAATCAGTATGATAAAATAATGTTAGATCAATATGATTATGAATATTATCAGATTGGCGTTAAAATTTCTGGTAAATAAATCTTTTAGAAACTAATGAAACATAACTTCTCAAAAATAAAATTATTTCTCACAGATGTTGATGGTGTTCTTACAGATGCTGGGATGTATTATACAGAGAATGGTGATGAATTTAAGAAATTTTGTGCGTATGATGGGATGGGATTCCAGCTTTTACAGCAAATTGGATTAAAAGTTGGGATTATTACATCAGAAGATAGGACATTAAACAAAAGAAGAGCGACTAAGCTTGGTTTAAATTTTGATTTTCATGGAGTTAAAGATAAACTTAAGTTAGTTAAAGATTTATGTGAAAGAGAAGGACTTTTATTAGATGAGGTTTCCTATATTGGAGATGATGTAAATTGTTATAAATTATTGTTAAATATTGGTGTTGCTGCCTGCCCATTTAATGCTATCAAAAAAGTTAAGGATATACCTAATATAATTCATCTAAATAAGAGTGGTGGCGATGGTGCTGTTAGAGAATTAGCAGATATGATAATTTCTTCTAGATTTTAGATATTTGATGGTTAATGTAATTTTATTTTTGAAATTAATATTTTGTTCAATAATGATTATTTAATAACTAAATATGAATAAAGAAGATAAAATTTATATTGCTGGGCACAATGGGATGGTAGGTTCTGCTATTTATAGGAAAATTCAAGCTAATGGTTATAATAATATAATTGTTGTAGACTCTTGCGATTTAGATTTAAGAAACCAGAATGCAGTTGAAAAGTTTTTTATAGAAGAAAAGCCAGACTATATTTTTCTTTCAGCAGCAAAAGTTGGCGGTATAATGGCAAATAAAACATACAGGGCTGATTTTCTGTATGATAATTTAACAATAGCTATTAATGTTATCCATGCAGCTTTTAAGAATAATGTTAAGAAATTGCTATATTTAGGTAGCTCGTGTATATATCCAAGAAATGCAAAACAGCCAATAATAGAAGATGATTTACTAACTGGTCGTCTCGAAGAAACAAATGAACCGTATGCTATCGCTAAAATTGCAGGAATTAAACTCTGTGAGAGTTACTTTGATCAATACGGTTGTAATTTTATATCTGCTATGCCAACTAATTTATATGGTCCTAATGATAATTATGATTTAGATAATTCACATATTATTCCAGCATTACTTAGAAAATTCTTTGAAGCTGTAAAGAATAATAAGGATGAAGTTGAAGTTTGGGGAGATGGATCTCCTTTAAGAGATTTTATGCATGTTGATGATTGTGCAGATGCTTGTATATTTTTAATGAATAATTATAATGATAAGCAATTTATTAATATAGGTACTGGTATAGAAATAAGTATTAAGAATGTAGCAGAAATAATCAAGAGAAAATTGGATTTCACTGGAATAATTAATTATCACACCTCATTTCCTAATGGGACCCCTAGGAAATTAATGGATGTAAGAAAAATAAACTCACTAGGGTGGAAGCATAGTATCTCCTTTAATGATGGTATTGATCAGATTATTGAGATATTAGAAGACGAACTTCGTAAATATTAAAGATCTTGAAAATTTTGATAATAGATAATTACGATTCATTCACATATAATTTGTATCATTATGTATCCAGTTTTGGAGAAAGCGTGAGAGTTATTAAGAATGATATGATTTCTTTTGATACGCTTGTAAAATATGATAAGATTATTATCTCACCTGGGCCAGGGTTACCATACGAACATAAAAATATACATAATATAGTTAAACAATTTGCTTCTTCGAAAAGCATTCTAGGAGTTTGTCTTGGTCATCAAGCTATCGCAGAGTCTTTTGGTGCAAAACTTAAGAACTTAGATCAAGTTTTACATGGAGTTTCTTCTGATATTATTTTAATCAAGGAAGATAGTTTATTTAATAATATTCCAAATAATATTAGAGTTGGACATTATCATTCATGGGTCATTGATCAAGAAACACTTCCTGATTGCTTTTATATTACCTCAAAAAGTAATAATGGAGATATAATGTCTATTTGCCATCAATCTTATGATTTAAAGGGATTGCAGTTTCATCCTGAATCGGTTCTTACTAAGTATGGATTATTAATGATAAGGAATTGGATTTATTCTTAATAGTCTATATCAATCCAATCTTTTTTCTTTTCTAGTTTTAAATCTTGAAGTACAGATGCTTTAACACGTATTGTAAGAGTATAGCTTTTATGGTATCCTATTGGTATCCAGTTAAATAGCATTTCCCAGCAATGTAAATCACGATAAACATTTATTGTGGAGTATGTAAGTTCATGTTCTTTAAAATCATAACCAGAACGGAATCCAATTTTCCATTTTGGTGTAATTTTAATATCACCTGAGAAATTTAAAGATTGGATAGGGTCTGCTGCATATATTGAGCTATTTTCTTTATTATAGGTTATAGAATAATTAATTCCTAAATTCCATGGTATTTTATATTTAGCACCATCCTTTTTTTCATCTATGTCTTCATTAGTATCGTTAATAAATGTATTTTGGTTCATATTTAACCCTATAGTTGAATTTGCACTTGAGAATCTTGCTAATCTTCCATTTTTAAGTTCAAGTTGATTAATTCTAATACCCAAATTATTTAGAACATATGGATCATATATGCTAGATAGTGTTAAGTCTAGAAAACCAAGTAGTCTTGTTCTTGCATTTAGATTGATACTTGAAAAATTTAGTGAATCTGCAAAAAGATTATATGAGGTAGATAGACCCATACTCTGTAAAATTGTTATTTTCTTTAAAGTTTCGGTTGAGTCATTTCTTTGTCGAACTTTCATATCAAATATATTCCCAAGATTAAAATTTAGGTTACCATTTTCAGAATTTCCTGGACTACCATAGATTCCATTTTGCATAATACTATACATTTGCGTGTTACCTAGGGAGTCTGAAACTACACGTTTATAGTAACCATACTTATCTTTACTAAAATCTGGTCGGTATGAGAAATTAATACTTGGTGTCAGAACATGTCTGATTGCTGCAATTTTACCTTTTTTGAATTGTTTAATTCCATATAATTTTGTGTTTAATGTTGCGGCTATACTATAATCATGAGCCCTAGTAAATTTTTGTATAGTATCTGTTTTTATTGAATTTCCGTTCCAACTTTTACTTATCTGACTTAAATACCATCTTTCATTGAAATTAATTCGTGGAGATAAGGTAAAATTTCTTAATATTTTTATTGATGTGCTGATTGGAATTGTATGTTTAATCCCATTTCTAAACTCTGATAATGTATTCTTATTAAAAAGTAAAGAATCTGCAACTGATATTTCGTTTTTAGAATTTAAATCATAACTAATACCTATCTTATCATACCAATGTCGCTTAACAGATCTACCAAGATTTTTAAAAGGAAAAATTCTATTCATGCTAAAATTAACAGTTGGTAAAGTTAAGCTTACTTTATTAGTTGTTGAATTCTGACTATGTCTTAAATTTACAGATAAATTAAAGGGTGTTCCTGTCCATTTTTTATTAAGACTTATACTTGATGTAAAAGTATTGCTTAAGTAATCATTAGCATTATATGAATTGTTTCTATGGTATGTACTAGTTCCAGCATTCACATTTGCAGAAAAAAGCAAGGAAGGATTAGCTTTAGGATCTTGTTTATGATTCCATCTAATAAAAAAATCTTTTTTTAAGCTATAATCAGGCAAACCCACTTCACTATTAATCATTCTGCCATAGCTAAGATTTATACTTCCATTATATCTATATCTTTCTTTGTACCTAAATAATGTTTTTGTTGACCAGCTACCTTTAGTATATATATCAGCTCTAAGTGCTATATCCATTTTTTGATTAAGAATAAGATAATATCCACCGTCTTTAAGAAAAAATCCAAGGTTGTCAGATTCTCCGTACGATGGCATTAAAATTCCAGAACTTTGCCTGTCATGATTTGGAAAGAATCCAAAAGGTAGAAATAATGGAGTTGGTATATTAAAAGCAGTTAAATAAGCAGGGCCAGATATTATTTTCTTTCCTGGTATTACTTTTATTCGATTAGATCGTATTGTAAAATGAGGTTTTTCAGCATCACATGTTGTATATTCACCCTTCTTAAGATACATTATCTCATCATTAGTCTTTTTAACCTTTCTCCCATGAATATATCCCTCACCTTCTTTTGTTCTGAGCTCTTTAATTATACCTTTTTTACTTTTATAGTTATAGATCATTTCTTTTGCTGTAAATACTTTCCCATTGTCAATAAATTGTGGATTGCCAATTTTTTTACCGGTTGAATCATTTACTCCTGAAGCATATATAGTGTGATCTATCCAATTAATTTCAATATAATTTGCTTTTATTTCAGTATCTTCATATTTTATATATGAATCCCCATAAAGCTTTATCTTATAGTTTTTAATATCAAAATGCATTGAATCAGTTGCATCATAAAGTATATTATTCATTAGCACTCCTTCTCTAATACTATCAGGTGATAGTGTGTCACAGTTTAATTCTATAGCTAAAGAGTTATTAGCGAATACTGTTAAAAAGATAATTAATTGGAGAATCCTATACCTTTTTAAATACAAATGAATAATGTTATATTTGTTACTCAACTTATATTGAATGTTTATTGTGCCAAACTTAAATAAAATCTATCATTCTAAACTTCATAACTATAAACGAATAATTGTATTTTTTCTTTTAATTATAGGCATTGTATTTTCATCTCAATCTCAAACAACCCAAAATAGTGTAAGAAAGATTGTTATTGACCCTGGTCATGGCGGAAAAGACTCTGGTACAATGGGAACAAAGAGATATAAAAAATATGAGAAAGATATAGCATTATCTATATCACTTAAATTAGGTTTGTATATCGAGAAGAATTTTCCGCAGATAGATATTATTTATACTAGAGAATCAGATATTTTCCTTGAACTTAGGGAAAGGACAGAATTAGCTAATAAAACAGATGCAGATTTGTTTATCTCTATACATTGTGATGGTTTTACAAACCCAAGCGCTTCTGGTGCAAGTGTATTTGTAATGGGAATGAGTAAACTTAAAGCTAATATGGATGTTGCAATGCGAGAAAATTCAGTTATTTACATGGAAGATAATTATAAGGAAAAATATGAAGGGTTTGATCCTCAAACAGCAGAAAGTTATATTGTTTTTAGCCTTATGCAAAATACTTATTTAGAGCAAAGTATTTCATTTGCAGAAGATGTAGAGAATGAGTTTTCTTCTAGAGCTAAACGTAAGAGTAGAGGAGTAAAACAAGCACCTTTTTATGTTATTAGTAGAGTCAATATGCCATCAGTTCTAATAGAAACAGGTTTCTTAACTAATCCAGAAGAGGAAGATTATTTACATACAGTTGAAGGTCAAGATTATATTGCTTCTGCAATTTTTAGAGCTTTTAGAAGTTATAAAGAAAGAATTGATAAAGCAACTTTAAGATTAACAGAAATACAAAAAAGAGAGGAACAAGCTTCTAAAGATAATATAGAAGCAAAGGAAATTGTTTCAGATAAAGATATAGAAAAAGAAGAAATAAAACCTAATATTATATACAAAGTGCAAATTGGAACCTATCTTAAGGAGATGATGAATACTGATAAGTTTAAGGACTTAACTCTTGAAGAAACATTTAATAATGGAACCTATAAGTATAGTGTTGGTAATACTTCTAGTAAAGATGAAGCAGATAGATTAAAGAAAATTATGCGTGAAAAGGGTTTCAATGGGGCATTTGTTATTGCTTTTAGTGATGGAATTAGAATAAATGTAAAAGAAGCATTAAGTTTGCAGAATAAATAATAAAATTATAATGAGTAAATTATCAAATGAAATAAAGATTGGTTTTCTTGCTGTATTATCTATAATACTATTAGTTTGGGGACTTAATTACCTTAAAGGTAGTAATTTATTTGATGATAGTAGGCGGGTATATGCTATCTATTCAAATATAGGTGGACTACAAGAGGGTTCAGGTGTTTCCGTGAATGGATTCAAAGTTGGATTAGTTAAAAAGATATCTCTATTAACAGAAGAAAACTATGCTTTATTAGTTGAATTAAGTATTGAGAATAATATAGATATTCCTATCAATAGTATCTCAAAGATTGTTAATGAAGATATAATGGGTACAAAGGGAGTATCCTTATTATTAGGTAATGCGGATATGTATATAAAAGATGGAGATACCATAGTATCTGATATAGAAGGAAGTTTGAAGGAAGAAGTAAATAAACAGGTTCTTCCATTAATGAATAAATCAGAGGAATTGATTTCTTCTATTGACTCTGTTGTTACTGTAATTACTACTGTTTTAAGTAAAGATGCTCGAGAGAGTCTAACAAATAGTTTAGAGAGTCTTGATAATACTTTTTCAACAATGTCTAAAACTATGATGACAGTAAACCAGATTGTTGATAAGAATGATGATAGAATTTCTAGTATTATAAAGAATATTGAAGATAACAATGATGTGATAACTAATATTCTAAAAAACTTCTCTGATCTATCTGATGACATAGCTAAATCTAACATTAAAGATTTACTTGCAAGTATTGGAGATTTATCTATGAAGATAAGTTCATCAGAAGGTAGTCTTGGTATGTTTATAAATGATAAGGATCTATATATGAATCTTGAGAAATCTTCAGAAGAATTGGAAGAATTAATTAAAGATATTAAATTAAATCCAAAAAGATATGTTGGTTTTTCTGTTTTGGGTGGGAAATCAAAATCTTACAAAAAATAGTAAGGAGAATAAGTATGGATAAATCAAATATTATATTTACTTGTATTTTGATTCTCGCATTAGGATTGTTCTCTTATAATCTTTGGAAGATAGTTAGGAATATAAGATTAGGAAAATCAAAAAATCGATTTGACCAACCATTAAAGCGTACTAAAATATTATTAAAGATAGCTTTTGGACAAACTAAGTTATTTGTACGTCCTGCTTCGGGAATTTTACACGCTCTTGTTTATTGGGGATTTTTAGTGATTACTATTGGTACAGTAGAAATGATGGTAGATGGTATATTTGGTTTAGATAGATCTTTTGGTGTATTGGGTGGTTTCTATGATATGGCTACAGCTTCTGGAGATATTATGGCGGTTTTAGTTTTAGTGTCTTGCCTTATGTTTATGTTCAGAAGGCTATTCTTAAAGATTAAGAGGTTTTCTGGTAATGAGATGAAGAAAACGTCATCAATTGATGCAATTGTTGCTTTGGTAATTATCGTTTTTTTGATGGTTTCACTACTTACAATGAATATTGGTTACATAGGAATCCATCCTGACAGTTATTTTGGGTCTTTTCCTATAAGTAGTTTTTTACTTCCTTATTTTGCTAATTGGAATTTGTATTTGCTTCATGATATTAGTTGGTGGACTCATATCATGTTGGTATTAATTTTTCTTAATGAATTACCTTATTCAAAACATTTTCATGTGGTTATGTCAATTCCTAATGTTTATTTTTCAAATATTGAAAATTTGGGTAAAATGGACAATATGGCTTCTGTTACTAAAGAAGTTAAACTTATGTTAGATCCTAACGCTGATCCGTATGCAGCTCCATCTGTTGACGCTCCACCTCCAGAAGCATTTGGTGCTAAAGATGTAACTGATTTAAATTGGGTGCAATTAATGAATTCCTATTCCTGTACTGAATGTGGAAGATGTACTTCGGAATGCCCAGCTAATCAAACAGGAAAACTACTTTCACCGAGAAAGATTATGATGGATACTCGCCAAAGGCTAAAAGAAGTAGGAAAGAATATTGATAAACACGGTAAAGATTATAGAGACAATAAATCTTTGTTAAATGATTATATCTCACCAGAAGAATTATGGGCCTGTACTACTTGTAATGCATGTACACAGGCTTGTCCTTTAAATATAGATCCTCTTTCCATTATAGTAGATTTAAGAAGAAATCTAGTAATGGAAGAATCAGCTGCTCCACAAGAGCTAAATATGATGTTTAATAATATAGAAAATAATGGAGCTCCTTGGCAATTCCCAGCAGCTGACCGATTAAAATGGAAAGATGAATAAATTAGTAGAAAAGATAGTAGACGGAGAACATATTTCTCCTGTATTACCAGATAATATTAAAAATTATTTAATTGATATTGACGGTACTGTTTGTGATGATATACCTAATGAAGAGCCAGAAAGAATGGCAACTGCTAATTTATATCCTGACGCTTTAGAAACTTTAAATAGTTGGTATGATCAAGGACATTATATTACCTTCTTTACTTCTAGAGTGGAAGAACATAGACAGGTAACAGAAGTATGGTTGAAAGAGAATGGTTTTAAGTACCATGGATTACTTATGGGAAAACCTAGAGGAGGTAACTATCATTGGGTAGATAATCATATTGTTAGGGCTACTAGGTTTGATGGTAAATTTACTGACCTTATTGATAAGAAAGCTACTATTCAAGTTTTTAAATCTTAATTAATGAGTGAACTGTATGTAAAAACAATGGCCGAATTTATGGCAGAAGGGAAGGAAGCAGATGTCCTTTTCTGGGTAGGTAGTGCTGGTAGTTTTGACGATAGAGCAAAGAAAATTACTAAAGCTTTTGTTCAGATAATGAATAAGGCAAGAATTAATTTTGGGGTTCTAGGCACAGAAGAATCATCATCAGGTGATGCAGCGAAAAGAGCAGGGAATGAGTTTTTATTTCAAATGCAAGCGATGACAAATATTGAGGTAATGAATGCGTACAAGGTAAAGCATATAGTTACTACTTGTCCTCATTCTTATAATACGATAAAGAACGAATACCCATCTTTAGGAGGAAAATATACGGTGCAACATCACACTGAGTTTATTTCTGACTTAATTGCTGAAGGTAAATTAACTATTAAAGCAGATTTGAAAGACAAGCAGATAGTTTATCATGATCCATGTTATTTAGGTAGAGCTAATGGGGTTTATGATAGTCCAAGGTTTTTAATAAGATCTTTAGGTGTTGATGTAGTAGAAATGAAGCGATCTAAAAGTAGATCTTTTTGTTGTGGAGCAGGAGGGTCTCAGATGTTTAAAGATGCCGAAAGAGGTGATAAAGAAATCAATATTGATAGAACTGAAGAGGCTCTTTCATTAAAGCCTGATATTATAGCCACAGGCTGTCCTTTTTGTAACACTATGATTACAGATGGCGTTAAAGCGGTAGATGATGGAGTTGCTCAGGTTTTTGATATTGCAGAGCTTATAGCTAAAAATATTTAATGTTAGTTGATTTCAATACTATTGCTGATAATTCCAGAATCTGGATTTATGCAGCAGAAAAGAAACTAACAAATAATCAAGAAACTTATATTATAGATTATATATCTGATCACCTTCAAAATTGGGATGCTCATAAAGTGCCTTTAATAGCTGGGGTCACTATTTTAGAGAATCATTTTATTATTGTTGCCTTGGATGAGAGTGACAATGAGGCAAGTGGATGCTCTATTGATATACTTCAAAACAAGATACAAGACTTGGAGAAAGAGCTTTCGGTTTCTTTATTAAACCGCTTGAATGTATTTTGTAGAATAGATGATATGATACAATGTATACCTTCATTTAAATTAAAAAGTATTGCAAAAGCTAATACTCTTTTTTACGACCTTACCATACAAAATAAATCAGATCTAAACTCTTATTTAAAACCTATTAGTAAGGGTTGGTGTGAAAGTTTATTAGATTAGTTATATAAGGGAATTCTTAATTTTTACTAGTTTTATTAATAAACTTTCTAATTTTTCTAGTTCTAGCATATTTGCTCCATCTGACTTTGCATCTTTCGGGTTAGGATGAGTTTCTAAGAAAATACCGTCAACTCCTACTGCAATCCCTGCTTTTGCTATCGTTTCAATCCTTTCTGGATTACCACCAGTTATACCGTTAATTTGATTAGGTTTCTGTAGAGAATGAGTGATGTCTAATATAATAGGGACTCCAAAACTTTTCATAATAGGTATACCACTATAGTCTACTACAATATCTCTATATCCATGCATTGTTCCTCTTTCAGTAATCATTACTGATTTATTTCCACTATGCCTCACTTTATTTATTGAATGGATCATATTATCAGGAGAAATAAACTGTCCTTTTTTAATATTAATTGTCATACCTGTTTTAGCAGCTGCTACAATTAAATCAGTTTGTCTAGATAGAAATGCAGGAATTTGTAATACATCAACATACTCACTAGCATTCGATATATCATCTATTGTATGGACATCAGTTATAGTTGGTATATTAAATTTGTCACCAACCTCTTTAAGTATTTTTAAAGCTTCTAAATCTCCAATACCTGTAAATGAATCTAAACGTGTACGATTTGCTTTCTTAAAACTCCCTTTAAATATAAATGGTATTTTAAGCTTATTAGTAATTGATAAAATTTCTTCAGCAATTTTTAATGTTAACAATCTATCTTCAATAGCACAAGGTCCTGCGATTAAGAAGAAATTATTATTATCATAAGATTTAATTTTATTAATCATCTATTTAGAATTTCATATCTATTTGCAAATATACACTTAACGAGTTACTTTCTTTACCTTTGAAGATACTTTCAAGGTGTTGTGTTCCTATCCTTACGGGGTTTTTATCTCCAAATTGGGAGATAATCCCAAAATTTAATTTTTGTGTATAACCACCAATTGATATTTTTGGGATTAATAAAGCATATTTAGTATTCGCATATACCCTAAAATAAAAGTATGGTGAATATCCAGATTCATAAAAACCTTGTAATATCTTATCAAAAGAAATATTTCTATCATCTTCATAGGGTTGCCATTTGATATTAAATCCAACAATATATTTATTTAAGAAAGAATTCTTTATTTTAGATTCAATATTTACACCAAAATTAGCTGGAATATATGATTTAATTTTTCCATTTTTTGCATTAATAGAAACTGCGTCTATATATTTCTCAGATTCTAGTTCTATGATTGAATCATTAAAGTCTAAAACATTTTCAACTTCAATTCCACTAAAAGAAAAAGATGTGTCAGTATTGTATTTTAATGCACTTTCATTCCATTGAATAAAACCTAGGTCACTAATATACATAGTGTATTGTTTGTTTTTATTTTCAATTTTTAGTGAAAAATCAAATGAAACACCATTACCATTATTTTTAAAGTAATCTTCAAAGTGATTTAAGCCTTCATTTGTAGTTGAGAAAGCTTTTAAATCATAATTTAAATAATTAATAGTTCCATTTTTAGAGGTATAAAATGATGTTCTTTTAGAGTATATATTCAAGTGATGAATACCTTTTAGATAACTAATATTTGTACTAACTCTTATTCTTTTTTTCTGTATCATAAGTGATTTGGTATAACCAAGGCTTATCTGTTGAAAACGATCTAACCTAAAATTAGTTTTGTCAAAAATTAGCGTATCATCTTGATAATGATAATTACCGAGAAGAGCAATTCCAAAAAGATCATCTTTGAATGATATCCTGCCTAAGTTTCTATCTTTTATAGAAATAGTAAATATATTATCTTTATATTTTCTCTTGTAGCTAATTAGATTAGAGATTTCTGCAAATAAGGTGTTATTATTATCTAAATTTGAGATCCAGTTGTCTTTCATTTTATTGTCAATATAACCACCGTATAATAACTTATCAATAAAATTTATATCTAGACTATTAGATTCAATATTTAGCCTACTTTCCCATCTAATCATATTTTGAGTAGTTGTGCTGTCTGCTGCCTTTAGTATTAGAGGTGATAGTATTAATAGATAGATTAGTTTCTTCAATTGCCTATATTTTTCTTAAGTTTTGCACTTAATGATATATTGATTTTATAATCAGAATATATTTTCACATAACTATCGTTTGGTTGTGAATTAAAAGAGGCAACTGTAATGATTTTACTTATTTCCTCATCGTTATTGAAGTAGCCAATGAGAGTAGATCTTGTGCTTTGATTAACAATTTTGTTATTATCTAGTTGTGCTGATAATATTGTAGCATTATCAAATAGAGTATCGATAACATTATTCATATTATCAAGCATAATTATATCTATAGTTCCATCAAATGGTATTCCATTATCTATTGTTAAGAAAAGTCTATCAATTATAGTCTCCTCATTATTATTTATCTCTACCATATTTGTGTCGATGAAGACTAGATTAGTTGCAATAATAGATAGTGGTACTTCAAGATTTAAGCTTGCATCAATAGTATATTCAGGATATAAAAAATCATTACTATTATGTGGTCCATAAGGATTTAAATATATACTAACATCTGATTTTAATTTATCTGGAAGTATTCCAAGCATATTTCTAGGGTCTAGCTCTATTTCAGTAGTAGATGGTAAAATTGGTTCTGTCCCAGTTAGCTCTATAGCTCTTGGTAAATCATATAATTGAGACAAAAAATTAAAATTAGCAGATACGTTAGTGTTAGTGTTTGTGTTATACGACGAGAGGTGGTTAAACTTTAGTTGTAAGTCTGCACCAATATAATTTTTAATACTGAATGTAAGTTTTGAGCTTTCTATATTTAAGTTACCTGATAGAATTTTACTAAATAAGTTCATTTCAATTTCCTCATCATCTAAATTAATTGTGTCTTGTCCTAGATATCCTTTAGCATATTCTGGTATTATATCTATATCACTATATGAGAAAAAACTATCGGTTTGATTAAGGTTTACTAATCCACCACTTGAGTCAATGAATGCAAAGAATTCAGTATAGATTGTATTAACGGTATCTCCTCCAATTCTTTCTGGTTTTCCTTTTAGATTTAATGTGTAACCATCTAATTCATAATTATAAGTAGTAAATAATCCATTACTATTTGGGGGAACAATATTTAATGATGAAAATGAATTCCCTTCTAATGTCAAAGATGGGATGTTATAAGAAATCCTACCTGTATCAGGTAGTGTACTAGTAGAGCTAACAGTAACTGTTCCTTTTTTAATTTTTATTTCTTCTATACGAGCTTCTTCTAGATTAAGATAATGTTCTTTGAGAATCTCAGCAACTTGTTGTTCAGGGAAAATAGTTGTAGCATTAGTAAGACCAATATCGGTAATCTGTACTGTTAAGACAATTGCGTCCCAATGGTTTATTATAACAGGCCCATTACTCTCTAGTACATCAACATTATTTAAAATTGCATTAAGATCTTTATTAATTGATACTCCGCCTAAAAAGACACTATCTTGTATATGAGTATATGGTGCTATTGACACAAAATTAAAGGATGCGATAATATTATTATTGATGGCATCTACTAGACTTATATCAACATTTGCTAATTCAGTAGGTAATCCATTATATAGATTTATTCTTAAATACCCTTTGTATAAGGTCATACTTTCAAAATATTGACTTGCATCTACTGGAATATTCCTATTCTGAATTAAACCAAACATATCAGGTATGATCATAGTGTCTAGATGTGGAAATGCAATAGTACCTATTGGCCCTAATAGATCTCCAAGTCTAGATGTTTCAGTAATACTAATATCATCAAAATTAAGAGAATCAAGTATTATTTTTGTTACACCAAGGGTATCTTTAACATCCAATAAAGTGTCAAGATTAAGATTATTAAATTTCTCTTGAAAAACTAATGATATCAGACCCTCATCTGACTCCACTATTATATTAGTATCTGTGATTATATTATTGATACTCATATCTGTATTTAGTAATGGTATCAATAGATCAACATCCCATGTAGGCTTCTCAAGATCATGTTTACATGAAAATAACAGAAAAAATATTGAAATTAGTAGTAGTACATTTCTCATGATACAAATTTAATCTAATATTTATATTTTTGTTTCCAAATATTAATCAATTCATTCCTAAATTCGTTTTCTCTTTGGTTATTTCCAGGATTATAAATTGTCATACCACTTATTTTTTCAGGCAGAAATTCTTGTTCAGATAATGGTTTTTTATGAGAATATATATAATCTTTCCCATGCCCTAATTCTTTCATAAGTTTGTTTGCTGAATTTTTTAGGTGAAGTGGAACAGAGAGATTCCCACTCTTTTTAACTTCTTCTAGAGCTTTATTTATAGCATTATATGAAGAGTTACTTTTAGCTGAACAAGCTAGGTAGATAACAGCTTGAGATAGTATAATACGCGCTTCTGGCAAACCAGTAACAGTTATAGCTTGGAAACAATTATTAGCTATAACTAATGCAGTAGGATTTGCATTCCCAATATCTTCTGATGCTAAAATAATTAATCTTCTAGCAATAAACTTAATATCCTCACCACCATCAATCATTCTTGCTAGCCAGTATATAGCAGCATTAGGATCACTACCTCTAATAGATTTAATAAATGCTGAGATAATATCATAATGCTGATCACCATTTTTATCATATCTAATAATATTTTTTTGAACTATCTTTGCTACAATATCATTATTAATTACCATCTCTTTGTGATCTATTGAACCTATAACTAATTCTAATATATTAAGTAAC